>WNGG01024553.1_pt1 | contig 13087 bp, 9 predicted proteins | sample 5400661 | NCBI WGS metagenome assembly WNGG01 (sample SAMN13153372, study PRJNA577476) | soil metagenome | isolation source: 100 cm soil or saprolite under Garry oak tree replicate 1 | place: USA:California | collected 2016-06-15
CTATTTCGAGTGGGAGCCGCACAAGATCGCGGACGGCTCGGCCCGGCGCCTCTACACCGGCAGCGCGGACGACATGGCGGCCGATACCGCCGCCCTCGCGGCAATCGGCGTCAGCCACGTGGCGCTGCGGCTCGGCGGCGACACCGTCAAGGCGTCGCTCGAGCGCATCGAGCGGTTCGGCGCCGAGGTGATCGGGAAGCGGGCGTGACGGCGCCTAGTTTGCCGGGCAGCGATCGGCCTCCACCCAATATTTTCTCCCGCACGGAACTTCCGGCGTGGCGCGCTCCGCCGTTGCGTGCCTAACTAACTGCCTGCTGCAATCGCGTCGTTCGCTGGCGCAAGGCCGGCGCAAACGCCTTGGTCGTCAAGCGAACATTTTTGAGGTGGGGCGATACATGGCGCAATCCAATCGGAAAGCGCTCTAAGGCCTGATGTAGCTCCAGCCCTGCTCCTGCAGCTCCATCAGGCGCACGACGCCGGCGGCAACCACCTTCGATCGAGGCAGCAGCACGATCTTCTTGCCCTCGGCTTTCTCCATGTTCTCGATCGTATTGCCGCAGGCCGTGAAGGTGACGTCGGCCAGGCTCTCGCGCACCGACTTCACGCGGTCCTTCACCGGTGAGGTGTCGTCGCGCAGCATGTGAAGGCCGGGCCCATAAGCGACGAGCTCGATCTCGATTTCCTGCCCCATTCCGGTGAAGTGCCGAGCGACGTTGACCGCATTGTTGAGGGCGAGCGTCATCACGGCCGGATTGCTTTCGCTGACCTGGATCGCGAGACGATGGATATTCTTGCCTTCGTCGGCCTGCGCAGCGCCCATCGAAAGCAGGGCAGCGGAGCCGGCCGCGGACGACGCAAATCGCCTTCGGGTCACTTTCATGACGTGCTCCCGGCGGCCACGAACAGTTTCGCCGACGCCGCCTTGTGTGTTGGGCCATCAGCCGGGCTCTTTCGACTTGATGCAAATCAAAGCCATCGCCCGGAAATGGACCAAGGGTGTCCTCACTTCACCCATCCCACGGGAGCCCGGAAGTGTCCACCCTTTCCCTACGCGACAAGGCATGGTCGCCTTACGGCGCCGGCATCGTCATCGGCCCTGCTGCAGATCTCCGCCTTTCTCATCATCGCGACCGCACTCGCCTCGCTATTCTGCTGGCCTTCCCGCAGATCATGCTCCTGATCCCTCAGGGCATGATCAAATAGCCGCTCAGGCTCGCCGGCCGCCGTGCTACGGTAGGCGGTCGAATTCGTGATCCGGATCAAAGATGATCGCGCGCCCAACAGGGATGCGGGACTGGCTTCCGGCCGGCCTCGTCGCGATCGGGCGCTGCGGCAGCAAATGGCGGAGAAAAAGATCATGCTCAAGCGGCTGACATTGCTGTGCGCGTCCGTTCTGCTGCTGGCCGCGGGCCTCGCGGCGCCGGCGAACGCCGAGGTCAGCGAGCTTCGCATCGGCAAGCAGTATGGGCTGCCCTACCTTCAGCTCATCATCATGGAAGAGCAGAAGCTGATCGAAAAGCATGCGCAGCGCGCGGGCCTGGGCGGGCTTACGGTCGTGTGGGCGACGATGGGCGGGCCGGCGGCGCTCAACGACGGCCTCATCTCCGGCAGCATCGATCTCGCCGCCATCGGCCTCTCCAATCTCGTCACGCTGTGGGACAAGACGCGCGGCACCGCGCGCATTCGCGCCATCGCCGGCATGAACGCGATGCCGCTGATCCTGCTGACGCGCGATCCCAACATCAGGAGTCTGAAGGACTACACCGAGAAGGATCGCATCGCGGTGCCGTCGGTCAAGATTTCCATGCAGGCGATCCTGCTGGAGATGGCGGCCGCCCGCGCGTTCGGCCGCGAGAACTGGGAGAAGCTCGACCCGCTCACCGTGTCGATGGGACACCCGGACGCCGTGGCCGCCCTGTCGTCGGGCGGCGAGATCGCCAGCCATTTCTCCTCGGCACCGTTCCAGTACCGCCAGCTCAAGCAGCCCGGCTACCGCCAGGTTCTCAGCTCTTACGACATCGTCGGGCCGCACTCGGTGAGCGCGCTGTCGATGACGACGAAATTCCATGACGGCAATGCGAAGACCGTCCAGGCCCTGCTCGACGCGCTCAAGGAGGCCACGGCATGGATCAGGGACAACAAGAAGGCCGCGGCGGAAACCTACCTGCGGGTGACCAGGGACAGGAGCCCGCTCGAGGAGGTGGTGGAGATCCTGAGCGATCCCGCCATCATCATCACGCTCGAGCCGATGGGCGCCGACAAGATCAGCAAATTCATGGCCGTCTCCGGGCGCGTGAAGGCGAGGCCCGACGACTGGAGGGATTACTACTTCGGCAACATCGATGGGTTGAAGGGGAATTGATTATCACTGCCGGTGTTTGCGCCCCGGATATTCGATCACGTCGCAGAATTCGCACCGCTCTCCTCGATTTCCTCGGTGATGAGGTCGCCGCGCGGGGTGACGAGCTCCTGGCCGACGCGGGCGCGCGCCACCGCATGGATGCGCTCGGCGACGCGCGGCTCGCGCGTCATCAGCGCGTGCAGGTCGTGCGCGTCGAGCACGAGCAGGTTGGTGCGCGCGGTCGCGGTGACGCTCGCCGAGCGGCGCGCCCGGCGCAGCACCGCGACTTCGCCGAAGAAATGGCCGGCGTCGAGCCGCACCCGCTTGTCCGCAAGCTCGATCTCGACCTCGCCGGCGGCGATGAAATACATCGAATGCGCCGGGTCGCCCCGCCGCGCGATCACGTCGCCGGGCTGCACCATGCGCGCGCGCAGCAGCCGCATGATGTCGGCGATGTCGGTCGCGCCGAGGCCGGCGAACAGCGGCACCCGCGCCACCATCTCCCAGGTGACGATGAACTCGCGGCGATGCACCTGATCGGCGAAGGCGGTGGCGACGATGCCGACGGGGAGCGCGATCATGATCAGGCCGGCGAAGATGGTGACGGCGCCGATGACCCGGCCGAGCGGCGTCAGCGGCACGAGGTCGCCGTAGCCGATCGTGCCGAGCGTCACGATCGCCCACCACATGGCGTCCGGGATGGTGCCGAATTTGTCCGGCTGGACCAGGCGTTCGGCGAGATGTATGGCGGCGCCCGCCACCAGCGTGGTCCCAGCCAGGATCACCAGGCAGCTCGCGAGCGCGCGCCGCTCCGCGTAGAGCGCTTCCAGCAGCGAGCGCATGCCGGGCGAATAGCGCGCCAGCTTGAGGAAGCGGATGATGCGGAACACCAGGATGACGCGCAGATCCGCCGGAACCACGAAGGTGAACCAGAACGGGATGACCGCGAGGAGATCGATCAGGCCGGCCGGGCTGGCGACATAGCGCCACCGCGCCGTCCACTCGCCGCGGTCGCGGTGCAGCCCGTGCTCGCCGGCGACCCAGATGCGCAGGCCGTATTCGAGGGTGAACACCACGAGCGAGACGATCTCGATCGCCGTGAACCAGGCGGCGTAGCGTGCGTGCAGCGCGGGGACCGATTCGAGCGTGACGGCGGCAAGATTGACGACGATGAGCAGCACGATCAGCCGGCCGACCAGGCGGCCCGCGGGGTCGCCCACCACGCCCTGCTCGAGGATCTCGTAGAGCCGCCGCCTGATCTCGGTTAGCCGCGCGCGCTGCCGCATCGATCAGCCTCGGCCGAACTTTTGGAGGGTGGGCACAGGCGTGAAGCCTCGTGCCCGCGTCACCCGCGTGGGCTTCGCTCCGCTCAGCCCACCCTACAAATGCGCAAACCTATCCCTTGATGCGGCCCTTGCTGCGCAGGACATCGAGGGCCTCGCGCGCCCGCGTGCTCCCGTAGTCGGCAGCCTTTGCGTACCACCGGGCGGCCGCTTCATAATCGCGCTTCTGTCCGGCCCGGCCGGTTTCGTACCAGTAGCCGATATTGAACGCCGCACCGGCGTGTTTTTGCTCCGCCGCCAGATAGTACAGCCTGAGCGCCTCTCGCTCGTCGTGGCGCACGCCGCGTCCGTCCGCATACATGTCGCCGAGATTTTTTTGCGCCTTGGCGAAGTTTTGGGCGGCGGCCTTTTCGTACCACATGACGGCGACGAAATCGTCGCGCTCGGTGCCCTGGCCGCTGGCGTAGAGAACGCCGACGGTATTTTGCGCTTCGGCGTCTCCCTGGTCGGCGGCCTTGCGGTACCAGCTCAGCGCCTGTTCGAGACTCTGCTCCACGCCGGAGCCGTATTCGTACATCGTCGCCAGGTTGAGCTGAGCGAGCAGGTGACCCTGCTCGGCGGCTTTGCGATACCACGCCGCCGCTAGCTGCTCGCTGCGATCCGCGCCCTGTCCCTTGTCGTAGAGCCATCCGAGACCGAACTGCGCGTCCTTGTCTCCGCTCTCCGCCAGGGGCTTGGCGATGCGGAACGCCTCGGCGTAGTCCTTGCGCGAGAGGGCCGCCGTGAGGTCGGCCTTGGTCGACGCCGCGGCGCTCGTTGTTTGACCCTGGATCGCCGGCGTATCCGACTGGCTCGATGCGCCCGGCGAGGCCGCCGGCGGGAGCGCTGCCAGCTTCCGGGCAGCCGTGTCCGAGGTTGCCCGGGAGTCCGGCGCGACCGGCGTATCCGTCGCGGACGCCACCACCACCCCTTTCGGCGCAGCTGCCGCGACGGCAGGCGGCGCGGGCGCCGGGGCGTTCGCGGGAGCCGGCACCGGCGCGGGCAGCAGCATCAGGAATCCCGCCGCCAGCGTGCCCGCGACCGCAAGGGTGCCGACGCCGACGATCGCCGGCAACCGAAGTCCAGCCGGCAGCCAGGACAGGCGGTCGAGCAGGGCAGGGCGGTGGCCGGCGGCGGGAGATGCCCCCGGCGGCGCCAACAGTTCCGCGCGCGAGATCAGGCGGGTGGCGTCGACCACGATCTTCGATGCGTCGAGGCGCAGCGCCGTGGCGCCGAGCGCGTCGCTGAACGCGCGCACCGTGGCAAACCGCTCCCCCGGCTCCTTGGCGAGCGCGCGCATCAGCGCCGCGTCGATCTTCGCATCGAGGCCGCGCACCCGCGCGAGCAGGCGCCGCGGGCGCGCATGGATCTGGGCCTGCATCAGCTCGTAATCGCTGTGCGCCTCGAACGGCGGCGCGCCGCACAGCAATTCGTAGAGCACGATGGCGAGGCTGTAGAGGTCGCTGCGCTCGTCGCCCGGATCGCCGCGCAGCTGTTCCGGCGCCATGTAGGCGAGCGTCCCCACCATACTGCCGTCGCGGGTGAGGCGCTGCGATCCGCGCACGCGGGCGATGCCGAAATCCATGATCTTCAGCAGCCCGCTGTCGGTGATCATCAGGTTCGCGGGCTTGATGTCGCGGTGAATGACCCCCATCGAATGCGCGTAGGACAAGCCGTCCGCCGCCTGCGCGACGATGGCGAGGGATTCCTGGATACCGAGCGCGCCGCTTCGCTTCTTCAACAGGGTGTCGAGCGTGTCGCCGCGCACCAGCTCCATCACCATGTAGAGATTGCGTGCCTCGGGGAGCAGCGAATAGAGCGTGGTGATGTTGGGATGATTGAGCCGCGCGAGGCTCGTGGCCTCGCCGCGGAACCGCTCGACGAAATTCTTGTCGTTGAGCAGCTCGGGCCGCAGCGACTTGATGGCGACCGCACGCTCGAGCACGGTGTCGAAGGCGGCATGGACCTGGCCGATGCCGCCCTCGCCGAGCAGTTCCCTGACCTCGTATTGGCCGATCATGTCCATGTTGCCCGGCCCGGCCGTCTGCAATTGCCGCATGCCTATTGCTGCCTTGGCATCACGACCGGCGGCGGCGAATAGTTGCGGGTCGGAGGCAAAACGACCTGGCGGCGGATCGACGGATCGGGCGAGGCACGCGGCCCGGAAGGGTGCACCTCCGACTCGGCCGCGTTCATCGAACCCGCGGGAGCGGGGTCCGACGGCGTCAGCGCCAGCACGCCCAGGACCAACAGGCCCAGCCCCAGCACGGCCGCCCCCGCAACGAACGGGAGGCGCAGGCCGGGCCGCAGCCAGGACATGCGATCGAAAAGGGCGCCCCGATCGTTGCCTTCGGTGCGCGCGGGCGGCGGGCCAAGCTCGGCGCTCGCCCTCGCGGCGCGTTGTTCGCGCTCCTTGGTGGTCGATCGGCCGGCCCGGTCGTCGGCGGGCTTGGCGTGCGCGGCGGTTTCCTGCCTGCCGGGGGGCGGGGACGCGCTGCGCCTGACCGGGTCGGCCGCCTTGGCCCGATCGGCCGCGGCGGGCCTGCTGGATGAAGACTAATTCCTTGAGACTCGGCGGCACCTGCGCCGCGGTTGGCATCTTCCTGTTGCCGATCAGCACCGGAATGATGGAAACGCCGCCGTACAAGGCGGTTTCGATCTCGACGCGCACCGGGTCGTTCTCATCGTGGATGCGCTCCACGCTGCCTTTCGTTCCGCCGAGCCACTTCGGGCCGACGATCGCCAACAGGACTGTGGTCTTGAGCAGCGTCTGATTGAGGTACTGGCGAAAATCGGTTCCGGCCGGGATGTTGTCGATATCGATGAAAACGGAATCCTTGCCGTAATGCGCGATGAGCCGGTCAAAGATGCGTCCGGTAATGGCCTGGGAGTCGGCGCGGCGGTATGAAATGCAGATCTTTGCCATCAGCGACGCCCCAATCCCCTGGAATTGCAGTCGGATAAGGCATTCCGTTCGGACTGGATAGTGGCTCGCGGCGCAAAAGTACAGCGGTGTTCGCCGGCCGTTTCCCGGGGCTCGCAGGGGCCGATGCTAGCCATCGTGCCGAGCGGCCTCGTTGGGAATTGCGATCTCGCGGGTTCCGCCAGTCGCCGGATCGAGAATCTTGAGACGGCGCGTGGTCTGCCCGGCGGCCGGCTCCTCCCTTTCGATCGCGGCGTGCAGAACGCCGACCGATACATTGTCATGCCCGCCCGCCGCGAGCGCCGCCTCGATCAGCGCCTCGCACGCCTCGGTGGGCGGCAGGCGCCCTGCGATGTCGGCGATCACCGCGTCGGAGCCTCCTCCTGGGTGAGCTTGCCTTCCCGCACGAGGCCGGCGACCAGCGTCTGGTCCTCGCTGAGCTGCGAGAGCGAGCCGTTGCGCAACAGGTAGGCGCGGCTGTCGCCGATATGCGCGAGCCACGCCTGGCCGTCGCGCAGCGCCAGCGCCGTGCAGGTGGTGCCCATCCCCGCGCATTCCGGGTGGCTCGCCGCCCAATCGAGAATCGCCTGGTTGGCGGCCTCGAAGGCGGACGCGAGCACGACCGGCACCGGGCCCTCGACCTCATGGAAGACGCGGCGGACGATCTCGGCCGCCAACGCGCTCGCGACCTCGCCGGCCGCATGCCCGCCCATGCCGTCGGCGACGAGGGCGAGGCCGCCGCGGTCGGCGGCCGCATCGCCCTCCGGCGGCTTCGTATAGAGAACGACATCCTCGTTGAGCGCGCGAACCGCACCGACATTGGTCAGCATGGCCGCATCGAAGCGCAGCCGCGGGGGTGGCGTTCCTGCAGTCGTTGCCATCAGGGCCTCGTGCGGGTCGCTTGCGTGTTTTGTTTGCGCGCCCCGCAACGGCGCGGCGCGGCGGACGGCGGAATTGGCGACGGCCGGACCTTGCGGCCGCTAGAGCATGTCCCGTTCCTTCGGAATCGGGACATGCTCCAGCATCATTGATTGGCGCATGCTCTTGTCGGCGAACCGGTACCCACTTCGCCGGAACATGCGCTAGATTCGCTGCGGGTTGAGGAGCGCGCGGCCGTGCCTGATCGGCACCGCGAACGTCACCGTTGCGTCTCCCTCGATCGAGGCACCATACGTGAACAAGCCGATGACCTGTCCCTTCACGTTGAACACCGGCCCGCCGCTGTTCCCCGCCCCGGTGGAGTTGATGCTCATCTGATAGGTGTCGCCGCGCGATCCCGCGACGATGACCTCGCCCTCCTGCTTGAACCCTGCGCCGATGAGCGAAATGATGCCTTCTGTCACCGTCGGCTCCGGGATCACCTCGATGCGGCCGCTGCCGATCCGTCCCACTTCAACGGACGTGGTCCGAATGAGCGTGGACGAGGAAACGCCGGGATAGCCGAGCACGATAACTTTGTCGCCGACCTCGACCTTGTCGTCCAGTGCCAACTCGACCGGCCGGAGCGACTGGGCCGACTCGACTTTGATGAGTGCCGCGTCGGCGTCGGTCGACGCGCGCACGAGGCTCGCCTGCATGCTGACGCGGTTTCCCGCAAAGCGAACCTCGAGCAGGTCGTTGCGCCCCTGGAACACGCGTCTGTTTTCGGTGTCTCCGCCGATCACAAGCGGGTCGTCGGCGAGGAAGACGTATCCGCCGTCCTCGGGAACCCAGTCGCGCAGCGCCTTTATCTCCGACGTGCCGAGCGAGACGGACTGGGGTTTTTGCCGTTTGTTCATCGCATAGGGGAAGATCAGGCCCTGGTTGTTCGGGTTCTTGCCGACCCCGATGTTCGAATAGGAAATCATCCAACCGGCCGCCACGTGCTTGTTCGTGAGGATGAAACCCTGCTCCGAGACCACGAAGCCGGAACCGCTTCCGGCGCTCTGCACCGGGATGTTGCGCCGCTCCTGGTCCTCGAGGGTGAGCCAACGCACGACCCTGCCGTTCGGCAACCGGATGAAGGCGGGCAACGACTCCTTGGTCTTCGGGTCGATCACCACCTTGTGGAACAGCGGCCGGCCGGTGCCGCGGTCGTACATCCGCCACTGCAGATCGACGACGACGCTGGAGTTGCCGTACTTGTTGATGATCTCCTTGGCGGTGGCGCCGAGCTGCTGGGTCATGCTGCGCTCGGCTTCCGCCCTGGCCTTGTCCGAGCGCTGGATGGCTTCGCTGCGAAGCTGGTTGGCGACGGTTCGGTTGTGCCAGTAGAGCGCGCCGCCCGCCACGACCAGGACCGCCGCGACGGCGGCAATGGAGCTCATCCAGACGCGAGTCGATTTTTGCCGTTCCTGGAACAGCATGCGCAGGACGGTTTCCTTGCCGACGACGGACTTTCCCGTCTCGGCGCTGTCCCGCGCCCCTGTCACGGCGGCCGGTCCAATCTCCTGGGTGCCTTTGCCGATCCGGCTGAGCTCGGCGGTTCCCATGACCGAGGCGGCGGCGGTGGCGAGAGCGTGCGTCGCGGTGACGTCGACGGGGCTCATCACGCGCGTGCGTGCGGCGAGATTGGCGGGACGCGGCTGCACGTCGAAAGCGAACTTTGGCCCGCCCGGTCCGAGCTCGACTGTATCCTCGGGCACCAGCTCCACTTCGCCGCTGATGCGCTCGCCGTTGAGCAGGGTGCCGTTGCTGCTGTTGAGATCGACCAGCCGGAAGGAGAGTTCGTCGCCGTTCTCGATGCGAATCGCCGCATGCTGGCGGCTGACGACGTCGTCGCGGCGCTGGTCGTAAACGATGCCCGAGTTCGGGTCGCGCCCGATCGTCACTTTCTGCAGGTCCTTGAGCGGGATCTCCTCGACCTGGTTGATTTTCGATCCGCTCAAATGGCGGATGACGATCCGTGCCTGCGGCTTCACGCTCATGACCCCCCCTCGCGGCGCAGCTTTCCTTCGCCCGGACAATACTTTGACCCGTTCGAAGGCCGCAAGTGCCTGTGGAGACGCAGCCACGGCCGCCAGCTGCCGGCTGTTGTCCATCGAGGCTGCTTCAGCCTTGATTCCGCGGCCAAATCGGGCCGCTTTCCGCCGACCTTAATGGTAAACCCAGCCAAATGTCCTCGATTGCCGGAAGGGGCTTTCTGATGCACAATCGCGGCCGGACCCTGTGGGGAGGCACGAATGCTCGCCGTCAACGGGAATGCCGGCTCCAAGGCGACGCTTGTGGTAATCGGCGCTTGGGCGCGGTCTTCATGCGCGGCTTTGGCCACGGCCTGCGCGCTTGTCCTCGCCGCGCCTATGTTCGAGCCAGCCCCCGCCCGGGCCCAGGACATCATGGGAATCGGGCGCGCGCTGCTCGGAGGCCATGGCGGCGGATACTACCGGGAGCGAGGTTATTCGCGGCATAGCCGCCGCGGTTCCCGCCATTCCCGCAAGTCGCGCGATTCGGACGAAAGCGCCAACTCTGATTCGAAATCCAGTCCCAGCCCAAGCTCGAGTTCCAGCTCGGCCTCGGGCTCCGGTTCCGGCTCGAGTTCCGGCTCTGAAGCCAAGGCACCGTCGAGACCGGAGCCGCGCGGGCCGGACTACACGCCGTCGCGATGAACCTCGCGACTCCCGGTTGCCGCTAGAGCGCTTTCCGATTGGATTGAATCGGAAAGCGCTCTAGATTCCTTGTTTGATCGCATTTTCTGCGGAAAACCGGTGTCCACTTTTCCGGAAAATGCTCTAATCGCCGGGATTGATCGCGTAGCCCTCGACCGTTCCGCGCCTCGGCATGTGGACGCGGACCTTGACCATGGAGCCTTCGCCGCGGTCGAGCAGGGTGTATCGCTGGCCCTTCCTCAGAGTCATGCAGCCGCCGATCTCACGGTCCTTGAATTCCTTCGTGTTCCTCGCCACGGCGTACATCAATAGATCATCTTTCTTGAGGCAAAAGAGCGTTTCGCTCGCGGTCCTCAGTTGCTCGGCCTCGCCCGGCGAAGCAAGTCCCATGCATACAAGCACGATTCCGAATGGTCGCCACATGTCGCGTTCTCTTGATTTGGAGGCCGGACCCGAGCAAATCGTCCCTCTATTGTCAATCGCGCCGTGACGTTTCAACGCGTCAGCGGCGCCGGTCGCCGCGCAGCTTCACGTGGATGTTCTTCTCCTGGGTGAAGCGCAGCATTTCCTCGAGGCATTCCTCGCGGCCGATGCCCGATTGCTTGACGCCGCCGAACGGCGCGCCGAGGAAGTGCTTGCCGACCTCGTTGATCCACACGTACCCGGCCTCGACCGCCATGGCGGTGCGATGGGCGGTGGACAGGTCGTTGGTCCAGATCGAGCACGTGAGCCCGTACTCGACCGCGTTGACATCCGTCAGCATGCGCGTTTCGTCGTCCCACCGGAGCACGCACAGCACCGGGCCGAAAATCTCCTCGCGCGCGATGCGCATGTCCGGCCGCACGCCGGCGAACACGGTGGGCTCGATATAGAGGCCGCCGGCAAGCGCCGGATCGGCCGGCGGCCCGCCGCCGGCGATGAGCGTTGCGCCTTCGCTGCGTCCCGCCGCGATATAGCCCATCACCCGGTCGAACTGCGGCTTCGAGATGATGGCGCCCATGGTGGTCGCCGGATCCGTCGGCACCCCGGGCCGGTAATGCCTGATGTGCGCTTTGATCCGCTCGAGGACCGCGTCGTGGATGTCAGCGTGCAGAAAGGCGCGGCTGGTCGACCCGCAGGACTGGCCGCACCAGGTGAAATTCATGCCGGCGATCACCCCCTGGGCAACCTCGTCGGGATCGGCGTCCGGGTAGGCGATGAGCGCGTTCTTGCCGCCCAGCTCGAGCGTCACCGGCTTGAGCGTATCGGCGGCCGCCCGCATCACCGCGCGCCCGGTCGGCACGCTGCCGATCAGCGCCACCTTGGCCACGACCGGATGGCTGGCGAGCGCATTGCCGACCTCGCGGCCGCCCGGGACCACGTTGAACACGCCGGGCGGCAACAGCGCCCCGATCAGCTCGGCGAGGCGCAGGGAGGAGAGCGGCGCCTGCTCCGGCGGCTTGACGATGACCGTGTTGCCGGCGGCGAGCGGCGCCGCCGACTTTCCGGCGCAGAACATGAACGGATGATTGAACGGGATGATCCGCACCACGACGCCGAGCGGCTCGCGCACGGAAAAGTTCACCACGTCCGGGCCCATCGGGATCGAGGCGCCCTTCATCTCGGTCACGAGCCCGGCGAAGAACTCCATCTGCGCCGCCGCCACCATGGCGTCGCCCACCATCTCGCTGACCGGATTGCCGCAGTCGGCGGCGTCGATCATGGCAAGCTCCTCGGCATGGCGGCGCAGCAGCTCGGCGATCCGCCGCAGCAATTTGGCCCGTTCGAGCGGCAGCACGCGGCGCCAGTCGGCGAAGGCCTGTTTGGCGGCGGCGACCGCCGCGGCGGCGTCGGCGGCCCCGCACTCCGCCACCCGGCCGAGGGAACCTCCGGTGCCGGGGTTGAGCACATCGGCGTAGCGCGCGGATTTCGGCTCGTGCCAGGCGCCGCCGTAGAACGCGCCGCGATGCTCCGGCAGGCTGAGCGCCTGCGCGGGGACCGGCTTTGCTTGAACGGCCGTGCTCATGACGCGCCTCAATGCTTGGCCGCCGGCACCCGGATCAGCGCGGCGAGCTGCTCCTTGGTGAGCGGCGCGCTCAGGAATTTGAGCGTCACCGCCTCGGGCATCAGCGTGTCGAGGCCCTTGATCTCGTCCGGCCAGACCAGGGACTTCGGGAAAAAGTCGTCGCGCGTGCGCCTGGCGAGCTTCTCCGGGATGCCGACGAACTCGGCGTAGTCCCTGATGACCTGCGGATTGCCGCCGTACATGTAGTCGATGGTCTCGCGGTAGGCCTGCATGAAGCGCGCGATCGCGTCGGCGCGCTTGTCCAGCGCCTGCGCGTTGGCGACGACGACGCGGATGGTCTGTCCGTTGACGATCGACGCGTCCGTGGCTCTTGCCACCAGGCGGATCTTGCCTTCGTCCATCTCCTTGAGCCCGAACGGCGGCGCCGCCCAGCCGACATCGACCTGATCGGTCATGACGGCGGTGAGCGTCGCCGACGGGTTTCCGGTCGGCGTCGGCTTGGCCTTGAGACCAAACTCCTTGATGAAGGCGAGGACGACGCTATGGGTCGACGATCCGTTGGTGGAAAAGGCGAGCGTCCGGCCGTCCGTGTCCTTGAGGTTTTTGATCGGTGACGTCGTCTTGGCGTACCAGTAATCGGCGGCGCCGGTCGCCTGCGCGCCGATGATGCGCACAGGCGCGCCCTTGGCATAGGCGCCGATCGCCCCGAGGGTGCCGACGGCAAGTCCGAGATCGACGCTGCCGGCGATCACCGGCTGCAGCGTCTCGCCGCTGCCCGAGGTGTAGATCATCTCCAGCTCGAGTCCGTGCTTCTTGAAGATGCCGGCCTTGGTGCCGAGATGCGCGATGGCGGTGTCCCAGTTGCCGCGCTGGCCGATGGTGAGCTTGAGCGCGTCGTCGGCCCGCGCCGGA
>WNGG01006420.1_pt1 | contig 13082 bp, 9 predicted proteins | sample 5400661 | NCBI WGS metagenome assembly WNGG01 (sample SAMN13153372, study PRJNA577476) | soil metagenome | isolation source: 100 cm soil or saprolite under Garry oak tree replicate 1 | place: USA:California | collected 2016-06-15
GACGATCATGCTCGACGGCACGATTCCGGCGATCCGGAAGGCCTTGGCGCGCGCGGACCTGAAGGTCGACGACATCGACATCTGGGAGGTCAACGAGGCCTTCGCGTCGGTCCCGATCGCCACCCGCGACACAATCGGCTTCGACGATGCCAAGCTGAACGTGAATGGCGGCGCGATCGCCCTCGGCCATCCACTGGGGATGAGCGGTGCCCGGCTGATCACGACGATGCTGCATGAGATGGAGCGACAGGATCTCCACTACGGCCTCGCGAGCCTGTGCATCGGGTTCGGCATGGGCCTTGCGACGATCATCGAGCGGCCGACCTAAATGACGGAGACCTCGTTCAGCAAGCGGTTTGCGGCATCGAAAGGGGACTCGATTGAGTACCAAGGGAAAACCGTCTTCGGTATCTATCGCAGGAAGGTTCACAAGGACGACGTCATTCGGGTTCACTTCATCCGCTCGAACGTTGCCGTCCGCGAGGGACTAAGCGTTTCAATCACGAAGGGAGCGTTGGTGGTCAATGGACAGCGCCTTAGGGACATCATCCTTTGGATGGATACTACTCCAGCGGGTTTGGAAATTGTCTGTCAAACTCCAAAGTCCGGAGCCATGCTTCATGTGTGGAATTCTTGGGACCAAGGCGGCATACTCCAATCCTGGCTCGGCAACGCAGCGATGTTGATCGAGGAAAAGGAGGGGTCTGTTATTCTCAGATGCAGCGATGGCTTGGGTGACCCAGAGTTTGGGGATCTCGTCGTGGAGCTCGGGTTTGCACCCGCTAGCGACCAAGTTAGGTCCTTAATGGCGAACATGTCTCCAAGGTCACGTGTTGATGGAAGAGTCTGATTTGGTCGACGGACGTCAACTCGTGCTGAGTTGAATCACGCGTTCATCGACGGTGAACCGGTCGACGGCGTTGACCGTGAGGACGACCTTGTTCCCGGAGAAGCCGTACGTCGTCAAGGCGCCCGTGGTGCGGAACGCATCCGCGAACCACAGCGCCCACGCGGCCGCGCTCGGGCTCTGGATGGTCAGCGTGATTCCGTTGTACCAGTTCTCCCACTGGGTGAGCAGGCACGAGACGAAGAAGATCTGGTCGTTCACGGCCTTGCCGAGCCACGACTGCATGTTGCTGAGCGTGACCTGCTGGTTCGTCGTCGTCACCGCGGAGGAGAGCTGGGACTGCGCGCTGTCCACGTTAAACTTCGCGAGCGAGAGCTTCCCGGCGCTCGCGTTCGTGTCGCCCCAATTGAGGCGAGCCTGCGCCTGGTTCAGCGGTTGGCGGACGGCCGCGACGGCGCCGGGCGTCGCGGCGCCCTGGCCACCCCAGTATTGGACGTAGGCCGACGTGTTGCCCACGGCCGTGGCCTGGTCGCCCAGGTCCGGCCGGATGATCGTCTGTTCGTTCGTATTCGCGTAGAGGAATTGAGCGTTGATGAACGCGTAGTCCGAGCCCGCGGCCTGGAACGGGGCGCCGACAAACGTGATGAGTGTGACGCGGAGGCTGCCCGTCCCCAGGTCCCGCGGCGTGAACTCGAAGGGGATCCCCTGGTGGATGGTGGCCCCGCCGGCCTGGGACAGGGTGACGCCGCCCGCCTCGAGGCTCATCGTCTGGGCCGGGTACTGGCGGTTCGCTCGGGCCAGGGTCAACGAGCCGCTCACCGAACTGGCCGTCGTAATCGTGCCGCACGCGACGGATCCGGAGTAGTGGTTCGCGATCTCCAGGTAGATGAACCGGATCGCATCCGCGGTCGGCGCCGCGTAGTACGTGCCGCCCGTCGTCGTCGAGATCTCTTGGAGGAGCGCCCCATCCGCATCGGGCCCGAGTCCGATCGTGTAGACCGTGATGTTGTTCGCCTTCGCGCGCGCGGCTTCGAGCCGGGCCTGCGCGTCGCCGGCCGCCTGGTTCGGGCAACACGTGTTCTGACCGTCCGTCAGGAGGATGATCACCCACGCATGGCTCCGGACGCCGTACGAGATGAGCTCGTTGTTGGCCACGAAGAGCGCGGCCCCGAAGTTCGTGCTGCCGCTCTGGTCGATCGAGTTGATGTCCGTCTGCGCCCCGCTGTAGTCCGGGATCCCGTTGTTGTACGTGGAGAACAGGTGGTGCGCCGGGCCGCCGATGTTCTGCAACGTCAGGTGCGCGGTGCTGTCGAAGTCGACGCTCGCCACGCGGTCCGGACGGCTGAGGCGGCCGATGTAGTCCTTCGCGGCCTGGATCCGCAACCGGCCCGGATCGTTAGTGCTCATCGAACCCGAGCTGTCGATGGCCAAGACGATGTCCTGGTCCACCTTCGTGATTCGACTGTCATGGATCGTGGGGACGTACGCCAGCGAGATGTTCGCGGGCGCGACGCTCCCCGTGTTGAATGCGAGCGTTCCATCGCTGGCGGTGGCGAAGGCCGACGTGGCCGGGGTGCCGAGCGGAATCGTGACCGAGAATTGGCCTCCCTGGACCGCGGCGCCGACGGCCGCATACCGGAGGTAGTCGAGCGCCTGGAGCGCCTGGACCGAGGTGTTGCGCTCGGCTGCGTATTCCCGCGCGGGGATCACGGAGATGACGGCCGCCTGGAGGAAGAGCACGGCGCACAGCAGTGCAAAGAGAGTCGCGACTGTGGACGCGACCCCTTCCGAGTCCTCTCGGAACGAGTTCGCCATTCAGAACGGCTGTCCACGGAACGCCCGCTTTAAATACTTGGTTCGTTCAAAATCTTTCGTGATAACCAGCCGGCGGAACCGGTCCGGAAATCGATTTCAGCAACGCCGGGCGATGACTCGCATGGAGAATCGCGGCCCCCGCACCGGACTTCGCACAACCGCCGCACCGCTATCTTAGGACAATCGTCGACCGCAGGTTGTCAGCGTTGCGGCCGCCTGTGGCGTCCTCGGCCCCGGGTCCCACAATTCAGTATTTAGACCCGGAGCGATTGCCGCGCGATGCCGGCGCACAAGGAAGGCAGGGGCACGGGCGCGTCGGCCAAACTGAACACGTTCGACGTCACGAGTCTCGTCGTCGGATCGATCATCGGCGCCGACGTCTACATCGCGACCGCGATCGGCGCGCGACTCGTCGGTCCCTCCTCCCTGTTGGCGTGGATCCTGGCGGGCGCGATGGCGATGGTGATCGCCCTGTCCTTCTCCTATTGCGTCATGATCTTGCCGAAGGTCGGCGGACCCTACGCCTACGTGAAAGACGTCGCCGGTCCCTTCCCCGGATTCCTCGTCGGTTGGAGCCTGCTGCTTGCGGAGTGGTTCTCGCTCGCCGTCTTCCCGGTCGCTTTCACCCAATACTTCGTGGGGCTCGATCCGGCGATCGACAATCTCGGCAAGGTCCTCCTGAAGGGCCTGTTCATCGCGATCATCCTCGTCACGAACCTGGTCGGCATCAAGGCCGCGGGGCGGGTGAATGATGTCCTGACGATTGCGAAGTTGTCGCCCCTCGTCCTCATCGTCCTCGGCGGCCTGGCCTTCGTCACGCTTCAGCCGGGACGGTTCGTGTCGAACTCCCTCCCGTTCTTCACCGGCGACCTCGCGGCGTTTGGTCAAGCCCTCGTCCTCATCTTCTGGGCCTATGCGGGATTCGAACTCTCGACCCTGCCCACGGATGAAGTGATCGAGCCGCGGAAGACGATTCCGAGGGCGATCGTCACCGGCATGATGATCGTGATCGGCTTCTATTTCATCACGAACTTCGTCGTCATCGGGTCGGTGGGCGGAAGCGCCCTCGGAGGGTCGACTAGTCCCCTCATCGATGCCGCGCGCGCGACGTTCAGCTCGCCCGCCCTCTTGACCTCGGTGATCGCGCTCGTCGTCGGTGTCGGCGCGTTGCTGTCCATCACCGGGGCCGACGAATCCGGGACGGTCGGCACATCGCGGTTGGCCTACGCAATGTCGATTGACGGCCTCCTCCCCCATGTGTTCAGTCGCAAGCAGAAGCGGTTCCACACGCCGTACCTCGGGCTGACCATCCTGTGCGTCACGGCGTACATCGCGAGCCTCCTCGGCGGCCTGTCCGACCTGATCAACTCGGCCGTCTTCTTGCTCGCGTTCGTCTACTTTGCGACGTGCTTCGCGACGATCTTCCTCGAACGGAAGCATCCGCGCATCTCGAGTGGACTCCGAGGAAAGATCGCGATCCCGGTCACCGGGATGATCTTCTCCGTCGTCCTGATGGGACTCGTCGCGCCGCGGTTGATCGGGATCTCGCTCATCCTGCTCGCGATTGGCATCCCGGTCTACGCGTTCTTCTCCCCGCAGAAGGAACTCGTCGAGCTGAAAGATGCGTTCCTGTCCGCGGACGCGATTTCGCGGAGGGCCTACGTGCAAGGGCAGCGGTTCCTGGCCTATCCGTTGCGACTGATCAAGCGGTTCCGGCAGAGGCGTTCCGCCACCTAGGCGGCCTTGAGGCTGGCCCAGTCTTCGAGGACCGCGTGGGCGCCGTTGTATCCGGGCGCGCCGCTCACGCCGCCACCGGGATGGGTGCCGGCGCCACACAAGTACAGCCCCGGGACCGGCGTCCGATAATTCGACCATCCGGGCACCGGGCGGAAGGAGAAGAACTGGTCCGGCCCCATTTCCCCGTGCGACTGGTGCGCCTCCGTCAGCCCGAACCGCCGCTCGAGGTCGAGGGGCGTGACGACGTCCCGGGCGAGGATGGCCTTCGGAACGTTCGGCGCGTACTCGGCGAGGGTCTCAACGACCCGGTCCCCGTACGGCTCCTTGAGTTCGTCCCAGGAACCGGATGCCAGGTGGTACGGGCTGTACTGCACGTAGATCGAGAGCGTGTGCTTTCCGCGCGGCGCGACGGACGGATCGAGGACGCTCTGCGTGACGACCTCGAGCCACGGATGCTCGGAGGGCTGTCCGTACTTCGCGTCGAGGAACGCGTCCTCGACGTAGTCGATCGACGGTCCGATGTAGGTGCTTCCCCGATGTTGCGGACCGGGCGTTCCATCCGCCGCGTTCCAACGGGGGAGCTCGGACAGCGCGCAGTTGACCTTCATCGCGGCCCCGTGCATTTTGATGGCGCCGACGGACCGCCGGAATTCCGCGGGCAGTTGGTCGGGTTCCAGCATCTGCAGGAACGTTCGCTTCGGATCCGCGGTGGAGACGACGACCTTCGCGTCGATCGTTCGTCCCCCTTCGAGCCGCACGCCGACCGCGCGTCCGCCCCGAACCCGTACCCGTTCCACGGGAGACCGGAGGAGGATCTCGACGCCACGGGCCCGCGCCGCGGCCGCCAGCGCATCGGGCAATGCGCCCATGCCGCCCAGGACAAGCCCCCACCCGCCGACCTGGCCGTCGATGTTCCCGAGGAGATTGTGCGCGAGGGTGAACGCGGTTCCCGGGGCCGACGGGCCGGAGAAATGGCCAATCACGCTTTCGTTCGCGAAAGCGGCTTTCACTTGGTCCGATTCAAAGTACTCGTCGAGCAGTTCTTCCGCGCTGTAGAAGAGCAGGCGCCGCAGGAGGTCCTCCGCCTCCGGGCCCAGGAGGAGCGAGACCAGTTCCGCGATCGGGACAGGAGGGGCGAGCAGCATCGGCTCGACGAGATCGTAGACCTCGGCCCACATCGCCTCGTACTTCGGATACGCCGCGGCGTCTTTCTTCGAGAACTTCGCGATCTCCCTCGCGGTCTTCTCCCCGTCGGACCAGAGCATGAGATATTTTCCATCGGGGAACGGGCAGAAGCCCTGCGGATCGAAGGCGACCTGCCTCAGCCCGAACTTCGCGAGCTCGAGGTCTTCGATGATCTGCGGCCGGAAGAGTCCCGACACGTAGGCGGCGGCACTAACCTTGAATCCCGGCGCGATCTCGTCCGTGACGCACGCGCCGCCAACGCGATCCGACCGCTCCACAACGAGCACGCGGAGTCCCGCCTTCGCGAGGTAGTTCGCAGCGACCAGGCCGTTATGTCCTGCGCCGATGACGATGATGTCCGCGGAAACCATGCTCTGACCGCCCGGAATGTCTCGGTTCGTATGTGGTTTTCGCACTGGGCGACCGAGCTCGGACGAGATCCAAGAACCGCTTATACCCGCCGCTTGAGCGCCGGGTTCAGAACTTCCTCCAATCCGTACCCGAGCATCGCGAATCCGAGGACGACGAGCGTGATAAAAATCCCGGGCGGTGCAAAGTACAGCCAAAGCCCACGGAGGAGGGCCGAGTTCACATACGCCTCGTTTGCGATTTGACCCCAGCTTTCGACCGCGCCGGGACCTCTCCAACCGAGGCCGAAAAACGACAGGAACGCTTCGGTGAATACCGCGCTGGAGATCGTCAATACCGCTTCCGCCCAGACGAGCGGCATGACATTCGGTAGGATGTGCTTGCGGAGGATGAATCCGTTTCCCGCCCCCACGGCTCGTGCTCGCTCGATGAATTGCCGTTCCTTTACGGTCAGCACCTGAGCACGGATGATCCGCGCCGTCGTGGGCCAGCTCACGATCGCGATTGCGAAGATAATCGTCGCGAGACTGCTCCCTAAGATTGCGACGAGGATGAGGACGAATGGCAGCCAAGGGATGACGAGGAAGAAGTCCGTCGCCCGGGAGAGCAGCTGGTCCGTTACGCGGCCGTAGTACCCGGCCACGAGCCCGACGGAGGTCCCGAGGAGCATGGCCACGATGGACGAAATGAATCCTATCAAGATCGAGACTCGACCGCCGTAGACGACGAGCTTCAGGACATCGAATCCCTGCCAGTCCGTCCCGAAGGGATGGGCATTTGAGGGAGGTTGCATCGCCTTCGTGCGGTCGAACTGAGTCGGGTATGGTCCCACGAGTAAAGGCGCGGCGATCGAGATGAAGATGAAGGCCGCGATGATTACGAGGCCCGCCGCCGCGAGTTTGTCATGGAGGAGAAGGAGCAGGAACTTCCGGAATCGCATCAGATCGAACGTGGCGCGTTCGCGGAGCGCTGTGGCGCGCCGGCTCGCCTCGGAGACAATCGTCGTCGCCAGGGTCTCACGCCTCCCGGACGCGTGGATCGAGGTACAAGTACAGGACGTCCGCGACGGCATTTGCGACGACGACGCCCAGGGTGGCGACGAGGAACACGCCGGACAAGAGAGGAAAATCTCGAACCCGAGTGGCGTCCCACGTGAGTTGACCGAGACCCGGGATGTTGAACACTTCCTCGATCACGATCGCACCGCTTACGACCCACCCGAAGTAGAGGGCCGATGCGGTAAGGACCGGAAGACGGGCGTTCGGCATCGCGTGTTTTCGGAGTTGCTGTTTCTGGGTGAGTCCTTTGGCCATCGCGGTCAGCATGTAGTCCTCAGGCAGCGTATCCGTCAACGAATTTCTTAGGGTGAGGGAGAACCACGCGACGTTCGTGATGACGAACGTGAGGACGGGCAGGAAATAGTGATACAGCTGGTCGAGCACCCTGGTCAACGGATCGAACGTCGCGGCGTCCCGGGACTGGACCCCGTATGCGGGGAAGATGGGGACGATATACGCCAAGGCGAAGATCAGCATCAACGACACCCAGAACGAAGGCATCGAATAGCCGACGAGAGTCCCCATCGTGATCGCGACGTCGACGCGACGACCCCGTCGCCATCCCGAGATTCGCCCGAGGACGATCCCGAGCCACATCGTTGCCGCGGTCGCGAGGCCGACGAGGACGAGCGTGGTCGAAAGCCGAGGCGCGATGACTCCCGCGACGGGGAACCCGCCTTTCTGATAGGTGATCGTCGTCCCGAGGTTCCCCTGCGCCAAGTTTGCGAAGTATACCACATATCGTGTGGTAATGGGCTGGTCGAGCCCCCATTGGCGGATGAGCTGCGCCCGCAAATCGCTTCCGCCTTGCGTCACATTGGACGAGCCCCGCGGGAGCAAGACGCGTGTCGGGTCGCCGGGCAACACTTGGACGATGAAGAAGTTCAGGGACGCAATGAGCCACACCGTAACGACGACGTAGACGGCCTTCTTCGCGAGGTATCTACGTAGGTTCGTTGCAACGCCTCGGGATCATCTTGCACGGTTCGAGGGAATTGGCTGCTCAGCTGGGCGGGGGCGGCGGGATATTGATCGTTGACTCCTCCGCTTCCTTGGCTCGCTTCCGCCGCATGTATAAGAATGCTAGGAGGGCGACAACGGCAACGAGCACGACGGCAACCCCGATTCCCACGATCACTAGGGTCGAGAGACCACCGCCTGGCGGCGGGGGAGGAGCGACCATCCGGAAGTCCGCCGTGGTGATTTGCCCACTCGTCACAATGATCCCCGTCTTGGTCTGCTGCACGTACGAGCTGCTCGTGGCCCGGACCGAGTATGTTCCCGCGGCGACAGACACCTTGTACTGGCCCGATGCGTTCGTCGATGTCGCGGTGATGCTCGTGCTGCCGCTGAGGACCGTGATTCCGATGGAGGCGAGTGGCGAACCATCGGCATCGTTCACGACCGTCCCCGCGATCCATCCGGCGGTGAAGCCCAGGGTGAAGTTCACCCACTTCGTGGTCGACGCCGTGACGACAACCCCACTTTGGCTCGATGTGTTGTGCAGCGGGGCACTCGCGCTCACCGTGTAGGTGTTAGGCGGGAGCTGGATCGTATACGAGCCGTCGCTTATGGTGTCGTTACCGTAGTTGCCCGGAGTCACGGACACGGACGCCCCCGCGATCGGCGTTCCGGACGCCAGTTTGACGAACCCCGAGATTACCCCCAGGGATGGCGGAGGTGACGTCACGTTCTCGTAGATCGAGTTGGAGAAGACCGGGGCATTGAACCCGTCGGCCACGCTCACCTTGACCGTGTAGTTGCCGGGGATCGGCCACGAGTATGTCGCCGTGTCCGTCACGGTCCCGGTTGCAGGCCTCGGCGGACCCACGGTGATGTTCCCGTCACCCCAATCCCACTTGAACGTCAGGCTGTCCGTTGCTTCCGGGTCGGACGACGTGGCGGTAAATTGCTGGGTGATGTTCGTGAACGTGCTCCGGTACGTCGTTCCGGAAATCACCGGCTTCGCCGGGGGCTGGTTCGGCGTGATCGTTCCAGTATATTGCAGATCGAAGAAAAGCGGATTCGCTCCCCAGAACGCATCCATCTGTCGATACGGATGAGCATTCCAGTCGCCCCAATTCGTCCACAAGTCGGTGCGGTACGCCCACTCCCCATAGGGGAAGATGTAGACGATGTACGCAGCGCTCTCGTAGTTCAGCTTCTCCGCCGCGCGGACGATCGATTGGCGTTGGGTCGGATTCGTGGCCGCAAGGTGCTCCACGTACAGCTGGTTGTACGTCGCGTTGTTCCAGTAGTTGTCGTTCCAGCCGTCGAGCGTGTAGCCCGATTCGATCGACAAGAGGTAGTTCGGATCCGGATCTCCCGACCAATACCAGATGTACGTGTCCGTGAGCCCGCCGTAGACTTCCGCGGACAGCGCGTCTTCGGCAAGCGCCTGCACGTCGAGTTTGATCCCGATTTTCTCCCATTCGGCTTGCAGGTAGTTCGCGGTCTGCTGCTCCTGCGGGAACTCCAAGCGGACGTCCATCTTGAATTCGAGGTGTTGGCCCGCCGGCACAGGCTTCGTGACGTTCGACGGGTTCGGGCACATGCACGCATTCGTCTGGATGCTGAGCGAGATTGCGTTCGTCGCCATCCGATACTGCTTGCCGGTGCTGGTATCAGTCCAGTACGAGCCGTATCCCGCGGCGTCGAGCAACGCGTTTGCCTTCGCGATGTCGAACGTGAGGTTGGCGCCCGGATCGGAGGTAGGGTCGTACCACCACTGGGGCGTGATCGGAGACATCAACGAGTCCCCGCGGACGCCTTTCCCTTGATAGATCGTACTCACGACATAGTCCTTGTTCGTCGCCATCGCCATCGCCCGGCGAACGCTGACGTCCCAGCGCGCCGGATTCAGCGAGGTTTGCTTATTGCCCGGGTCGGACTGCTCGATCCCGATTTCGTTCCAGTACTGCGTGCTCAGCAGCCCCTCCTGGGTGCCGACGTTGGCTTGTCCTTGCACGGTCCCGATCCCAGCCGAGGTCATCTTGGCCAAGTCGATGTCCCCTCGGAGGAGAGCGATGGCCATCGTCTGCTCATCCTGGAACTGCTGCAGATAGATGTTGTCGATCGGGGATGGACCGGTATGGGTCCCCACCGGGTGGTAGTTCGGATTCTTGAACAAATGAAGGGCTTGCGCGGGCTGGTTCTGGTATTCGGTGTAGATCGCGGCGTCGGCGACGAACGGGCCCGTCCCGATCGGGTTCGGGTTCGGATATGAATATTGCGCTTGCTGCGGCGAAATCCCTTGCCACTGGGCTTTCTCGATGATCGGCACGAACACCGACTTCCCCGGGACGAACGGTCGGTCGAAGTAGACCGTCACGTTCCACGGAGAATTGCTGAAGGCTCCGCAGCCTTGCTTCGGATACTTGCCACTGCACTGCACGATTCGATTCATGTACGGTTCGAACGCCCAGAGGTGGAAGATGCTCTGACTGTTGTAGTTGATCGAGAACACGACATCGTCGACGGTGAACGGCGTGCCGTCGTGCCACGTGACGCCCTGTCGGATTTGGTATGTCCAGTTCATGCAGACGGCGTCGCACGACGCGCTCAACGCAAGATTCGGAACGTAATTCCCGTCCTCGTCGAAGGAGAACAGGTAGTCATATACGAGCCCGTACAACAAATAGGATGGATCGTTCAGTCCCTGAAACGGATTCAGGCTGTCGACCGATTCGAGGAAGCCTATTTTCAGGTCCGCGGACGTGGCTTTCGGCGTCGGCGTGGCCGAGCCTCCTGTGAACGGAGCCGATGCCCCCGCGGACTGCATCGACACCATCAACACGACAAGACCACAGATCAGGGCGATAACGCCTGACTTCGTGGAGACTCCTCCTGCAAGGCGCGGACCTTAAGAAAACTCTTGGCCCGCTCCATATAAGGGATGCCTTGCAGCCATTAAATAGATTTCCCGACTTCTAGGGAGGGATTCGGTAGAATTCGCGCGGATTGTTGTTTAGTGTTCATCGATTCTCGAAACCGAATCGCTAATTCACGCAATCGTGGTCCGGATCGCGAACCGAGTCTTGACTTCCGTCGTCACCCGCGACGTGCAGCAGGAGCGACGTTTCGCCCGCCTTATTCGTCGGCGAGATACTTTTGCCCGGAACGGTTTTATAAAACCTCGATGTAAGGTCACGGCGCGCGGACGCGGGCCTGGCCCGAAGGAGTCTGCGGAACGATGGACGAGGAAGAAGAACCCGGCAGTCATCGATGCGAGGCGAGAGATGGAGCTCTGGCTTGTCTGCGCCCTGCTCACGGTCCTGTGCTACGGCGTGGGCGAGGGCCTGTCCAAAGAGCCGACAGTCCGGCTCGGGTCAGCTCGCATGCTCGTCCTGTACGCGCTCGGTAGCGCGCCGATCTACGCCGCCTGGTTTGTCCTCGGATCCGGCTGGGACCGCCTGACGCCCCTCGGCGTCGCGTTGGCGACCGCGAGCGCGGTCTGCGGGTGCTTCGGCACGATCTTCTGGTTCCGCGCGATGGAATCTGGCACCGCGAGCGTCGTCAGCGGATTCACGGCAGCGTACCCGGTCATCACGGTCGCGGCGGCCGTCGTCATCCTCGGCGTCTCGCTCGTCCCCGTACAGATCATTGCGATTGCCTTCCTGCTGATCGGCGCGGTGGTCCTCGGGCTGCACGACCACCCGGGCGAAGCCGGCGTCGGAAGGGCGTGGCTCGCCCCGATGCTCTGCGCCGTCGTCCTGTGGGGCGCCTGGGGGATCGTCGAACGGATGTCGATCGACGCGCTCGGCTTCGCGGGCAATGCCGGAATCTATGTGCTCGTGTCGACGCCGATCTACTTGGCCGTGGCCTCGCGTGGCCTCCGCGGGGCCGGCACGTGGGATCGTGAAGGAATCCGCGAGGCGGTCCCTTCCCTGTTCCTATTCAGCATCGCCGGGATCACGATCTTCCTGGCGATCGGGCTCGGTCCGATTGCGATCGTCGTTCCCCTCACGACCGCGTACCCGATCGTCGCGATCCTCGTGCGGCGATTCTGGATGGACGAGCGGCTGACCTTCCCGCAGAAGTTCGCCATCGCCCTCGCTATGGTCGGGGCCTTCCTCGCAACGCTCTGATGCGGTAGGCTTTTCATCCGCGGTCCGTCTCCGGCCGCCGTGTTTCGCCCGTGGCGCTCGTTCCCGACGATGGTCGCCTCGGGCCTTGTCGTCGGCTTCGCGACCGGCGGCTTCCCCGCGTACTCGAAGGAGGTCTCGCAGGTCGCGCTCGTCCTCGGGATGACATTCTCACTTACGGAGATCTCGATCGCCGGCATCTCGCCTCGGACGGAGCTCCGACGGTTCCTGATCGCGTTCGCGATGAGTTACGTGGTCCTCAGCGGGCTCATCCTGGCATTCGCGATTCTGAGTCCAGACCCTCAGATCCGGAACGGATGGGTCCTCATGGCCGCGGTTCCTCCCGCGATCGCCGTCGTGCCAATCACCTCGATCCTCAAAGGGGATACCCGACGGTCTCTGGTTTCCCTCGCCCTCCTGTACGTCCTAGGCCTCGCGCTGGTTCCCGCGATTACCTTGGTATTCACGAGCCAGGCCGCGCCCTTCGAGGAGCTCGTCGTGCAGACGGTCCTCCTGATCGGCGTGCCGCTCGTCGCATCCCGTTTCTTGCGACGGTGGCCCCGCATCGTGGACTTCCGCGGAAGCGCCGTGAGCATTTCGTTCTTCTTTCTGGTCGTGGCCATTTCGGGGTCGACACGAGCCCCGTTGCTCGCGCATCCTGAGCTCATCGCCACGCTCGCGGTGCTGTCGTTCGGCAGGACGTTCCTCCTGGGCGGCCTCGTGTTCGTCCTCACGCGGGCCGTCCACGTTCCGTGGGCGGAACGCGTGGCCGTGACGGCGTTCTCGTCGTTCAAGAATCTCGGGCTGACGGTCGTGCTGGCGTTCGCGGTGTTCGGACCCGTGGCAACCTTGCCCTCGATCGTTTCCCTGGTCTTCGAAATCCTCTGGCTGGCCGCCCTGCCTCTACTGTTCCGAGCGGAGCTGGTGAAGGACGCGGCCCCGGCCCAGCGGTCGTGACGCATCATGCCGGCGCGGGACGCGTCGAGA
>WNGG01006424.1_pt1 | contig 13079 bp, 9 predicted proteins | sample 5400661 | NCBI WGS metagenome assembly WNGG01 (sample SAMN13153372, study PRJNA577476) | soil metagenome | isolation source: 100 cm soil or saprolite under Garry oak tree replicate 1 | place: USA:California | collected 2016-06-15
GGACATCCTTGATCTCCTGACGGTCGAAGAAACCCGAGCCGCCGCTCGTGACGTAGGGAATGCCCTGGCGCCGGAGCTCGTCCTCAAAATCGCGCGGCAGCATGCGCACGGAGTGGGAGAGGACTGCGATGTCACGAAACGCTCGCCCGCTCACGTGCAGGCGCCGGATCGTTTCGGCCACGGAACGAGCCTCGGTTCGCGCGTCGGGCGCCATAAGCACGCTGACTGGTGCCGAAGTGCCTTTACCGCGGGTCGCGACCAGGTCCGGTTCGTCGGCAAAGTCTGGATCTCTACGGATGAAGTCGGTCGCGCAGTCGAGGATGCCCTGGTACGAGCGTCGGTTGTGGGTCAGAGGCAGGCGCAACCCGGGAAAGAGGCTGCGGATGTTGTCGATCTCGGCGTCGCGCCATCCGTAGATCGACTGTTTGGCGTCGCCTACCGCGGTGACATTGCCGAATGCCTCGGCCGCGGCAAGACGGATGAAGTCGAGCTGGATGCGGTTGGTGTCCTGGAACTCGTCGACGATGAGGTAGCGAAAGCGCTCGCGGCAGCGGTGGCGGAATTCGGGCACTCGTTCCAGGGCGTCGATGACCTCGAGGAGCAGGTCGTCGAAGTCGCGCAGGCCCTGCTCGCGCAGGCCGTCCTCGTACGCGCGGTAGATCGTGAAGAGAACCTCGATCGCCTCCAGCTCCGCACGAGCGGGGTCCGGGCCGCCCGAGCCGTTCGGCGATGGGCGCCCGCCCCAGTGCTGCGCGTGCAGGTCGGATGCCCGCTCGCGAAACCTCTCGGGGCTGATGCCGCGGCCCTTGAGCTTGAGCAGGAAGCGAAGACCGGAGCGGAGAAGGTCGTCGAGGTCGTCGACCGGGAGCGCGGTGAAAGAGTCGGGGTCGAACGGAGCGGCCGCGCCGCTGCGCAGCTTTGCGATCAGCTGCTGCTGGAAGAGCTTCTGCCCTGTCTCGTCCAGGACACGCATCTCGCGGGGTGCGCCGACCAGATATGCGAACTCGTCGAGCAGGCGCGCGCAGACGCCGTGAAAGGTGCCGATCCAGCTGGAGTCCAGAATTTGTGCGCCCTGCGCGCGCCCGGCGAGCTGCTGCGTCGCCAGGTCCGGGCGGCGCGCGCCCAGCTCCGCTGTGATGCGCAATCGAAGCTCTTCGGCGGCCCGGTCGCTGAATGTCAACGTGAGGATCTGGTCGGGCGCGACGCCCTGCTCGACGAGCCAGCAGAAGCGCTCCGTTGCAGTGAATGTTTTTCCGGTGCCCGGGCCGGCAGCAATCAAGAATGCCCCCTGCGGGCCTGCGTGCGCGGCCGCTGCCTGCTCTGGGCTCAGGCTGGGACCGCCGACCCGCAAGGCGCTCACTCGGGCGGAGCCCCGCCGTAGGAGCAGATCGCCGCGTGCGGGCACGACCCGAACCGGGTCACGCACGTGCCCGGGAGCTCGCGCGGGGCGGGTTCGAAGTGCCCGCCCTTGATCCGCTCGATCGCATTCATGACCACGGCCCGGCTGCGCTCGAGGTCTTCCGTGGTCAGGGGCTTCTCGCGGTACTCCTTCAGGCCGGCAGGGCGGCCGACGCTGAAGATGTCCTGGCGCATGCCGCCCCAGACCCAGTCCTTGGGATACCAGAGGGAGAGGAACCGCGGCTGGAAGCCAAGCGGTTTGCCTTCGTCGTCGAGGCCGTCTTTGCACGCCAGGTAGTAGAGCGCCAGCTGCACATCGTGAAGCTCCGGGCCGAAGTACATCTCATAGGCGAAGCGCATCGGCTTGCCTGAGCCCGTCTTGTAGTCGACGACCTCCACCTCACCATCGCCCACGTCGTTGACGCGATCGATCTTGCCGACGACCTCGACCCCGTCGAGCTGGAGATGAAACCGCTTCTCGACCGCGAGCGTGCCGAGGCGGCGTATGAACTGCATGCCCGTGATCGAGCGGATGTAGTTGCCCAGCACGGAGCGAACTTGCTTCTCCTCGCGCTTGCGGTCGAGGACGCCCTCCATTCGCGATAGGTAGCCTTCGAGGTGTCGCTGCAAGGCATCTTCGAGCCACTGCCTCTGCTGATCGGATTCGAGCGGGTGCCACTCGCTCTCGTGCTCGTGGAAGTCCTGCAGGACTTCGTGCAGAAATCCGCCACGCTCCATTGCGACCGAACGCGGTTCCTCGACCAGGCCGGGATGATGGTTGTACCAGTAGAGCCGCGGGCACTTCAAGTAGTCGTTGAGCGTGGTGGGGCTGAAGTGATCGATCTCGACGGTGGCCGGGTTGCGATCGTCGCCGTAAGGCTCGAACGGTTCGCCGGATATGGGGTCCGTGAGGAATCCGACGTCGAGACCGAGACCGGCCGCGCGCGCCAGCGTGGCTTCGCTCAACGCCGTGGGATGCGCCGCCAGAAGCACCTCCGCCTCTCTCCCCAGCAAGACGTCTTCTGGCGCGAGCCGGGATGACGCGCGTGTGAGCTCGTGAACCTCAGCGGCGGGATCCGCCATGTCGAGGAACACCGAACGCCCCGCCTGTCGCAGATAGCCGTCCGCGTAGCTCACGTACAGCCGGCGACGCGCTCGGGTCATCGCAACGAAGGCCAGGCGTGCTTCCTCGGCCAGGTGCCCGTCGGGATCAGAGGGCCACGACGGCATGAACCCGACCTTGAACCGCTCCAACCAGGCGCGATCATCGGCGTCGAGCAGCGGGTGCGGTTTGGCGTCGAGCGGGAACAGCCCATGCGCGAAGCCAGCGCAGAAGACGACCTCGAACTCGAGGCCCTTGGCCTGGTGCACGGTCATCACCTGGACCGCGTCACGCGACCCTGCCGCCGCTTCCGTGTCGTCCGCAGCGGCGGCGAGCAGGGTCTCGAGCGAACCCGTGATGTCGGCCAGCAGCGGCTTCGCTCCATGCATCCGTTCGTGGACCAGCTCGATGGACTCCAGTCCTTCAATCGCGGACCTCAGGTGGGCGATCGCCTCCTCGCGCTGCTCAGGCGACAGCTCGAGGTCGAGCAGGCGACCAATCGCTCCCTCTTCGATCAGGACCGCGTAGGCAAGGCTCGCGACCGGCAACGTGCGTGCACGCCCGAGCAGGCGCTCGCGCACCACCATGGCGCGGTGGAGGGCGTCGAGCTCTTCGGCGCCTAGGAACGCCATGAAGTCGGCCTCCGGCCGCGCTTCCTGAGGTGCGCCCTCTGCGCGCCCGGCCGGCGCATCCCCGCCCCAGGGCAGGGGATAACGCTCGGGGTCGCGCGCGGCGAGCGAGTACATGACGCGGTCGACAGCCTTCTTCAGGGGCCTGCTGCGCTCACGCGCGTACGCCCGCAGCCGGCTGATGGTCCGTGGCCCCACACCGCACAGGCTTGAGGCAAGCGCGCTCTCCAACGCGTCCGAGTCGTCGGGCCGGCGCAGTGATTCGAGATATCCGACCAGGAACCGCACGACCTCGTTGCGGGCGGTGGCTCCCCAGCCACGCACTTCATAAGGAAGTCCTAGTGCGCGTAGGGCCTCCTCGAAGGGTGCACCAAGCGCGGTCGTGCTGCGGAGCACGATCGCAAAATCCGTAAGCTTGAGGTCCGGCCACTCCGACCGCAACCGCTTGATCTCGCGCGCGCAGAAGTGTGCCTCGTCGACAGCGTCGCTTTCGCGAGCGACGACGACGGCAGAACCTCCGGTGGCTGAGGTCGCGCGCAGCATGCGTGGCGCGCGCCCCGGCTGCGTCGCCGCCAGAAGACGCTCGCCCGCGTCCAACGCCTCCTGCGAGCACCGGCGGCAGTCGTCGAGCAGTCGGGTCTCGGTGCCGTACGCCGCCGCGAAATCGTGACTCAACAGGCGCGGAACGGTGCCGCGAAAACCGTAGATCGACTGGTCTGGATCGCCCACCACGACGAGTCGGGGCCTCGACTCCGGTGGCGCGAGCAGACGCAGGAGCTCGAACTGGGCGGGATCGACGTCCTGGAACTCGTCGACGAGCACCAGCCGGAACTTCGAACGCAGCGCGTCGCGCAGCAACGGGCTCGACTGCAGCAGCTCGATCGCGCTGGAGATGAGGTCGCGGAAGTCGAGCAGCCGGGCGTCCACCATGCGCTGCTGGTAGGCCTGGTAGAGCCTCGCCAGCACCTGCAGTCGTTCGCCGGCGCCGGCTTCCGCGGCAAGCAGCAGCGCCGCGGGATGGACGAGGTTCTGCTTCATCAGGGCGACGAACGCAAGCACGTCGTGCGCGAACGCCTCAGAGCGCCGCACACGGTCTAGGGAGCCGAGAAGCTCGGCGTCGAGCCCAGCGTCCGGCCCGGCGAGCACTGTCCGCATGACGATCCATTCCTGGAACCCGTTGAGGAGAAGACGTTCGCGATCAGGCGCGTGCTCGCGCAGCAGGCGCGCGCAGAAGCTGTGAAAGGTCGAGATCCACGCCTCGCCGTAGTCGTCCCGCAGCCGCTCGTCGATCCGCCTCGCGATCTCACCCGCGGCGCCCGTCGAAAACGTCAGGACGAGAATCTGGTCGCGCGCGGCACCGCCTCGCCGCACGGCCTGCTCGTACAGATCGACAAGCGCGTGTGTCTTTCCAGTGCCCGGCCCGGCCAGCACACGGAGTGGTCCATTGATTTCCTGGATGTCGAGTGGCAAGAGGTCTCCCCGGTGGCGGCGGGCGACCTGATTATGCGGGGGCTCGGGTCCTCGAGTCAGCCCACACGGTTAACGGCCGCCAGGCGGCGATGACGATCGCGAGCAGCAGCGCGATCTCGAGCCACGGCCACAGCTTCAACTCGGGACTGAAGCCTTTCAGATAGAGATATGGGCTCGCGAGCACCCAACCTATCGCGAGCGGAACTCGCCAGCTCGTCGCCGGACGCTCCTCCCAGACCATCCAAGCCGCGGCCGCCAGCAAGCAGAGATCCGACCCGTGCAGGTAGGGCGCCACGATAAGCGAGCCGACGATCGCAAGCGGCACGACGAGCCCGGGCGAGCTGCGGAGCTTGTAGGCCGCGGCAAGCACAGCGCCGACGATGAGCACGCGAAGGATTAGGGCGAAGGTTCCTGTCGCGTAGAGGGCGCCGTGCAGGGTCAGGTTGTCGGCGCCGCTGGGCAGCGGCTGCTGCAGCTGCGTGAGGTAAGCCGACACGCCGTCCACACCCATGGTCAGCACGACGGCAAACATCACGGCCATCGCACCGACGAGCCACGCTACGAACGCTCGCACGCGCCACGCAAACAGCAGCGCGATGGGCACGAGGACGGCGGTGTTTGGCTTGAGGAGGATCGTCACCAGCACCAGGCCTGCGAGCACGTCGCGGCGGTCGCGCAGGAGCCGCCACGCGACCACTGTGCCCGCCGCGACGAGGGGGACTACCTGCCCGACGTTGACCGCGTGCATTACAAACCACGGCGTGAGCGCGCCTATCACCGCGATCCAACGCGCCCATCCCCTGCTCACCCCCGCCCACGCGAGGGCCAGCGCAAACGCGCCGAAGATGAAAACCGCCCAGAAGACGTAAGCGACGTTGAGCGGCAGCCCCGCAAGCGGCGCAGTCAGGAACGCCACCGTGGGCGGGCTGAGGAACGGCTGGGCGATCTGCGCAGGTCGCCAGCCCGAGTCTGGGGGCGAGATCTCCGCTTGCTGTACCGCGACGAGACCCTGGTCATAGAGATGGGACCAGCCGTCCTGGAGTCCCACCTGCGCGGCTGCGAGGTAGGTGTGAAAGTCCACGCTGATAGGGTCGTGGCGGATGGCCAGGTCAAGGATCAACGCGAGCGCGACGAAGCCGAAGGCCGCCGCCAGGGCAACCCGGTTTTCGCCGATCTTTACACGACTGAACAAAGTCCCCCCAGTTATCTCGAGACTACGCCCGCCGCGCCCGCGGTGGCGTGACCCACTCTAGGTGAGCGGTACCTATATTCCCAAACGCATGGGGGGCGCCGTCGCGACACGTTCGTGGCCCGCTCTGGCCGGCTTTGCGATCCTCGTCGCGCACCTGCCCCAGTTCCTGCATCGCCTCCTCGACGGCGACGAGGCGATCTACGGCTCGATCGCCGTCCTGATGAACCTCGGTGGGGGGCTGTACGGCGACGGCGGGGTGGACAACAAGCCGCCGGGCATCTTCTGGATTTACGCGCTGACCTTCCGCGTCTTCGGTGCGTACCAGACCTGGGCGGTCCACGCGGTCGCGTTCATCGCCATGGCCGTGACGTGCTCGCTGATCTACCTAATCGCGCGCGACCTCGCCACACCGAGGGCGGGCATTCTGGCTGCGCTGTTCTACGGGGTCCTCACCGCCGCCGGGAACCCGCGGCTGCTGGCGGCGAACACCGAGATCTTCATGATGCTCCCGCTGACCGCGTCCGTCCTTTGCATGCTGCGCAGGCAATGGTTCTGGACCGGGTTGCTGCTCATGGCGGCTGTCACGTTCCGCCAGTCGGCGGCGGTGGACGTGATCCTCATCGGGGTCGCTCTGTGGTGGCTCGAGCAGCGGACCACGGTGTTGCGCGCAGCCGCCCTGACAACCGCCGGCGCGCTCACCGGCCTGGCCGTCGCCACGGGCCTCATCGCGATCAGCGGTTCGTTGCCTGGCTTCTGGAGGTGGACGATCGGAACGCTCGTCGGCTACGCGTCGACGAACTGGACGCCAAGCCTCGTCTGGATGCGGGCGCGGGACAGCATCCTTCCGTTCCTGGTCGACATGGTCGTGTTCTGGGTCGCGGCGATCGCACTGTCGACACGCTGGCGCACTCTCAGCGTCTCGATTCGTCTGACGGTCGTCTGGCTGGTCGTGGCGATGGCCGGATCTCTGGCGGGCGGCCACCTCTCCTGGCACTATTTCATCCAGGCGATGGGCCCGCTCGCGGTGCTCGCCGCGCTCGCCTTCGATCGCTTCAGGCTCAGAAGGGTGGTGGCCGGGGCGGCGATCGTCGGGATCGCACTCCCCGCCGTCGCGTGGTGGGCGTTCGACATCACCGCGGATCCACTGACGTACGACTTCGCGGCGCCAGTCCCGCAGCACCAGGCCGTCTCCGCCTACATCGCCGCGCACACGTCGCCGTCGGACCGAGTGTTCGTTTGGGGCGACTGGCCGGCGCTCTACGTCGAATCGAACCGCGTCATGTCAGGGCGCTTTCCAGGTTTCCTTCGCGGCTTCGCGCGCGGTTCATCGCTTGCGCCGAACAACTGGGACACAGCGCCCGACGTCTGGACTCTCCTCGACGCCGACCTGAGGGCGCATCCTCCCGCGCTCATCGTTGACACTGCACCCGCCGACTGGAGCGACTTCGCCATGTATCCGATGAGCAACTACCCCGTGCTCGCCGCCTTCGTGGCGAGCGGCTATCACCAGGTCGATGTCGTCGACGGGGTCTTGATCTACGCCCGCAACGGCGCCTAGAGGATCTCCTTTTTGACCGGTAGCGGCGGGACCGTCGGCAGCGGGACGGGCAGCGTAACGCTTGGCACCTGAATCGAAGGCACGGGCACCGGGGCGGGCACGCCGACCGTCGGCGGCGCCGCCGATTGCTCGGTCGCGGGGATCGTCGGCGATGGCACCGGTGGGACGACGGTCATGGTCGTGCTTGGGAAAGACGGCTGGGCGTGCGGATCGGCCTGGCCTGTCCTGGCCGGAGCCGCCGGCTGCGCCAGGATGATCACGGTCGCGGCCGCCACCGCGCCCACCGGCGCCCAGCTCTGCGCCAGCTCGCTGAGCCAGCGGCCCGACAGCCAGACCATCAGCGCCACCGCCAGGCGGTGGCTCAGGCCCCGACCGCGCTCGATGTAGCGGCTGATGGTGTCGAGTGCGCGGCGCAAGCGCCGCTCGACGGTGCCTTCGGCCATCCGCATGTGATCGGCGATCTCGCGATTCGACATGCCGCCGAAGTACGCGAGCTTGACCAGCTGCGAGTCGCGGTAAGGCAGTTCTCGCATTGCCTCCCCGACAGACTGGCGCACCATCGCGTCCGAGAAGTCCTTCCAGGTGTAAGGCTTGTCGGACCTCAGATGCATGCCCTCGACCAGCATCTTCTTGATGCCCAGGTGCGCTCCGCGCACTCGCCGGCGATCGACCCCGTTGCGCCGCACGCCGGTCATGAGCCAGGTGCGCCAGGTGTCGTTGGCGGTGCTGGGGGCCCCGGGGCTGTCGACGTGCCACATTTTCATCTATTGACCCTTAACGAATAACTCGCGGGTACTCGCGAGTACTGACGATCAGTTCGGTTTGCGCGGCCGCTTGATCTCGAGGATCCTTGGCTCGGAGGCGGCGACCGCGACCAGGCGCTCGAACACCTCGAGGGACTCGTCGCCGGCGACCTCCTCCGCAAGCCTGACGTACGCGGACGCGCCGTCCGCAAACACCAGCGTCGGAGTGCCGAAGATGCCGTGCTCCGCGACGGCCTGGGTGTGATCCGATGCGAGCGCTCCGAGGATCGCCGGATCGGCCATGTCACGCCGGAGCTGCTCTAGGTCCACCCCTTGACCACGCGCCACTTTTTCGATGACGTCCCGGTCGTCGATGTCGAGGCGCTCTCGGTGCCTGGCGGCGAGGAGCGCGCGGTGAAAGCCATCGAAGCGGTCCTGCCGACGCGAAGCTTCCGCCGCGGCGAAGGCGAGCCTTCCTCTCACGGCCTCCGACGCGGACGCGGACCAGACCTTCCAGCCGTCATCCTTGGAGTTCACCTGCGTGAGCGAGAAGTATCGCCAGCGAACCTCGATGTCTCTCCGGCCCGAGCGCTGCACGGCATCGAGCAGCACGGACGCCCGGTAGACGAAAGGACAGAGGTAGTCGAAGAAGACGTCGATCTTGAGAGGTTCCGCTACACCCACACCAAGATCTGCAACGCAGCTGGTGCTGACGCGTATTCCAGACAGCTGGGCGTGGGTGCGCACGGATCTCGCCGTCCGCCTGCTGCCGTTCGCGGCGGCGTTCCTGATCGCGCACCAGCTGAGCGGCGGGGCGTCGTGGCTCGGCGTGGCAGGAGGGGACATCGCCGTGCAGCTGTGGTTTGCGGCGATCGCCGCGCCCTCGATGTTCTTGGCGGCCGTCGCCGTGCAGCTCTGGCTCACTCGCCGCCGGGGCGCCCTGAGCGTGCCCGCCGACGCCGGCGACGCACTGTTCCAGGCGGCGTTCTACGTCGTCAACGGACCGCTCGAGGAAGGGTTCTTTCGCGGCCTGATGCAGGGCGGACTCAGCGCTGCGTGGGGCGCTCCTGTGGGATTTGTGGTTGCTACCGCCGCCTACATCCTGTACCACCGGTTGGGCCGCTGGACCTGGCCGGACACGTTCGCCACGGCGCTCGTCGGCATTCCCCTGGGCCTTGCCTTCTGGCTGCTCCCGGGACCGCCCTCGTTGCTCGGGATCTCCATCGCCCACATCGCCGCGACATGCGGGTTTCTGGGCCCGGGGCCTTATCTCCTGCGCAGGCTGCGCCTGCTCTAGACCTGGCGGCGCCTGACCGCGTAATAGACGAGGCCCGCAAAGACAAGGACCGTGAACACCCACCAGGCGATGTCGCCGGCACCCGACGGCGAGGGGATGGTGGCCAGCGCCTGGTTGTTCTCGACACCGCCCGAGATCTGGATCTCGGCCTGTGCGAGGTCGCGGACCGCGCTGCTTACGAGCTGATGCGGCACGAGCCAGTAGAGAACATCGAACACGTCCCGGACAACGTTGTTGCCGATTACCCCACCGTCGGCAAGCATGTGGATGGTCGAGATCACACCGGTGATGACGTTGTAGTAGATGAACGCGGCAATCGCGGCCAGGATGTTGTTCATCCAGGTGCTGAGCGATAGCACGATGAGCATCACGACGATCGCGTTCGCCACCACCGCAAGCAACTGGCCGGTCAGCGCTGACTCCAACCCGCCGCCGAAGAGAAACATGATCAGCCGCGCCTCCACCGCGAGCAAGCCCACGATCACGATCAGGCCCGCGACAGCCGCTGCGAGCTTGCCGATCGTGAAGGCAAAGCGCGACACGGGTTTGGAGAAGATGCTGACCGCCGCACCCGACTCAAGGTCGTGATAGATCGCGGTCATGCCGATCCCGAAGGCGATGAGCAGCGCGAAGACGCTGAGCGCCTGGAACAGGTAGGACACGAAAAGCAGCTCCAGGAAGCGGTCGAAGGTGGCTGCGTCGACGTTCGAGGCGTTGCCGAAATTGTTCGGATTGGAGGACGCGACCTGGTACAAGATTTTCAGTCCGCCGCCGAGGGCGATGATGCCGAGGGCGCCGATGATGAAGAAGACGAGCAGAACCCGACGTCGGGAGAGCTCGAGGAGCGTGTAACGCGAAACCGCGAGCGCGCCGTTCACTGGCGCTCGCTGATGAACGAAGGCATGTGGTCGCGCTGGGGCTGGTTCGCCTCAATGAGTCGGACGAACACTTCCTCCAGATTGCTGCCCTCCGGCACGACCTCGGACATCGTCCCCTCCTTCAGCACGCTGCCGCGCGCAAGGATGGCCACGTTGTCGCAGACGCGTTCGACCTCGCTGAGCAGGTGGCTGTTGAGAAGGATCGCGACGCCGCTCTCCTTGAGCCGCTCGATCAGCGCGCGCACGTCGCGCCTGCCGATCGGGTCGAGGTCGGCGGTGGGCTCGTCGAGGATCAGCAGCTTTGGCCGACCAAGGATCGCCTGCGCGATCCCGAGTCGCTGCTTCATGCCCTTGGAGAACTGGCGGACCTGCCGGCGCTCGGACTCGAGGCCCGCGAACGCGAGCGTCTCCGGGATCCGGCGCTTACGCTCTTCGTCGTCAAGGCCCAGCAGGCTCGCGAAGTAGTCGAGCACCTCCGGCGCGCGTAGGAACTTGGGAAAGTCCGGATCCTCGGGTGCCAATCCGAGCTCGGCCCGCGCGGCGGGATTTCCCGGGTCCGATCCGAACAGCGAGATGGTGCCACTGTCGGGCCGGAGCAATCCGGCGATCATCTTGACCACGCTCGTCTTGCCCGCGCCGTTCGGGCCGAGCAATCCGAATGCCTGGCCGGCCTCCAGCTCGAAGGTCACGCCATCGACCGCCCAGGGGTCACGGCGACGATAGCGTTTGCGTAGGTTCTGCACGCTCACCACCGTCGCCATGGGCTAGGCGACTATACCCTCCGTGATCGAGCTCGACCGCCGGCAACGCGTGACGCTAATCTGGGCCGGCGTCGCGGTAGTGATCACCGCCTTCGAAGGCTCGGTGCTCATCATCGCCCTCCCCGCCGTGGCGATTGAGTTCCACGCCAATACGCTGGCGCTCTCGGAGCTCGGATCCGTGCTCGCGCTCGGAGCGCTGGGCGCGCTGCCTCTGTCCACCCTGGCGGACCGGTTCGGCCGCAAACGTCTGATCGCCGTCGGTGTGGCAGGTGTGTCGCTGGCGAACTTTGTCAGCGGGTTTGCGCCGTCGATCGCGTTCCTCGCATTCTTCAAGCTCTTCGCGGTCTGCTTCGAGGTGCTGGTGGCTGGCGTGGTGACCGCGTTGATCGTCGAGGAGGCGCCCGCCGAGCATCGCGGCGCCGCGGTCAGCGTGATCGCCCTGCTTTCTGGCATCGGCATCTTCCTCGTCGTGGTCGCCTACCCGGTGATCGCACCGCACTGGCGCTGGCTCTACTACGCGGGCGGCGCCGGCGTTCTCGTCGCACCACTCATCTGGTGGCTGCTGCCCGAGAGCAAGACCTGGCAGCAGGTCCGGCTCACCGGCTCAGCGCTACGGTTGCTCATGCAACGTCCCTGGCGACGACGCGTCTTGATCCTGGCCGCGATGACCGCTCTGCTCGCGGTCTTGCTGGAGCCGGCCGGCCTGCTCTACACCGTGTACGCGAGCTTTGTCCTCCGTTGGTCCACGCTCGCGATCAGCATCCTGATCGTGGTCAGCGGCATCGCGGGCGCGCTTTCCTATCTCGCGGGGGGTTACCTGACGGACCGGTTCGGACGTCGCGGTCCCGCGATCGCGCTCACGGTCGCCACCGCCGCGTCGACGAGCCTCAGCTTTGCGACAGGGTCGGTCGGATTTTTCGCCGGCAACGTGCTGTGGAGCGGCTTCGCCAGCGCGAGCACGCCGGTTTTCGGAGCGTGGTCGGGTGAGCTCTTCCCCACACGCGCTCGCGCGACGGCCGAAGCCTCGATAGCGGTCGTCGCCGCGCTGGGTAGCATCGCCGGCTTGCAGGCTGTCGGCCTCCTTTCCTCGTCGACAGGTCTGGGCGGGGCGATCCAGCTCGGCGGCGTCGCGGCGGTGGCGGGGGCGCTGCTCCTGTTCCTTCTTCCCGAGACCAGACAGCAACCACTCCCCGAATGACTGCCCGTTAGTCCGGACGAACCGGCATGGCGTCGCAGACAAGCCTTGGATAGTCCGGACTATCCGGACTTGACGGTGCGCGAGTAGTCTTCAGGGCGGTGGAGCACGCCCGCGCCGTGGTGGTCGGCGGCGGGATCACCGGGACCAGCGTCGTCTACCACCTCGCGAAGGCGGGATGGCGCGACGTGGTGCTCGTCGAAAAGGACGAGCTGACGAGCGGCTCGACCTGCCACGCCGCGGGACTCGTGACGCAGTTCAACCCGTCGCCGACGATGATGCGTTTTCGGCGCTACAGCATCGAGCTCTACCAGGAGCTGGGCATCTTCGAGACGGTGGGCAGCCTCCGCTTCGCCTCGAGCAAAGACCAGCTGATGGAGCTCCAGCGTGGCGTGAGTCGCGCGCGGGGCATTGGGCTCGACGTCGACCTCGTCTCGGCCGACGAGTCAGCACGCTTGATGCCGGTCATCACGCGCAACTCTCTGTACGGCTCGGTCTGGATCCCCGGCGACGGCCACCTCGACCCACACACAGCTACTCATGCCCTGGCCGCGGCGGCGCGCAAGCTCGGCGCAGCCGTGCAGACGTTTCGCCGGGTCACCGGGATCGAGCTTTCGGACCAAGGCGTGGTGCGGGCCGTCGACACAGATAAAGGACGGATCGAGACTGAGGTCGTGATCGTCGCGGGCGGCATCTGGGGCCCCCAGGTCGCCGCGATGGCCGGAGCGTTCGTCGTCTCCACGCCCGTCGACCACCAGCACGCCGCGCTGCTCGCGGTGCCCGGTCACGAGATGCCCCACGACATGCCCTGCTTTCGCGACCCCGACAACCTCGTTTACGGCAAGGCCGAGGCGGG
>WNGG01021095.1_pt1 | contig 13075 bp, 8 predicted proteins | sample 5400661 | NCBI WGS metagenome assembly WNGG01 (sample SAMN13153372, study PRJNA577476) | soil metagenome | isolation source: 100 cm soil or saprolite under Garry oak tree replicate 1 | place: USA:California | collected 2016-06-15
TCACAACAGGCGTGACCGTGAAACCATGGACTGGCATTTTCATTCTCCGTAACTCATCCAGCCCAGAAACATACTTTCAGGCGGCATTCCGTGTCCAATCGCCGTGGAGCGTGCGGAACCCGGACGGCGACTCGCCAAACACAGAACAGATCATTAAGAAAGAGTGCTACGTCTTCGACTTTGCTCCAGACCGCGCCTTGCGGCAGATCGCCGATTACAGTTGCCGGTTGAACCTCGACGAGACAAACCCGGAACAGAAGGTGGCGGAGTTCATCAGCTTCCTGCCTGTCCTCGCCTACGACCTACCGAGAGCGGTCGCTGAAGGATGTGATTACGCAACTCGAACCGGGCCTGTTCAAGAAGGTCACGGGCCTGACGGTAAAGGACTTCTCGTTGCTTGTCAGCCTGGGACTGTTCAACAGCGCGCTGATGAACGACGCCGTCTACAAATTCAAGCGCTATGAGGATGCCAGCCTCAGTTACACGGGGATCAGCAAGCACCCACTTGAGGACATCGGATTGTTCGACACGGTGATCACCCGCGAGGATGCGCAAAAGGTGTTTGAGAATATCCCCGCACGAGCGCGCTAAGGCCGCGGAGCTTTGTATCCCACATCAATTTGAAGCAATAAGTTGGAGCAATAAGACGAATTCTATTCCAGCCATTCCCAAGTGAGGTACACGAAATTTGCAGAGCGAGTTCAAGAACGTGGCGACCGGAGCCACTGCTAGGATGTCCTAAAATGGCTCGAAGAGAGTACCTCAGCACCGGCAGACGAACGAGCGGCCGGTTCCGATCGGTGCGACGGGGGCGCTCGGCGGCAGGGCGCGGAAGCCGCGGTCGGCCATCGCCTGGCGCAGCTTCCTGATGCCGCGCGCCGAGTCCGTCGGCGTAGACGTCACGGCAACGTGCTGGCGGTTCGATGGCAATCAGATTCCCAGCAGGTTGGGACGGATCTTCTGATAACCGCGCTCCGCGGCCCAGAGGTCTAAGGGAATAAGAGCCAATTCGTCGACAACGGGGACGGCGTGTCCATTTTTTGTCAGATCGACCGTCTTGATATAGCAGTGGCAACTCTCACAGGCTTCCACACGGACATAGCTGAACTCGTTGGCGATGTATAGCGCCAGTTTCTGCGGATCCTCTTCGCCACACGCGGCGCAGGCGATGCGCCCGTAATCCCACTCCATGGCGCATAGCGAGCAGATCAAGGAGCGCTTCCCGCCGTCGCCTTCCGGACGGAGGGCGCCAACCTGCGGTTTACTGCCACATAGCGGGCACGTCGATGCCATTTCGTTTCGAGGATTCCATTCGCTATGATCCGCGAGGTATTCGGCGTAAGGCTGCAGGAAGAACCAGGAAACCAATTCTTCCGCGGGTTGCAGATTCGCAGCGGCCGGGCACTGCTCCCAGAATTCCAGCAGAATTTGCCGCCAGCGGCTGGCATCCTGCAAGCGCAACGCATGCGCCGCTCGTGCAAGCAGAGGCGGAGCGATCTCTTCGAGCACGGAAACGAACGGCGCAAATCGCGGTAAGAGAACGAACAAATCACACTCACCCCGCAGCGTGCCCGAGAGCCGCTTCTCGTTACCTATTCCGCATTCAGCTTCGATTTCTGCGTAGAGCGCCTGCTGAAATCGAGCCAGGCGTTCATAGAAGCGGAGAGCTTGAGAGGCGAATGGGTGAGTGGAAGCCAAGTCGTTTGCGCGCTGGATGCGGGCATCCCACTTGCCCGTTCTCATTTTCTGGCTGCAGCATCTCGCGGCAAGTGCTCATACCAGACACGGTGATATCGTTTCGCCCAGCCGACCGAGACATCGCCGCGAATGACTGAGCCAAAGGCGCCGCGCTCCATGGCGGTGCCCATATAGACGTGAATGATGAACAAGCCAACTGTGAGCAAGGCGCAAATCGCATGGACGATCACCGCGAAGTAACGCAGGTAGCGAAGGTTCCAAGGAACCAGATGGGGAAACCACAGAATCAGGCCAGATAGCAGCAGTAGTATTCCACACCAGAAAAATCCCCAAAACAGCAGCTTCTGTCCGGCGTTGAAGCGACCGGCGGAAGGAACCGACTCGTCTTCGTTGCGAACGTAATGCCCGAGAGCGCGCCAGAATTCCTTGTCCGGCCCGGTCTCGTGCATTTGCCCGCCCCACATACCGTACATGAGGAATGTGGCGAATACGAAGATCAGTCCGATCCACGGATGCAACTCGCGCGAAACCGTAGGGCCGCCGAGCACGACTGCGATCCAGAACAGCCAAGGGGACCAGAATGCCAGTCCGGTCAACAGGAGATAAACGTACGAAAACCCTGCAAGCCAGTGCACCAGCCTTTCGTGAAACGAATAGCGAAGGACTCGCCCATTCGCGAGGAGTGGCGTTGAACTCATGGCTTGTTTCCTGGCTCACGTGTGGCCGGACGCGACGCGGCGCCTCCCGGCCGCGGTGTTTCGTCGTCTGCCGGCACAACCTTCGGTCCGAACCGCAAATAGTGGGCGAAGACGCCGAGCAGACCTCCGATCATGGCGATATTCCCGATCCACTTCAGCGGCCCTTTCCAAAAGCTGACCATCCAGGGAACGTGCGGGTCCTTCGGCAGGCCGCCGTAGAGTTCGGGGCTGCTGGCATCGTGGAGGACGTAGATAACGTGAGTCCCTCTAACTCCGGGTGGATCATAGACTCCAGCGTTCTCGAAGCCAGAATTTTCCCGAAGCTGCTTGGCACGCGTTTCGCCGAGTGCTTTCATCTCAGGCTTCGTGCCAAAATGCAGGCAGCCGGTCGGACAAGCTTTGATACAAGCGGGTTCCAGCCCCTGGGTGACCCGGTCCACACAGAGTGTGCACTTGAAGACCTTGCGCGCCGTGGGGCTGAATTTCGGGATGTTAAATGGGCAGCCGGTGACGCAATATCCGCAGCCGATGCAATGCTCCTGCTGAAAATCGACGATGCCATTGACGTATTGCACGATGGCGCCATCCGCGGGACACGCGATCAGGCATCCCGGCTCCTCGCAGTGCATGCACTGATCCTTGCGCATCAGAAGCTGTAGAGTGCCGTCTTCGCGCTCGTGCTCGTTGAACTTGATCAGGTTCCAATAGTTCCACTGCGTTTCCGGCATGGTCTGGTAGGAATTGTTGAAGGTGGTCTCGCTGAAGGAGAGGCCGTTCCATTCCAGGCACGCAACCTCGCAGGCTTTGCAGCCGATACAGGTGGTGGTGTCAATCAGCTTGCAAACTTCAAACTCGCGCCTGACGCCGGCACCAGGGACGGAACCAGCGTGTCCTGAAATGGCGCGGATTTCCAGAGTTGCCTGGCTCATCGCCTGTCCCCGTTAGGCCTTTTCGACCTTGACCAGAAACCCCTTGAATTCAGGAGTGAATGCATTGGCGTCATATACCGTCGGAGTGAGCACATTCGCCGGCGTGCGCGCGTTTCTCTCGGCGTCTTCCTGGATGCCGCGAAAACCCTGGTGGATGGGCAAGCCGATCTGATAGACCTTCTTCCCATCAATCGTCATGGGCTTGATGCGGCGTGTGACAAATGCCTTGGCGACGTAGGTGCCGCGCGCGCTGCTTACTTTGATTTTTTCGCCGCCACGAATACCGATTTCATCCGCCAACTCCACGGGAATTTCGATAAACGGCTCGGGAATTAACTGGACATTGACCGGATTGTTCTTCGTCCAATAGTGGTAATGCTCCGTCAAGCGATAGGTTGTGCAGACCACGTTGAAGCCCTGTTCGGGGCTCCCAAATTTATCCGCCGGAGTGGTGAATTTCTTGACCACCGGGCTGCTGGATTGGTTCGGGTGTAGCGCATTTTGCACCGGGCTCTCGACCGGCTCATAGTGCTCCGGGAAAGGCCCATCCGCGAGCCCTGCAAGGGGCACAAAGATTCGCCCGACACCCTCGGGATTCATGATGAATGGCCCCATGTGATCCTTGGGATGCGAATCGGGCTTGAAGTCGGGAATGTCGTTGCCGACCCACCTTTGCGCTTCTTCATTCCACCAAATTTGCCGCCGCTCCGGATCCCACGGCTTTCCCGAGGGGTCGCACGACGCGCGGTTATACAGGACCCGCCGATTTGCCGGCCACGACCATGCCCAGTTGGGGTAGATTCCCAAACCTGATGGATCGTCCGTGCCGCGGCGCGCAAGTTGCGGCCCGGCTTCGGTCCAAGAGCCGGAGTAGATCCAATTCCCGCACGAAGTCGTTCCGTCGTCGCGTAACCAGGCGAACCCGGGCAGTTGCTGGCCGGCTTTGAGAGACTGCTGCGTGGCCGGGTCGGTGAGATCGGCAAGCGTCTTGCCATTAATTTCCATCGCGAGATCGGCGAGCGCGGGATGTTCGGGATCGGTGTACGGCCAAGTCAGATTCAGGATGGGGTCAGGAAATTTCCCGCCTTCCTTGCGATAGAGGTCTCGCACGCGCAAAAAAATCTGCGCCACAATATCCTGATCGAGACGAGCGTCGCCGGGCGGGGGCAGAGCGACATTCTTCCATTGCAGCCAGCGCGCCGAGTTCGTCATGCTGCCGTCCTTCTCAGCAAAACCCGCGCAGGGCAGGCGGTACACGGTCGTGTTGATCTTTTTCATCTCGTCAGCAGTAGTACCCGGAGCGCGCCAGAATTCGCTCGTCTCATCCGGATAGATTTCGCCAACGACCAGCCAATCCGCCTTTTTGAGCGCATCGATATTTTTTTGCTGATCCGGGCCGATCATCACGCCGTTCATCCCAAACGCGAACATGCCTTTCACCGAGCCGCGATACATGTTGTCCCAGATCTCGGTCCAGGAGTAATTGCGATCCACCTTGGGCAGATAGTGGAATGCGAAATCGTTTTGCTTGCGTGCGGCGTCGCCGTACATGGCCACCAGAAGTGAGACCATGAACTTCGGTGTATTGGACCAATAGTTGAATGATTGCCAAGGGCCGGGTTTCGAAGCCGTCGGCGTGGTGCGCTTCAGAAAAGCCGTCAAATCGGTATCTGTAGGGTTGGGCACCTTCAGATAACCGGGCAGGTTATCGAAGATACCCGCCATATCCGTTGCGCCCTGAATATTGGAATGGCCGCGCAGAGCATTCACGCCGCCTCCGGCGCGGCCGACGTTCCCAAGCAATAACTGGAGCATGGCCGCGGTGCGGATGATTTGCGTGCCATAGGTGTGTTGGGTCCAGCCGACGGCGTAGATGATCGTCGCCGCCTTGGTCGTGTCCCCGTTCTTGCGAATCGAAGTGAAAAGGTCCGCCGCCTTCAGAAACTGGTCCCGCGGAATACCGGTGATGCGCTCAACCATCTCGGGCGTGTAGCGGGAGTATTGCTTCTTCAAAAGCTGGAAGACGCAGCGAGGATGCTGGAGTGCAAGGTCATAGGCGGTGTTTGCCGGAAGCGCCGGCGGCGCTGCCGCGGGGGCAGCGGCCTTCTGCGCTGGCGGATCAGCAGCCGCGCTTTTCGACAGATCGCTACCCTCTTCATAGTTCCAGGTAGCTTTGTCATATGCCTTGGTGCTGGGATCAAACCCGGAAAACAGACCGTCTTCCGGCAGCTTGAAGCCTTCCTTCACCACGAAGGCGGCATTGGTGTAGTTGAGGAGATAATCCTTCGCGATGCGATTGTTCTCGATCGCGTAGCGGATCAATCCTCCCAGAAAAGCGATGTCTGTGCCGGCACGAATCTGCAGGAAGAGATCGGCAGTGGACGCCGTGCGCGTATAGCGCGGGTCCACCACGATCATTTTGGCATTGCGATTGCGCTTTGCTTCAATCGCCCACTTGAATCCGCACGGGTGGTTCTCGGCTGGATTCCCGCCCATGATCAACATCATGTCGGTATTCTTGATGTCGATCCAGCCATTGGTCATCGCCCCGCGCCCGAATGTAGGTCCCAAACTTGAGACCGTGGGGCCGTGTCAAACACGGGCCTGGTTTTCCAGGTAGCAGACCCCCAGGCTGCGCATGGTTTTGACGACCAGATAATTGAACTCGTTCGTATCCGTGCAGCCGCCGGTCCAAGCGATGCCTTCGCAACGATTAACGGTACGGCCCTGCGGATCTTTTTCGACAAATGTATCGTCGCGTGACTTTTTCACCCAGCGGGCAATCTCATTCAGCGCGTCGTCCCAAGAGATGTCCTGCCAGCCGCTCGTCCCGGGGCGGCGCACTTGCGGCTTCAGCAGGCGGCGGTCATTGAGGATGTCCTGCTCGAGCGAAGCGCCTTTCGGGCAGAGGGTCCCGCGATTGATGGGATGGTCAGCGTCGCCTTCGACGTGAATCACTTGAGGAGTGACATTCTTGGCTTTGTCGCCCAGCGTATAAATGATCACACCGCAGCTTACCGAGCAATAGGGACAAGTCGAGCGCGTTTCGGTGGCACGGGCGATTTTTAGTTCACGGAGCTGCGCGTAGGCAGGTGTCAGATCAAATCCGAAAACGGTTGCTGCCGCGCCTCCTAACGTAGCGACCTTCAGGAAGTCTCGCCGGCTGCTTTCCACAGGTCAGCCTCCTATGGCGATGATGAAGCGAGGGTCCTTATCGTTCGAGGGCGAATGCCCGCCATCACAATCGTGCAAGCGAACTGCTTTGTCAAGTCCCGCAAACGGAAAGGGGCGTGTGTTCGTTTCGCACACCAAATTCCCGTTTGTAAACATCTGTTCCATCTATTCTTCTGTGTATCCGCCGCACACCGGCTCTTGCGAGAAGCGCCCTCCGGTGGACGTGTACATCCTCAGGTACGGTGAGCATTCTCCAAATTAATTAAAGCCGGTTTCCACCTATCGATATGTATTGGTCATTAATTACGCTCGCTTTAGGGCGCCTGAGCGAAACGGTCCAGAAATTCTGCCCCTGAAAATCGGCCAAAGCACTGGGACAGCTATCGCGCTTCAAACCACCGTCGAAGCGTTGGCGGCAATGCAAACGTCTGGATTGCAAGGGTCTGACAGGAGCTTAGGGTTGATAAAGCTGAGAAATAGCGGCCTTCTTATCGCGCAGGGGCAAAATGCCTCGGGCAACCCACGAGCCTGGGAAAAACTTGTCGGTGACAGGCCGGTGGAAGCTCGGCTCGATATCTTGCCGGAAAATAAAATCCGCCCGAGCGCGTTCGCGATGAGCTTAGCCGTGCAGCTGACGATCGCGTCAGCTATGGTTTCGCTGCCCCTGTTTTTCCCCGAAAGCCTTCCGATGCGAATAATGTACCAGGTTACGCCGCTTGCGGCTCCCTTAACCGAAGTTCCCACACACGCCGAACTCCCCGTCGCTAAAAATCAGCCGATACCCGCTCAGCCCGTCGAACCGACGCATGTCGCGAAACTTTTCGCTCCACAACCACTGATCGCGCCAAAACCCAGGGTTCCGGAGCGGCAGAATTCGGATATCCCAAAGTTGGAGCCGGTCCTGGCAACTACGAAATTGGACACCTCCACACCCGGGCCGGAACGCCCGCGTGAGCCGGTTCGGACCGGTGTGCTAAGCATAGACAGCGCAGCACAACCCACACTCAGGGCCGCTAGTGAAAAAGTTCAGACGGGCGGCTTCGGCGATCCCAACGGATTTGCCGGCGGCACGTCTGATGCAAAGCACGGCAACGTCGCGCGCCTCGGTTCGTTTGAACTTGCCTCCGGTCCAGGCTACGGAAATGGCTCCGGAGGCGCGAATGGAGCGCGCGGCGCTGTGGCCAGCGCCGGGTTCGGCAGCGGCGTTGCCGCACCCGTGGCCAAGAGCGGGACCCACGGCACAGTGCAGTCGGGCGGCTTTGGCAGCGTGGAGATGGCGCCTCCGGGGAAATCCGCACCGAAGCAAACCGAAAAGGCCCCGGCGATCCAACCGGTGGTGATCTTGTCCAAGCCAAGTCCGGCCTATACCGATGAAGCGCGCAAGCTGAGAATCGAAGGCGAAGTGCTGGTCGAAGTGATCTTCCGGGCCTCGGGGCAGGTACAGGCGGTTCGCGTGGTGAAAGGATTGGGACACGGATTGGACGAAGCCGCTCTGCATGCCGCGGAGCAGATTCGCTTCAAGCCCGCGTTGCAAGAGGGGCAGGCGGTGGATTTTCCTGCCATCGCACACATCGTATTTCAACTGGCTTTCTGAGGGGGGCGTATGCGGGTCTGGACAATTGTGGGGGCGGTGCTGATCCTGAGCGTTATGCCGCTGCGCGCAACTGCGCAAACTTCCAGCGTGGACCAAGTGGTGGATCGAATTGTGGTTCAGGAAAAGGCGGAAATGCAGATGCTCCGCCAGTATTCGCCATTAGTGGAAACTTATATTCAGATGTTGCGGCCCGATGCCAAGCTTGGGCCTGTGCCCGCCGGCGACAAATATTTTATCGGCAAAGCGCAACTCGCTAATGGGGTCGACCTCGAACCTTTTGCGGGCGACGAAGGCGGCGTCCGTCACAAATTGAGCGGAATCGGCACAGTTTTTAGCGTCGAGTTTCTGCCGCGCGGCTTTCTACAGATGATCTACCTGGATACGAACGGATTCGACCAGCAGAACTACCGGTTTGATTACGTTCGCCGGGAATTTCTGGGAGATGTTCGTTGTCTCGTATTTGATGTCACTCCCAATTCCAGCGCCGGCAAGGGCCGGTTCATGGGACGGATCTGGGTGGAGGATCAGGCATTCCATATCGTTCGGTTCAACGGCGCTTATAACGGGTCGTCGCGCACAAACTTCTACTTCCATTTTGATAGCTGGCGGGTGCTGGCCGGGCCGCAGGAGTGGCTGCCCGCATATGTCTACAGCGAAGAGGGAGAAGTCAAGTACGCGATGACGCGGAGACTCACGTTCAAATCGCAGACTCGCCTGTGGGGCTATAACGTCGGCCGCACCAAACAGGAGCAGGAGCTAAACAAGATTATGGTGGAAGCTGCGCTGCCGGTGAAGGACCAGGCGGAGGGGGCCAATGACTATTCACCGCTGCAGGCGCAGCGCAACTGGGACCTGCAGGCCGAGGATAACGTAGTGGATCGCATGGAAAGGCTCGGCCTGCTCGCGCCGCGCGGCGAAGTCGACAAAGTTCTGGAAACGGTGGTGAACAATATAGAAGTCACGAACAATTTGAATATCGAGCCGGAGGTCCGCTGCCGCGTCCTGACCACGTCAACGCTCGAATCGTTCACCATCAGCCATACCATCGTGGTCAGCCGTGGGTTGATTGACGTGCTTCCGGATGAGGCCAGCCTGGCCACCCTCCTGGCGCGTGAGCTCGGTCACGTTGTGCTCGCTCATCGCATTGACACGCAGTATGCGTTCTTCGACCGCATGTTGTTCGATGAGAAAGATACGTTTCGCCACTTCGGCTTCCGCAGAACGCCGGAAGAAGAACAGGCCGCTGCTCAGAAAGGCGCGGAACTGCTGCAGAATTCGCCGTACAAGGATCAACTTGCAACCGCAAAACTCTTCATCCAGGCGCTGCAGGATCGCACAAAGGATGTTCCCAATCTGATCAGCCCGCATCTGGGCGATCGCATTCCTAACTACTGGGCCGTCTCCTCGCCGGCAAACGGGACGCGCAGCTCCAGCGCGGAAGCAGCGCTCCCTCAAACCGGTTTGTCAAATTCCGCAGCAAACGGCAGTAACAATAAGGTTCTGGCGGCGTTGCCGCTTGGCGGACGCATCAAAATGGATCCCTGGAGCGACGAGTTGACCATGCTGAAGGCCAAACCCGTCAGCATCGTCGCAGAACGGGAAAAGATGCCCTTCGAGGTTACGCCGTTCGTTATTTACCTGACCCGCGGCGAGCAGTCCCGTCCCACGCAAGACGTGCCGGCGCTTGCGACGGAATCCAATGCAGGTCCGAGCGATCCTGTCGTGCCTGGCGTCGATACGAAATAAAAGCGTCTACGGATAATGATCCGAACTACGGCCGCGCGATTCGGCTCGGCCAGCGTTTTGAAATTAACTTCTTGAATCCGACGCCAGCCTTCCACATCTACCCGGGAGGTTTGCGCTCCTCCGCCGGTAAGTTCCTTATCGCAGACGTCGGGCTACTATTTTCCACAGAGCCCGGGATTTTCACAGAGTATAGTTCAGCGAAACTGCAAAAGGGCGCTTGACGCAATCAGAGAAACTGCTATACTTCACCCCGTCCGGCTAATACGAGAATCAGGGGACGATGCATTTTGTCGAGCCCTCTCGGGGCTCGAAGTGAGGCTAGTTACGAATACCGGATAATATTCAGTCGAGCATCGCGCGAAGCCGCTTGCGCTCTGATGTGCAGGCGGATTGGCCCGGCGCTCGACGCCGGGTTTTTTATTTTCGGTTCGAAAAGTTTTCGGACGTTCCGCCGGGCGCGGAACGCTCTGGGCGGTGCCCAGGGCCGAAGCTCTTTGACAACTGAAGAAGCTGGCAAAACGCGGAGCAATTCGCCCCGATTTCAATCGGGGAGAATTGTGACGCGTGTAGTCCGCAAGTTCTGCTCGAGAGAGCGAATTGTGGAAAGGCGAATTATCCGCACGGAACTTCGCGAAAGCAATTTCGCGGCGGCGACGTGCCGGGTAAGTTTTATGGTCAAGCTACTAAGGGCGTATGGTGGATGCCTTGGCGCCAGAAGGCGATGAAGGACGTGGCTAGCTGCGATAAGCCTCGGGGAGCCGCAAGCAGGCTTTGATCCGGGGATTTCCGAATGGGGAAACCCGTGCCGGTAAAACCGGCATACGGCCCGCTGAATATATAGGCGGGTGCGAGCTAACCCAGGGAAGTGAACCATCTCAGTACCTGGAGGAAAATAAATCAACAGAGATTCCGAAAGTAGCGGCGAGCGAAATCGGAACAGCCTAAACCGTCGTGCTTGCACGGCGGGGTTGCAGGACCGCGTGAGTAGAGTTACCAATCCGGAGGCTAGGTGAACCTGCTGGAAAGCGGGGCCACAGAGTGTGATAGCCACGTAACCGAAAGCTTACCGGACTCGAAGCGGTATCCTAAGTACTACGGGACACGTGAAATCCCGTGGGAACCCGGGGAGACCACTCTCCAAGGCTAAATACTCTCTGGCGACCGATAGTGAACCAGTACCGTGAGGGAAAGGCGAAAAGCACCCCTGCGAGGGGAGTGAAATAGAACCTGAAACCATATGCCTACAAGCAGTCGGAGGGTGATCTCCGGCCTTCGGGTCGGAGCCGCCTGACGGCGTGCCTCTTGCTTAATGAGCCGGCTAGTTACTCTCACAGGCGAGGTTAAGCGTAAGCGAGCCGTAGCGAAAGCGAGTCCGAATAGGGCGCATAGTCTGTGGGAATAGACGCGAAGCGGGATGATCTACCCTTGGCCAGGCTGAAGGCGGCTTAACCGCTGCTGGAGGGCCGAACGGGTGTTAGTTGAAAATAGCTCCGATGAGCTGAGGGTAGGGGTGAAAGGCTAATCAAATTCCGTGATAGCTCGTTCTCCCCGAAATGCCTTTAGGGGCAGCCTCATGTGATCTGCCGCGGCGGTAGAGCACTGAATGGACTAGGGACCAACCAAGGTTACCGAATCCAATCAAACTGCGAATGCCGCGGACAGCAACATGGGAGTGAGACTACGAGGGATAAGCTTCGTGGTCGAGAGGGAAAGAACCCAGACCGCCAGCTAAGGTCCCCAACTGCAGGCTAAGTGGGAAAGGAAGTGTGATCGCTCAGACAGCCAGGAGGTTGGCTTAGAAGCAGCCATCCTTTAAAGAAAGCGTAACAGCTCACTGGTCAAGCGATCATGCACCGACAATCCAACGGGGCTTAAGCCTGCGACCGAAGCTGCGGAATTGTGTGGCGCAAGCCGCACATTTGGTAGGGGAGCATTCTGTGGAGTCTGAAGGCAGACCGAGAGGACTGCTCAACGCCACGGAAGAGACCCTGCCGGCATAAGTAGCGATAAACACGATGAGAACTCGTGTCGCCGAAAGTCTACGGTTTCCTGAGGAAGGTTAATCCGCTCAGGGTTAGGCGGGTCCTAAGGCCAGGCCGAGAGGCGTAGCTGATGGATAGCAGGTCAACATTCCTGCCCCACCTAGCGGGCGTTATTACGATGGGGTGACGCAGAAGGATAGAGGAGTCGGGAGATGGATTTCCCGATGGCCCTGTGTAAGCCGGATCGCGCCGGAAAATCCACGCGGTCATTCAACGGTCAGACAGGTCCCCAGGCCACACGGCCACAAAGTCCTTGATTTCACGCTGCCAGGAAAAACCTCTAAGGAGTCCGCAAGGTGCCCGTACCACAAACCGACACAGGTAGACGAGGATAATCTCCACAGGCGCTCGAGAGAACACTCGCTCAGGAACTAGGCACATTAGCCCCGTAACTTCGGGAGAAGGGGTGCCGCACTAGGGTTTATAGCCCGAAGCGGCCGCAGTGAAACGCGCTCTGCGACTGTTTAACAAAAACACAGCTCTCTGCAAAGTCGAATACGACGTATAGGGGGTGACGCCTGCCCGGTGCCGGAAGGTTAAAGCGAGGGCTTAGCTGCCGCAAGGCAGCGAAGGCCTGAACTGAAGCCCCGGTGAACGGCGGCCGTAACTATAACGGTCCTAAGGTAGCGAAATTCCTTGTCGGGTAAGTTCCGACCTGCACGAATGGCGTAACGATAGAGCGACTGTCTTGGCGAGTGACTCGGCGAATTTGTGGTTCCGGTGAAGACGCCGGATGCCCGCATCTAGACGGAAAGACCCCGTGCACCTTTACTGCACTCTGGTCATGATTAACGGGAGGATCTGCGTAGCATAGGTGGGAGCCTATGAACCTCGGCTTTCGGGCCGGGGGGAGGCGCCGGTGAAATACCACCCTGATTCTTCTGTCGGTCTAACTTACGGCCCTTGACGGGTCGGAGGACATGGCCAGACGGGTAGTTTGACTGGGGCGGTCGCCTCCCAAAATGTAACGGAGGCGCCCAAAGCTCGGCTCAGGCGGATTGGAAACCCGCTGTGGAGTGCAAGAGCATAAGCCGGGTTAACTGCGAGACACACACGTCGAGCAGGAGCGAAAGCTGGGTCTAGTGATCCGGTGGTCCCGCGTGGAAGGGCCATCGCTCAACGGATAAAAGGTACGCCGGGGATAACAGGCTGATCTAAGCCAAGAGTTCACATCGACGCTTAGGTTTGGCACCT
>WNGG01006428.1_pt1 | contig 13073 bp, 12 predicted proteins | sample 5400661 | NCBI WGS metagenome assembly WNGG01 (sample SAMN13153372, study PRJNA577476) | soil metagenome | isolation source: 100 cm soil or saprolite under Garry oak tree replicate 1 | place: USA:California | collected 2016-06-15
CGAACCCACGCCCGCAGATCGTCGTGATCGGCCTGGTCAGCGCAGGCCAATGCCGTGGCGGCCTGAGTACGTGCGGCACTGGCGTGGCCCATGTTCTGCGAGGCGTGCGCGAGAAGCGTGCACACCGTCCCGGCGACAAAGAACAGCTCGCGGGACTGCTGCGGGTGCGGACGCTCCCGCAGCAACCGAAAGGTGTTGTCCCGCAGCTCGACCAGGTCCGAGAACAAGGGCGGAAGCGGTCTGTGCACATAGTCGACCGCGATGCGGCGCAGCTCCGAGGAGATGTGCTCAAGAACCGTCGGCGGCACGCGGTCGTTCTCGGCCCAGGTCAGGAATTCCAACGAGTCGGCCGCAGCTGCGACCACCATGCCCCGCGAATCGGCGGCCGCTGGAACGATCAGCGCGCGCGGCGCCGGCATCTCGATTCGCGGCGGTCCTATCAACTCCTCGAACGGGTAACCGAAGAACTCCCGCAGCAAACGGCGGGTGCCGGGCAGCGCCGTCGTCGAGCCAGCGCTGTCTCGCGCGCGCTCCTGCCGAGCCAACCGTTGCAGATGTCGGACGCCGATCGTGCCGCCGATCTGGCGAGTCCGCGCGAAGGTCTCCAGCTCTCGGACGAGCTGCTCGTAGCTGACCTCGCGCTGGCGGATCAGCTGTTGCAGCAGTGTGGTTGGAGGCATTTCACGCATGATCACCATTCTGACCGATCTCGACCGTACGCGAGTGATCGATAGCAGTAGGTGAGCTGATTCGCGATGTGTGCGGGGGGCCGGTCTGCCCTGCGCCGCTTGACGCCGTGGAGATCGTTTGGAACGGTCCGGCGCATGAACCCCTTGTTGGCCTTCTTCCTCGGGATCGTGCTTGCCGAGATCCTGCTGCCGATGATGCGCCACGTATCTCCCCGGCGTGGGGTCCCGAGCCCGGCGACCGCCCTCCGGTTGCTCCAGGAGCGCGAGCGGGCGCTGACCCAGCGGGAGCACGAGTGGACCCATTGGGGTATCTACGTTGCCGGCCTCGCGCGATCGGCGGAGCTCGTGGTGCCGCCGATGCCGGGCTCATCGATGCCAGATACTGCGAATTCCCCGGACGGCTTTGCCGAGGGTGCTTGACGACCTATCTCACATGACGCGCTCGGCCGGCGCGCGGATCGCGACATGTCCGGGTGCTACAGCCGACTCCGAGGGGCCGCTACTGTTCGATCATGACGCCGGTCAACCCGCTGGGTCGACCGGACATCCGCCTCGCGCTTGTCGCGAGCGATGTCGTCATCGCTGCCAGCGTCGTGTATATCGCCGTCAAGTTCGGCAAGGGCTGGTCGTGGGGGCTGTTCCTGTGGGGGGCGGCGTTGGGGCCGTTCGCCGTGTTGTGGGCGAGATGGTCTGCGCTAGTCCTCGCGGGCCGGATCGTCGCCGCCAGCGGAACCGGCCGCGAGGTCTATGAGCGGCGCAAGGCGGAGATGTGGAAGCGGTACGGCATGACCTACGTCGGCATCGTGGTCTTTGGGCTCGCAGCTGGAGTGCTTTCGGCAGCGCTGGAACATCCCGGACCCGACATAGGGATGACCGTTATCTGGTTCCTGGCAGGCGTGGTGCCGCTCCTGGTGGTCTATCCCGTGTTGCGTCGCAAAGTGCTGCGCGAGGCGACCGGGCAGCCGAAGGACGAGACCGAGCCGCCACTCCAGGGGCGCACACTCTAGTTCGGCGAGCACCACCCAACGCGGCAAATGAGGGCGTTGGTGGTCAGTGCGCCTGACCTGCGTGCGCAGTCCTTCAGCGAACTTTGATGTATGGCGGCAGGTGTGGCGGGAAGCTGTCCCGGATCTCGTTGAACAGATCTGCTGGCACCACGAGGTCCACGCCTCGCGCCAGCGCAGCCATGATCGCGTCTGCGACGTCTTGAACATGCGAGAAGCTGGGTTCGCCCTCTCGGCGAGCGGATATGACGCCCTCATACGGCTCGTCGAGCGCGATCAGCTCAACGGGCGCGTCACTCATTCCGCTCATGCGTGAACCATCCTCGGGCTCGCGTGGGTAGTTGACCAGAAGCTAACCCGAGCAACGCACTCAATTCGCAGAACCACGCCCGCAGCGGCAGATGAGTGCGTTCGCCGCGGTGCTAGCTGTCGTCGTCCCACTCGTCGCGTAGTTACTTGCGGAGCACGTCGACTTACACCGTGAGTGCTCCGAGCAACTCCTCGCGATTAAGCCGATTCGTTGTCCGATACGACTACCCAACGTCGCCCTCGGCGTCTAACACCTTGAGCAGAACGAACGCTTCGATCGCGGTCACCCGAAGTTGCCGTTACGGGTGAACGGGATCTGCCGGTGGGGAATCGCCGTATGGCAAGGCGTCATACGCTCAGTCGATTGCGTTGGTGGGCGGCCTCAGAACGTCAGCGAGTCACGCATGAGTAGGTACTCGGCCGGAGCGGTCTTGACGTCGGCGCCGTCGACGGTGGCGAACAATTCGTACGTGCGATTGTCCACGAGAACCATTCGCATGAAGCCTGTGGCCTGCCCGCCCGCTGCCTTGATCACGCGGAAGTCGAGTGCGGGTCTGCTCCGGTAGGTGACGTGGTGGAGGTCGGTCTCGTGCCCGTGGATGAAGACCGCGGCCCCGCGCGCGGCGTTGTTCAGGTCGAACTGCGTACCTGCCGGGTAGTCGCTATACCCGACGGCGAAGGCGTCCGTGTCGCTCTTCTCCACCACGAGGATTGTGAACATGATCTGACCGACCGCGCTCGGCACCTGCTGGACCGTCTTGACCGGCGTGCCAGGCATCGAGACGGTAAAGCGGTCGCCCTTGTAGGGGACGAGCCCGGTGCCTGTCGTGGCTGAGGCGGCGGTCGGACTCGAATGGTCGCTCGCCGTCACGAGCGACCCGGTGCCGCTGGTGGTCGTCGTGCACGCACCCACGAACAACAGCGCCACACATGCAATCAGCGCCACCGACGTCCGCTTCCCAGACCAGCAGCTGTCGGCAGTCATCGATTCGACCCCCCGGCCCGTTGGTGCGAGTGTCTACCCGGCGGGCGGCTCGCGTCCAGTGTCCGACTGCTAGCTCTCGCCGCTGCAGGGCGGGTCGTAAGCGGTGTTCTGGCGAAGACCAGCGAGCGAAGTACCGATGGGCGCCGTTGTCGGTCTGAATGGCGTGCACTCGTCGGGCATGGCCAGCGAACCCGAGGCGAATATGTCAGAGGGGGTCCACGATCCTGGCTCAACAGGCCGAGCTGCGCCGTCGCCGCCCCGGTTTCACACAGGAGCACCGGCCGCCAGTTCGTGCATCCTCAAAAGCGTGAATTCCGTCGTGCTCGATGCCGGTACCGGCCGGGTGACAGATGCTTGCACTGGATGCGCCTCGACGCCTGAACACCATCGTTGTTCCCTGTCGGCCTGCTCCATATCAGGCGATCCAGCGCCGCGGTCGAGATCATCTAACACAACCGGATCTCGGCAGGAGCGGTCGTGGCGTGTGAGGGCTTGTCTGTGCTGCGTCCGCCGGGTCGGGTTGTGGTCTCAGGTGCCGGCGGCCATGTAGGCGGCGAGGATGTAGTTGGGGTGGCGGTCGAGGTTCTTGCGTGCGCGGTCGTAGCGCATGGTGGTGCGTGGGTCGGCGTGGCGGGCGGCGATCTGCACGTCGCGCAGGTCGACGCCGGCGTCGAGCATGGTGGTGACGAAGGTGTGCCGGAGCATGTGCGGATGCATCCTGACGATGCTGACTCCGGCGGTCGCGGCGAGGCGACGCAGCCGGCGGGTGGCGCAGTGGCGGTCCATGCGGCTGCCACGGCGGGTGCGCAGGATCGGCCCGGCAGCGCGGCCGTCGATGGCCCGCTCTAGGGCTCGGTTGACGGCGGGTGGAAGCGGGACGAGCACGGTCTTGTCGCCTTTGCCGCGCACCTTGAGGACCCGGTGTCCGTGTTCCTCGCCGAGGTCGGCGATGTTGGCGCCGATCGCTTCGAAGATCCACAGCCCAAGCAGGCCGAGCACCGCCACCAGGGCAAAGTCATCCCGCTGGGCCGAGTCGCGCGCCGCGGTGAGCATCGCCTCGAACTGCAGGTGGGTCAGCCCGAGTGTGGGCGACTCCGAGGACACCGCGGGCCGGCGCACGTATTCAGCGGGTGAGTGCTCCAGGGTCCCGTCGATGACGCAGGTCCGGTAGAAGCCGCTGATCACCGACAACCGGCGCGACACCGTTGAGGGCTGATAGCCACGCAGCTCCTGCATCCACCGCAGGAACAACTCGATGTGCACCCGGGTCGCTGCAAGCGGATCGAGACCCGGGATCGGCACCACATGAGGTACCCGCGTAGATCAGACTCGGTATGCACCCGCGACTGGCCCTTGAATCGGGCCAGATAGGCCGCACCCGCTAACCGAAGCCGCTCTGCCGACGACACGACGATCTCGCCGGACACAGCCGACGCCAAACCGATGGTCTCCATCCGACCAATGCCGACCCACCAAGCCTGCGCAGTCAAGATCCGAACGCTATGACCTCGCCGCGGCAAATCCGGTCGTTTATCGCTGGCACGGTGAGCGCAAAGTTATGTGGTCCACGCTGCGGCTGGCTACTTCCTAGCCGCCGATCTGCGTGGAGTCTGTGCCGACGATTGGCGTGTTCGAACCGCGCATACGGAGGCACGACGAAGTCGTGGTAAGCCACATGTTCGGGGCCGCAGCAGCCGATGATCTGGCCTCTGCACTGCTATGGAGCAGCTGGGTGAGGGAAGGCTTCGGGCCTGAACTTCGGGTGTGGGCTTGTCTTGAGGGGTTCACGAACGTGCGCGCAATATCCGTGTGAATGCCCGGGGGGTACCCGGATTTGGCAGCCGTCACCGGTGCGCGCCGGTCACCATGATCCGCCGCCGCCCCCGCCGCCGCCGCCGCCGGAGAAGCCGCCGCCGGAGAAGCCGCTGGTGCCGCTGCCGCCTGAGGACGCGGAGTGGGTCGCGATCCAGTTGTTGGTGGTGGTGGCGAACTGGTGCATGGACGAGAAGTAATACGCGGACCGCGACGATGAGGACAGCCTGCCCGGCGCGTATCGCCCGCTGGTGCGGTACCACGATGGCGCCCGGTCGGCGTCGGATACGGCCGCGCTGACCTCAGCCCACTGCTTGGTGCACCCGAAGACGATCGCGTAAGGCAGGTAGTCGTCGAGCAGCCCAGCTTGGCTGGCGGAACTCGCCGGCTCGGCCGCCAGGCTGGTGAGGTAGTTGCGGAACCCCAGTAGCCGGCGGGCCAGGTCGGTTCCCTTCGCCGTGCGCACCGGCATCCAGCGGGCACAGCAGATCAGCACCACTCCGGCCACGGCCACCGGGACCGGTATCAGCGCGAAGTGGCTGGATGCGGCGGCCACGGCAACCGCCGCAGTCCCGGCGGCGAATATCACGCCGCCGATGATGAGCCACCGGCGGCGGACCCGGTCCGGGCGGGCGGTGAACCAGCCTCGCCGAGCGACGTCGGCATACAGGGCGTCTTGTGCCTGCTTGAGCCGCCCGGCGAAGCCGGGTCCGAGTTCGGACAGCCCCGTCGATGGCCGGTCCGAGCCCGTCGCGGCGTCCTGGAACAGCCCGTCCAGCAGTATCTGTTCGTAATCCAGCAGCCCGCCGGTCTTGTCGAGCCGGGTCAGCCGCCAGTCCGTGTTGTCCTCCCACGGCGGGTCAGGTTCGGCGTGGCGCGCTGCTCGGTCTAGCGCGGCGTCCTCGATCCGCAGGTACCCGCGCACCGCCAGGTCCACGATGGTGCCGGTGACGTCGCGGGGGTTGGCCACCTCGTCCAGCAGCGTCCCGGCCTGCCCGGGGCGGACACCGGGCGGCGGCGCGAACTCCATCGCAGGCTCGTCGCGGCCCGACAGCGGCACCGCATCGTCCTCCGCGACCGGCGCCGCGTCGTCGGCCGGGACCGGCACCCCTTCCACGACGTCGGCCGGGACCGGCGTCCCGCCCACGACGTCGGCGGCCGGCCTGGGGTAGCGACGGTCCCGCCCCCTAGCCAGCACCAGCGCCACGAGCACCGCTAGCACGGCCAGCAGGCCGCCTGTGGCGCCGGCCGACACCGGCGTCAGCGCGAAGGCGCGCTGCATGGACCACCGCTCCCGCAGGATCGGACCCGGAGAGGTAACCACGCCTTTGGGGATGGCCACCACGACGGTCAGGCCTTCACCCGGGCCGAGCCCGGCCTGGCTGAACTGCGCGACCTCGTCCGTGACGGCGGCCTGCTCGCAGGCATCAGTTGAGCCTGGCGGCCCGGCGAAGCAGGCCGCCTGGATCACCCCGGCCGGTGCGCTCACCCGCACGCTCACCTGGTCAATGGGCACGTCCCACCGGTTGCCGACCGCGTTCCAGTACAGCTCGTCATGGTCGGCGAACCCGTTCAGGCCGCCACGGACCAGGTAGGTCAGCCAGTACGCGTGCACGCCGGTGACCGTTTGGTTCGGGTCACCGATCCTGACGCCGACCGCGGAGCCACTGCTCTCGACGGTGTACTCGGTAGCGGTGTCCGACTCGACCGACCGCACGTCGACCGGGTAGATCCGGTCATAGGAGCCGTTGTACCTGACCCGGGCCGGGATCACCCGGAAGATGCCGTGCCGCAGGTCGCTTCCAAAGTCATAGGTGATGTGCTCGGTAACCAAGATCGATCCGTCACCCTGAATGGCGATCCCCGCGTCATAAGAGACGATCCGTTCGGCGCCAGACTGCGCGCTCGCGCCCGCCGGCGTGGCACGACTCGGGGCGAGCACGGTGACGGCGAAGGCACACGCCACGGCAACCCCGGCCAGCAGCCGACGGCAGAAGGTGCGCCCCATCGCAGGGCGCGACGCACGGCGACGCTGTTGTCTCACCTGGCGCTCGCTAATCCGCAATTCACTCGCGCCAGAACACTAGGCCTACGACACCAGTAAACCCAAGCGCGACGACAGTGGATGGCCACGAAGGTTCCATTGTTCCCCCTCGCTGAACGGTGCCCGACTGCCGAAGCGAAGCGAACAGCATCGCAATCACACCGAGCGTAATCGTGGGAGTGTCTTGCACGGGTGTCTGATACACCAGGGCCGAAAGGCCCCGGTCCAACGATCACTGTTCCGGACGCCGTATAGGCGCGCGCTATCCGGAGGAGAGATTGCCCTGGCGTGGCAAATTCTGTGCCGGCCCGTGACCGCTGCTCGATGGGCGTTCACGCTGAGTCGTCCGCTGGACGCTCAACCGGGGGACGGGTGAATGGCGCAATCGATTACGAATGTTGCGCTACCCACCCGGCTGCAACGACCTGAGCTTGCTGTCCGGCGTCGAGCGGCGCCGGGTGGCACTGTGCGCGCTGCTGCTACGCCAACCAGACCTACTGCTCCTCGACGAGCCGACCGACCACCTGGACACCGAAAGCGCGCAGTGGGTCGAACAGCACCTCGACAGCTACCCGGGTACGACCGTCGCCGTCATACACGACTGCTACGTCGCGCAGTGGATTCTCGACCTCGATGGCGGTCGCGCCTACCCCAACTACGACAAGTACGCCACCTACCCGGAAAACAAAGCCGAACGATTCACCGTCGAAGGCCGCAAGGACGCCAAACGCCAAGTGCTGCTGCACCAAGAACGGCAGCGGCGTAACGACGCTCGTCACCGGCCAGAACGGCCCGTTCCGGGGTAGCGGTAGACAGCGGACAACAGCCACTTCTACTGGACCAACCAGGGCGACGGCACGGTCGATGACGCCCACCTGGACGGCACCGGCGTGACGACCCCCGTCACCGGCCAGAACGGCCGAGCCGGGGTGACGGTCACCCCGCAGCAAGTACCGAACTGGTGTCGACGCCGCCGCGTAGGTGATCAACGCGGACGAGGCGTACGCGAGTTACTGGTGTTCACCGTGACATACGTCGGCGCACTCGATCCCGGCCGTCACCTGCCGGTGGAACGCCTCCACGCGTGAGCCGCGGCGCTGGGCAACGTGATACGGGGCGCGTACTCGACTGGGATCGAAGCAGCCCGCAACGAGCGTTCGCACGGTGCTGCGATCGGAGCGGTGGCACCGAAGGCTCGCGTGTTAGAACGTCCAATAGCCGATTGGGCCGTCTCCGAATTCAGGTGAGTAGGCGATTTTGCCGTCCTTCGCCGGGACGTCGAACACAAGCGTGCCCGAGGTTGACTCGCCAGCGTTAAGCGTGGCGTAGTCAAGCTCTCGGTCTGCACCCGGGGCGTCAAGCGCGTTGCCGTTGCCTTCTTCGAAGTAGGAGCTGCGGAGGAGGGCGTAGAAGTCCATCGGGCCGATGTCGAACCCGTTCCGGTAGCTCGGAAGCGCCATCGCGCGCACTCGCACCGTGAGGAAGTAGCCATGCTGCGGCGCTGAGCCGTACGCGTCGGCGGGACGGGTCGATGCCTGCACCGAGGCGATCGTGAGGCTCGCGGCCTCGGTGCCGTCGATTGTGATGATCGCGGCCTGCCCGACCTTGAGGGTCCCCGGCGTGTTGCCCGGTGAGGTGCTCGGTTGGCTGCCAGGAGGCGCCCGAACGGTTCCGGTGCCGCTCGTCGCCGTCGGTGCCGCGACCGCATCGCTGGGCGTGGTGATGTGGAAATACTCCCGACCGTTCGAATCCACACCACTGCTAGAGCAGCCGCTGCCAATCAGCGCGACCATAGCGACCGTCCCGGCAACGCCAGCGAATCGGTTACTCATGATGATGGCCATGCGCCGACTTGCCGGTGACGAATGCGGCGCAAGGACCGCGCTGCCAAAGATCGCAGCACAGTAGAGCGGCCCATCCACGGCGGATAAGACCGGGACGACGAACCGAGTGCTGCCTCGGCACCGATAGCTGCGAGTCCTGCGCCCATCGCGCTGACGTGATCGCCCCACGACATTGCCGACACGGTGCCGTCGTCTCGGTCCTCTACCGGACGCCAACGCCACCGGATCACATTAGGAAGCGGCAACACGACTACCACCCCCGTGGGGTAGCTGACTCTAACGCCGCCGAGCCATCGAGAACAGAGGCTTGGTCCCGTCGCTTACGCCGGCCGCCGGGCACCAGCGAGGTCGAGCCAACGCAGCTCGCCGAACCCCTGACGATGACGACGCCGCGAACCTGGCTGCGCACCACAACGCGCACCTTCGCCGACTACATCGCCACCGAGCCACGCACGACCAACAGATCCATCCTGAACTCCGCGCGTGCGTGAATGTCGGCAGATGATCCGACCGAACGACAGCGCGCATAACGACGACCGCGTCTCGGCAGGTCAGCGCACTATCGGCGGCAGATGAGTGCGCTCCATGCAGCACCGTCAGCAGGTGACATGAAGCACTGCATGGACCTCACGCGAGTCGAGGACCGCGATCAGCCGGCAAGCCTCCTCGGTCGGCATGACGTCAAGATCCACGCCGCGACGGCCAGCCTCCTCGACGACCTCGGCCATGATCGGCAGCGAGCCATAGGCTCCAGTGCCGACGATCAGCCGGCTTCCGCTCCAAGGGAGCTCCTCCTCAGCCGACAGAGGAGTGTGCCCGAATTCATGGCGGTACGGCTTCGAGGGCTTCTTCTTCCGTTTCCGCACCTCGCCACCGTCGATGACGATGTCGTGCTGGTACTCCAGCCCGTCAACCTCGATAGACCCGAACCCGCGTAGGCGCACGTCCATCCTGTCGCCTCCCGAGCATCATCGGCTCGTAGCACCGGTACTGCGAGCTCCCATGAACCACGTTTCCAGGCGCGTGCCCGCGCGTCCAGATTGCTAACGACGGCCGCGTCAACCGCGCCGCGCCTGACGCCCGGCCGGCTCAAACCACACCACGGCGGACGCTCACCCACTGATCGGTACGCGCCGCGCTGACCGCGGCAGATCAGTGTGTTGGAGAGCGGGACGTCGAGGCACAATCCGGTAGGCATCGAGACCGTCAGCGAAGGACCAGCGTGAATCAACCTGCGAGCGGTGATGAGCGCGGCGCTGACATGGAGCCGCCACCAACGAGACGTGAGCGCCGCGCCGAGTTCTGGGACAACGCGCCGACAGCGAGGGCAGGCGACAGCGAATGAGTGAAACGATCACCGCGTTGCTATCGGTGCAGGGCGAGGCGCGGGTGACTGTGGCACCGGACTTCGGGGTCTTCAACGGCGTGCTCAGGGCCACGCAGGACTCGAAGCCAGAGGCTTTGGAGGTTGCCGCGGCCAGGTTGAGCCAGCTGACCAGCGAGCTTGGCTCGCTCGGTGGCGTGCCGCTCACCGTCGGGTCGGAGAGACACCCGCTGACCTGGTCGGCGTACTCGGCTACGACAGAAGTGGAGCACGAACACGATGAGCAGACCGGGCGTTACGGACCGACCGGGCGGGTCATCGCGTCGGTAGCGCTGCATCTCGCGGTGCGCGCGTTTGACCTCCTCGACCGGCTCAGTGGCGTCCTAGCCACCCACGAGACCTTCAGCGTGCATCACGTCGCCTGGGACGTCGATCCAGACAACCCGTCCTGGCCCGAGGTCCGCGCAGCGGCCATCCGGGCGGCAATCGACAAGGGACGCGACTACGCCGCCGCCCTAGGCGGCACCCTCAATCGGGTGGAGCACATCGCAGACGTCGGACTACTCGGCGGCGAGTCGACGACATACGGGCGCGCGCTTGCCCTCTCGGGAAGATCTGCTAAGTCAGCCCACCCGTCCGAGACACCGTCGCTCGATCCGGTTCCGCAAGAATTGATTGCGATCATTGACGCCCGGTTCATCGCTAACGTCGCCGAGCTCTAGCTAAAACAGACGGACATCGGTCGCTCGGCCCGCGGCAGACATCCGTTCGTTTCTTCGAGTGTGGCTCGGCAGGTATCTGGTTGGCGTTACTTCATCTCGCAGGCGACGTCAACAATCACTGACCTCTGCGCGTTCCCGGTCACGTTGAGCACTACCGTCACCGGCACCGTAATGACGCAAGACAACGGCACGACTACCACCACCTCAGCGACCTGAACCGAGCAGGACACTTTCAGCGCCAACGGAATCACCCTCGTGGGCTTGCCATACTCGTTCCACGTCTCACTCGTGACCGACGACAACACCGGGAATCTGTTGCAAGGTTCCGGCTCCGGCGTGGTCGAGAAGGTGCCGCTCCCGGACGGTGGCCTGTTCATCACCGCCGGACGTATTGACTGGACCCTCCACACGGATCAAGACGTCGTCATCGTTCCCGACATCGGCCACTCCGGCAACGTCGCCGCATTGTGCGCCGCCCTGAGTTAAATAGCCGGACTGCAGCAGGGCCGTCTTGCGCCAAGCGCTCGAAGCAGGGCATCTCACGCACTGCGGGAAAGGACTGATCAACGTGGCCGATGAGCGCTCGCCAGTCCCTGGCTCCGGCGTAACCTTTGGCCATCTGGGGGGTGCGCGATGGTCGAGCCCGAGTACGTGTTCACCACGATCGCGGTTCAGTACAAGGCGGGGGGTCTGCCTCCGGCAGGGTTCTTCTGCCTGTGGGATCGCGAACTGACGTTTGTGGCGTCGAAGTGGGTCCAGCTCGTGTTGCCTATCCCTCTGATAGGGATGTTGCCGATAGACCGACGCCCCAGCGGTCCAGACGACAGCCGCACCCGAGCTCAAATCTCCTATTCCGACATTGCCCGGGTCACTCCGACTGGTCGCAAGGTCGTGGTCCACACGTTTACGGGCAAGGAGCACCACTTTGGCGGAGCCGGATTCAATTCCGCGTTCGGCTTCGAGACGGTCGCCCCTGAGATTGCGAAGGCGCTGGAGGCGGCCGGCTTCGCCGTGACCTTGACGACCAGCGCGCTGACCGTGGAAGCTCCCGGTTCCGAGCGGGCGCCCGGCATTCGGTCCTCGCCGATCCCGCGTCGTGACGTACCGGATGACAAGGTGGCCATCCCGCCCGTATCGGCCTGGCGCGCCGTCGCATTCGGCGTGGGCGCAGCGCTGCTGGCAGCAGCTGCGGCCGCTACGTTTTCCATCCTGACTGGCTACAACACCAGCCTCGCAACTGTCGGAGTCGGCATTGCCGTCGCCTCGGCGGTGTCTTACGGCGCAGGCTCACGGTCCCGGAAATGGGCGCAGTTCCTAGCCATATTCCTGACCCTGGTCGGCCTCGCTGCCGCCGAGTATCCGATTGCGCTCCATTACGGCGGCGCCACCGGCTCGTCGGTATGGCTCTCGCCGAGCTACATCACCGAGGTCTTCCGCCAAGACATCCGGACGAACCCGATCACCCTGTTGTTCTGGGGATTCGCGCTGTTCATTGCTTGGGCCACCGCGAAAGGAGGTAACGTGCCTCCATCTGGCGCCTCCGAGGAAGACTCCACGGATGTCGGCGGGGCGCCACGCCACCTGCTCGTCGTCGACCAGCCGCAGCCGCGGAACGTCCGGCTCTGGGTGCAATGGCTCGTCGCCTCCACGGCTTTGGCCGTCGGCGCCGCATCCTTGGTGATCCTCGCACGGGTACCGATTGGATCCACCGGCCGCGACCGACCGTCGATCCCGCAGCACGCTGACCACCCGATACCGGTGCCGCTGGAGGCCGTCATAGTTGGAGACTGCTTCAACCTTCCGTCCAGCGCGTTCGACACACTCCCGGAGCTACCGTGCGGCCAGCCGCATGATTCTGAAGTCTTCTACCTCTACTCCATGAACCCAGGCACCTATCCCGGTGATGATCAGGTCTACGCATTGGCCATGGCACGGTGTGGGGATCAGCTGACCTCCTATGCCAGGCAGGAGGACATCGGGCTTCTCTGGGCGGACGGCATCACGCCCGACAGTGGCACGTGGCGCGCTGGAAACCGCTCGGTTATCTGCGCCCTTTACCGCACCGACGAGGCGAAGCTCGCGAGCTCAGAGCGCGCGCCGCACAAGCCGCGCTTGCACGGGTCACCGATCGAGACGGCGTGCATCGCGACCCGCGCACACACAATTTGATTCACTCGCCGAACGCATCAAATTCGGCAAGGGCGTGCACACTCGTCGCGGCAGACATCCCATGTTTTGAAATGTCAAGCGGCGGCGCTGATGTGGTGTGCCCAGGCGGTGTTCTCGTCGTAGTGGGTGCCGGTCTTGAGGCAGCCGTGCAGGATTCCGACGAGTCGGTTG
>WNGG01006429.1_pt1 | contig 13073 bp, 8 predicted proteins | sample 5400661 | NCBI WGS metagenome assembly WNGG01 (sample SAMN13153372, study PRJNA577476) | soil metagenome | isolation source: 100 cm soil or saprolite under Garry oak tree replicate 1 | place: USA:California | collected 2016-06-15
GCGTGTGGGATTAACAGCATCGCGCTCTCGAATGGAAGCGCTGCATTGATGCTGTAGACGACGCCAAATGATTGAGTGCGGGTCCCGTAACTCGCCGAGACCCAGCCCTCTGTAAGCTCTACCTCGAACGCGTGCCCCGACACCGGCACAATTGCAACCGCCGAACCGCTATCACTTGCCACCACGCTTTTGTTTGCCTCCGAGCGCGCTTCTAGTCCGGCATCGAAGGTGTAGAAGAATTCGAACAGATGGCGGCCTTCTCCGGTGAAGTTGTCCCGAATGATCCAAAAACCCTCGCCCTTTTCGAGAGTGATGATGCGGCGATGAGTCACCGGCTTGGCGAGCCGCTGATAAGCGTAGTGCTCGGCGTCGAGAACGTCGCGCTCCGAGGTCGTCTCCCACCTGTTCACTCGCGGTCGCACATTCGAGGTGAACATGAAAAGCTCACCTTCGGTCGTCTGGCTTATCTCCTCGCCATCGACGCGAACCGTGTTGTGATAAGCCGTCGAGCGAAAAAGATTCCGCAGCTCTTCGCTCGCGGTGTAAGCAAACGTCCCCGGATCGCGCAGGAATGTTCGGTTGAGAGCGAACACCTCGAGCGACAGCGCGTCAGAGTGCGCATGCGAGCCGTGCCCGCGCGCGCCGTGATCCCCGCAGTCGATGATAGCGTAAAGTGGGCCGCCGTTGTCGCATCGAGTAGTTCGCTGAACGAAGATCTGAGCTTCGGGGAACGCTTGCGAGGAAGGCTGCCCGCCCTGAGCGAGTCTTTCAAATGCTGCGCGTCCCTCGGAGCCGAACCACCAGATTGCTTCTTCATCGATTCGATTCGACCGCTTGAACTTCTCGCTGTCAAACAATACTGCGGCGATTGACATCAGGTATGAGTGATCGTCAGCGGGCCGCAACTTGAATTTGATCAACCGCCCGTCATCCGAGTCCCCGATCATCGGCGCCGTGCCGTCGGGCTTCAGATAGTGCCGCACGAAGTCGAACATCGCCTCCAATCTTTCCCGGTAACGATTTGGAGGCTCGAGGCCGGCTGCGCAGCTCATTAAGAAAAAAAGCGCGAAGATTTCCAACACGTAGCGGTGATAACCGATTGCGCCTTCATAATCCACGCCGTCGCCGAGCACTTGACGATCCATCTCCTTCACAATCCAACGCGCGCTTTCGCCCGCCCATCGCCTCGACTCGCTGAATTCAGGCACTGTGATTGCAATAGCGAACAAGCCTATCAAATCAGACAAGTAATGATTGCCCGGCGAGCGATAGTTGAACTCCAGATTCGCGCGTATGAAACGTCCGTGAGCCAGCAACATCTTTAGTATCAGCTCGATCGCTTCATCGGTCATATGCGGCGAGCCGCGAAACAACTCGAGCGCGGCGATGATGTTCATCGCGCGAATGGCAACTTCCATCGCGACGACCCAGTTTGCGCCGAAGCGCGGCGGATTGGAGTCGTTCCACGACGCAAGCTGAAGCAAAAACTCATCGGTGTATCGCTCATCGCCGGTCAGCGCGTACGCGCGGCCAAGCGTCACAAAATGCTGCAACCGATTCAGCTCCCACACCACGCGCACGTCGGCGCCGCCACCCAACGCGATCGGTACTTGCGAGTAGTGGTCGAGCGGCCAACGGACATTAGCTTGCGCGTCGCGATGCCAATCAATCTCCAGTCCGAGATCGTAAACGCGTCCGAATAAGGTGATCCTGTGTGAAAGTATTGCTTCGGCTTCGAGACGAGACTCTTCAGTCGAGTCAGGAGAGACTTCTTTGACAGCCGCGACGGTACTCGCCAACTCTTCGAGCCCGCGCGTCAGCTTGCGACCCTCGCGAATTCTCGACGCGACCTCGGCGACCCGATGTCCGTCCAGCGAACGTCGGAGGGTCTCGTCTGAGATATATGCCGTTCGCAAGCCATCAGTCGCGCGGCTGAGCCTCCTCGAGATGATCCGGCGCAAGCGAAGAAACGCTTCGCCGGCAAGCTCACCCACCGTCATTCCTTGCAGCTTCGCGCGTAGTGTTTGATACCGGTTCAATTTCTGATGTCAACCGTGCGAGAAGATCGGTTCAATAACGCTCCGGCGAGAAAGAAGAAGTACAAATTCAAGTCCGAGTAATACCCGCTTGAGAGAGTCAGACCTGGAATCCAGTAAGCTACCAGAAGGGCGATCACACAAGCGGCCGTTGTTCGTTGTTGCTGATCCGACGCCCTTTTGAGCGCTCGCCAGCCCATCAAGAAGAGATAAACGTTCGCGGTGATGTAAAGAGCCAGTCCAGTCAGTCCGAGTTCAGAGCTTATCCATAAGAGGTTTGAATGAGGGTAGTAAGCTGCTCTCGTGTCCAAGACTTCTTCGTCGGGCTGCTCGGCGTAATAGTGCGTTGCATCGTAAGCCTCGGAGTAGTTTCCGAGCCCCACTCCGAAGACGGGTTTGTAGAAAGTGATTTCAACCGCCGCCTGCCACGTTGCCAGCCGTCCAAACGCGCTGCGAGCGCTCGCAAGACGATTCACAAATGCGGACGGAGCTGCGACCGCGGCCAGCATCGCGGCAACAATCATGCCTGCGACAATCAACGATCCAGCCGGCAGGCTGCGCCGCAGGAACTTCTCGTCGCCCGCTCGCGCCGTCCATTCCAAGATGATCCAGCAGACTATCAGCGCGAGCGCCACTGCGCGAAACGCCGGCAACAGCGCTCCCAAGGCAGCGCACGCCAGCGCAAGAAAGTAAACCAGTTTAGCGCTCCGATCGAACCGCAGGTGAAACATTCGCGGCGCGGCTTGCAGGAAGAGGAAAAACATCAGGCAGATGATCGCATAAGAGGAATCAGTGGCGAACGGACCGTTCACGCGACGCTCGCCCTCACGCACTATCTCTGAGCCTTTGTAGGCGAACAGATCGAGGCCGGCGCCGAACTCGAAGGCGCCAGTCACTACCAAAAAGAACACAAGCGCGACCGCGCCGAGCAACAATGCTTTGCCGTTACTCGCGAGACGGAAGTGGTTTCTGGAAAGGTGAAAGGCTACGAGCGGAAGCCAGAATGTGTCGACAGACATGCGCGTTGCGTAGGCTACATTGTTGGATTGAGCGAAGGCGCTGGCGAGCGCGAGCCCCGACAGCAGGACCCAAGCGACTTCGAACCTCGACAGCGAGAACCTGCTTCGAAGCGAAGACCATTCGCCAGGTCGAGTTTGTTTCACTATAAGCGCTACGGCGAGCAGTCCGATGACGACCCGGTTGTAAGTCAGGATTGATCTGTCGGTCGGAAACCTGATGTAGAAGGACAGAAGCGGCGTAGTTGCAAACCAAACAATCAACAGAGTCTCAATCGAGATGGGCATCGAGACAACAAGCCAGGCGGCAATCGCTGCTGCTGCGACCGCCGCCGCCTCTCGGTAATTTCCACTCGCGCACAAAACTGCAGCGAACACAACGCCAGCGGTTCCGAGCACAAGGGCGACAGCAACAGTCTTGAACCGCGTCGTGGTGAGAAAATCTTTTCGAGCAGTATCCATCCTCGAACCGCCGCGAAACGAAAGCTACTGGTTTGCTTCCTCAATCGCGTCAACTATTCGAATCGCCGCGTGTCCGTCCCACAATTCGGGCAGTCTGGCCGGGCGATCGGAGCGTTCGAAAGCGGCGAATGCTTCGCGCTTGATGACCTCCGGATCGCTTCCGACAACTCGATTGGTTCCCTGGACCACGGTAATCGGCCGCTCAGTGTTTTCTCTGAGCGTTAAACACGGAATGCCGAGGGCCGTGGTTTCTTCTTGAATGCCACCGCTGTCGGTGAGCACCAGGCGGCTGTTGCTGTAAAGCTGCAAAAAGTCCAGATAGCCGAGCGGCTCGGTGATAATCAAGCTCGTCTGCTTGCGCAGTCGTTGGTTAAAGCCGAACTCGCGCAGTCGCTCGCGGGTGCGGGGATGAACCGGGAACACAATCGGCAACCTGTCACCGATCGCTTGCAGCGCGTCAAGTATGCCCGCAAGCGTTTCGCTGTCATCCACGTTTGACGGCCTGTGCAGCGTCATCGCGCAGAACTCCCCGGGCTTTAAACTGAGGCGATCCAGCACTCGCGAGCTGCGCGCCCTTTCGAGATTGCGATGCAGGGTATCGATCATCACATTACCGACGAAGCGAATTTTTTCCGGCGTCACGCCCTCACGAAGCAGATTTTCGCTTGCGTCGCGCGACGGAGTGAGCAACAGATCCGCAAGCGCATCCGTCACCACTCGGTTAATCTCTTCAGGCATCGAGCGGTCGCGGCTTCGGAGCCCCGCTTCAACATGCGCCACTCGAATACGCATCTTTGCCGCCACGATCGCCGCCGCCATCGTCGAGTTTACATCGCCCACGACGACCACCCAGTCCGCGCGATGCTTCAAAAGAACTTGCTCAAATTCGATCATCACTCGAGCGGTCAGTTCGGAGTGAGAGCCTGAGCCGACTTCAAGATTGATATCTGGCCGCGGAATCTTGAGATCCTCGAAGAACCGGTCGCTCATCGACTCGTCATAATGTTGGCCGGTGTGAACAATCAGGGGTTCGAATCGGTCTAATCGGCGGCGCATCTCATCGATAACCGGCGCGATTTTCATGAAGTTTGGCCGTGCGCCGACGACGTTTATTATTCGGAGCATCGCACTTGTTCAGAGTTTGAGTTGATGATTCAGGAGGGAGTCTACAGGAAAGGACGAAAGGGACGCAAAAGACACAAGGGACGCAAAGCACACAAGAGACGCAAACGACACAAGAGACTTAAACGACAAGCCGGCAAGACTCTTCGTCCCTTGTGTCCGTTGCGTCCCTTTTGTGGAATACAAATTGACTAACTTGAACGATAATCGCTCGATCGCGAGATTGCGCTGCTCCATATCGTGTGGCTTTAGCCCGATATGCTCACGCAATAATACCAAGAGCCCGGACGTGCTCGTTACTTGACATCGAACGAGCCTGTGAGTACGTCCTTACCCCATTGCACTTTGATCCAGGCTTTGCCCTTGCCTTCGGCTAGCGAGATGGTCAGCGGATCAACAGGTTCGGCGGCCTTTTCAAGCTTGAGCGGTAATTCGGCGATGAATCCCTCGGTGAGCGCAGGCTCGCCCCACACGCCGGTCTTTGGATGAAAGGCGAGGAGCCAGTTGTTACCGCTGACTTTCTTGGCCCACAGCGTGTACTTGCCAGCCTTCACCACTTTGCCCGCGACAATCAGATCATGCGTGGTTTCTATTTCAGTCGCTTGATTCATTCCTAAACGCCAAACCATTCCATCGCTCGCCTCACCGAGTCTGCTGTCCCGTCCGCCCAAACTGGGCCGGCCGTAGTTTATGGTTATTTTGGCCGCCTTGATTGTAAGATCGGCGTTCCCGCGGTTGTTTTGAGCGAACGCGCTGGAAGCAAGACAAAGCAGTGTGGCATATAGTACAGTCTTCCTGAAATTCATTCTTGCGTATCCTCCAATGGAAAATCTGAGTAAGGTTCGCGCTCAAAAATATTATTCCTCCGGCGTGCATTCCGGCAAGTTTCACCAGTTATCCGTTTTGATGCGGGAACGGTTTTACAGACCCTAAGCCGGTAAGTACTCGAAGCGGCGTCGAAAGATGTTTGTTGACAATTCTTGGGAGTGACTCATAATGAGCTCATCGTTAACCTGAAGCCCCCACGATCGGTGTTGCAAACAGCCGGGCGAGACCTCGCCTTATCCCAGGTATAGTCTTTGAGCAAAACAGCTGCACCGCTGGATCTCCAAGCCGACATGCCGGTCGAATACGCTGCGCATCGGATGAGCGCATACTTCCTCGATCTTGAACGACTGCTGAGCCGCGTCGAGTTCGCAAACACTTTTTACCAGGTTCTCGAAGTCGAACGTTCGGCTACACAAGAGGAGATCAAGTCGTCGTTCGACAATCTGGTTAGACTGGTCTTTCCGCCCTATATCATAAGCAAGGACTTGCCCGCCGACGTCACATTGAGAATCGAGCGCGCTTTCAACAAGGCTTCGCAAGCCTTTGCGGTGCTGGCAAGCTTCCACAAGCGACAGGAATACGACGACGATTCGCTCGTCGGGAGTAATTCATCCGTTGGCAGTCCGGCTCACACTCAGGTTGGAAGGTCAGATGCCGCGCGGTCACGCGCTGCAGTAATCGATGCAGTAACCTCAGAATCTCAAGCAGTGATGACTGGAAACCTCAGTCTCAAGCGATCCGAAGCGTACAGCGAGTCTTCGCAAGCCTCCACCAGCGACAATCGGCGCAGGTGCGGGCGGCTCGAGCTATCTATTCCAGTGCGCGTCAGAGGTTACGACCGAAATGCCGGCAAGTGGCACGAGATGACCGAAGCGATTGACGTCAGCAGGACCGGCGCTCAGCTTCGACTTCGCAGGCGGGTAAAACCCGGCATGGTGTTGTACCTGACGCTTCCACTTCCGCCCAAACTGCGAAGACACGGCTTCAGCGATGCGAGTTACAATGTTTACAGTTTGGTGCGAAGGGTCGAGCTGCCAAGGCAGGGCGTGCGCGCCATTGGCGTGGAATTCCTCGGTGAGAATCCGCCAGCCGGATACCTCGACAAGCCTTGGTCAGTATTTCGTTCGAAGGCATGGAACGGAGTCGACCGCAGACGACGGCCGCGGGAACAACGCGCCGAGTCAGTCAAGCTCGAATACTTCGACGACAGCATGAATTCGATTGGCCGCGAAGAAACAAAAACCGAGAATATCAGCAAAAGCGGCCTCAGAGTCGTAGTAGCCCGCGCGCCTTTCGAGTTTGACGTGATAATGTTGAGCTGCCCAAGAGTTAGGTTCGAAAGCCTTGCGACAGTGCGTAATCGATATCGCGGAACGGATGGGCGGGAGCGCCTGTGCTTGCAGCTCGTGGAAAAAGAATGGCCTGAACCTATTTGCGGATCATAATCCTCTCGTAGCCGTCGAGATTCAATTTCTCATAGTGCTCGTCAACCCAACGCCGGAAATCATCAGCATGGTTCACCTTTCTCAGGCGTGAGATTGAAACCAGCTTCGGAGCTTGCGCCTCCATTTGGTCGATCATCGCTTCAAACGATGCGCCCTTCCGCGAAGCCGCAAAATCGTCTGCTCCCCAATCGAGAAAGACGTAGGGGTTGAGATTAGGCCTGTTCAAAAGAACGAGTATTTCGACCGAGCCGTGGACATATATCCGGTCGTTCGGGCCGAGCAAATCTGAGAGGGGCTTCATTGCGACGTATTGGTCTCGCAACGTTTGGCCGCCAGGACGGTAAGAGAAAGCGCGCAAAAAAACCAGAGCGATGATCGCCAACACACAAATCCCCGCGAGCAAGAGTTCCAAGCGAAGGCGCCTCTCTACAGGCGCAATCAGACGAGAGAACCGAACTATCGCCCATCCGGCGAATATGCCGATGAAGGGAAAAAATGGAATGGAATCCGGGCCACCTTGAAAGTTGATCAGAGAAAACACAAGGTATATCAGCGGTGGAAATACAACGGCATCTCTGAACAGATCGGGCGATATGAAAGCGCCACGCTGCTTAATCTTTGCGATCACTCGTTCGACTAAGAACACAAGCAGGCCGATCATGCCGACCACCACAAGAATCGTGTCTCGCTCAAACGTGCGGCGAAGTATTATCCACAAGTGGTCGAACGCAGCGCCGAGGGTTCTCTCGGCTTCCGGGCCGAACACGCTGTAGTTGTAGGTTATTGTCCACGCCCAGAGGTCGCCGAGAGCTCCTTTGGCGTAGAAATACATTAGGACGACAGCGAGCGGAATTGCCGCGCCTACAGCAACTCTTGCGGCGCGCAGGTCTCGCCAACTCGTCAGATATCGCGAAAACATCAGAATTGCCACGCCGGTAAACATCAAGCCTGGCTGCCAACATAGACACGACAGCATCGAGCAGAACCCAGACCAGAACGGTTTGTCGCGAGCGATTAAAATCAGCGAGAGCATACCAAAGACGATCATTGGCAGCTTTGGCTGAGTACCCTCGATCATGAATTCCAGGAATTGATACCTCAGAAGCGGAACCAGGAACGCAATCAATCCGGCAGCTCTGCTCTTCAGGTAAGTCTGAGCTACAAGGAATGTGAGCGATGACAGCAATCCTACCAAGAGGACGTTTAGGGCTCTCACTGCGATGACATCACGCGCTCCCAGGACCTTGCCCGCAAGCATCGCCGCAGCGCTCAGATATGGGGCTCCCGGGCCTTTGATGTCCACGACGTCCCGGTAGGGAAGCTGCCCGCGCAAGATCGACTGCGCGATGTAGTCGTAAATCGCCGGGTCTCCGACCTCGGGCCGGCTGAAGGGGCGATGGAGCAACGTAACCGTTGCGCCGACGAAGAGAGCGAGCACAGTCAGGTTGCGCACGCTTGCCCAACCATCCAAACGTAACCAAATTCTGTCCAGGGTTTGACTGAGTGGCGCAAGGGCGCTGGTGCTCATAACGGAATCGTGCGGTGAACGGCGCAAAATACTAGCAGTCTCGCTCGCAAGATGTCGAGCTTGACACTCTTTGAACGCGCGCCGCACAATGAGCCGCGATGAGACCGAGCCGCTCAGCGCGAAACCTGTTCGGCTCTCAACCAACGGAATCGATCGAAGACTCGGGGGTTCTTTCACCACCTAGGCTTAAATCCCGCGATCTCCGGGCTTGTCTGCTCGTAATCGGCATCGCGACGCTGGTGATGCTTCCCATGTTCGTGCGCGGGTTTCCAAGCGGCGTGGATTCGGATTGGCATTTCAGACGCGCACTAGCGTTCAAAGAAGCCATCCGTGATGGAGGCACGCTTTACCCGCGATGGCTGAGCAGCCTAAATAACGGTATGGGCAGTCCGGCGATGCTTTACTATCCGCCGCTCTCGTTCTTTGTTACCGCGGCCGCAAACTTCGTGGTCAAAGATACACTTCTGGCGCTTTCGTTAAGTTGCTGGGCGGGACTGTGCGCGTCGGGACTCGCGATGTATTTCGCTGCTCGCTCCTGGCTGTCAATGTGGCCGGCGGTGTTAAGTGCTGTGCTTTACATAACGGCGCCGTATCATTTGTTAGATCTCTATCAAGGAACGACGCTGGGAGAATTCTGGTCGTTCGCATGGGTCCCGCTTGTGCTCCTGGCAATCCACCAATTATCAAGTGGAGCAGGCTGGTACGCGGTCGGCTTTCTGGCGGTAAGTTACTCGCTGCTGCTGTTCAGCCACATTCCAATTTCGTTTGCGCTGTCGGCTTTACTACCAGTTTTGGTATTGGCGATGACTCGAGACTTGAAACGGCTTGCCAAGATCGCTCTTGGCCTGGTTCTGGGAGCAGCGCTGAGTGCTATTTACGTTCTGCCGCTGTTGTTCGAAAGAAAGTACGTGCGAATGGATGCGATCCTACGATTTGAGTATGCCAAATATTTTCTGTTCGAACATCTTCGCCCCGCATTCAAATTGGGCCTGATGAAAAACGAAGTGACATCCTACTCCGATCCGTTAAACCTTAATGCATACATCTATCTGCTGAAAACCGAGCAGGCGGCACTCGTGCTTCCGATCTTATTCGCAATCTCGACCGCGATCGTACTGGTCAACCGCGAAGCCGCAGCGCAACGCCTCTGGCAGAGCCGCGCGCTTCGCAGTGTGTGGCTGATTACGATCGTGAGCTTGCTGATGAGCACACGGCTTTCTGCTCCCGTGTGGAAATCGATCCCGCAGTTTCTGTATCTGTCATTTCCGTTTCGATGGCTGGTGATCGTCACCGCGGGAACCTGCATCATGGTCGCAGTTGCCTTATCCGTCCTGACAGATCAGGTCAAGCAGCGTCTCGTGTACTCAGCGACGATTGCTGCGGCAGTGCTCTTCGGACTATTGATCAGCAGTTTTATCGTGGCGCGGGCGCCCTACGAGTCGGGCGCTTTCGACGCAAGCGAACCTCGCCGGGAAGTGCCGGAATATCGACCGATCTGGTGGGACAACAAGCTTCACGATGAGGAGCAACTGCCGCCGATTGTTGTGACCGACGGCGACGCGACCTTCCAGGCTCTGGATGCTGAAGGCGTTCGCCAGAGTTACCAGGTCAGCGCCAAAACAGCGGCGGTGCTGAAGCTCCACACATTGTATTTTCCAGGATGGATCGCTCAGGTCGACGGCGCGCCGTCGGAGATCGAGCCCACCAAAGAAGGCGACATCCAAATACGCGTGGCGCCGGGCGAGCACCAACTTACGCTTGCCTTCGAGGACACAGCGCCGCGACTCGCAGGAAAAGTTGTTTCTGCGACAGCGCTGCTTGCCGTATTGGCTACGCTTTACAAATCATCTAGCTTTCGTCTTTCGCGTCGAGCGCACGGACGGGTCGCAGTTGGGGAAACTCTTGAGTGAATCAAAAGCCGCATTAGAGCCAATAGTGAGGATGACGGATGGTCGCCGCGAGCTTGTTGCTTGCGTTGGCATCTTGATTCTTGCCGCGGCAATCATGCTCCCGGCTTTCATTCAAGGATTCCCGGCTGGTTTCGATGCAGTCAGACACTACCGCTGGACGTCGCAATTCATCGACGCGCTTCGCGATGGCGCGATTTATCCTCGATGGCTGCCAGCAGCAAACAATGGTCAAGGAAGCCCTGTGCCGTTGTACTACCCGCCGCTGCCTTTCTACGTCGGCGCTGGATTTTCACTCGTGACGGGAAACACACTGCGAGCTATTACGCTCAGTTGCTGGCTCGCGCTAGCAATGTCGGGGTTGGCGATGTACGTGTTTAGCCGGTCGGTCTTATCGGTCCGCCTTAGCTTCGCAGCCGCCGCGCTTTACATGCTGGCGCCGTATCACCTGCTCGATCTTTATCAAGGCGCAACCGTTTCGGAATTTTGGGCGTTCGCCTGGCCGCCGCTTCTGTTTTACGCGATAGGCCGCATAAGCGCGGGGCCTACGTTGCGAGGAATCGCAGTCCTCGCCCTCGGTTATGCATTGCTGATCCTGACTCACGTGCCGGTAGCGTTCCTTACTACGTTCGCGCTCGCGGTTTATGCCATAGCGCTCACTCGAAAGCCGTTCACGCTCGTTCGCATTGCGGCGGGTCTCGCGTTGGGGGCGGGAATTGTCGCGATATTTTTGCTGCCGGTGTTATTCGAGACCCGCTACGTCTGGCTCTTCTTCAAGTTCGACTACAGAGACTATTTCTTGTTCGAACATCTTCGCGCCGCGCTTAGATCCACGCGTTTCCCCGTCAGTGCGTCATTGTTCAGCTATTTGTTGGACACCGATTTCGTAGCCGTAGGCCCGGTGCTTTTATTCTTGGTTAGTTCCCTTATTGTTTTGACCAGAAAACGGAAGAAAACCGAAGGTCTGCCGCGGGTGATCGCAGCCATTTGGATCGTAACGCTCTTTAGCTTCTTGATGACAACCAGACTGACTGCCCCAATTTGGCGGATAACGCCGGGACTATCCTTCTTGTTCTATCCGTGGCGTTGGCTTGTAGTCGCATCGGCAGGTGCGGCATTCTTCGCAGCTTTGTCCATCCGGGTGCTGTCGCTCAACGGTCGGTGGCGTGTTCTCAAAGCGCTTGCGTTGACGAGCACAGTCATCTTGAACGTCACGATCAGCGGACTTTTGATCGCTCGAGCGCCTCACGATCCCGAGGGACTTGAAGGCGGGCTCTACCGAAGGGACACTCGCGAGTATCGCCCGCTGTGGTGGGATGGGCAACTGCGCGAAGACTTGTGGCGATCGCCCGCTCGCCTGGTCAGCGGCGATGCTCAGGTTGTTGCGCTCGACGAAACGGGGATCGAACAACGCTACTCGGTAACTGCCACGACTGAATCAGTCGTTGCGTTCCGGCCGTTGTATTTCCCGGGCTGGGTTGCGCGCTTGGACGGCAGCCAAACAGCGATCGCACCCACGCCGGAAGGCAACATTCAACTCACGGTCGAGCCGGGTGAGCACAACCTGACTCTGAGCTTTGAGGATACGTGGCCGCGCAGTCTCGGAAAGCTCGTTTCGGGCGTTAGCTTTGCGCTCTTTCTCGGCATCCTCTATTTTGCTGGGATCGCTCCAAACTACACCAAACCGGGTGAGCACATTCCAAAATAGATGACCAGGGAGCCTCCCCGAGGATACGGGTCTCACTAGATAATCCCTGAAAAATAAGAACTTACGGCTCTAAGGCTGAGTCCCACCGAAGTGGCACGCCAGTCGCTCGATTGCTATCCGCAGTTGAGGGAGGGAGACGACCTTGGAAGGCAACACGATTTCGATTCAATCCGATTCGGCGATAGTGAGCGCTCTGGCCGGAACTAAAATGAGCGGCTTCGAAGAGCTCTATCGCAAGTACCGGCAAAGAGTTTATTCGATATGTCTGAGGATGACCGGCAACGTCGCCGAAGCCGAAGACCTGACTCAAGAAGTATTCATTCAACTCCACCGAAAGATCGGCTCGTTTCGAGGCGAGGCGGCGTTCACGACGTGGCTGCATCGCCTGACCGTCAACCAGGTGCTGATGCATTTCAGAAAGCGCTCCGTGCGATCTGAATTAACAACCGACGACGGCGATATGCCAGAGTCTATCGACCCCGAGACCATCAACCCGGAAGCGATGCCTATAATCGATCGAATAGGGCTCGACAACGCGATAGCCCAGCTTCCGCGCGGCTACCGTACCGTATTCGTTCTGCACGACGTCGAAGGCTACGAGCACGAAGAGATTGCGAAGATGCTTGGTTGCAGCTCCGGAACTTCAAAGTCGCAATTGCATAAAGCAAGACTGAAGCTTCGCCGGTTGCTCCTCCAGCGCGCGAATGCGTGAGCGGATTTCAATTCAGACGCAGACAGGCTGCCGGCTTATTCGGCCCGGCAGCCTTTTTCTGTAGCGGAGCGTCACGCTCTTTCTAGCCCCTCGTCGTTGTGTTATCTGTTAGCCGTGCGACTCCCGTTAATGAAACCCTTCTTTGCGGCTCTACTTGCTGCGATCTGTTTTCAAACTGACAGCCGTTCTCAAGACGTCAGTCGCGCAGCGCTGATTTCTGCGGCGCGCGCCGGCGGGGATTATCTGGTTCGAATGCAGAAGCCCGACGGCAGCTTTCATTACTACTACGACGCCGGCGAAGACCGTTTC
>WNGG01007968.1_pt1 | contig 13072 bp, 16 predicted proteins | sample 5400661 | NCBI WGS metagenome assembly WNGG01 (sample SAMN13153372, study PRJNA577476) | soil metagenome | isolation source: 100 cm soil or saprolite under Garry oak tree replicate 1 | place: USA:California | collected 2016-06-15
CGACTCGCGGCACGCTGGCCGCTCGGCGTCGCCTCGTCGTCGAACCGCGAGCTGATCGACCATGTCCTCGAGCTCTCGGGTCTTGCGCCGTGCTTCAAGGTGACGGTCTCGTCGGAGGAAGTCGAACGTGGCAAGCCGGCGCCCGACGTCTACCTCGAAGCCGCACGCCGACTCGGCGCTGAAGCGTCGCGCGCCGTGGCGATCGAGGACTCGGCTAGCGGCATCCGCTCCGCTCATGCCGCGGGTATGCACGTCGTTGCGATTCCGAATCGCGCGTTCCCGCCGCCGGCCGATGTGCTCGCACTCGCGAACGTCGTGCTGGCGTCGATCAAAGAGCTCGACCCCGAGGTGGTTAGGGAGGTGGAGCGCCTTTCGACTGCCAGTAGCGGTTGAGCGCGCCCTGGATCTTGACGAACCAGACGATGTTGCCGATTAGCGGCAGGATGAACCACAGGCCGGTAAGTCCACGTACCGGGCTCGTCTGCCCGTCGAGATCCTCGTACATGTAGCGGATCTCTGACGGGACGATGAAGAAAGTGACCGGCGAGATCAGGATGTAGATGACGAGCCCGATCACGCCCCCGACGCCGTTGCCGGAGTAGCGCTTGATCTCCTCCTGCGTCTTGTACGTCCAGACGAACGTGTAGATCCCGAGGGTCAGGATCGCCCAGAGAATCGAGAGGCCGATCGAGCGCGTGTTGCCTACGGGACCGCGCTGCTGTGACGCCATTGTCTCGGTCATGTGCCGATCATTTCATGCCCGCCAGACGAGGTTCATCCCGTCACGCACGGTGAGCAGCACGTTCTCGACGCGAGGATCATCCGACACGTGGTCGTTGAGGGCCCGAATCGCCTGCGTCGTCTCCTCTTCGTCTTCTTCGTCGACGACCCGGCCCGACCAGAGCGTGTTGTCGACGACCATCAGCCCGCCGTCAGCCAGCAGCGGCAGTGTCGCCTCGTAGTAGTTGACGTAGTTCGGCTTGTCGGCATCGATGAAGACGAGCTCGAAGGGCCCGCCGAGCTGCGCGATCGTCTCGAGCCCGGGACCAAGCCTGTAGTCGATGCGATCTGCGACGCCCGCCTCCTCCGCGTAGCGCCGCGCGATCGCGGTCGTCTCCTCGTTGACGTCACAGGTGATCACGCGGTCGCCCGGCGCGAGCGCGAGCGCCATCGAGATCGACGAATAGCCTGTGAACGTTCCCAGTTCGAGCACGCGTCGCGCCCGCAGGCTACGGACGAGCACGCCCAGGAAACGGCCCTCGAGACGGCCGACCATCATCTGCGGCGCGGTCGTCTTCTCGCGGGTCTCGGCCGCTAGGCGCTCGAACAGCTCACCGTCGGGAGTGGTGTGCGCCTCGGCGTACTCCTCGACGCGCGGATCGACGATGAAGCTCAATCGACGCGCCCCAGGAGCACGCAGCCGTTGTGACCGCCGAGCCCCATCGCGTTCGAGAGGGCGACGTCGATCTTGGCCTCGCGTGCCTCGTTGGGCACGTAGTCGAGGTCGCAGTCGGGATCGGGGTGGCGGTAGTTGATCGTGGGCGGGATCACTCCTTCGTGCAGCGCGAGCACACACATCATCGCCTCGATCGCCCCTGCGGCGCCGAACGTGTGTCCCATCATCGATTTGGTGGACGAGACCGCCAGGTCGTAGGCATGGGCGCCGAAGACGTCCTTGATCGCTCTCGTCTCCGCGAGATCTCCCATCCTCCAGGACGAAGACGCATGCGCCCTCCCCCATCACGAACCCGGCGCGCGTGGCGTCGAACGGGCGCGAGGCGCGAGGCGGGTCCTCGTTCTCCACCGCCAAGCCGCGCATCGCGGTGAAGCCGGCAAGGATCAAGGGGTTCAGGCAGGCCTCGCCGCCCCCCGCCAGCATCGAGTCGGCGTCGCCACGCTTGATCAGCTCAGCGGCTTCGCCGATCGCGTGCGAGCCGGTCGCGCACGCCGAGACGACGGCGTAGTTCGGGCCCTTGATGCCCAGAGAGATCGCCAGTTGGCCGCTCGCGGAATCGACAAGGACGTTCGGCAGAAAGTTCGGCGAGACGCGGTCGGGGCCACGCTCGCGCCGGATCTCCTCCTGCTCGAGCAGTCCGTTGACGCCCCCGATCGCCGTCCCGAAGACGACGCCGACACGCTTCGGATCGAACCCGTTCAGCCCAGCGTCCCCCATCGCCTCGCGGGCCGCTCCCAGGGCGAGGAGAACGTTCCGCTCGAGCTTCCGGACCTCCTTCGCCGAGGCGACCTGCGTGGCATCGAAGTCCTTGACCTCCGCGGCGATGCGCACCGGCGCCTCGCTCGCGTCGAACGACCGGATCCAGTCGATGCCGCTCTCGCCCGCTAGCGCCGCCCGCCAGGTCGACGGCGCATCGTTGCCGAGGGGCGTGACCGCGCCGAGCCCTGTGACGGCGACTCTTCTCATCGCGTGAGCTTAGACAGGGCGGCGCGGCCGGGGGTTACGAAACAGCACAGCCGGGGCACGAATCCACTCGTTCCTAGCAAGGGCCAAGTCCTCGCCCTTCCAGAACCAACGGAGGTGCGACATGACAGTGGCTATCCGCCCACTGACGAGGCAGCCGAGGCTCGTCTTCTTCCATTCGAGCCTGTCCGGTCACTGCCGCCGCGTCGAAGGCTTCCTTGCGCAGGTGCTGCAGAGGCGCCGGAACCACGGCACATTCGAGGTCGTGTTGGTGGCGGAGGAGGAGCGGCCGGACCTGCACGAACGATTCAAGATCGAGACGGTTCCCACCCTCGTCGTCGTCGAGAACAAGGCCGTCGCGGCCCGGCTCGAACGGCCACGAGGTTGCCGGGACATCGAGGGTTTCCTGGCGCCCTGGCTCAACTAGCCCGAACGGCCACGGCCTGGTGTCTGACACCAGGCCGTGGCTGAAAGTGACTAGACCGTGATGCCCTCTTCCTGAAGGGAGAGCTCGGCGAACCTGTCCCAGTTCTGCTCGATGACCTTCGCCATCGCGCGCTCCTCCTCGATGATTTCACGGGCGGCGGCCGCAGTCTCCTCGTCGCCTGCCTTCTGCGCGATGCGGCTCAGCAGCTCGTAGCCCGCGATCTCGAGGTGTTCCATCGCGTAGCCGTCGCGCGCGTTGCGGCCAGCCTTCTCGCCGCGGACGAAGTCGAACGGCAGCTTCGCGAGCGCTCCGAGCACGCCGCCCAGCTGCCTCACCGTGGAGGGACTCGCGTCGTGCGCCTCGAGGCGGTGCGCCATCCTGTCTGCGTGACCCTGCGTCTGCACCTTGTGATGCTCGAGGGCGTCGAGTATCTCCGGATCATCCGTCGTGGAGAGCATCTCGTCGAGCATGTGCAGGACGTTCTGCTCCATCGCGTGCGCCTCGTCGATGTGCTTGATCAGCTGCTCCTTCAACTGCCCCATCGCGTCCAACCTCCTCATCGTGAATTGACCGAGCTCGCGGCCGAGCAGCGTCGCCCGCCCGAGGTAGGCGCCGTTCCGGGGCTCGAGCTTGTCGACCAATAGACCCAGCGGGTAGTGCAGCTCCAGGCCGCGCACTTCGAACCGGACGCCCGGAACGTGCGGAAATTCCGTTGTCCCTTGCGAGCCGTGGATGCGCTTCACGCATCCGAGTAGCGGCGGCAGCGCGCCCGAGACACGCTCGACAGCCCAGACCCCGTCCAGCTCACCCACGTCAGTAGGGTTCCGCTGCGGTGCCTGGATCAAACGTGCCCTTCCCGCCCATGGAGGCTCAGCTCGTGAAGGAGCTTCCCGACTCCGGTGACTGGCAGTTCGAGCCGAAATGGGACGGTTTCAGGGGCGTGCTGGAGAACGACGGCGGCGAGCTCGCGCTCTGGTCACGAAACGGCCGGCCATTACTCCGCTATTTCCCCGAGCTGCGCCCCCTCGGTGACCTCTTGCCACCCCACTCCGGTCTGGACGGCGAAATCGTGATCGCCCGCGACGGCGTGCTCGACTTCGACTCGATGCAGATGCGCCTGCATCCAGCGGAGTCCCGCGTGCGCAAGCTGTCCGCAGAGATCCCGGCGGACTTCATCGTGTTCGACCTCCTGCTCTGGAAAGGCAAGCCGATCCACGAGCAGCCGCTCGAGCAACGCCGCGCGGAGTTGGAACGCGTCGCAGACGGTTTTCACCTCTCGCCGACCACCGACGACGCGGCAGATGCGCAGAAATGGTTGGACAGCTTCGAGGCCGCCGGTCTCGACGGCGTGATCGCCAAGAAGCTCCGGCTGCCGTATCTGCCCGGCTCGCGCGACGGTGTGCTCAAGGTGAAGCCGTACAAGACCGCCGACTGCGTGATCGTCGGCGTGCGCTGGAAGGAGAAGCCGACACGCATCGCGACGTTGCTGCTCGGCCTCTACGGCAAGGGCGGCAAGGTCGACTACGTCGGCTCGGCTGCCGTCGCCGCGAGCCGGCACAAGGAGATCTTCGACCGCATCGAGCCGCTGTTGAAGGACGCGCCGCCCGACCGCGGCTTCTCGGAGCCCAACCGCTGGGGAAGCGGCGAACTGCAGGAGTCGGCGGTGCGCCCGGAGCTCGTCGCCGAGGTTCGCTACGACAAGGTGCAGGGGAACCGTTTCCGGCACGGCTCGCGCTTCATACGCTTCCGCGACGACAAGGATCCGGAGCAGTGCACATGGCGTGAGGTCAGACCGCCGCGCCGCAAGGACGACCCGACCTTTGAGAGCCTGCTCGCCAGCTAGGGCCGATCGAGCCCGAGCTTGGCGAACCGTGGGCGAAGGGAAACCTTCCGGCGCCACATTCCTTCCGTCAGGTCGCCGACGTCGGCGATCCGGTCGCGCATCGTCTCGACCGTGAAGGCCTGCGGCTCGACCGTGGGCACCTCCTCCCATGCGAGCGGCGCCGACACACGCGCTTCCGGAGTCGGGCGCACCGAATACGCGGCCGCGATCGTCTTGTCTCGGGAGTTCTGGCCGAAGTCCACGAAGACCCCGCGGCGATCGGCGACACGCCAGGTCGTCGTCGCCACCTCCTGGTCGCCGACCCGCCGTTCCACCTCCTCCGCGAGCGCTTTCGCAAAGCGCCGCACCTCCGGGAACGGCAGCTCCGGCCTGATTGGCGCCATCACATGGAGCCCCGTCGCGCCAGACGTCTTCGGATAGGCGGCGAGCCCGAGCTCCTCCATCACGTCGCGCACGACGAGCGCGATCTCGCGCACGTACGGCCACTGGCCGTCGGTGGTCGGGTCGAGGTCGATCAGGAGGTAATCGGGCTTCTCGATCTCCGGGACGCGCGAGTGCCACGTGTGCAGCTCCATGCAACCGAGGTTGATCACCCAGGCGAGCGCGGCCGCGTTGTCGATCACCGCGAAGACCGTCGAGTGGCCGCTCGGGAACTCGACGTACTGCTCGCCGACATAGTCGGGGTGCGGCGGCACGCGCTTCTGGTGGAAGAATTTACCCTCCACCCCGTTCGGATAGCGAACCATGTGAAACGGCCGGCCCCGCAGATGTGAGAGGACGGCGCCGGCGAGATCGGCGTAGTACTGGACCAGATCGCCTTTCGTCAGGCCTCGCTCCGGGAAGAAGACCTTGTCCGGGTTGCTGATCGCGACGTGCACGGACCCGAATCATGCTCCGTACTTCTTAACAAGCGGGCCCGAGCGCGCTACATTCCGTGCCTGCCGGGCATTCGACCGAGGGAGGATCCATGAAACGAGTCCTGCTGGCTGCAAGCATCGCGGCGCTGGCGATGACGGCGACCGCCGGCGCCGGGTCGCTCTCCGTTCCAACCAAGCAGGCTGGGAAGCTCATAGTCGGCTTCGACCTTCCCGCCCCGGCGTTCTGGAACGGTCGAGCCACCGGAACGACAATCAAGAACCCGTCCGGCTTCGAATACGCCCTCTCACAGGCGATTGCCAAGAAGCTAGGGATCAGCAAGGTCGAATACTTGCGGTCGCCCTTCGGCGGGCTGTTCTCACCCTCGCCCAAGAAGTACGACTTCGCGTTCGAGGAGGTCACCATCACCGCGGAGCGCGCGAAGGTGGTCTCCTTTTCGGCGCCGTACTTCGACGCCAATCAGGGGGTGCTCATCCGCAAAGGCCTGAAGAAGCCGACGAGCCTCGCCGATCTCAAGAGTCTCCAACTCTGCGCCCAGTCGAGTACGACGGGGCTCGCGTACATCCAGCACAAGCTCCGGCCCAAGAAGAAGCCACTCGTCTACTCGGCGTCGTCGACCGCGGCATTCGACGCCGTCGAGGCGGGGAAGTGCGACGCGCTGATCCTCGACGTCCCGATCGTCGCATCGCAGAGCAGGAAGAAGCCGGGGGCATACGGCGGCGTCGTCGGTCAGATCGTCACCAACGAGCATTACGGGGCGGTGATGGAGAAGGGCAGCAAGCTGAAACCCTTCCTGGACAGGGCGATCAAAGCGCTCACCGCGGACGGAACGATCAAGCGTCTGGTGACGAAGTGGCTTCTCAACCCGATCCCGCCCGTCCTGAAATAAGCGGTTAATCCACTGCGGCGGAGGCCGAGATGGGCAAGTTCCTGCACTCCTTCTTCAGCCCACTCGGCTTCCGCCGCGCAGTCCCGCAAGTGTGGGACGGCTTCCAGACGAACATCAAGTTGATGGTGATCGCCGAGATCCTCGTGTTGTTCTTCGCACTGGTGCTCGCGATCGTCCGCGGGCTCCCGGGACGCGGAACCCTGCCTCTCCGCATGCTCGCGATCGCCTACACCGACTTCTTCCGCGGCACCCCGCTGATCCTCGTCGCCTACGTCTGGGGTCTTGGGATCCCGGCGCTGCACGCCGGCATCATCTCGAGTCAATCACTCGCCACGTACGGGATCATCTCGCTGACACTCGTCTACACGGCCTACGTGACCGAGGTCTACCGGGCCGGAATCGAGTCGGTGCACCCAAGCCAGCGGATGGCGGCGCGCTCGCTCGGGCTCACGTACGCGCAGACACTGCGGCATGTCGTGCTTCCCCAGGCTATCCGACGCGTGGTCCCGCCGCTCCTGAACGACTTCATCGGTCTCCAAAAGGACACCGCGATCATCACGGTGATCGGCGTGACGGACGCGCTTGCGCAGGCCGGGTTCTACTCCAGTGACTACTTCCTCTACGTCGGCTACACGGTCGCCGCCGTCTTCTTCGTGATCCTGACCATCCCGTTCGCCCGCTTCACAGACCGCTTGATCAAAGTACGGGAGCGGCGCGAGCGCGCCCAACTCGTGTGAGCAGAACCGACGGACACTTCGTCACTCTCGAGGGCGTCACGAAGCGCTTCGACGAGCTCACCGTGCTCCAGGGCATCGACCTGACGGTCGATCTCCACCAGGTCGTCTGCTTGATCGGCGCTTCCGGGTCCGGCAAGTCGACACTCCTCCGCTGCGTGAACCTGTTGGAGGTCGTCGACGAAGGGACGATCGTCGTCGACGGCGAGACGATCACGAACGGCGACGCAGACGTCAACTCGCTGCGGCGCAAGATCGGCATCGTCTTCCAGGCCTTCAATCTCTTTCCGCACATGACCGTGATGCAGAACATCACGCTCGCGCCCCGGAAGGCGCTGGGCCTCTCCAAGGCGGAGGCGCACTCGCAGGCTCAGGGGCTCCTCGGGCGCATCGGCTTGCTCGACAAGGCGGACGAGTATCCCGACCGGCTCTCCGGCGGCCAGCAGCAGCGGGTAGCGATCGCCCGCGCGCTCGCGATGAACCCGACGCTCATGCTTCTCGACGAGATCACGAGCGCACTCGATCCCCAGCTCGTGAGCGAGGTCCTGAGCCTCGTCCGCGAGCTGGCCAAGACCGGCATGACGATGATGATCGCGACGCACGAAATGAGCTTCGCCCGCGAAGTCGCGGACAAGGTTTGCTTCCTCGACGGCGGCGTGATCCTCGAGGAAGGCACGCCTGAACAGATCTTCTCGTCCCCGAGCGAGGATCGGACGCGCGAGTTCCTCGCCCGGATCATCGAGGCCGGGCGGCTGTGATGCAGCTGCGGAAGGCGCCCAAGGCTCCCCTTGCGGTCGCAGGCATCCTCGCGACGCCGCTCTTCTTCGTCGCACTGATGGCGATGTCGCTCGCCGTCGAGAAGCCTTCTGTCCACCACGTCATTACGAACGGCAAGATCGTTGCGAAGCTCGGCGATCCCCTGGGCTCGACCGAGAGAGCGATCTGGCTGCTAGCACTCGTGCCGCCTGTCGGACTCGTGCTGATCGGAGTCGCCGGCATGTTCATCGGCCGTGCGGGCGTGATCACGTCGTCTCTGACCGCGATCGCCGCAGCGCTTGTGCTTCTGCTGCCGCTCGACACCTGGACGACCCGCCACACCGCGCGGTATCCCGACGGCATCGACCTCATCCCACGGAGCTCGACCTCCGACCTCTATCTTCGCGGCGAATGGGAAGGCACAGCGCGCCACACCGCCGAGCGGCTCGGCATCGCGACGATCGTGCTCGCCGGGCTCGCACTCGGATTCCTCGCGCTCTTCGCGGTCCGAAGGCGCCGCCATGTCCCCGCACCCGTTCCACCCCCGCCTCCAGAGGTCATAACGCCGTGACGAGAGCTAGTTTGTAGTCATGCGCGAGCCCGAGACACGGGGGATCGACCTGTCGCTTGAACCGCTCGACGACTACGTCGTGATCCAGCCCTCCGACGAGGAGTCGGAGACAAACCTCGGCCTGATCATTCCCGCCTCGACAGAGGCCGATTGCCGCACGGGCGTGATCACTGCCGTCGGAACCGAGGCCGGCGGCGTTGAGCCGGGTGACAAGGTCCTCTTCCCGAACGAGGCCGGCTACGACGTGCGGCTCGGCGGCGCCGCCGTGAAGGTGATGCGGCGGGCCGACCTCATTGCACGTGTGCACGACTGACGTCGAAGGGTGAGGCGCAGCCGAGGAGGGCGAGTCCGAGTTCGACCTCCCTTTGCAAGAGCCGGAGGACGTCCATCACGCCTTCCTCCCCTGCGGCAGCGAGCCCCCACACCATGGCACGACCGATGAGGACCGCACGCGCGCCGAGTGCGAGCGCCTTGAGCACGTCGGTGCCGCGGCGCACGCCGCCGTCGAGCAGCACCTCGGCGCGGCCGTCGATCGCGTCGACGACTTCCTCCAGCACGTCGAGCGAGCTGGACACGCCGTCCAGCTGGCGGCCGCCGTGGTTCGAGACGACGACCGCAGCGGCGCCGTGCTCGCAAGCGAGCCGCGCATCCTCGGCCGTGAGGATTCCCTTCACGACAACCGGCAGGCCGTACCCCGCGAGCCACTCGAGGTCGCGCCAGCTGAGACCGGTGTCGAAGTGGCCGCCGAAGAGGTCGCCCGAGACGGTCAGATCTTCGGGGACCTTGAAATCGATCCGGAGGTCGCGCTCCCGCCGTCCGAGGTAGGGCGTGTCGACGGTGAGCACGAGCGCGGAGAAATCGCTCGCGACCGCTTCGGCGATCAGCTCTTGCGTCTGCGAGCGGTCCGAGAAGACGTAGACCTGAAACCAGCGCGGCGCGCCCGGCGCGGCCGCGGCAACCTCCGCGGGCCGGGCCGTCGCCGCCGTCGAGAGACACATGATCGTGCCGGCAGCAGCCGCCGCGCGCGCCGTTGCGAGCTCGCCGTCGGGATGCGCCATGCGCTGCAGCGCGAGCGGCGCGATCAGAATCGGCAATGCGACCTCGGTCCCGAGGACGGTCGTCGCAGTCGAGACGGAGCTGACGTCTACGAGCACGCGGGGCCGGAGCTTGCGCCGCTCGAAGGCGGCCAGGTTGTCCCGGAGCGTGACCTCGTCCCCGGAGCCGCCGACGAAGTACGTGTGCGCGTTGGCGTCGAGCTTCTGCTCCGCGAGCTGCTCGTAGTCCCAGACGTTGACCGGCGTCGCCACAATGCGAGCCTAGAAAACGAGCGGAGAGGGCGGGATTTGAACCCGCGACGCACCTTTCAGCACGTACGCGATTTCCAGTCGCGCTCCTTAGGCCACTCGGACACCTCTCCGTGCTGCGAAGCGGAGAAGGAGGGATTCGAACCCTCGATGGAGGCATTCACCCCCATAACGCCTTAGCAGGGCGCCGCCTTCAGCCACTCGGCCACTTCTCCGCGAACCCGCGCAGGATAGCCGAGCGTTTGTCGGAAGACGGCCGCCCGGGCAAAGCCCGCGCGTCCTCTAGGACGGCGCCGCCGAGGCGGCGCCTCAGAAGGCGCCGCCTTCAGCCACTCGGCCACTGCCACTTCTCCGCGGCCCGCGCAGGATAGCCGAGCCATCTTTCGGATCCCCCTTCGGGGGGAGGAAAGGTGCCACCCCAGCACGAAAATGAGCTTGCCGGCTCCCCCCTCATACCCCGGCAATCTGAAACCCGTCTGCGGCTACCCGAGGCGGGTTTCGCCTTTCAGGGGTAGAGCGGAAGGGGGAGATCTCCTGTGTCCGAGGACGCAGTGCCGATGTCCCAGCCCTCCAGGCGGCAGTGAGCTCTAGGCGGAGCGCCGAGGGGCTACTAGCCGTTCGCTGTCAACGCAACGGCTTCGTCCCACGTCCAGCCGTCCGGCGCAGGTTCGACACTCACTGCGGATTCGTCCCACGTCCAGCCGTCCGGCGCAGGTTCGACACTCAATGTGGGTTCGTCCCACGTCCAGCCGTCTGGGACGTCGTCCGCCCGAGCGAGGGCCGGCAACGTCAGCACGACCAACAGAAGAACGAGACTCAACAGGGCGATTTGCGACCGTTTCATGCGTTTCCCCTTTTAGACACCCGGGGGCCGCACCCGTGTCACTGGCAACTGATATTCCCCATCAGTATTGCAGGCCTCCACGTTGCTACGGCATCCCTCAGAAAGGTGAACAGACGGACGCGCGAGCAAAGCCCGCGCGTCCTAATGGCGATACCGCAAGCGGTGCCTCGGGTCGGAGAGTGGCGTCCTCAACCTAGAACGGGAGGTGCTCCCACTTCCAGCCACCACCCAAGGCTGAAACGAGAACGAGCGCGGCGCAGAAACTTGAGCGGACGAGCCAGCGGGGGAGGTGCATGGTGATTGCTCCTTCGGGTCGCATGTTTGGGGGGACCCGATTTGATCGGCACACCAGTCTCACGATCCGCTCCCCTTGGAGGGGGATCAGCGCAGTGCGAAGACCGGAAGCTCGAAGATGAACGTGGAGCCCTTGCCCAGCTCCGAGTTGACCCAGATCTGCCCCCGCATCCCATCGATGAGTTCGCGGCAGATGTACAAACCCAGACCTGTACCTCCCACGCCCTCGGTCATGTTCGGATCGAGGCGGTAGAACTTCTCGAAGATCCGCTCGACCTCGTCAACCGGGATGCCACGCCCTTCGTCCCGCACGCTGAAGCGGGTCGTGCCGTACTGCGGCTGCACACGAACCTCGATCCGGCCCTCCCCCGAGTACTTGACCGCGTTCTCCATCAGGTTGACGAGCACCTGCCGCAACCTGTCGGGATCTGCCGCGACCGGCTGTGAGGCGGAGTCATAGCGGTACTCGAGCGACAGCCCCGGCGGAAGGTGAGTCCGGGTCGCATCGACGACGTCAGACACGAGCTCGAGCGGTTCAACGCGAGTGATGAACGGCTGGGCTCGGCCTGAGTCGAGCCGGCTTACCCACAGGATATCGTCGAGAAGCCGTCCCAGCCGTGCAGACTCGGTTGACACGATGTCGAGTAGCTGATTGCGGCGGGTGTCGTCTAGCTCGTGCTTGCGGAGCGTCACAGCCGCGCCGTAGACCGACGTGAGGGGCGTCCGGAGCTCGTGTGAGACGATCGCAATGAACTCGTCCTTGAGACGGTCGAATTCGCGCAATCGGTCGAGAGCACCGTGAATCCAGCGCTGGTAGAGAGCGGTCGCGAGCAACGGCCCGGCGAGCACCACTGCGACGTAAGGCGAGCGGTCCCACAGCACAACAAGGATGACGGTGAGTGAGGCCATGATCGCGAATGGCGTCAAAGTCAGGCGGACGTAATTCCGCAGTGACGACAGGAAGCGCATCTGTCGCGAGCGGGAGACGACGGCTGCGAGCAGCGTGATGTCCACCAGGTAGAAGCAGACCGCTGCAGCGATCGCGGCGCCGACGAGATGGAAGAGCGTTCCATCGTCGATCGTCGCGGCGGCGGCGCCGGCCGCGATGCCCCCGATCACGTAGACGCCGCAGTTGAATGCGATCCGACTGAAGGGTCGGCGACGTGCGACCTCGACGAAGGCCATCGCCAAGAAGCCGGCGACGGCCGCGGCGGCCCAGCCGTATATGGCGGCGATTGCGACGAGGAAGATCGTCGCAAGCGAGGTCGCGCCGACCGCAACACCCTCGATCGGCACCGGAAAGGCCTCTGCGACCGAGGCGGCCGCGAGTAGAACGACGATGCCGGCCAGCTCGCGCCAACCGTACTCGCCTGAGGCGAAAGACCAGATCGCGAAGCCGAGGCCGATGGAGGCGCCCAGGGCGACCGGAAGCCAGATCGGAGACGCCTGCCGTGAGCTCTCATCGATCCGCACGCGCGGGAGGGGGAACCTTCGTTCCCGGGCCGGCGCTCGAACCGAAAGAGGGTCGCTGAGACTCACGATGCGGTGGTCCCGGGCGGGCCGCACCCCCAGGCTTGGTTGGACTCTCAGTATGACACGGCATCACGCCCTTTTACCCTCACGGTCGCGCATCCGCCGAACCGACGAAAGCTCGTCACGATGCTCCCGCGACTCGCGCAGGCACTCAGTCGGGCGTGGTCCGTATTACTGGTACACCAAACCCCGGCATGATCCGCCAGGCCTTACGAAGCGGAGGGGGAGGGATTTGAACCCTCGTCGGACCCAAGAGCCCGAAACGGTTTTCGAGACCGCCGCATTCGACCGCTCTGCCACCCCTCCGAGGGACGCACAGGGTACCCGCCGTCAGGAGACGGTGATGTTCAGCTTCATGCCGGCTGCCTCGTGCCCCGGGACGGTGCAGTAGAGCTCGTACTTCCCCGCTTTCAGCGTGACCTTCAACTCGGCGGTGCCGCCCACGGGGATCAGCTTCGTCTTGTCGCCCGTCTCCTTGATCGCAAGGTCGTGCCCGAGCTTGCCGTCGTTCTTCACCTCGAAGGTGATCTCCCCCGCCTTGAGATCAGTCGATCCGGCCACGATCTTGAACTCGGTCTCGCT
>WNGG01017793.1_pt1 | contig 13072 bp, 7 predicted proteins | sample 5400661 | NCBI WGS metagenome assembly WNGG01 (sample SAMN13153372, study PRJNA577476) | soil metagenome | isolation source: 100 cm soil or saprolite under Garry oak tree replicate 1 | place: USA:California | collected 2016-06-15
CTCGCTATCCGCTCCCTTCCACAAGGAGCGGCAGTGCAAGACAACGGCCCCCTTCCATAAGGCGCCAACCACTTTCCGGGATACGGAAGGATCGTAGCGCCCGCCGTATCTCGCATGCCCCGTTGGGGGCAACCTCGGAAGGGGTCGGTCGCACCGGCCCCTTCTTCTTTTGCCCGGCTCACCGGACAAACTTTCGAATCGAACGGTAGCTTACCGATCGCAGCGATCTACGCAACTACGTTGTAAAGCATTGCGTGTTCGCTCAAATGCACTAACTCGCCAGCCTGTCACGCGATCCGCGCATATACCTCCGAGGCTTGGTACGTCAACCGGATAATCGCCCCGAAAGGATTAAGCGGAGGGTCGGCCCAGCGACGAGCCAACACGCAAGCCCGATGCGGAAATCATCGACGACTGATACCGCAACAAATTTCACCGCGACGGGCCTCCTCAAATGGTCAATTAAATCAGAGTGTTACGCAAGCGAACGGCAACTCGGCATCAATGGAGATCAATACGGAATCAATGCGAGATCAATGGCGGAATCAATGCAGGGCGCGCCGGATCAATGCAGATCAATGAAGGCCACGCCGCGAACAATGAAGCGCTGGGCGTCGTGCCCGGGCGCCGCGCGATCGCGCATACGTCGCCGCTGCCGAGCGCGAGCCTGTAAATATCAGGGAAAATACAGGCGGCGAGACCGGTCCGCTCTGCGCCGTCCTCCGCGCGCCGCGGGGGAGCCGGTCGTGAGGGCTCCGAGCGTGCCGCGGATCAAACATGCGGCTATGATTTTGGCAGAACGAACCCAATAAAATTCCGAAGAATCAGTAAAGCCATGGACGCCTGTAGATTCCTGTAAAAACGAAAATCGAAATTTGAAGGGATCGGGGCGGCGGTTGTGGATGCCCGGCCTTCGCGGGGCATGACGAGTCAGGAGGTTGGTTCCGTTGGCATAAGTTGGCAGAACGAACCCAACGATGATGCTGCGTCATGGTTTGGCAGAACGAAGCCAACAACGATGTGGTATCGCTGGATGGTCCGCGCTGCGCAAGCGATAGCGAGCGGAACGCAGGTTCCCTCAGGCGTGCGTCTCAGCGCGCCGAGCCGGTCGGGCCGACGGTGTCGTCGGCGCCGCGGAACTCGAACGGCTTGCGCAGGAAGCCGGGCGCGGCGATCGACATCGGATTGACCCGCAAGGTCGGCGCGTGCGGCGAGCCCACCACCTCGTAGGTGATGCCGATCAGTCCCTGGTTCTGCCCGCCGCCGAGGAAGAAGCCGAGGATCGGCGGGCGCGAGAACAAGGTGTTGAGCTCGTAGGCCGGCAGGAACGTGCCGTGCATCCGCACGTCGTCGCGGGTGTAGTCGATCTGGCCCTCGATGGTCGCGCCGATGGCCGAGCCGCGCACCAGGCCCTCGCGGATGACGAGCTTGCCGGGGCCGCGGGTGAATTTCACGTCCATCGAATCGAACTTGACGCCGGCGCCGCCCGCCGGCGCACGCCCGCCCGGTTCCGCCGGCGCGCCGCCGGCCACGCGCTCGAGCGCGGGCTCGCCGCGCACGGTGAAGTCGGTCAGCTCGAGATGCCCGTCGAGCGGCGTCTGCTCCGTGCTCGGCGGATCCATGGCGATCCACATGCGGCCGCCCGTCACGCGCGGATAGGTGTCGGTGAAACGGAACAGCGCGCCGGCGTCGTTGGTCTGGAAGAAGACGACCTGGCGCCCGTTGCTGTAGGCGCGCAGGTCGCCGTTGAGAGCGGAATCGCGGCCGATTTTGGAATGCAGCATGAACGTGCGGATGTGGCCGGCGCGCCGCGACATCCGCAGCTCCACATTGCGCAGCGCTTCGCCGTTGAAGCCGGCGAGCGCCCCCATCTTGATGTCGAGATCGAGGTCGCGCGAGGACGACTTGGTCTTCTCGTTCGCCTTCTCGCCGGCGGTGCCGGACATGGCGCCCTTGACGAAGTTGCGGCCGTCATAGACGTCGCCGCGCATCGTCACCTTCAAGGTTCCGTCCGGCGCGCGCTCGGCGCGCAGCGAGGCCTTGTCGCCGTCGGAGACAATGAAGGTCGGGAAGCTCGCCAGCACGACCTCCCCCTCGCCGTCGAAATCGAGGGTTCCCTTCACCACCGTGCCGGAGCCTTCGATCACCAGATCCTCGACGCGGAAGGCGCGGCCCTTGTCGACGAAGGTGAACGTCGCGCGCGTCGGCTTGCCGGGAAGCTTGTTCCATCCGGGCAACAGGTCGGTGATTTTCGCCTGCAGCAGGTCGGCGTCGACGGCGACGCGGCTCTCATGGTCGCCCGAGCCGATCCGACCGTTGAGCTTGACCGGGACGGCGCCGCCGACCATGGCGCCGAGATCGCCGAAGCGGGCGCGGGCCGCATCGTCGAAGGTTCCCGTCAGCCTGATCTCGGCATCGCCGTCGCCGACCGGCTTGCGATAGTCGATGGTGACCGGGGTGCCGCCGATGCGCACGTCGCCCTTGATCTGAACGCCCTGGGCATTGGCGCTGACGCGCGCGGCCGCGGCCTCGAGCTTCTGGCCGCGCACCAGGCGTTCGACCGACAGGTTCGACACGTCGGCCTCGACCGAATAGGCGACCGATCCCTTGGGCAGCTCGTTATTGAGCGGCATGCTCAGCGCCACCTGCGCGGTGAACGTTCCGCGGCTGCTCGCCGGGTCGAGTTGCACGGTTGCCGCCTGCCGCAGCGGTCCCAGGCTGGCGAGTTCGGCCACGGCGTCGATCGATCCTTCGACGCGCACGCGCGTGCGCGACATGGGCATTTCCGGCTGCGTGTCCGGCACCTCAAACACGCCGTTGGTGAAGACGAGCTTGCGGCCAGACGGTGCCAGCACGCCGGTGCCGCGGCCGACCTTGACCGTCGCCGTGCGGCCGATGACGCGCGCGTTGAGGTCGGCGTCGCGGATCGCCGGCAACGCGCCGAACGGCTGCAGCACCGTGCCGCTCGCGACGATCTCGATCGACAGGCCGTCGTCCGGCAGCGGCGGGCCGCCGGGCCTGAGCGTGTTCACCGGCGCATTGACCGAGATCGCAAGGCGCTCGACCGAGGCGGCGAGAATATGCTCGCCGATCCACGCGCGCAGCTTGGGCTGAACCAGCACCGGCCACAGCCGGCGCATCGCCGAGGCGGTCATCGGCGCGGCGGCAAGGCTCGCGATCATGCGTGCTTCGGTTCCGGAAAAATCGAGCGCGCCGGAGAACGTGCCGGCGGCGCCGATGCCGCCAAGCTCGCCCTGCTCGACTTCCAGCCGATGCGCCGCCGGATCGATCCGGCCGCGCACGTCGACGCGATCGCCGGGGATCGGCCGAGCCGAGTTCGATGCGTCCGCCGGTGATCGCCATGCCCCACGGCCGGCCGCGCTCGCGCGGCGGCTCGATCTGGCCGAGCAGCGAAAAATGGTTCACGCCCGCGGCGATCTCGATGGGAAGGAGAAGCAGCCCGCGCTCGGCGTCCCACCGCACGCTCATCTGCGCTTCGTCGATGAGCATGCGGGTGTCGGCATCGCCGGCGACGCCGACATGGCCGGCTCCGGCCACGATCTGACCCTCGAGCCAGAGCGGCGTGGCATCCGGCGCCAGCTCGGCCCGCACGGTCGCGGAGATCGGCGTGTTGGCGTCGAGCTGGTTGTCGCCGACCCGCAGCGCCAGCAGCAAATCCTTCGGCGACACGTCGCGGGCGATCGCCTCGATCAGGCGCTGCCCGCCCGCGCGCGGCGTGACGGTGGTCACCAGCGACCACGGCCCGTCGGCGCCGGTCGAGGTGATCGCCGTCGAGCCCCAGCGCATCGAGGCGATCGAGCCAGCCGAGCAGGGCCGCGAAGCGGCCTTGCGCGGTCTGCCCCGGCGGCGCGTCGGTCGCGGGCGCCAGCGGCAGCGCCGAACCGACGACGCTGCCCGGCAGCGTGGTCGCACGCGGAACCATGGCCGCCGGAGGTCGATCGGCCCCGGGCATCACGGACACCTGGCCGTCCGTCTCGATGCGCACGGCCAGGCCGGCGCCGATCAGGCTCAGCCTCTGCGGCCGGATGCTGCCGGCCAGCAGGGCGAGGCCGGAAATGCCAAGCTCGGCCTTGGGAGCGACGGCAACGACCGCGCCGTCGCGATCGCGCACCACGATGTCGCGCAGCCGCAGTGCCGTGTGGCCTTCCTCGGTGCGCTCGATCTGGGTGCCGCCGACCTGAACATGATGGCGCCCGCCGAACCGATCCTCGATGGCGGAGATCAGCCACGGCGTGACCATGTCGATGGAGAGCGGGCCGCTTGCCAGCCGCCACCACAAGCCCGCGGCGCCGATGACGACGAGCGAGGCGGCCACGGCCGCGCCGAGCGCCAGCTTGCCGATCGGCGCGTTCCGTCCTGCCAGAAGATGATGGATCGGGGGGTGCTTACGCGTCGGGCGCGGGCGCGAGGCCGCAACCGCGAGGGCCGCGACGGCGCGCCAATGCAAATGCAGCGCCGCCCACGAGCGCCGCACGGCTCCGGCCCCGATTGAAATCCCGCGGTCCCTCATGCCCGGTCGGGCGTCCCCTCGCTCGCCGCGCCCTGTCCGTCCGGCGCCCTGCCCTGCATTGCGGCCCGCCGGTTTTGCACCGAACCGGCTCGAACCGCCAGCGCCATCCCCCTATAGTCTTTGACTGACATTGGCCTGGAGAAAGCGTCGAAAGGAAGGCATATGGCCAAGGCGCTCGACGCCGGCGCGAAAGCACAGGATTTCACCCTCGTCCGCGACGGCGGCGGCAAGGTCTCGCTCAAGGATTTCAAGGGCCGCAAGCTCGTCCTCTACTTCTACCCCAAGGCCGACACCCCGGGCTGCACCCGCGAAGCGATCGCCTTCAACGCGCTCAAGGGCGCGTTCGCCAAGGCCGACACCGCGATCCTCGGCGTGTCCGCCGATCCGGTCAAAGCCCAGGATGCGTTCAAGAAGAAGCACGACCTCGCGATCGCGCTCGCGTCCGACGAGACCCACAAGATGCTCACGGATTACGGCGTCTGGGGCGAGAAATCGATGTACGGCCGGACCTTCATGGGGATAACCCGCGCGACCTTCCTGATCGGCCCCGACGGGCGCATCGCTCGCGCCTGGCCCAAGGTCAAAGTCGACGGCCATGCCGAGGAGGTGCTCGCGGCCGCCCGGGCTCTGTGACTCCAGGCGCGCAATGATTTGCCGAATATTAACCATGTGCCGGTGAAATCGGCGCCGTTGTGCGTCGGTCCGGTGTCGGGATCGGCGTGGGAGCGCTGATGTTTCACCGGTTCATGCCCCTGAAGCTCGAGGGTGATCGCTGCGGCCGTCCCGCCGACGGCCGCGCAACCGCGCATGCCGCATACGGCCGGCACCGGCCAACCCGCGAGTACACCCTGGGCCATGGCGGGCGCCAGCTTCGCCTCGGCCCGATCGCGTTCTGGACCGTCGCCGCCGCCGTGGTGGCGATGACCGCGTGGTCGATCGGAACGGCGAGCTATTTCGCCTTTCGCGACGATCTGCTCACGCGGCTGATCTCGCGCCAGGCGCAGATGCAATATGCCTATGAGGACCGCATCGCCGAGCTGCGCGCCCAGGTCGATCGGCTGGCCAGCCGTCAGCTGCTCGACCAGGAGCAGTACGAGCAGAAACTCGAGCAACTGGTTCGCCGCCAATCGCTGCTCGAGCAACGCGCCGGCACGCTGGCGACGCTGCCCGACCACGCGCCCACCGGCTCGCTCAAAGCTCCGGCGCGCCCGCCGGCCGCAAGCGAAAAACCCGGGCCGGCGCTCAAGCCCTCGCCGATCAGCGACACGATCATCCTGGTGACGCCGCCCGATCGCGAGGCGCGGCTCGAGTCGCGGCCGCTGCCGGGAGAGGGCTTGCGCGTGAACGTCGGCGCCGGCGGCATCGAAGCGGTGCTCGCGCGCCTGCAAAGCTCGCTCGACCGCGTCGAGGCGCGCCAGATGGCGACGCTCAATACGCTGGAGGAGAGTTATGACGCCAAGGCGCGGCGCATCCGCCGCGTGCTCGGCGATCTCGGCCTCGAAGCCGACAAGCTTCCGGTGAAGGGCGCGCCGGCCGCGGTCGGCGGACCCTTCGTGCCGGCGAAGCTGCGCAACGAGGGCGCCGCGTTCGAGCGCCAGCTGTTTCGCATCAACACGGCGCGCGGCCAGGTCGATCGGCTGACCCGCGCGCTCGCCGGCGTGCCGGTGCGCAAGCCGCTGCCGGGCGAGATCGACACCACCTCGGGCTTCGGCATGCGGATGGATCCGTTCCTGCGCAGCCCCGCCATGCATACGGGCATCGACTTCCGCGGCGATCTCGGCGAGCCGATCCGCGCCACCGCCGCCGGAAGCGTGACGCATACGGGCTGGAGCGGCGGCTACGGCAAGATGGTCGAGGTCGACCACGGCAACGGGCTGTCCACGCGCTACGGTCATCTCTCCTCGATCGACGTCGAGGTCGGCCAGACGGTGCGCATCGGACAGGTGGTCGGCCGGCTCGGCTCGACCGGCCGCTCGACCGGACCGCATCTGCACTATGAGACGCGCATCGACGGCGAGGCCGTCGACCCGCAACGTTTTCTGCGCGCGGGCCTGCGGCTGGGCGGATTGCTGTAAGCCAGCGCGCGACGCACCGACCGCCAAACATTGCGCATGATTTCCGCGTTAGACTGACGGCGTCAGGCCGCCGGGAACGGCGCGCCCGCGCTACGCCGAGAGGACCGGATGACGCGCAACAATGCCGCGCCGCGCCTCACGCGCCGCCGCTTCATCAACCTCGTCGGCAAGGCGGGCGGATACGCGGCGGTCTACAACACCATGGCGGCCATGGGCCTGCTGCCGGTTCCCGCCGCCTACGCCGGCCCGCCGCAGCTGGCGCCGGGCTCGGGCCGCGGCGTGCGGGTCGTCATCCTCGGCGCCGGCATCGCCGGCCTGGCCGCCGCCTACGAACTCGGCAAGGCCGGCTACGAATGCGTGATCCTCGAGGCGCGGGATCGCCCGGGCGGCCGCTCGTGGACCATTCGCGGCGGCGACCGCATCGAAGAAACCGACAGCGTGCAGACCGCCGAATGGGACCGCGCCGAGCACCTCTATTTCAATGCCGGGCCCGCCCGGTTGCCGCAGCATCACGCGGCGATCCTCGGCTATTGCCAGGAGTTCGGCGTCCCGCTCGAGGTGATGGTGAACGACAATCGCAACGCGCTCCTGCATCACGAGAGCGCGTTCGGCGGCAAGCCGGTGCGCATGCGCCAGGCGCACGGCGACATGCGCGGACACCTGGCGGAGCTTCTCGCCAAGGCGCTCGACAAGGGCGCGCTCGACGAAGCGGTCAGCGGCGACGACAAGGTGAAACTCCTTGCGTTCGTGCGCGGCTTCGGCGCGTTGCGCGAGGACTTGACCTACGGCGGCTCGCCGCGCGCGGGCTACGAAGTGCAGCCGGGCGCGGGCCTGGAGTTCGGTCGGCTCAATCCGCCGCTCGCTCTCAAAACATTGATGCAAGGCCAGTTCTGGCAGCTCACCACGGGCTTCGCCGAGGGTTTCACCCAGGCGGCGACCATGCTGCAGCCGGTCGGCGGCATGGATCGGATCGCCACCGCGTTCGCGCGCCGCCTGGAGAACGTCATCACCTACAACGCTGTGGTGACGCGGGTCGCCCGCGCGGGCGAAAGCGGTGCCACCGTCGTCTACAAGGATCGGCGCAGCGGCGGCGAAACGGCGCTCGAGGCCCCCTACGTGCTGGTGACGCTGCCGCTGCCGGTGCTGCGAGAACTCGATGTCGATTTCTCATCACGACACCGCGCGGCAATCCGCGCCGGCGATTACGTGCCCGCGGCCAAGATCGCGTTTGCGGCCAATCGCCGGTTCTGGGAAGACGACGAACAAATCTACGGCGGCATATCCTGGACGACGCAGGACATCACCCAGATCTGGTACCCGTCCTCGCCGATTCACGCGCCCAACGGAATCCTGCTCGGCGCCTACATCTGGTCGCATGACATCGGCGAGAAATTCGCCAGGCTCGCGCCGGCCGAACGCGTACGCCTCGCCATAGCGCAAGGCGAGAAGCTGCACCCGCGGTACGGCGCGGAGGTCTCGGGCGGCGTTGCCGTGTCGTGGGCGAAGGTGCCGTTCTCCGCCGGCGCGTGGTGCGAGTGGAGCGCGGAGGCAAAACGCGACGCCTATCCGGTGCTGCTCGAGCCGGACGGCCCGCTGTTCCTGGCAGGCGAGCACCTGAGCAACCTGCCGGGATGGCAGGAAGGATCGATCCTGTCGGCCTATGACGCCGTCAAGGCGATCGCGCAGCGCGTCGCCGCGCGCAAAATCTGAAGCGCCGTCGGAAACGCGCCTACTCGACGTCCTCCACGTCCTCGACCTGCGCCGCGCCGCCAAACGCGCGCCGGGCGAGCGCGGCGCCCATGAACTGATCGAGATCGCCGTCGAGCACGGCCCCGGTGTTCGACGTGGACACGCCGGTGCGCAAATCCTTGACCATCTGGTAGGGCTGCAGCACGTAGGAGCGGATCTGGTGGCCCCAGCCGATGTCGGTCTTGGCGGCATGCTCGGCGGCGGCCTTCTGCTCGCGCTTGTGCAACTCGCGTTCGTAGAGGCGCGCGCGCAGCATCGTCCAGGCCTGAGCGCGGTTGCGGTGCTGCGAGCGGTCGTTCTGGCACACGACCACGATGTTGGTCGGGATGTGGGTCAGGCGGATCGCCGACTCGGTCTTGTTCACGTGCTGACCGCCGGCGCCGCCCGCCCGCATGGTGTCGACGCGCACGTCGGATTCCTTGACGTCGATGTCGATGCGGTCGTCGACCACCGGATAGACGTTGACGCTGGCGAACGACGTGTGGCGGCGCGCGTTGGCGTCGAACGGCGAGATGCGCACCAGCCGGTGCACGCCGCCCTCGGTCTTGAGCCAGCCGTAGGCGTTGCGGCCCTTGACGCGAACCGTCGCCGACTTGAGCCCCGCCTCCTCGCCCGGCGTCTCCTCGAGATATTCGACCTTGTAGCCGTGCTGCTCGGCCCAGCGCACGTACATGCGCAGCAGCATGTTCGCCCAGTCCTGGCTCTCGGTGCCGCCCGCGCCGGCATGGACCTCGAGGAAGGTGTCGTTGCTGTCGGCTTCGCCCGAGAGCAGCGCCTCGAGCTCGCGCCGCGACGCTTCCGCCCGCAGGGTCTTGATCGCCGCCTCGGCCTCGGCGACGACTTTCGCGTCCTTCTCGGCCTCGCCGAGCTCGATCAGGGTGATCTGGTCGTCGAGCTCCTGCTCGATGCGGCCGATCGCGCCGAGGCTGTCCTCCAGCGCCGTGCGCTCCTGCATCACGCGCTGCGCGCGCGCCTGGTCGTTCCACAGGTTGGGGTCTTCGGCCTGCCGGTTCAGCTCGGCAAGCCGCTTCTTCGCCTTGTCGAAGTCAAAGATGCCCCCTCAGCAGCCCGAGCGACTGCTTGACGGCATCGATGTCGGCCTGGGTTTCGGCGCGCATGGTCTTGTCCGGTCGGCGGCAATTCGAAGTGGGCGTGATGTAGCGCTCTCAGCGCGTCACCGCAATCGCAGACGCGAAAATGTCCTGGATCGATGCGGACTCAATACAGCCCGCCGGTGCCCGAGCGGATCGCGCGGTCGGCCTCCGGCGACACGGTGAGCGAGCGGCCCTCGGAATCGGTGTAGCCGATGACCGAGTAGCTGTCGGGCGGGGCGGTGCCGGGCTTGAACGCCTCGACGATCACGCCCGACGAGCCGGGCCCGGCGCGCAGGCCGGTCTTGGCGTCGATGCGGATCAGCTTGATGCCGGGCGGCGGCGTGAACGGAACGCCCGGCTTGTCGGCGAGCGCGAGCTTCATGAAATCCTTGACGATCGGCGCCGCGATGTGGCCGCCGGTCGCGCCGCGGCCAAGGTGGCGCGGCTTGTCGTAGCCGACGTAGCAGCCGACCGTCAGATTGGGCGTGAAGCCGATGAACCACGCGTCCTTCTCGTCGTTGGTCGTCCCGGTCTTGCCGGCGACCGGCTTGCCCACTTCGCGCACCACGGTCGCGGTGCCGCGCTGCACGACGCCTTCCATCATCGAGGTGATTTGATACGCGGTCATCGGATCGAGAACCTGCTCGCGCCGGTCGACCAGGGCGGGCTCGGGCTGATTGGCCCATTTGGCGGCATCGCAGCCGCGGCACTCGCGCGCGTCGTGACGATAGATGGTGTGGCCGTAGCGGTCCTGGACGCGGTCGATCAACGTCGCCTTGATGCGCTTGCCGCCGTTGGCGAACATCGCATAGGCCTGGGTCATCCGCAGGACCGTGGTCTCGCCCGCCCCGAGCGCGTAGGACAGGTAGTTCGGCAGGTCGTCATAGACGCCGAAGCGCTTGGCGTACTCGGTGATGAGCGGCATGCCCACGTCCTGGGCGAGGCGCACCGTCATCACGTTCTTCGACTGCTCGATGCCGAAGCGCAGCGTCTGCGGGCCGTAATATTTGCCGGTCGAATAGTTCTCCGGCCGCCACGGCGCCATGCCCGGGCCCTGGTCGATCTCGATCGGCGCGTCGAGCACCACGGTCGATGGCGTGTAGCCGTTGTCGAGGGCCGCAGAGTAGACGAACGGCTTGAACGAGGAGCCGGGCTGGCGCTGCGCCTGGGTGGCGCGGTTGAACTGGCTCTGGTCGTACGAGAAGCCGCCGACCAGCGCGAGCACGCGGCCGGTCAGCGGGTCCATCGCGACGAGCCCGCCCGAGACCTCCGGAATCTGGCGCAGGCGGAAGTGATTGGGGTCCTTGCCCGACGGCTCGACATAGACCACGTCGCCCGGCTGGAGCACCTGGCTCACCGCCTTGACCAGCTTGAACCGCTCGGGCCCGGCGGCCGGCTTCGCCCACTTGACCCCGTCGAGCGGGATGACGGCGATCTGACGCTCCTTCGACAGCGACCCGCCCGGCTCGCGCACCGGCTGCAAGCCGATGCGCGCCGCCTGGTCGCCGGCCTCGAGCACCACGGCGAGCCGCCACGGCGCGATGTCGGAGAGCGCCTTGATCTCGGCGAGCTTGACACCCCAGTCGCCGGTCACGTCGAGCTTGCTCGACGCGCCGCGGTAGCCCTGCTGCTCGTCGAAATTCACGAAGCCGTCGACCAGCACCTTGCGCGCCAGCACCTGCATCTTGGGATCCGCGGCGTGACGTTGAGCGGCTCCTTCTTCGCCTTCTCGCCGTCCTGCACGCTGATGTAATGGTCCTCGACCATGCGGTCGATCACGTAGTTGCGGCGCTCGATCGCGCGCTCGCGCTGGCGGAACGGGTGATAGTTGTTCGGCGCCTTGGGGAGCGCCGCAAGGTAGGCGGCTTCGGCGATCGTCAGCTCGTGCACCGACTTGTCGAAATAGAGCAGCGAGGACGCCGCCACCCCGTAGGCGCCGAGGCCGAGATAGATTTCATTGAGATAGAGCTCGAGGATCTTCTCCTTCGAATAGGTGCGCTCCATGCGCAGCGCCAGCAGCGCCTCCCTGACCTTGCGCTCGACCGACACCTCGTTGGTCAGGAGAAAATTCTTCGCCACCTGCTGGGTGATGGTGGAGGCGCCCTGCGGCCGCCGGTTCGACCCGAAGTTCTGCACGTAGATCCAGCCGGCGCGGATGATGCCGCTGATGTCGAGGCCGCCGTGGTCGAAGAAGTTCTTGTCCTCCGCGGCGATGAAGGCGTTGATCACCAGCTTGGGCACCGCCTGGATCGGCAGGTAGAGGCGGCGCTCGCGCGCATATTCGGCGAGCAGCGAGCCGTCGGCCGCGTGCACGCGGGTCATCACCGGCGGCTCGTAGTCCTGCAGCTGCGAATAGTCGGGCAGGCCCTTGGAGAAATGCCAGAACAGGCCGGCGGTGAGCGCGATCCCGACGAGGAAGAAGATCGTGCCGACCGTGAACAGGAACCCCAGGAATCGCAACAACAGCTTCATCCGAGCCGTCCCCCGTCCGCGGGCGCCCGCCCGGCGGCGATTCTGGAGATGCCGACGGCGCAATATACGCCAATCGGCGGCGCTAGAGCACGTCCCATCCCTTCGGAATGGGGACGTGCTCTAGAATCATTGAGTGGCGCATGTTCTTGTCGGCGAACCGGTATCCACTTCGCCGGAACATGCGCTTGGTTGCACGAGATCCCGGCCGGCGCGGCGACCCGGGACATCGACGTTGGTCGCGCCGTTTTATGGTCAAACTGAGGCCGCGGCCGCATCGCCGGGCTTCAGTTCGAGCCGCCGGCGGCCCCGGCGCCGGCAAGGCGGGTGGTGAAGAAGGTCTGCACCGCCTGGACGATCGAGTCGGCCGCGCGCCCGCGCCAGCTCTCCGAGGTCAGGAGCTTGAGGTCCTGCGGGTTCGTCACATAGCCGAGCTCGACCAGCACCGAGGGCACGTCCGGCGCCTTGAGGACGCGGAAGCCGGCCGACTTGAGCGGGTGCTTGTGCAGGCGGGCGGAGGTCTTGAACTCGCCGACCAGCGCGCGGGCAAAATGCATCGAGAAGGCCTTGGTCTCGCGCTGGGCAAGATCGATCAGGATGTCGGCCACCTCGTCGGGCTCGTCGGTCAGGTCGACGCCGGCGATCAGGTCGGCGCGGTTCTCCGCCTCGGCGAGCCGCGCCGCCTCGGCGTCGGAGGCGGTCTCGGACAGCGTGTAGACGGTCGCGCCGCGCCCCTCGGTGTCGCGGCGCGCCAGCGCGTCGGCGTGGATGGAGATGAGCAGGGCCGCCTGGTTGGTGCGCGCCAGCCGCACCCGTTCGGCGAGCGGCACGAAATGGTCGTCGGTGCGCGTCATCGCCACCCGGTACTTGCCGGTCTTCTCCAGCTTGTCGCGCAGCTTGAGAGCGAAATCGAGCACGATCGTCTTCTCGGTCTCGCCGCTCGGCGCGACCGTGCCGCTGTCGAGGCCGCCGTGGCCGGGATCGATCACCAGAAGGGGCCGCGCGTCCGTGTTCTTGACCGTCCGGTCCCGCTCGGCCTTGGACGGGGCGGCGGCGCGGCGCGCCTGGTTCTCGATTGCGAGATTGCGCAGGAAGCTGTCGCGGTCGATCGCGACGAGGTCGACCACCAGCCGGGCCGGCTGGCCGTCGACGGA
>WNGG01006432.1_pt1 | contig 13071 bp, 8 predicted proteins | sample 5400661 | NCBI WGS metagenome assembly WNGG01 (sample SAMN13153372, study PRJNA577476) | soil metagenome | isolation source: 100 cm soil or saprolite under Garry oak tree replicate 1 | place: USA:California | collected 2016-06-15
AGAACGCGACCTGCACGTCGCCCGCGATCAGGGCCGGCCCGGCCTGTCCCATTCCCTTGTAGGGCACGTGCACCATGCTGATCCCCGCGAGCGACTTGAAGAGCTCGGTGGTGATGTGATGGATCGAGCCGTTGCCCGCGGAAGCGTAGGCGAGCTTCCCGGGATTCTTTTTCGCGTAGGCGATGAACTCGGCGTAGGTGGTCGCCGGGACCGACGGATGGATCGTGAGAAAGGTCGGCAGCGTGGAGATCGTGCTGATGCCCGCAAAATCCTCGAGCGGCCGGTAAGGCACCTTTGCGTACAGGTGCGGGTTGATCGCCCAGATCGCGCTGTCGCAGACGTAGGCGGTGTAGCCGTCGGGCGCGGACTTGGAGACCATTTCCGCGGCGATGTTCCCGTTCGCGCCGATGCGGTTCTCGATCACCACCGATCCCCAGGATTCGCTCATCTTCTGCGCGATCAGGCGCGCGAACACGTCGGGCGAGCCGCCCGGCGAGGTGCCGACGACGATCTTGACCGTCTTCGAGGGATATTGAGCGGCAACGGGGACTGGCGCGAGCGCGCCGATCGCGAGGGCGAGGAGAAGAGGGCGCATCGCTCGCATGGTCAGGCCGGCGCGAGACGCGCGGCGCGCTTCAGCATCGTCATCACCTCTTCGGAGAACAACGCGATCGAGCTCAGCGTCTCCTCCAGGCTCAAGTTGCCGAAAGCGAACTGGCCGACGAAATAGTTCGCGCCCGATTCGGCAAGCTGCCGCTGCACGTATTCCGCCGATTCGTCCGGCGTGCCGGCGAACGCGCGCCCGTCCTCGGCGATGGCGTCGAATTCCGGCGGGCGCGAGTGCCGGTGGCTGACTCCCATGAGCGAAGAGAGGAAGGTGAAGCTCTCGTGCCAGCGGCGGTATGCCCTGCGCGCGACCGCGCGCGTCTCGTTTGCGTTCTTTCCGACGACGATGAACCTTCCGAGCCCTACCTTGGGCAAAGGGGCTTCGCCCCGCGTCTCTTTCCAGACCGCGCGAAACCGCTCGAAGCAGGGCTTGAGCTCCGCGACGGTGTCGAGACCCACCACGTTCATGCCGCGCCGCGCCGCGCGCTCGGCGGCCTCCGGCGAATGCACGCCGTACCACAGCGGCGGATGCGGCTTCTGCAAGGGCGGAATCGCGAGCGGCAGGCGCCGCTTTCCGGTCTCGGCCGTGACCGTGACTTCGCCTTCGCTCAAGGCTTCGAGGATGAAACCGACCGTTTCCTCGTGCATTTTCTCCGTCTGCCCCGGATCGACGTCGAAGAAACGCACCTCGGCGGGCAGGGCGCCGCGGCCGAATGCGACCTCCAGCCGGCCGCCGCTCATCTGGTCGAGCATGCCGATCTCCTCGAGAAGCCTCAAGGGGTGATAGAGCGGCGCGACGTATACCATGGGCCCGAAGCGCAGGCGCTTGGTGCGCTGCGCGACCGCCGCGAGAAACACGGAAGGCGAAGGCGCCATGCCGAGAGGCGTGAGATGGTGCTCGGCGACGTGATAGGAGTAGAAACCCGCGCGCTCGTAGGCCTCCACGATCTCCAGGCGCTCGCGGTAGAAGCGCTCGTGCGGACGGTCGCCGAGGTCGAGGTGATCGAAGACGCCGAAGTCCACTATTTTCCGGCCTTCGGCCACACGCCCGCGCGTTCCAGCTGGTCCATCGATCCGCTCGTGAACTCCGCGCTCGGCGCGTCGCCGCCGATGACGAACATCAGGATCGAATATTTCTTCTTGGACCCCCGAGTCACGTTCATGAACCGGCGCGACGCGCCCGGCGGGAACGAGATCACGTCGAGCGGCCCGAGGTCGACGTGCTCGAGCTTGCCCTTCTCGTTCTCCCAGCTTGCCCGCCACGTCCCGGTGATCGCGATGAAGGTCTCGTTGGTGTCGTGGTTGTGCAGCATCGGCCCCTTGCCCGGCAGCGCCCTGCAGTAGCCGAGGTTGAAGCCCTCGGAGATCTTGATCGCCGCCATGCGCGCCGCCTCCTCGCCGACCGGCGATTGCTTGCCCGCCTGCTCGACCGTTGGCGGCTGGAAACCGATGACGTTGTAGAGGATGCGCTCGCAGCCGGGCATCTTCGAATCGGGCAGGCCGCCGTCCGAGCCCTTCAGCTTCCTGAAGCGCGCGACACGCTTCATCATGTCCTTGCGCGAGACGCCGATGCGGGAAAGGGTTTCCTGGTAGCTCATGACGGCCTCCGTGGAGGCTAAATGATACCGCCCGCGGGCACGGCCGCGCACGGAAGAGGAGACGATCAGCCGCCGATGCGGATCGTGATCACCGCGGCGTTGACGCCGCCCCGGCCGTCGGTCACGACGTAGACGAAGTTATCCGTCCCGCCCGTCGCGCCGGCGGGGGGCGTATAAGTCGCCGTTGCGCCGCCCAGCGTCACGGTCCCGCCGCGGCCCGACCCGACGTGCGACAGGGCGTACGACAGCGGGTTCCCGTCGACATCGCGGGTCAGCGCGGCGAGGTCGATCGAGAGCGGAACGCCGGCCGCCGCGGGAAGCGACGCGAACGCGGCGTCGGGGCGCCTGTTCCCGCCGAGCGCGGCGACGCGCCCGTCGAGCCAGGCCGTGACCGGGTCGACCGCGATCTTCTCGATCCCCATGTAGCCGTGGAAATGCTGTGCGCCGCATACGTCCGTGTCGTTGATGAATCCGCCGCTGACCGCGTTGAAGGCAGCACCCAGATTATTCGCCAGCGTCTGCGAGTCCGCGGGCTGGGTCAGAGGGCACTGGTCGTCCGTATTCCACAGCACGTGCGACGGCCGCTGCACGAAGCCCGGCAGCAGGTTGGCATGGCGCACGTCGTTGACGAAGAGCGGGCCCGGGCCGGTCGATGCCCGGGTGACGACGCTCGAGAGCGCGATGCCCGTGGCGATCAGGTTCGTCGCGACCGCCGAGATCCCGCCGCGGCTGGTGCCTGCGATGAACACGTCGAGGCCGTCCGTGTTCACCTCCCTCAGCACGGTGAGGATGTCGACCGCGTGCCGTACCGATATCCGGTACTGGTCGGCATCGATGGTCGTATTGGTCGTGCCCGGGGTCGGCAGATCGCTCGGCTTGTTCATCGCGACTGCGAGATAGCCCGCCTCGGCGAAGATCTGCGCCGTGCGCACGAGGAAGTTCGCGCCTATCGTGGTGGCCGCGCCGGTCGCCGCGTTACCGACGAAGTTCAGGTCGAAATCACCGCCGCCGATCAGGAACACGGCGGCCTTGGGCGCCGAGCCGTTCGACGGGCGCACCGCGATGTACTGCACCGTCACCGGGGCGCCGGTTGCGCTGATGCGCGTCTGGACCTCGCCGTAGAAAGCGCAGTTCAGGACGTTGGTGCGGGTCACCGTCGGAGGGGTGGTCGTGTTGTCGATGGTGCTCGTCATCGTGCATCGGTTCAAGTTCCCCGAGTTGTACACGCGCACGAGGGCGTTGCCGTCGCGCGTCGATCCGTCGGCCGCGGTCGCGCGATAGAGGAACGAGTCGGACCCGCTGAATCCCGGATTCGACAGATAGACGAGCTTGTTGCCGACGACCGAGCCGGTGCCGTTCGCCGGCGGAGCGAGGGTCATGAAGCCGAACGCGTCCCGGAAATCGGCGCCCTGCACGAACGGCGTGACCGGACTGCTGGAAACGCCGCTACGCGTATTGAGGCCCGCGCGGGTCGCGGTGAACTGCGCGTTCTGGGGCGCCACCGTGAACGGCCCGCTCTGCGCGGTCCCGCGGGAATTGGCGACGGTGATCGGCCCGGTCACGGCGCCCACGGGCACCTTGACGGTGATCTGCACGGAGTTCGCCGAGATCACGGCGGCCGCCGCGCCACCCGAGAACACGACTTGGTTGTTCGCCGGAACGGGATCAAACGCGACGCCGGTAAGCGTGACCAGCGCCCCCGGCGCGCCGCTCGCGGGCACGACGGCCGTGACCTGGAGCCGCGGCAGGACGGTGAAGCGCAGCGAACCCGGCAACCGGTTCGGTGCGTTCGCGGTGATCGTCACGTCGCCGGGAGCGAACGCTGAAATCTGGAAACTCGCCGATGTCGCGCCTTCGGGGATGAGAACACCCGCCGGGACGGCGGCCCCGCCCGTCACGTCCAGCGAGACGAAGAGCCCACCAGCGGGCGCCGGATCGCTCGAGACGATGGTCGCCGTCGTGGTATCTCCCGTCAGCATCGCCACCGGACCGGTGAGTGCGAGCGCCACCGGTTGCTTCACGGTCAGGAACGTGCCTCCGGTGACCGTCACGCTTTGCGTCGACGCTGACGGGATAAACGCGAAGCTCGCCGTGATGGTGGCCGTGCCGGCGGCAAGCGCGCTCGCGACGCCGTTCGCATCGACGGTCGCCGTCGCCGAGGGGCTCGACGACCAGAACACCCGCGTCGTGAAGTCCTGGGTCGAGCCGTCTGTCAGGGTCCCGGTCGCCGTGACCGGAACCGTCTGCCCGATATATAGGGTGGGCGTCTGCGGCGAGAGCGCGAGCGCGGCCAGCTCGGCCGGCGTGATGGTCACCGTGGCGCTCGCGCTTCCTTCGTTCAGCGATGCCGTGATGGTCGCCTGGCCTTCGCCGTTCGACGCGACCGGGAAATCGGCGGACGTCGTCCCGGGCAGGATGTTCACGACCTGAGGCACCGACGCGACGCCGGGCGCGCTCGAGGAAAGGCTCACCGTCGTGAGCTCGCTCGGCGCGCGCGAAGCCTTCACGGTGAGCGTTCCCGGCGTCCCCTTCGCCAGCGTGAGCGCAGCCGGCGCCAGCTCCGTCACGACCGGCGGCGGCGGGCTGACGTCGACCACCGCGACCGCGCTCGAGCCGTTCACCGAGGCGGTGACATTCGCGCTTCCCGGGGCGAGCGCAGTGACGCCGACGAGCGCGGAGTCCGACCCTGCCAGGACCGTGACACTCGTCGGTACCTGGACGGCGAGGGGTGCGTCGTTCGCGAGGCCGATGACCGTGTCAGCTTCCTGTGCGACGTTGGTCGTCACTCTGAGATTTCCGATTGCACCCTGCTGCAGCGACAGCGGGCTCGGCAGCAACGACACGATTGCCGCCGCCTCCGGCGACACGTGCACGCTCGCCGTCTGCTGCCGGCCATTGGCGAAGGCCGTAACCACTGCGTCGCCGACCGCGAGCCCGGTCGCGGTGAAGACCGCGCTCGTCGCGCCTCGAGGCACCGTCACGGCGGCCGGCAGCTGCAGGATGCCCGGCGTGTCGATGGAGAGCGCGATCTCCTCGTCGGCCGCCTGCACCGCGTTGATGTTCACGGTGAACTGCCGCGTCGCACCGACGTTCATCTTCGAGATCGAGGGAAGGACCGAGACGACCTGCAGCGACTGCGGCACGACGTTGACCAGCGCCGAGGCGGACGAGCCGTTCAGGCGGGCCGTGACTCCCGCCTGCCCGAAGGCGATCGTACCGATCGGGACATCGACCTTCGCTTGGCCGGCCGGGACCGTCACCGACGCCGGCACCGAGGCGACCCCGGCGGGCGTGGTCTCGAGCGGCACGACGGTGTCGGTGGTCTGCACCGGCGCGATCGTCAGCCCGAGCGCAGTCGTCGCGCCGAGCGTAACCGTCGCATTGACCGGCGTCAGCGACACGACCTTCGGCAGCACGGCTTCCCCGGAAATGGCGAGCGTGAGGTTCGTGCGTGCGCGGCCGCGGATGATGACGACCAGGCGGTTTTGCGGCTGGAGCTGAATGGTGCGCCCGAATTCGCGCGCCCCCGGGTGGAAGTCGTCGGGGCTCGCGACCAGCGCGCCGTCCAGGAATACCCACGCCGCATCGACGGCCGCGCGGTCTTCGCCGTTCCGCACCCTCAAGGCGAAGGGCGCCGTCGCGTTTTCTGGCACCGTTACGATGTCGGCGGCGAAGCTCGTTCCCGCCGCCGCATGGTCGTATTGCTTGGGACCGAAGAACGTCTGCTCCGGCGTCTGCGCCAGGGCGAGCGCCGGCTGCGCGAGGAGCACCGCGGTCGCCACAAGCGCCGATATCGCCAGCCGCATCATCGCCCCTCCCGTTTTGTTGCTTTGGTCGAGCCGCCTGGAGCGCAGAGGTGGAAACATACCGGGTTTCCGCACAAAAATGAACACCTGTCGGAAACGACGGGTGACCTGCCGTCATGCGGGAAATGGCGCGCTGCGGCATACTTTCGGCGAGAACCCGAGGAGGTCCCTTGAAAGCCCCGCGCTTTGCCTACGCGCGACCGGCAAATGTCGCCGAGGCGCTCGCGCTGCTCGATAAACACAAGGACGAGGCGCGGGTGCTCGCAGGCGGCCAGAGCCTCGTGCCGATGATGAATTTCCGCGTCGCAGCGCCCAAGATTCTCGTCGACATCAACCGCATCGCGGCGCTCGCGGGGATCAAGGTCGCGAAGAACCACGTCCGCATCGGCGCGCTCACGCGCCACGTGGAGCTTGAGCGCTCGGCCGACATCGCCCGGCACCTGCCGCTCGTCGCGGCCGCGATGCCGCACGTCGCGCACCCGGCGATCCGCAACCGCGGGACCTTCGGCGGGAGCTGCGCGCTGGCCGATCCCGCTGCGGAGCTGCCGGCCTGCGCGCTCGTGCTGGCAGCGACCTTCATCGCCGCAGGAAAAAAGGGCGAGCGGCGCATCGCCGCCCAGGATTTCTTCAGGGGCCTCTACGCCACCGCTCTCAAAGCGGGCGAGCTCCTGGTCGCCGCCGAATTCCCGCTCCCGAAACCCGGCTACGCCTCGGCGTTCGGCGAGCTTGCGCGCCGCCACGGGGACTACGCCATGGTCGGGGTCGCCGTGCACGGCTCGACCCGGGACGGAAAATTCACCGACATGCGCGTCGCGTTCTTCGGCGTCGGCGACCGGCCGCAGCGCGCGGCGCAGCTCGAGCGCGCGCTCGACGGCCGGCCCGCGGCGGCAAAAACGATCGCCGCCGCGCTCGCCGAATTGGACGCCGATCTCTCGCCGTGCGCCGACCTCCACGGCTCGGCGGCGACCAAGCTGCATCTCGCCAAGGTGCTCGCCGGCCGGGTCCTCGGGAAAATGGAAGGCGTCGCAGCGTGAACGCAATGTGTGAAGAGCTCATTCCCGCGCAAGCGGGAATCCAGCGACTCTTCGCAACGACACTGGATCCCCGCTTACGCGGGGATGACGACAACAGATGACTGACGTCGCCGAATCCATCGAAATCTCCCTCACTGTCAACGGCGAGCGCGTGAAGCGCAGCGTGCCCGCGCGGCTCAACCTCGCCGACTTCCTTCGCAACGAGCTCGAGCTCACCGGCACGCACGTCGGCTGCGAGCACGGCGTGTGCGGCGCGTGCACGGTGCGCGTCGACGGCGAAATCGTGCGTTCGTGTCTCTTGTTCGCGGCGCAGGCAGACGGCTGCAAGGTGGACACCGTCGAGGGTCTCTCGGACTCGCGCGAGATCGAGGAGCTGCAGAGCGCCTTCGTGCTCACCAACGCGCTGCAATGCGGCTTCTGCACGCCCGGCGTTCTGATGGCGGCGCAGGCGCTCTTGCGCGACGAGGCCAGGCCTTCGCGCGAGCGCATCCGCGAATATCTCTCCGGCAACTACTGCCGCTGCACCGGCTATCAGGCGATCGTGGATGCGATCGAAGCGGTCGCAAAGGCCCGCGCGGGAAGGAGCGGTCGATGAGCGAATTCGACGAAACGACGAGGACGCTCCTCTTCGACGCGCCCAACAGCTACGTCGGGCGCTCGGTGACGCGCCCGAACGCGCGGCGACTCACGCAAGGCCGCGGCCAGTACGTCGACGACATCGTGCTGCCGCGCATGCTGCACGTCGCCTACGTGCGCTCGCCGCACGCGCACGCGAAGATCGTGAGAATCGAGACGAAGAAGGCCGCGGCGATGCCGGGCGTAGCGCGCATCGTCACTGGCGCCGAGATCGGCCTGGTGTGCAAGCCGTACGTCGGAGTGCTCACTCACTTGCAGGGAATGCGCTCGCCGCCGCAGTACCCGCTCGCCATCGAGGTCGCGCGCTGGCAGGGCGAGCCCCTCGTCGCGGTGGTGGCGCAATCGCGCGCCGAGGCCGAGGACGCGGTAGAAACGGTCGAGATCGTCTACGAGGAGCTGCCCGCGGCGCTCGACGCCGAGCGCGCTCTCGATCCCTCCGAACCGAAGATCCACAAGGAGTTCGACAGCAACCTGTGCTTCCAGAGGACCGTGGACACGGGCGGCGTCGACGCCGCGATGAAATCGGCCCATCTCGTCGTCGAGGACACGATCGTCTTCGGCCGCCACACCGGCGTCACCATGGAGCCGCGCGCCATCCTCGCCGACTACAACCGCGCGGAGGAGAGCATGACCGTGTATCACTGCGGCCAGTCGCCGCACATGATGCAGGGGATCATCGCGAGCCGCCTTTCGCTCGATGAGCACCGCGTGCGCATCGTCGCGCGCGACGTCGGCGGCTCCTTCGGAATCAAGATTCACACCTACGGCGACGAGATCGCCGCCTGCGCGCTCTCGCTCATGCTCGGGAGGCCGGTGAAATTCGCCGCCGACCGGCTCGAATCCTTCCTCGCCGACATCCATGCGCGCGATCACCGCGTGAAGGCGAAGCTCGCCGTGGATCGCGACGGCAACATGACGGCGCTCGAGATCGACGACCTCACCGGCATCGGGCCGTACTCGATGTTCCCGAGATCGTCCGGGGTCGAATGCAACCAGGTGCTGAACCTCACGGGCGGCCCGTACAAGCACAAGGAGTACCGCGCCAAAGGCACGGTCGTCTTCCAGAACAAGGCAATGATGTGCCAGTACCGCGCCGTGGGTCATCCGATCGCGGTCGCGGTGGCGGAGCACATGGTCGATCAGGCGGCCGCGAAGCTCGGGATCGATCCGGCTGAGATGCGAAAGAGGAATCTCATTCCCGACGACGCCTACCCGTACAAGTCGGCCTCGGGAATGCGCTTCGAGGCGCTCTCGCACCACCAGTGCATGGACAAGCTCCTCGCGCTGATGAAGTACGACGAGCTGCGCCGCGAGCAAGCCGAGCTGCGAAAGAAAGGCGTGCATCGCGGAATCGGGCTCTCTTCGTTCATCGAAGTCACCAACCCCAGCCCGATGTTCTACGGCGTGGGCGGCGCGAGGATCGCGGCCCAGGACGGCTGCACCATCAAGCTGGACGCGAGCGGTGCCATCGTCGCCGCCACCGGCGTCACCGAGCAGGGGCAGGGAACCGAGACCATCATGGCGCAGATCGCCGCGACCGCGCTCGGAGTCGAGATGAGCTGTGTGAAAGTGCTCACTGGCGACACCGACAAGGTGCCCTACGGCGGCGGCACCTGGGCCTCGCGCGCGGCGGGAATCGGCGGGGAAGCCGTGCTCCAGGCCGGGCTCGCGCTGAAGGCGAACATACTCCAGGCCGGCGCGGTGATCCTGAAAGCGAACGCCGCCGATCTCGACATCGCCGACGGCAAAGTGGTGAGGAAGGGAACCGAGCAGGGCATCACCCTCGCCGAGCTCGCGCGCATCTGCTATTACCGCGGGAACGAATTGCCGGTCGACTTCCAGCCGGAACTGGTGGTCACGCGCCACTACCGGGTGAAGGACTACGCTTTCGTCTTCAGCAACGGCGCCCAGGGCTGCTCCCTCGAAGTGGACCCCGACACCGGCTTCGTGAAGCTCCTCAAGATGTGGTGCGTGGACGACTGCGGCCGCGTCATCAACCCGAAGCTCGTGGAGGAGCAGGCGCGCGGCGGCATCGTGCAGGGAATCGGCGGCGCGCTCTACGAGCACTGCCTTTACGACGAGCGCGGGCAGCTGCTGAACGCCACCATGGCCGACTACCTCGTCCCGATGGCCGCCGAGATGCCCGACATCGAGTGCGCGCACGTGGAGACGCCGACGAAGACTTCCATGCTCGGCGCCAAGGGCGCGGGCGAAGCGGGGACAGGCGGCGCGCCTGCGGCGATCATGAACGCGGTGAACGACGCGCTGCGCCCGCTCGGGGCGAAGGTGACGAGCCAGCCGATCACACCGGAAGTCGTGCTGCGCGCGCTCGGTAAAACATAAACGCATTTCGAAAGGAGACCGTCATGCTACAGCGCAGTGCACTCGGGTTCGCGGCCGTCGCGGCACTCATCGCGACCGGCTGCACGCAATTGTCCCTGCGAGGGCGACGGGCAGATTGATTTTCCTGTCACTCGAAGAGACCCCGATGGCAACCACAGTTCTGAATTCAGCGTTGTTCCGCGACTGCTTCGGCACGCCGCGCATGCGCACGATCTTCGAGGATCGCGCACTGCTCGCGCGCTACGTGGAGGCCGAGGTGGCGCTGGCGCGCGCGCAGGGCCGCTGCGGCGTGATCCCGCAGGAGGCCGCGCAGGAGATCGCGGCGCGCTCGAACGCGGACGCGCTCGATCTCGAGCTGCTGCGCCGGGAGACCGAGACCGTCGGCTATCCGATCCTGCCGCTGGTGCATCAGCTGGCGAAGATGTGCGGGGAGGCCGGGCGCTACCTGCACTGGGGCGCGACCACGCAGGACATCATGGACACGGCCACGGTGTTGCAGGTGCGCGATGCGCTCGCGCTGATCGAATCGGAGCTCGCCGACTTGCGCAGCATTCTCGTGCGGCTGGCGAAACGCCACCGCGACACGCCCATGGCCGGCCGCACCCACCTGCAGCACGCGCTGCCGATCACCTTCGGTTACAAGGTGGCCGTGTGGCTGGCGATGTTCGACCGGCACGCGGAGCGCCTCGCGCAACTGCGCCCGCGGGTGCTGGTCGGCGAACTGGCCGGCGCTGCGGGCACGCTTGCGTCGCTCGGTGACCACGGGCTCGAAGTGCAGCGGGCGATGATGGAGGAACTGGGTCTCGGCGTGCCGCTCGCCACCTGGCACGTCGCCCGCGATGGGCTGGCCGAAGCCGTGAACTTTCTCGGTCTTCTCACCGGTTCGCTCGGCAAGATCGCCTACGACGTGATGCTCATGGCCTCGACCGAATTCGCCGAAGTCTACGAGCCCTTTGTGAAGGGCCGCGGCGCGAGCAGCACCATGCCGCAGAAGCGCAACCCGATTTCAAGCGAACTGATCCTTGCGGCCTCGAAAGCGGTGCGCCAGCACGCTGGGCTGATGCTCGACGCGATGATCCAAGACTTCGAGCGCGCCACCGGCCCCTGGCACGCCGAGTGGATCGCCCTCCCCGAGAGCTTCATCCTGAGCGCCGGTGCACTGCACCAAGCTACGTTCATGCTCGACGGCCTGGTCGTGGACGAACAGCGGATGCGCAGGAACCTCGACATGACCTCGGGACTGATCGTCGCGGAGGCGGTGATGATGAGCCTCGCGCCACACCTCGGACGCAATGAGGCGCACGATCTCGTGTACGCCGCCTGCCGCACGGTCAACGAAAAAGGCGGCACGCTGGCCGGCGTTCTTGCCGGCATGCCCGAGGTGTCCAGCCGACTGGACCGGCAGGCCATCGAGCGGCTGACCGACCCCACGAACTACCTGGGCGCGGCGCCGCAGATGGTCGACCGCGTGATTTCAAATCGCCGTTAGCCGTCATTTCATCGGAGGAAACCGCAATGCCATCACACTTCGTTCGCGCCATCGCCGCCGCGCTCGCGCTCTGGGGACCATACATCGCGTACGCGCAGGGCTATCCGACCAAGCCGGTGACGATGGTGATGCCCTACGCGGCGGGCGGTCCGGGGGACACCGTCACCCGCATCTTCGCGCAGGCGATGACGAAGACGCTCGGTCAGTCAGTGATCGTGGAGAACCCGTCCGGCGCCGGCGGCACCATCGGCTCCAACCGGATCGCAAAATCGAAGCCCGACGGCTACAACCTGCTGATGATTCACATCAGCCACGCGACTAGCCTCGCGCTATACAAACAGCTGCCTTACCACCCGGTGAACGACTTCGATCCGATCGGGCTGGTCGCCGAGGTACCGATGACCTTCGTCGCGCGGAAAGACTTCCCACCGAAGGACCTGAATGAGTTCCTCACGTACATCAAGGCCAACAAGAACAAGGTCACGTACGGCAATGCCGGTATCGGCTCGGCGTCGCACCTGTGCGGGCTGCTGTTCATGAGCGCGATGCAGACCGAAGTGACCACGGTGCCTTACAAGGGTACCGGCCCGGCGATGAACGACCTGATGGGCGGACAGTTCGACTTCATGTGCGACCAGACCACCAACACCGTGCCGCCGATCCGCTCGGGAAAGATCAAGGTGTACGCGGTGGCGAGCAAGGGCCGGCTGGCCGCCTTGCCCGACACGCCCGCCCTGAGCCAGTCGGGCCTGCCGGGATTCGAGATCAGCATCGCCTACGGAGTCTATGCGCCCAGGGGATTGGCCAGGCCGGTGACCGACAAGCTGGTGGCCGCGTTGCAGGAAGCCGTGAAGGATGCCGCGGTCAGGACGCGGCTCGCCGATCTCGGCGCGGAGTCGGTGTCGCCCGAGCGCGCGCGCCCCGATGCGCTGCGCGCGCATCTCAAGGCGGAAATCGACAAGTTCGGGCCGGTCATCAGGCAGGCGGGTGTTTTTGCGGACTGACGTGATAACAAAGTCAAGCCCGTTCTTTTCGCGTGGCGGGCGCCGGTGAAGCGGGCACGGTCGGCGCGTCGGCCGCGGTCATGAACGCGGTGAACGACGCGCTGCGGCCGCTAGGGTGCAAGGTGACGAGCCAGCCCATCACTCCGGAAGTCGTGCTGCGCGCGCTCGGCAAAACATAAAAGGAGATTCTCATGCGACAAACCAACAAAATCGCTCTAGCGGCCGCAGCGATCGCCGCGACGCTCGTCGCGATCGGCTGCGCGCAATCGCCCACGCGCGAAGGCGGCGCCGGCGGCTACGCAGTCGACGCCGCCTGGCCCAAGCCCCTGCCGAACAACTGGATCCTGGGTCAGGTCGCCGGAATCGCGGTCGATGCGCGCGACCACGTGTGGCTGATCCACCGTCCGAAAACGCTGATCGACGAGGAGAAGGGCGCGGCGCTCTCACCGCCGCGCGCGAAATGCTGCGTGGCGGCGCCGCCGGTGATCGAGTTCGACGGCGAAGGCAATCTGCTGCGCGCCTGGGGCGGGCCGGGCGCGGGATACGAATGGTTCG
>WNGG01006433.1_pt1 | contig 13069 bp, 15 predicted proteins | sample 5400661 | NCBI WGS metagenome assembly WNGG01 (sample SAMN13153372, study PRJNA577476) | soil metagenome | isolation source: 100 cm soil or saprolite under Garry oak tree replicate 1 | place: USA:California | collected 2016-06-15
CAAGAACCCGATCCGGTAGACCTTCCCTGCAGGCTGCTGTTGCGCGTATGCAGGGCGGACGGGCCCGGCGCCGACCGTGGCGGGAGGCGAGAGGAACGCGAAAAGCACGAGTACGCCGACGCGAACCACCATGGCTGCGTGACGGAGTCGACGCTGGCGATCGTAGCCACTCATCTGTACAACGTTCCCTGGTGCGGCGAACGTAGCGCTCGGCGGCCGAGTACAACGACGCCGCCGAGCCGATAGCGCATGATCTCGCGCTGCGCTCACTCGATGATCTGGTCGGCACGGGCCAGCACGGACTGCGGAATCGTCAGCCCGATCGCCTTGGCGGTCTTGAGGTTGATGACCAACTCGAACTTCGTCGCTTGCTCCACGGGCAGGTCAGCCGGTTTAGAACCTTTCAGGATCTTGTCGACATAGATGGCGCCGCGCCGGTAGAGATCCTCTTGATTGGGGCCGTAGGTCATCAGGCCGCCAGCCTCCGTGACCTCCTTGAGAGTGGACATCGTCGGGAGCCGGTGCTTGATGGCCAACTCAGCCACGCGCTGTCTCTCAGCGAAGAAGATTGGGCCGATGAGCACCAGAACGGCCTGCGCGCGCGCCCGGGCCATGGCCGCAAAGGCGCCCTCCAACTCTGCCGCGGTGCGCACCCCGACGGGCTGCAGGTGCACCCGGAGCGTACGCCCTGCCTCCTTTACCGCCTTGAGGGCCGGGGTGTGAGAGGGGGTGTCTGGGCTCCAGAGAACCGCGATCCGCGTGGCCACCGGCACGGCAGAGATCAGAAGCTCTAACCCTTTGGGGGCGAGGTCGGTCATCAGGACGGCCAGTCCTGTGATGTTCCCGCCGGGCCTGGCGAGGCTCGCAACGTGGCCGGTCCCTACTGGATCTGCATGCGATACGAAGACAATGGGGATCGAGGATGTTGCCGCTTTCGCGGGCTGCACAAATGTGGAGGCTCGCGCCAGGATGAGGTCCACCTTGAGCCGAGCCAAGTCGGCCGCGAGTTCTGGGAGCCGAGCGAGGTTGCCCTCGGCTTCTCGGAACTCGATCAGCATGTTCCTGCCCTCGATCCAGCCGTGCTCCCGCAGGCCTGATCGGAAGGCTTGCCACAGACGTGCTTCCGCCGGATCCGAGGCCTTGTTCGTCAAGATACCGATGCGGTACACCTTCCCCGGCTGCTGTGCCTCGACGGCGAGCGGGGCGGAGAACAGAACACAGGCGGCGGCGATCGTAGCGAGACGCATCGTTACCTGCCGGTGAGCCTCGCGGCAGTTCCTCATGCGTTCACCGAGCTTCTCGCAAGGCCGTTTCGGTCAGGCACCGATCTCACCGTATCGCTCCCGCGACGTGTATGACAACGTCGACAGCCATTGGCAGCCCAGGGGGGGAATCTCTCGGTCCGTCTGGCGAACGCGCTGCACTGCGTTGTTGGACACCAAAGCTGCCAAACCCTTGAGGCTCCGTGTCATGATGGGAACGCCCCAAGCTGCTGGAGGATGCTCAACTCGTCGGAGACAGCCCAGTCCTCAACGATTCGACCCTGAGAGAATCGCACGACACTAATCTGGGTCCAGGTCACTTGCTTGCCGGTGGCGGCAACACCTCGATACGGCCCCCGATGAGTAGCTCGCCATGTTCGACGCGTGGATACCTTCTCACCTTCGGCAACCTGATCGTCCACCGTCACATGGATGTCGGCGAACGCGGTGCGACGACCAGCGAGAGCCTGCTTAAGTGCGTCTCGGGTGATCGACTGCCCGTTGAAGACCATGGTTGAAGCGAAGATCTCGTCGATTACGTTCTCCTTCTGTTGATTCCAGACCTCCTCGAAAAAGCGTCGGACGATCGTCTTGTTCTCTTCTCCCGACATGCACGCCTCCTTGGTGTCCAACGGCCAGGCTGAGCGGCCGGCGTCGAGCCGGACCGCTCAAGCCCGTTGTTAGACGCTGAATGACACCCGATCCGATTCAAAATAGTCTCTTGACCAGCTGAAGCTGATATTCGGTGAAACCAACCGACCGGTACAGCTTCGCCGCAGACTCGTTCTTGGCCAGGACACCTACGCGCACGAGCCTCGTGCCTGAGCTCCGAACAAGCGCCTCGGCCCGGTCAAGCAGCGCCCGACCAATGCCGCGCCGGCGGTACGCCGGAAGGACAACCAGGTCAGAGATGTACGCGTAAGGTGTCTGGTCCTCGTCGGGTTCTTCAGGCGCGACTCGGACACGCACGGCCACGAATCCGACAACGTCCTTATCGATCTCCGCTACCAAAAGCCGGCCCCCCGCCCCTGAACACCGGTCCAGGAGGAAGGTCAGGTACGCATCGGCCATGTCCTGGCCTCGCGGCAATGACGGCTCGAGCCCGCGCTCGAACTCTTGGAGTTCGACGACACAGGACCTTACTTGGTCCCAATGCTGGGCCGGTTCGTAGTCTCGAATCATTTCGCGCGTATCCATGCACCTTGAGGGGCGGCTAACACGCGCGGTGAGCGGCCCGCCGCTCTGGGCGGGTCCGCTCGACCGGGAAGTTCGACGCCTCCATCGCCCGGCAAGATGCCGGCACCGACGCGGTCGCTCTCCTGACTGCCATAGCCGCAGGCGCAGCCGAAGCCAGGATGACATCGACTTTCAAGCGCACCAGCTCTTCGGCCAACTGCGGAAGCTGATCGACGCTGCCGTCGGTAGCTCGGATCTCGACGACCACATTCTGGCCATAGATATATCCCCGCTCCCGCAGGCCTTGCTGAAGGCCGTCGAGGTAGCTCTCGGGCGGCTGGCCCGCTCGTAAGAACCCAATCCGGTAGACCTTCCCCGCCTGGTGCTCCTGCGCCTGGGCTGGCGCGCTTACCGGGGCCACGGAAACAAAGCCCGCACCAACGAATAGAAACAAGAAAACGAGGATGGACACCTCGACTCTCGACGTGGCCGATTCCAAGACTCGCGGCCAACGGTATCGGCAAGTCAACTATCGATCGCTTTCCCGGTGCGTCGAACGCTCAGTATCTTGAACTGCGTTATCTGACTGCGTAGTTCTGTATAGCACGACGAACGAGCCCGGCCGAGCTCCGTTGGCACCCGTGTTTGCGCGACGTTGCAGGGCGCGCCTTCGTTCCCTTGCCGTGATACACCGCGAGGCGCTGCAAGATATCACCTGGGCCTCCGCGGCCAGCCCGATCTGTTTCCCGGCCGCCGAGGTCATGACAGGAACATCCGGTCGGCGGGGCTCTGGACCCCGGCCGGTCCCCTGTTGAGCACGTGGGTGTAGATCATCGTGGTGCTGACGTCTGAGTGGCCGAGCAGTTCCTGGACGGTTCGGATGTCGTGGCTCTCTTCGAGCAGGTGGGTGGCAAACGAATGACGGAAGGTATGGCATGTGGCCTGCTTGGCAATCCCGGCGCCGCGGACGGCATCCTTCACGGCCCGCTGGAGAACGGATTCATGGAGGTGGTGACGGCGACGCTGGCCGGTGAGACGCTCCACGTAGAAGCGCGTGGCCGGGAAAACCCATTGCCACCCCCAGTCCCGGCCGGCGTTCGGGTACTTGCGCGTCAGGGCGTTGGGCAGCTCGACCCAGCCGGCGCCGTGCCGGAGGTCGGCTTGGTATTGCTCGCGCGCGCGCTCGAGGTGAGCGATCAGCGCGGCCTTGACTGCCGCCGGCAGCATCGTCACCCGATCCTTGCGCCCCTTGCCGTCGCGGATGACGATCTGGTTCGTCGCGAAGTCGATGTCCTTCACGCGCAGGTGACAGCATTCCAGCAAGCGAAGTCCCGCACCGTACAGGAGTAGGGCCATGAGGCGGGACACGCCGTCGAGCCGCTGGAGGACGGCACGCACCTCGTCACGCGTCAGGACGACGGGCAGATGCTGGGGCCGCTTGGCCCGGACGACGTCGTCGAGCCACGGGAGCTCGACGCCGAGCACCTCGCGATAGAGGAAGAGCAAGGCGCTCAAGGCTTGGTTCTGGGTGGAGGCAGCGACTTTGTCGTGAACGGCGAGAGAGGTCAGGAAGGCGGTGACCTCGGGGGCGCCCATCTCAGCCGGGTGGCGCTTGCCATGGAAGAAGATGTAACGCCTGATCCATTGGACGTACGCCTTCTCGGTGCGTCGGCTGTAGTGCCTGGCGCGGATGGCCTCGCGGACCCGGTCGAGAAGCCGAGGCTTCGGGGCGCCGGCCGGAGCGGTTTCACGGACGGCAAGCGTCGTCGTGAAGGCACCTTCGCAGAGGATGGGATAGGAGATCTGGCTGTTCGACCGAATGACGCTAGCCATCGTCACAACGCTCCCTTTTGTTCGTGCGCCCGAACATAGCTGAGTGAGTCGGAGTCCGCAAGGCGTATCCGACGGGTGACGCGCTACTCCAGGTCCACATCTTTTCCGGATTGACCGTCCACGTGGGCATAGCCATCATTTAATAAAACTGGCGAACTGAATTGGCCCAGTCCTGAAAGCGCTTGACTAACCGCATGGCGTGAGTCATCGTGCGTTTCCGGCATATGAGCGATCCCGGTCAGCCTCTCGTCGCTGTCATCATGGGCAGCAAGTCCGACTGGGAGACCATGCGCCATGCCGACGAGATCCTCACCCGCTTCGGCGTCGCCCACGAGTGCAAGGTCATGTCCGCCCATCGCACGCCCGCCATGACGACGGAGTACGCGACGGGGGCCGAGGGCCGCGGCATCGAGGTCATCATCGCGGCCGCGGGCGGGGCCGCGCATCTGGCGGGCGTGGTGGCCGCCCACACCATCCTGCCCGTGCTCGGCGTGCCCATCGAGAGCCCGGCGCTGAAGGGTATGGACTCGCTGCTCTCCACCGTGCAGATGCCCGGCGGCATTCCCGTGGGCACCCTGGCCATCGGCAAGCCGGGCGCCATCAACGCGGCGCTGCTCGCCGTGGCCATCCTGGGCGGCCATCGCCCCGATCTCCGAAAACGGCTCCACGAGTTCCGTGAAGAGCAGGAGCGGAAGATCAAGAAGGAAACCCTGCCGTAGCCGGAGCATCTCCCGGCCACTTCGAAGGAGCACGCATGCGCTTCGCGATCTTCACCAGCATGGGCGGCACCACGTGGAACGACGTCCTCGATCTCTGGCGCCACGCGGATCAGCCGGGTGGCTGGGACGCTGCCTGCGTCACCGATCACTTCATGCCGAACACCCCCGACCGGGTCGGCGACATGCTGGAATCCTGGACGGCCCTCGCCGCCCTCGCGGGACTGACCACGCGCATGCGCGTCGGCACCATCGTGTCCGGGAACACCTATCGTCATCCCGCCGTCCTCGCCAAGATGGCCGCCAACATCGACATCATCTCGGGCGGCCGGCTCATCTGCGGGATGGGCGCGGGCTGGCAGGAGAACGAGCACCAGGCCTACGGCATCCCCTTCTACACGGTGGGCGAGCGGCTCCAGCGCCTCGACGAGGCCTGCCAGGTCATGAACATGCTGTGGACCCAGGATCGCTCGACCTTCAAGGGGCGCTACTACCAGCTCGACGACGCCCCCTTGATGCCCAAGCCCGTGCAGAAGCCGCGGCCCGAGCTCATGATCGGCGGAGGCGGCGAGAAGGTCACCCTCAAGGTGGCCGCACGCTGGGCCGATCACTGGAACGTCTGGGGCGGTCCCGACATCCTCGCGCGCAAGGGCAAGATCCTCGAGCAGCATTGCGCTGCCGTGAATCGCGATCCCAAGGCCATCCTGCGCTCGGCCGTCATGGTGCCCGTGATCAGCGAGGACCGCGCCCAGATCGAGAAGGCTCAGCAGACCCTCATGAAGAGGATGGGCCGCGACGAAGCGTCCGCGAAGGACATCCTCCTCGCGGGCAGCGTCGCCCAGATCCAGGACAAGCTGGGCAAGCTGGGCGGGGCGGGGGTGGGGCTGGTCTTCATCCCGACCATGTTCCTGGGCAAGGACGGGCGCGCCGTCCTCGACACGCTCATCGAGAAGGTCGCGCCCGCGCTTCGCAAGGTGTGACCGTGAAGGGTTTCGCCGACTTCGAGCAGTACGACGCCCTCGGCCTCGCCGAGCTCGTGCAGGGCGGCAAGGTTTCTCCGGGCGAGCTCCTCGAGGCCGCCATCGAGCGCGTCGAGGCGCGAAACGGCGCCGTCAACGCCGTGACCATGAAGCTCTACGATCACGGACGCAAGGCCATCGCCGACGGGCTGCCCGACGGACCCTTCAAGGGCGTGCCCTTCCTCCTCAAGGACCTGACGGCGTCGCTCGCCGGCGTGCCCATGACGCGGGGCTCGAAGTTCTTCGCGAACTCGCCGCCCGCGGCTGCGGACAGCGAGCACGTCAAGCGTCTCAAGCGAGCGGGGCTCGTCATCTTCGGGCGCACCAATACCTGCGAGCTCGGGCTCTCGCTGACCTGTGAGCCGCAGCTCCACGGGCCGACGAGAAGCCCGTGGGACACCGCCCGTATCTCCGGCGGATCCTCGGGCGGCGCGGCGGCTTCGGTGGGCGCGCGCATGCTGCCCATGGCGCATGGCTCCGACGGCTTCGGGTCCATCCGCGCGCCCGCCTCCTGCTGCGGCCTCGTGGGGCTCAAGCCCTCACGTGGGCGGAATACCATGGCGCCGTATCTCGGCGAGGGGCTGGGCGGCTGCTCCACGGAGCATGCCGTCACGCTGACGGTGCGCGACACCGCGGCGCTCCTCGATGCTACTGCCGGGGCTGGCGCGGGGGATCCGTATGCCGCGCCAGCGCCGTCGCGCCCCTACCTCGAAGAGGTACGGCGCGGGCCGCGTCCGCTCCGCATCGCCTTCACGAGGGTCACCCCGAATGGCGCGCCCGTGGAGGCCGAGTACCTCAAGGCCTTGAGCGAGACCATCGCCCTCTGCAAGAGCCTCGGCCACCATGTCGAGGAGGCTGATCCCGAGATCGACCGCGGGGTAGTGGTGCCGACTTTCCTCACCCTGGCCGCGGCGAACATGGTGGTCAATCTCGCCAGCCATCCGACGGCGGGACGACTCCCGCACAAGGGGGAGATCGAGAACGTAACGTGGGGGACGGCCCAGAAGGGCGAGCAGGTCAGCGGCGCCGACTACGTGCGCGCCACGCAGGCCGCGCATCGGCTGAGCCGGCAGATGGGGGCCTTCCACACCGAGTGGGACGTGCTGCTCACGCCGGGCCTCGGGACGTTGCCGCCCACGCTCGGCTGGATCGACATGATGATGGACGACGTGGACGAGTACTGGCGCCGCGTCTTCGACTTCTCGCCCTTCACCGTCTGGTTCAACCTGACGGGGCAGCCGGCCGTGGTGCTGCCTCTCGGCCGCACTCCCACGGGCTTTCCCATCTCCGTGCAGCTCGCCGGACGCTATGGCGAGGAGGGGACCATCCTCGCCCTGGGCGCGCAGCTCGAGAAGGCGCGGCCCTGGTTCGACACGAAGCCGCCTATCGCTTCTTGAGCCGCGCGCGCGCCATCTCCCCCAATGTCGACCTCAAGAGCTCGGCATACCCGGGATGGGCGAGAGGCAGCGCCAGGGCCTGCTCGAGGCTCAGCCAGGCCAGGTCGGTGTGCTCGGAGCCGCGCAGTCGAGGCTCACCGTCTCCCCAGGCCGTGACCACGAAGATGTGATACTGGGCCTCCCCGTGCTCGGCGGGATGCGGCTCGGCCAGCACCGCGATCCTTTCGAATGCCCGCGGCCTGACGCCTATCTCTTCCACGAGCTCCCGGGCGAGCGTGTCGACGGGCGCCTCGTCCCCCTCGCAGTGTCCGCCGATGACGTCCCACACACCTGGATAGAAGTCCCGATCGGCCGCGCGTCTCGCCAGAAGGATCCGGTCGTCGCGAACCAGGAGACCACCGGCACAGATCCTCATCGCTCCCTCAGCGACTCCCCGACCGCCTGCCGACCCGGGCGCGTGCCATCGCAGCCCCGGCGGCCGCATCGATGACGGCGCTGGCGCCGAAGAGAAGGACGAGCAGCCAGAGGGGCGCCCGCGTGGCCATCTTTTCCGTGTACCACCACCACGGCCACAGCCAGGCGCCCACCAGCGCCAGCGCCACGTTGACGGCCACCAGAGCGACTCCGAATTTCAGGACCTGCGATCCCGTGATCTCCACCCCGCGCCGTCGCGCCAGCCGGGCCACGAGCGCGACGCCGCCCACGCACAGCACGAGCGGCGCGACGAGAAAGATGCCGAGAAGAAGCAGAATCGCCGCCACCAGGAGAACACCGCCGGTCACGAGGGCAAGCCAGAGGCCGCCTGCGTTCCTGGCGATGGTGCCCAGCAGGTCGGCGGTGCCGATGACGGCCAGGGCCAAGGCGGGATAGAGCGCGGCGGCGGCAAGCAGCTGGACCGCCGCCACCACGCCCAGGCCGATGGGCACCATGCGCGCTCGCCCTAGGGGCGCAGGCGCTCGTACAGAACGTGGCGGCGGTTCTTCGTGTACGGCCGGACCTGGGCAGGCCAGCGGCCTTGCTCCGCCGCCACGCCCCACGCCGCGCTCGTGAGAACGTCCGGACTCTCGATCTCGTACGTCGCGGTGTAGGTGGGCTCGCTCTCCGCCACGATGGTCTTCTTCTCGCCGCCGAGGAGCAGGGTCAGGGTGGTCTTCTTGAGCCTCACGGCCGCGATCACCCCGGGCACCTTCAGGATGAGAGGCACGTGCTCGGTGTCGTAGACCTCGTTGAAGAGGGCCTCCTTGGCGGGATCGACATCCATGGAGGCGGTGAAGACATAGCGGGTCTGGATGGGCATGGGATGGGTCTCCTCGGGGTCAGCGATGCACTCGGATCAGCGGTGGCTCTCGGCCTCATCGAGGGGCTCCCAGCCGAGCACCGTGCGCGGGTGCTCGAGGTCACGGTAGCCCCACCGGTTCCGCGACGTGCCGAAGACGATGTCGTAGCGGACGGACGCGGGCGCCGCCACGGCGTGCTCGAGCAGACGCACGATGTCGCGCTGGCTGCACCAGACGGAGAAATCGCGGGCGGACAGCGGCCGGTCCTCGGCATGCACGCGGCCGATGCGCACGCAGATGACGGACAGCCCATGCGCGTCGGCGTAGTGACGGCCGAGCGCCTCGCCCCAGACCTTGCTCACGCCGTACAGGCCCTGGGGCCGGACGGGTGAGAGGTGGGTCAGGATCGGCCACGAGGTCAGCCCCTCGTAGCGGCCGGCCACCAGATCGCTGTACGGCTTGTCCTGCTCGATGGCGCTGATGGTCGCGCCGCTCGAGGCGAAGACCACGCGCTTGACCCCAGTCTTTCGCGCGGCCTCGAGCACGTTGTAGGTGCCCGTGACGTTGTTCTGCAGCATGCGTTCCCACGGAGGGCTCGCGCTCCCCAGGGCCGCCGCCAAATGCACGACGGTGTCCACGCCCGCAAAAGCGGGCTCGATGGCCCCCAGGTCCCCGATATCGGCACGGTGGCACGGCAGGCCCTCGACGGCGCTCCGGTTGAGCGCGCGAAGATCGTAGCGCCCCTCCATCTCTTTTCGGAGCGCGCGGCCGATGAGGCCGCTCATTCCGGTCACGAGCACCGAGCGCGCCATCTAGCGGATCGCGGAGTGGACGTGGTTCGAGATGATGTCTATTCGCTGGCTGTGCCAGGGATCGGGCACGCGGCTGTTGGTGAGATACGAGAAGGACACGCCCGAGTCGGGATCCGCCCAGCAATAGGAGGAGCCGACGCCGCCGTGGCCGAAGACGCGAGGCGAGGCGAGGGATCCCAGCCCGCGAATGGTGTCCGTGGTCCCCCGCGAGTGCGGGCCGAGCCCGCGGTGCATGGGCATGCCCATGAAGCCGTCGATCCGGTCTCCGGTGAAGTTGCGCGTGACGTAGGCGACCATGCGCGGGGAAAGCAGCCGCACGCCGTTGAGGACGCCGCCGTGGGCCATCATCTGATAGAAGGCGGCCATGGCCCGCGCGGTCCCGTAGCCTCCGCCGCCCGGCGAACCGGCGCGGCGGAACTCGGCGTTGTTCTCGTCGGCGCGCTTCATCTGGCGCCCCCCGTCGCTCGCGAGCTCGTGGATATCCGCGGCGCGGCCCTGCTGCGCGTCGGGCAGGCCGACGAAGAGCTCGTTGCCGAGTCCGAGCGGCTCCGTCACGTTGGCGCGAATGAAGTCGCGGTAGTCGGTCTTGGTCACCGCCTCGATCAGGGCCGCGGCCGTCCAGTGCGCGGTGAGCCCGTGATAGTGCACGCGCGAGCCCGGCGTCCACTCGAGCGAGAACCCGCAGACGGTCTGGCGCAGGAGATCATGATCCTCCCACACGGCCTTGGGCACCTGCGCGTTGGGGAAGCCTGCCTGGTGGGTCAGCAGCTGGATCACCGTGATATCGCCCTTGGCATTCTGCTCGAAGCCCGGCAGGTGCTCGGCCACGCGATCCGTGAAGGAGAGCGCGCCCCGCTCGACGAGAAGCCACACGGCGCATGCCGTGATCACCTTCGTGTTCGAGTACAGCAGCCAGAGGGTGTCCTCCGACGCCGTGGCCCGCGCCGGATCGATGCGCGCGTCGCCGATCGTCTCGAAGAGGGCCAGCTTTCCGTGCCGGGCCACCGCGAGCTGGGCACCCGGATAGCGTCCTTCGGCGATGTGGCGCGTGACGGTCTCGAGCAGGCGCTCGAGGCTCTTGGGATCGAGATCGAGCGAGGCGGGCGTGGCACGGTCGAGCGAGACGGGCATGACGGGCTCCTCCTCAGGGCTGTTGGGTGTTCCGCCAGTGGGCGGCGATCTCCGCGAGGGGCGCGGTCCAGACGCGGGGGGTGTGTTTCACGTGATCGAGCACCTCGCGCAGGCAGGCGAGGCGCGAGGGACGGCCGATGATCTGCGGATGAAAGGTGAAGTTGGTGACGCCGTGCGCCTCCGTGATGCCGTCGAACTCCGTCAGCCATCCCTGCAGCACCGGTCCCGGCGCCTGGATGCTCCGCTGCCCCGTGAACATGAAGAAGGGCGCGTCGTCCAGCACCCACGACACGGGAATCTCCACGAGGGCGCGACCGTGAGCTTCGGGATGCCGGTACGGCACGAGCCGGTCCATCATGTTCGACGAGTACTCGAAGCCGTGCTTGGCCGCGAGGTCGAGCGAGCACGCGGAGAGCTGCCAGGCGGGAGCGCGCCATCCCACGGGACGACGACCGCAGAGCGGCGTCAGCGTCTCCAGGCTCTTGGTGAGGATTGCCTCTTCTTGCTTGGGATCGAGATCGGAGACTCGCTCGTGCTCGTCACCGTGGCAGCCGACCTCGTGGCCGGCCTTCGCGATGGCGCGCACGGCCTCCGGGTAGTGCGAGGCGACCCAGGCGGGGATGAAGAAGGACGCGCGCACCTCCGCCTTCTCGAGCATGGCGAGAATGCGTGGCAGCGCCTCCACGGGACCAAAGCGCCCCTGGGACAGCGTCACCGGCTCGTGGACCCCACGGGCCATCCACAAGGTCTCGGCGTCGAGGTCGAAGGTGAAGGCGCAGGCGGCGCGCGAGTCGCCGGGCCAGCGCGGAAGAGTCTCGGCCGCGGTCATGGGGCCTTGACTCTAGCTCAGACGGCGCCCGGGAGCCACCCCCACACGGACCCGAAGTTTGACCTCTTTATGGTCCTCTGGCACGATCGACCCGATGATCTCGGAGGGCTTGATGAACGGCACGACTCGCTTCGTCGTTCTCGTGCTGCCCATCGCCCTCGCGAGCGGATGTGTCACGACGGGTTCCGCTCCCGCGCCGACCGCGGTCGCCGCCACGCCTTCGCCGCCCGCCACCACGAGCGATTCGGCGCCGCCCGCCGCCGCCGATCCCGCGCGGCTCCTCGATCTCGGCCGCGCGCTCCTCGCGCGCGGCGAGATGGTGGCGGCGACCATGGCGCTGCGCGAGGCGCTTCACCTCAAGCCCGACCTCGCCGAGGCGCGCGCGAGCCTCGGCCTGGCCCTCTACGCGATGGGCGACCTCGATGCAGCCGTGGAGGAATTGCGCGGGCTCCTGCGCGTGCGCCCGGATCTGGCCGAGGCGCGGCTGACCCTGGCCGCCGCGCTCGTGGCCCGCCAGGACTGGCCCGCCGCGCGCGCCGAGCTGGAGACGGCCCTGGCCGCCTCGCCCGACCTTCTCCAGGCCCAGTACACGCTCGGCGTCGTGCGCTACGCCCAGGGCGATCTCACCGGGGCCATCGAGGCCTACCGTCGCGTTCTCGCGCGCGAGCCCAGGGCTATCGACGCCCGTTACAACCTGGCGCTCGTGCTGAAGCTGGCGCGTCGCGACGTCGAGGCGACGCCCGAGTTTCTCGCCGCCGCGGAGGCGGGCCTGCCCCGCGCCCAGTACTTCGCGGGCGCCGCCTACGCGACGGGCGTGGGCGTCCCGCGCGATCTCGTGGCCGCCATCGCCTGGTGGACGCGGGCGGCGGAGCAGGGCGTGACGCAGGCGGAGGAGGGGCTCGCCCAGCTGCGCCAGTCCGCGTCGGGACGGGCGCGCCGCCCGCCCGCCGACCGCCAGGCCGTCGAGCAGGCCTTCGGCGAGTACCGGGCGCGCCTCTGGAACGACTATCCCGACATCGCGCGCCAGGGCGACGAGCCGCTCGGCGCCGCCCTCCTGCGCCAGGGCCGCGCGCGCGAGGCCGTGCCCGTCCTGATCCGCGAGGCGGCTGCGCTGAGCGAGCCCGCCCAGCGGATGCTCGAGACGCTCTACGACCAGGGGATCGAGGGCCAGCTGCCCGCGCACGACGCGCGGATCCTCACCTACCTCAAGAGCGCGGCCGCCGAGGGGCGGTCGCGCCCGCGCCCGTAGTCACCAGCGGGGCGACCACGAGGACGCTCGGCCGAGCCGCCGCGCTCGCGGGCGGAGCCACGCTCGTGGCCGCGGCGATCTCACTCTGGGGCGGCGCCGCCGTCACCGCGCTGGACTGGTCGGTGTACGACCGCTGGCTCCGCGGGCGCGCCGTCCTTCCCGACACGCCGGCCCTCGTGGTCGTCGTGCGCGATCCCGCGAGCGAGGCGCGCTTCGGGGCCGGGGCCTGGGACCGCGCCGTCATCGCTCGGGTCGTGGTCGCGCTCGGTCGCGCCGGCGCCGCCGTCGTCGGCCTCGACGTGCCGCTCGGCCAGCCGAGCGCGCCGGGGCGCGGCGGCGCCTCGAGCGACGCGTTGCTCGCTCAAGCC
>WNGG01020060.1_pt1 | contig 13067 bp, 11 predicted proteins | sample 5400661 | NCBI WGS metagenome assembly WNGG01 (sample SAMN13153372, study PRJNA577476) | soil metagenome | isolation source: 100 cm soil or saprolite under Garry oak tree replicate 1 | place: USA:California | collected 2016-06-15
CTCCATTTGGCAGATACTTCCCGTCCTCGTCTTGCTTGGGAGCGGGAGCTGATGTCATGTTGTCGATATGCAACTCCTCAAACACCAGCGTCCCGTAGTGCTTCACCAGGTGGTGAGATTGTTTCTGCAAAAAGTCCCGGCGTTTGTTGCGCACTTTGCGGTAAAGTCGAGACAACTCTTTCTTGGCACGGTGGCGTCTATGGCTGCCTTTCTTCCGGCGTGCAATCTTCTGGTGAGCGCGCCGTATCTCCTCTTCTGCATTGCGGTAAAGACGCGGATTTTCGATGAAGGTTCCATTAGAGAGTGCCGCAAAAGAATTGATGCCAAGATCAATGCCAACCTCTTCTTCAGATGGATGGAAGGTCATGGAAGGGTCAAACTCATACTCGGTAGTGAGAACAGCATACCACTGGTCGCCCTCTCTTTTGATGGTACAGGTTTTGATGGTGCCTTTCATTTCACGGTGAAGCTTGATCTTGATATGCCCTATTTTGCTGAGATGGAGTCGCTTTTTGATGATCTCATAGCCCCCTTGGGGGTAGGTGAAAGAATCGTAGCGGTCTGCACTCTTGAAACGAGGATAGCCAGGTTTCTCCCCATTCATCACTCGTCTGAAGAAAGCTTGCATCGCTTTATCCAGACGCTTCAAAACGTCCTGTTGCACCTGGCTGTGGATATCCTGATACTCTTCTCGCAGTTCTTTGATGGCAGGAAGTTGATTGGCTTGCATGTTGTAGGAAACAGACACCCCATTCAACCGATAGGCTTCACGCCTTTCCTCAAGAGCAGCATTGTACAGTTCCTTGCATCGTCTCAGGATCCATTCCATCTTTCCGATTTGCTTTTGTGTCGGATAGATACGGAATTTGTGTGCTTTGTTCCCAAGATTTGGATTCTTCTTTGGCTTGCGCTCTTTTTTCGGTTGTGCCTGCGTCTTAGTCACGCTTTTCCTTCTTGCTTCTCTTGAGATGATCGGCAATGGCGGTGAGGATTTCTCCATTGAGTGATCGATTGTGCTGTTTTGCGGCCTCTCGTATCTCTTCCAACAGAGGGAGAGGGATACGAATTGAGAGCGACTTGGTTTCTTTTGTGTGCTCGTCCATATATCTATTATATGGCTAAACTAGATATATGTCAAGAGGTAGAGCCCCTGTGCCCAAGCCCCACAAAAGGAACGGCCCTTCTATCTCCATGTCTAAAGCCAGGGGTTTTACGGGCCGGTTTGATAAAAAACTACCATACGTCGCACCTACAACGGCGCGACATTCCTAATCGGTAGTACAATCCATGGTATAGTTTAGCATAGGTTCTTGAGGTTGTCTATGAGATTTTACCCTTTGCGTAAGTTTCATATTTTTGCGAAGCATGATGACCGCGAAGCATGATGACCGCAAGGGTCATCACTACTATACACGAATCACGGGCAGAAGACGTAGTATAGTAGTGATGACCCTTGCGGTCATCATGCTCACCATACTACGCACCTTACTGGCAAATAAGTTGTCACAGCCCTCCTCTGTCAGGTATAATTTTTTCAATGTATCTTAAATACGCAACAGGTTGCACTAATTTGCACCTCTATAGGGGACTTCCCATTGTCTAACAAGGAGCATCATGGCCGAGCAACTTCATATCATCCTGGTTCCTCATACCCATTGGGATCGCGAGTGGTATCAAACTTTTCAACAGTTTCGCATGCGTCTCGTACGTACTATTGATAAATTGCTCGATGTTTTAGATCATGATGATCGCTTCACCCATTTTATGCTTGATGGCCAGACAATTGTGCTGGATGACTATCTGGAAGTGCAACCGGAGCAGGAAGAACGTCTCAAGCAGTATACCCGTGCCGGACGCATCTCAGTAGGACCGTGGTATCTCCAGCCCGATGAGTTTCTCGTAAGCGGTGAAGCACTGATCCGTAATTTGCAGATCGGCTTACAACGAGCCGCCGAGTTTGGGGAACCGATGCGTGTCGGCTATGTTCCCGATTGCTTCGGTCATATTGCCCAGTTGCCACAGATTCTGCAAGGCTTTGGTATTGAGAGTGCCGTGTTCTGGCGCGGCGTGGGTGCCGAGGCCCGACAGAGCGAGTTTTTCTGGGCTGCCCCCGATGGGACGCAAGTATTGGTTATCCACCTTGCCGATGCGCTTGGTTACTCGAATGCCCGTGTCATGCCCCTGGCCCCGGAAGAATTTGCGGCTCGTGTCGAGCTACTGCTCGCTCCCATTCTGGGCAAAGCCACCACAAACACCCTCCTTTTCATGAATGGCTCCGATCACCTGGAGCCACAAGCCGGTTTACCAACCACTATCACAGCTGCCAATTCCCTCTTAGCGCATATCAACCCCGAACACGAGAAACTCCTGGCCGTGCTAGGGCATGCTTCACCACAGACTGCTCTTAAGCACTTCGATGGCGTCACTGTGCGTATGGGTACGCTGCCAGAATATATCGAGGCTGTGCGCCAACAAAACGGTATCCATGAGACGAGCCAACACCCGTCGTCTTTGCAGGTGCTGAGTGGAGAAATGCGCAGCAGTCAGTATGCACACCTGCTGCCTGCTGTTCTCTCGACCCGCATGTGGATCAAGCTGGAGAATAGCGTGACGGAGCACTTGTTAGAGTATGAGATGGAGCCGCTGGCCGCCTGGGCAGAGAAACTGGGTGCGCCCTATCCGACCGGCCTCATCAAGCTGGCATGGAAGTATCTCTTGCAGAATCATCCTCACGATAGCATCTGTGGTTGTAGCATCGACCAGGTCCATCGTGAGAACGCCGTGCGTTTCTCCCAGAGCCAGCAGATAGCTGAAGGCGTGATCGCCCAGGCTATGTCAGCCATTGTTTCCGCCGTAAATACACAGGCCCCTGTGGCAACTAGCCATACCGGCCACGCACCCGCGCCCATTGTTGTCTTCAATCCTGGCCCCGGCCCGCGTACAGAGGTCGTGCAGGCGACCGTACAATTCCCAGGTTCATTACGCAACGCCGTACTCATCGACGAGCGAGGCGAGCATATGCCCTATACTGTTGTTCAGCGCTGGCGGCAAGAGCTTGGCTCCATGCCTTTCTCCCGCGAAATAATGGCAGCTACTGTAGCCCTGATGGGGGTTAGTGCGCCCGGTGAACTGATCCGTATGGCCGAGGGCATGATCGCTACGACGCTGGGTCAGCCTGAAGACACGTATGGCATTGTACGTGTCCATATCGAGGATAGTCCACAACCCGGCGTCTTGCACGTTGAGATGATGATTGCACCACGTGAACATGTCCACGTCAACGTCCACGAGCAACTGGCAGCGGAACAACAGATGCTCCAGGGGTTGCAACGTGACGATATCACGATGATAGAGATCACAGCTATCGATCAGGCACGCGAAACCATTGAGTTCGTCGCTACCGATCTGGCTGCCTATGGTCTGAAAACCTTCTGGATGTATCCACGTGGCTTGAAAGAAGAAGTTACTACCGCTCCTCCTGGCACGCTCACCTGTCAGCCCCAAAGTATTGAAAATGAATGGTATCACGTTGAGGCCAATACTCAGGATGGTACTCTGACGGTGACTGATAAGCAGACAGGAGCGGTCTTTGCGGGCCTGAATCGCTTTGTAGATGGTGGCGATGTTGGCGACCTGTATACCTATTGTCCACCAGCCAGCGATACGTTGATCAGTTCGCCGGTTGAGCCGCCGCGCATTGAGTTGATTCATGTAGGTCCCGTACGTGCTACCTTGCGTGTAAGTAGTCGCCTATCATTGCCCGGCTCCTGTAGTGCCAATCGTACCGAACGAAGTACACGTTATACCAGTTGTCCCATTATCAGTGAAATTTCATTAGCTCCAGGAGTACGGCGCATCGATATTACGACCATAGTAGAGAATAAGGTGAAAGATCATAGACTACGCGTGATTTTTCCGGTACCATATACAGTAGAAAACGTTGCTGCCGAAGGAACATTCGAGGTGCGCACCCGTCCCATTGCTGTTCCGCGTCCGGCGGATGTAGCCGAATGGGCAGAGGAACCCGTCAATACCTTCCCACAGAAACGTTTTTTGGATATAAGTAATGGTACAATTGGTCTGGGTATACTCAACCGTGGCTTGCCAGAATATGAGATACTCCAGGAAGGGCCAGGTAGCGCCACAGGCCAGGTGGCTGCTGCTGTAACCTTGTTGCGCTGTGTCGAGTGGCTGTCACGTGACGACCTCTCCACGCGCCATGGACATGCAGGCCCAATGGAGTATACACCGGAGGCCCAATGTCCAGGTGAGTACACCTTTGATTATGCCTTGGTACCACATAGCGGGAATTGGCAGGAGAATGAGGCCCTGGTACTCCGTCAGGCTCAGGCCTTCAATCTGCCGGTACGGGCTATTTTGGGAACGGCGGTGCAAGTCCAGACCCATGAACGCCCGGAAGGTCAGCTGCCGCTGCCTTCACGAACGTCGCTGATCGAGGTTGAGCCACCTGAACTGGTACTCAGCGCAATCAAGCGCAGTAACTCTGGCAAAGGACTTGTTGTGCGGCTTTACAATCCGCTTATACACGCCGTCGAGGCTACTTTGCGACCAGGAGTTGCCTTGAGTAAAGCGTTTGTAGCCAACTTACAGGAGGAGGAGCAAGAGCAACTTCTATGGAGTGGAGAGACTGAACCACTCCACATCGGCATGCGTGCAGGCGAAATTACAACTCTCTTGTTTGTGTGAAAGACTTGCTTCTCATTTTTTAGCGGGTGGCAAATCACATTAGTCCTATCTTGTTGCCATTTGCTTGTGGCATGCGTTTTAATTTGAAGAAACTAAACATCTATGCATTCCTGAAAGGGGCATTTGTCTCGCGATGACACATATAACATATATATTGACTACTATACTAAGTACCACCGCAGGGGCAGCAGCTACACCAACGCCTAATGCCGCTGCCACGGCTACAGCCACAGCAGCTGGCACCACCACATCTTCAAGTAGTAACATTTTAACGACTATTACCAATTCATTAGGGGTTGTTATTGGTTTTATTGTTGCCTTTACGGTTATATTCTGGCTCAGTTTGATTATCTGGACGTTCCGCGATATTCGTTCACGCACCCAGGACCTTCTTTCACAAGTACTCGCGACCTTGCTGGTGACGGTCTTCTTCATCGGTGGATTGTTCATTTACCTGATCCTGCGCCCACGTCAGACCCTGGCGGAAATCTATGAGCGGCAGTTAGAGGAAGAATCGTTGCTAGCCGAGATGACCGAGCGGCAGACGTGCAACAATTGTCATGCCCGTGTCGAGTCCGACTTCCAGGTGTGCCCATCTTGTGGTCAAAAGTTGAAACGCCCCTGCCCCAAGTGCGAACGTCTGCTGGAGTTACGCTGGACCTTCTGCCCCTATTGTGCGACTAATCTGGCCAGCGCACCGCTGACGAATATGCCCGGCATGTCCAGTATGCCTGCCATGCAAGGCAACCCCGGCATCCCCATGGGTGGACAACGCTATTCGTAAGTGAAAAGTTGAATGGCATCAGAGATCGCGTAGGGGTAGGGGAGGCGTGAAGTGGGGTAGGGGCCCTTGTGGCTGCCCGCCGTCCCCCAACCGTCGATCAGCAATAGCATCGCCAATCGCGCAGGGGCGGGGGCGGCGGGGATGTGGGGACGCAATCCGGGGGATTGTGTGTGGGGCCCTTGTGGCCAGCCAATACATTTCAACTAAGAGACCATCCCGCTTTGTCATCCTGAGCGCAGCGAAGGATCTCTCGCCGGACAGAGATCCTTCGCTGCGCTCAGGATGACACTCTTGAAGCGGCTTCGTTTGACTCGCAACGCGTCTTAGTTGAAATGGATTGGCCCTTGTGGCCGCCCGCTGCTGAGGGATGCTTGTTCGTCCGAGGAAAACACCTACCCGCGTAAGCCCTTGTGGCTGCCCGTCGTCCTCGCCCCAACGAGCGACCACTTTGGCTCCTCTTAACCCCCTCAAAATTGAGGAGGACTTATGTCCGAAATCCGCTCCTGCGCTTTGTTTATTAGGCATTTTGTGATATAATGAACTAGCGCAAAATGTGGTAGGTTACCGCATTTTCCCTGCGTGATCAGAATATCCTCCTAATATATGAGCGAGGTGCAGGGGCAGGCACCCCTGACAGGGGGTACCCCCAATTTTTCTTTCCAGAATTAAGGTACAGGTTCTATGGCAAAAACGAGAGAAGCAATTATGGCAGAGCAACTTCCCGATGACTCTCAGCTTTCACATAATGGTAACGGATACAAAAACGGTAATGGTAAAACGAATGGCAATGGCGGTGAGAATGGGTATAGCGAACAGAATATGATGAAGTTATGGCCGGCTATGCCGATACGATTACAGTGGTGATTCATGAAGATAGTTCAGTCACCATTGAAGATAATGGACGCGGTATCCCCGTTGAAGAGCATCACCAGCGTCCCGGTCTCTCCACACTTGAAGTTGTGATGACCATTCTGCACGCCGGAGGCAAATTTGGCGGTGGCGGCTATCAGATCAGTAGCGGTCTGCACGGTGTGGGTGTCTCTGTTGTCAACGCACTCTCTGAATGGTGCCAGGTCGATGTCAAACGCGATGAGAGGCTGTGGCGTCAACGCTACGAGCGAGGCATCGCCGTCACTCCCTTGATGGATATGGGGCCAACCACCGGTACTGGCACTACTACCTCTTTCTTGCCTGACCTGACAGTCATGGAGACGCGTGACTTCAGCTTTGAAGTCCTGGCCCAGCGTTTCCGCGAGATGGCCTATCTCAATCGGGGCCTGACCATCTCCCTGTGTGATGAGCGCACTGACCGCGAGGCGACCTTCTACTTCGAGGGTGGTCTGGTCTCCTTTGTACGCTACCTCAACAAGAACCGTGGTCGTCTACAGGCTCGCCCGGTCAGCACCGTTCGCGAGATCGACAACGTCAAAGTCGAGTTGGCCGTACAGTACAACGATAGCTGGACCTCCACCGAATTTTCCTTCGCCAACGGCATCAATACCGTCGATGGTGGCATGCACATCACCGGCTTCCGCAGTGCCTTAACCCGTTCTCTCAACGACTACGCCCGCAAGGCCAATCTGCTCAAAGAAAAAGACAGCAATCTCACCGGTGACGACGTGCGCCAGGGCATTACCGCGGTGATCAGCGTCAAGATACCCAACCCCCAATTCGAGGCCCAGACCAAAGCCAAACTAAACAATGCCGAGGTGCGTCCCATTGTCGAGGTGGTTACCGCCGAAATGCTCACCCAATACCTCGAAGAAACTCCCAGCGAAGCCAAAGTCATCATTGATAAATGTCTTACCTCTGCCCGTGCGCGTGAGGCCGCTCGTTCCGCCCGCGAACTCATCCAGCGCAAAAATGCCCTAGATACGACTCTGCCGGGTAAGCTGGCTGATTGTAGTGAGAAGCATGCTGATCGGTGTGAATTGTACTTGGTGGAAGGAGATTCTGCAGGCGGCTGTTTCTCTGGCGATACGCTCCTTGCCCTCGCCGACGGCCGCTCGCTCAGTTTCACTGATCTGGTTGCCGAGCAAGCCCAAGGAAAAGGACATTTTGGCTACACCATCCGCAAAGATGGCACAATCGGCCTGGAGCGTTTAATCAATGCCCGCCTGACAAAAGCCCAAACCAAAGTCATTCGGGTAACGTTGGACAATGGAGAAGCAATTGTCTGCACCCCCGATCACCTCTTCATGTTACGCGATGGCAGCTACAAAGCGGCTGCAGAACTTACACCCAACGACTCTCTCATGCCGTTATACCGTAAGATGTCTGATATGAGCGAGCCGGGGATTACGATTCAAGGATATGACGAGGCCGTGGCCACCTACAACCATCGCATCATTGCTATCAAGCCTCTGGAGGAACAGATAGATGTATATGATGTCGAAGTTCCTGGTACTCATAACTTTGCGCTAGCCAGTGGCGTTTTTGTCCATAACAGTGCAAAGCAAGGTCGTGACCGCCACTTCCAGGCCATTCTTCCCTTGCGCGGTAAAATTCTCAATGTCGAACGTGCTCGCCTCGACAAAATGCTCGAAAACCAGGAGATCAAAAACATTATCACCGCCGTCGGTGTAGGTATCGGCGAACACTTCAACCTGACCAAGCTGCGCTACGGGCGTATCGTGATCATGTGCGACGCCGATGTAGACGGTGCCCACATCCGCACGCTCCTGCTCACCTTCTTCTTTCGCCACATGGAGCCGCTGATTACGGATGGGCATTTATATATCGCCCAGCCGCCCCTCTTCCATATCCACAAAGGCAAACATGTGCAGTATGTCTATACCGACGAAGAGCGCGACGCCCTCGTAGATGAATACAAAGCCGAACACAACGGCAAAGAACCCGAAGTCGGTCGCTACAAAGGTCTGGGGGAAATGAACCCTGAAACCCTATGGGATACCACCATGGACCCATCTAAGAGGACGATCTTGAAGGTGACGATTGAGGAGGCGGTGGAGGCTGATAAGATTTTCAATATGCTGATGGGTGACGAGGTGGCTCCGAGGAAGAGGTTTATTGAGAGTCATGCGAAGAGTGCGAATTTGGATATATAAGTGCTTGTGTTTGTTGTAGGATCTCAAAGTTAGTTGGATTGGCCTAAAAGGCCGAATCCGTAGGACAACTATCAAGTTGCGGACTTGGCGTCGCTTGATGGTAGGCGGCGGATCGCCGCTCCCAAGGTTTCATTTAAACTGTTGATGGGACTGAGATGGCAAGGCAGGCGGCGCGAGTCCACAGTCGTGGAAGCGGCTGATATCCAACAGGCTGTGATGCTGTTGCCTTATCCAGCATCATCAATGTGATTGCAGGAATACTCCTATACTTTCCAGGTAGGTTCGTCTCGCTGAACAGCTCTCAGAGAAAAAGGAGAAGAGCTGCGGATAGAGGTCTTGCAGCTCTTCAAGGATTTGTATATCTTCCTCATCGGCAATGGGATTCGATTGCGGCTCATCATGCGCGCGCATAGCGCATGAGCACAACGCCTGATGGGAATGGCTTGGATTCGATCAGGCGCAGATTCACGCGCAGCCCCTCAGGAAAAAGCTTCTTGCCACTGCCGAGCACAACCGGGTAAACAAGCAGACTATATTCGTCAATCAGATCGTGCTCGGCCAAGGTATGAACCAGCACGCTGCTGCCATCGATGACGATATTCTTGCCGGGCTGTGCTTTCAAGGTGCGTACTTGCTCGACCACATTGTTGCTAATCAAGGTGGAATTGCGCCAGGCCGAGGCCGTGGTCAGTGTGGTGGAAACAACGTACTTCGGCATGGTGTTCATGACATCGCCAAACGGGTCACCAGCTGGCATTGGTTCAAATGCCCCGCCGTGGATCTGCCATGTTTTGCGCCCCAGAAGCAGTGCATCACTTTGGCTCATGGCCTCAAAGAAGTGCGCACCAATGTCATCGTGCCAGAACGGCCCTGTCCACCCGCCGTGGGTGAAGCCGCCCTCGGTATCTTCTTCTGCGCCACCAGGCGCTTGCATCACATTGTCTAACGACACAAACTCTGCTACAACGATGTTTCGCATGATTTCCTCCGTATCGAGCAACAGCTCTCGGCTTTTTCAGAATAGTCGTTAATACCAACGACAACAGCATACCACTTCGCACTCACCACAGAACTTCCGTTTGCCCGGACAGTCTGTGCCTCAACCACCATAACGCCTCCAATATACTGTCACCACACCCAATCCCGTAGAACGGGACGGGCTTGTCCCTCACCCTTTCGGGGCACACAGATACAGGAGTGGAGACATTACCAGCAAAGCGCGTCAATGCTGACGTTAGGACGGGTGACAGAGGCATTCAACCAATGCCTTCTCTCCGGAGAGAGACGCCCCATGCGGTAAGGAAGTTACAGATTGAGCTAGCAACTAGGGTGTTGGCCCTCATGCCGAACCGCGCATGGTGAACAGTCTGATAGCAGGATACCCACTGCCAGAAACTGTTGCTTTCGACGAGCGAGAGTGCCTTGATCGTAGGCTGTTCTACACACTTATTCTTATTGACATAGAAAAAACGGAAAGAAAGGAGTGTGTTTCCTTCCGTCCCGTTCGAGGGGACGGGTATCCACACACGATTTCTATGAAAGAAGGGCACAAGCATGCCCTTTGTGAAAAACAGTGAGGCTATTATATACACCCTGCTCCACTGTGGCACATATCTGACTGAAAGTACTATCTGCTATCAAAGGGACTCTCAACCACGGCTCTAACTTCGACTATTTTGTATGTTACTTCTCAGTTAAAGATAAGTTTTTAGTAAAGAGATCATCTTTTGCAGAAAGTGTTTGAAAAGAGGTTTGCCTGTGGTAGAGATTATTGTTGCCCTTATCGCCGTTTTCGGCGCTGTATTGCCCTACCTGTTTCAGAGAAATAAAGAGCTAAATCTCAAAATTGCAGACCAGAAACGCGAGGCGTATGCCAATTTCCTGACAAACTTCACAAAGGTATCGGTCGCTGTCACGCATGACGAGGATGTGTCGGGAAAAGAGGCAGACCTTGAAAGGTTGTTAGCTCGGGACCAGTTATTGCTCTATGCCAGCGATGATGTTATCAAGGCGTATGATGCCTGGATTAGATACGCGGATAATGAAAAGCACGATTATAACAAGGAAGGTGAGCTACTCAGTCTTGTCTTCCTTGCCATACGCAAAGACTTGCTGGGCAAGACCAAAGTGACGAAGGAGAACCTTGAAAATCTGAATCCCTTTAATCGTGGGTGATAACTCTATCTTTAGAGAGCGCAGCATAGCCGTACGTAGCTGCTACGGTTGGGGAAACGTTATATTTGTCAGACAACGAGGGGCTCATGGCCGACTTTGGTGAATCAGGAACTGCTGAGGTTGATGGGAGAGGGAGAAGAGATGATACACTGCTCTCCAGAAGAACTCGTCCGACTGTTTTGACAGAGAAACGAGGTCGTGATGGAAAGCAATCCGTTGCTCCCTCTTCCCCAAGGGATGCAGATTGAGCAGATCCAGGCTAGCGAAAACGAAGTAAGTATCACCGTCATCGCGACGCATCCCACGTCCTGCTGTCCCCTATGCCATCAGCCATCGTCCTCCATTCATAGCCGCTACCGCCGAACGGTGCGAGATGCCCCTTGTGCTGGCCGCCGGGTCCAGCTGACTCTCTGCGTGCGCAAATTCTTCTGCTACAATCCGCTCTGTGAGCGCAAAATCTTTGCGGAGCGGCTTCCCGAGCTGGTTAGCCCCTGGGCAAAGATGACGATCCGCTACTGCCAACAGCTCACCTCTCTGGGACTGGCCACCTGTGGCAAAGGAGGAACCCGCTTGGCAGCACGTTTGGGCATGCAAACCTCTCGCCAAACGATCCTGCGCCGCATCATGGATCTGCCCGATCCTCCTCTCGGTTCCATTCTCTATCTTGGAATAGATGACTTTGCGTTCCGGCGCGGTTGTCGCTTCGGCACTCTTCTGGTCAACCTGGAGAGCCATCGTGTGGTGGATCTCTTACCCGATCGCAAGGCAGAAACCTCGGTCGCCTGGATGCGTCAACAGCCCGATCTGATGGTGGTCAGTCGGGATCGTGGAGGCGAATATGCCTCGGCGGCTATGCAAGGCGCTCCCCAGGCCATTCAGTGTGCAGACCGGTTTCATCTCCTGAAGAATCTGGGAGAGGCCTTGGAGGGACTTCTTGCGCATCATCTGGCTGCTGAGCGCAAACGTCAGACACAAGCCACACTCGATGAGCAGGCACCGGTTTGGCAATCCAAACGAGCGGCCCGATCCTCCCCAAAGCTGGAGCGTCTCCAACAAGCCCGCCGTGAGGAGCGACTGGCTCACTATGAGCAGGTGATCACTTTGCACAAGCAAGGCCTGAGTCAGCAGGCCATTGCCCAGCAGGTCGGAATAGGCTCCCGTACGGTAGAGCGCTGGTTGGCTGCCGGTACCTTTCCCGAGCGCAAACCGCGTGAGCAGGCCAGCCAACTTGATCAGTATCTTCCCTACCTGTTCCAGCGCTGGGAAGAGGGGTGCCATAACATTGCTTGCCTCTTTCGCGAACTGGTAGAACAAGGCTACAAGGGGTCTTATGCGAGTGTGCGTGACAACCTGGTCCGTCTGCTCCCAACAGGACGCAAGAACCAGGCTTCCTCCTCGTCGAAGGCATCTGCTCTGGCCAGCTCACGACAAGCGGCTTTCCTTTTTCTTCGTCGTCCGGAAAAACTGTGTGTCGAGGAGCAGGAGATACTGGCCAAACTCCGTCAGATCAACCCAGAAGTCGATCGAGCCTATGACCTGGTTCAGCAGTTTGCCCAGATGCTGCGCACTCGCACCGGAGAGCACCTTGATGCCTGGCTTGATCAGGCGGAACGCAGCGAACTTCCCGAACTCCAGTCTTTTGCTGCTGGGATCGAGAAAGACAAAGACGCGGTGAGAGCTGGCTTAACCTGGTGGATCAATAATGGCATGGTTGAGGGACACGTGACCAAGCTGAAATTGATCAAAAGACAGGGCTATGGTCGGGCGGGCTTTCCTCTGCTGCGAAAACGCGTCCTTCATGCGCTCTAGCAAGAACAAGCCGAGCAAGGGTACTTGCTTGTATTCCGTGGCAGCAGAGGTTCATGGCTTTTGTCCTGCAGCACACCGTTAACCCACCCATCTGCAATCGGTTTGAGGCTTCACTCCCTTGTTGCTTCATTCTGACCTTTCCACTTATACCTTTGTTGGCAAAATGATGGGTTGATCCTGCAAGAGTCGTTTTGGATGAGGTTCAAGACCAGCTTTCTCAAATCTCAGCAGTTCCTGCTTCACCAAAGTCGGCCATGAGCCTATTTACACCATGTGGAACGGAAATGGGGCAAGATCCCGGAATTCCCACGTGGACAGCCAGGGTGTTGACAAAGAAGAGGAAAACAGAGCAGAATGGAAGGAGAGAGGAAGCTCCTCTTTTTCTCGCGATTTCAGCGGGGCATCAGCGAGCACTTCCAGATGTTCCAAGCACGGGAGGAAGCAGAAAGGACTGATGGCACGTTATTTATTTCGGAACGCACAGATCCTGGATGCCGAGCGCGGCGACTATCTTGCTGATGGCT
>WNGG01015703.1_pt1 | contig 13066 bp, 15 predicted proteins | sample 5400661 | NCBI WGS metagenome assembly WNGG01 (sample SAMN13153372, study PRJNA577476) | soil metagenome | isolation source: 100 cm soil or saprolite under Garry oak tree replicate 1 | place: USA:California | collected 2016-06-15
TCGGCTGGCCCGCCGCGAGCGGCTCGGGGAAGCAGGTCGGCTCGCCCTTCTCGTCGAGCCGCTCGCGCAGGTTGAGGCAGCCGAGGTAGAAGGCCAGCTCGAGCCGGAGCATCGCGAAGAAGCTCCTGACGTGATCGGCCGACTGCGCGACCGCGTTCGCGACGAGGTTGATGCCTCTGCCGCGGATCTCCTCCAGCGCCTTGAAGCCGGCCTCGTCGCGCGGCGGGATCGTGAAGCTGAAGCTCGCTGAGCGCTTCCCGCGCGAGAGCCACTCGGTCCAACGCTGCTGGCGCGGCGGCGTCCGGACCACGTAGCGGCGGCCCTTGATGCCCTTGGCGAGCTCGGCGCTCTCGATCAGGCCGCGCCTGAACTCCAGCTCGCGCAGATGGTGCTCGACCGTTTGCAGGTACTCACCCGCGAGCTCCTCCCTGAGCATCGCGAAGAAGCGCCTGAACCCTTCCGAACGGAAGTTCTCCTCCTGCTCCTCGGCAAGCTGGCGGAGGCGCTCGAGGACGCCGAGCTGCAGCTTCAGCACCCGCACCGACCGGCCGAGGATCCCGTCGGGCCTCTCGCGGAGCCAGAACGACCCGACCTGCCGTTCGTTTTCGAGCGCTTCGATCGCCAGTTCGTAGAGCTGCCGGACGACCTCAGGGTGCTCGAGGCAGTCCGCCAGGACGCGCTGGCGGTAGACGATCGCGTCGGGATCGGTCAGGCTCGACAGGACGGCTCGCTTGGCCATCATCGGGCACAGCACCTGCACCTCGCGCACCGGGTCCAGGTCGAAGCGGCGGGGCAGGCGGCTGGCCACCACGTCGACCACCCGGTCGGCGGTGCGCTCTGGGTCCTCCTCAGCGAACAGGAAGAAGTCGTCGAGGCCGCGTGTCACCGGTAGCTGCCCGGCGTTGATGCGATGAGCGTTGGTGACCACCCCGCTCTGCTGCGCCTGGCGGAACACGCGGGTCAGCCGCACCCGCGGCAGGCGCTCGGCAGCGAGCAGGTCGCGCAGGACCTCGCCAGCCCCCACGCTTGGCAGTTGGTCCACGTCGCCGACCAGCAGCAAATGCGCCCCGGAGGGGGTCGCCTTGACCAGCTTGTTGGCCAGCAGCACGTCCAGCATGGAGGCCTCGTCGACCACCACCAGGTCGGCGTCCAGCGGATGGTCACGGTCGAAGGCGGCGTCCCCGCCAGGACGGCGAACCAGTGACCAACTGGACCACCGGCCTGTCGGTCGCGGTCGCCCTGCTCGTCGGTACGTCCTGCGGGTCCTGGGCCACCAGCCCGACTGGAAGGGCCCTTCTTCCAGTTCCTCGACCACAGGCTCGACTTCGGCGTGCTCGGCTACCTGGTCGTCGGCATGTTCCTGGTCGCCTGGCTCGGCTCGGTCGTCTTGTGGAGGGTCCGTCGGGTCGAGCAACGCTACAGCGACCGCCCCGCTGAGGCCGAGGTGTACTAGCCTTGGAGGTTGTTGACACGGGCGAGCTGCTCGCCTCCCGGCGACGACGGCGGCAGCCTGCACCCGGAGACGTTCTTGCCCGACAGTGGCCGCCTGCGTGACAGTAGGCCACGGCGATGGAGCTCGCCGCCCCCAGGGAAACCGCCCACCCGCTGATGGCTCCTCCTCCAACGTAGAAGGAGGCGCCGTGACGCTTGACCCATTCGGACCCGCGGACGCGTTCGCGACCAGCGGATGTCCCGTCTGCCACGCGCTCCCGCAAATCGAAGCCGAACTGGTCGACCGGTTCTGCCGCCACTGTTTCAGCGATCCGGACGGCCGGGATCGCGTCCTGGCGGTCGGTGGCCTGTGCGATCGCCACTGGTGGCTGGTGGTCACCGCGGAGCGCGCCCGATCAGACACTATGGTTGGCACCGCCGAGCTGCTCGCTGAGGTCCTCGACCGCTTCGGCACGCACCCAGCGGTGGCGCGTTGCCCGCTGTGCGGGGACACAGAGGCGTCGGCCAGCGAGAGGTTTCGCGTCCTGCTGGACAATCTCGGCTCAGCGCGGCTGGAGCAGGCGCCACCCTCCTGGCGGCCGTGCCTACCGCACGTGGAAGGGCTGCGTCAGCTGCGGCTAGCTAGAGCCTTGGCTGGCGCGATGGGTCAGGGAGCGGCAGGATCGCGTCCTGGTCGAGGCGACCACGGCCGCCCGCCGCTATGTCCGCACCCGCCAGCATCGTTCCCAGGAGGAGGCGACGGGTACCGAGTCTGAGGAGTTGCTCGCCGCGATGGCGGTGCTGCTCGGCGACCCCGATCAGGTCCTGGCCGGAGGCGCCGATATGGTTACGATTGCGCCTGATGGGCGGGCCGGCGGCTGGCAGCCTGCCGGCGGGTGGATGGAGCGGCCAATGGTGACGCTGGCGGAGGCGATCGACTGGGCGCGCGCCGATCCTGCGCGCCGGGATGCGATGCTTGCGATCGCCCAGCGGGCGGTCGCGCTGCAACCCGCGGCCGAGGTCGTTATCCAGCTTGGTCTGGCCGGCGAGCAAGAGCCGGGCTGGGCCGGGGAGGCACGCCGGATCCAGGACAGCTACCGCATGCTTGGCCAAGAGCTGGACGCTCTGGGCGCGGCCGATCATCTCCGCAGCGAGCTCGCCGGCCTCCTCGAGGAGCATCTGCGGCTGGTGGTGCTGGTGCTGACACCGCAACGGGCCAGGTCGGACTCGACGCGGGTTGAGCAGGTCCCGCCGGGCGGGCTCGGACCGGTCGCCGGCCGGCTCGTCGCGTTGCGGAACCTGCTCCGCAGGACGGTCCCGGTCGACGGCCGAACGGTTGCCGATCTGGAGGTCGACGACCGGCTGTGACGCCTGCCGGGCGGCAGTCCCGACCGCCGTTCCTCCACACCCGGAAGCCGCGAGTCGCTTACTAGAAAGAGGAGCGGCGCGCCCAGGCTACCGGCCGATCCGTCCGGGTCTCAGCACCCAGCAGGCCAAGGAGTCGGCAGTATGGGATCAGCGATGGATGGTGATGGTGGTGGTGCTGCTGGGCCGCGCGCGGGCTCACCGACCGCCTGGCGGGAACGGGCCGTGGTCGGATAGGTCGGGTGCGTGGCGGCGTGTCGCTGGCGGCGGTGTTGGCCGTGCCGTTGCAGCTCGCCGACGGCTCACCGTTTCCCGACCGTGACCTGGGTGATCGTCGTCGCGGCGGCGGTCATCGTCGCCCCGACCCGCGGGGCGGTGACCGTGCGGGGTCGGGTCGCGTCCCTGCGGAGCTCCGCGCTGGGTTCAACGGTGAGCTCTCCGGGCGCGACAACGTCTACCGCAACGCCAGCCTGCCGGGGCTTGCGCAGCGCGAGATCCGTCGGCGCTTCGACGACATCGTCGCCTTCTCCGAGCTGGGCCCGTTCATCGACCAGCAGATCAAGCATTACTCATCGGGCATGTACGTGCGGCTCGGGTTTCGGTGGCCGTCCAAGCCGATCCGGACGTGCTGCTGGTGGACGAGGTGCTGGCGGTCGGCGATGACGCGTTCCAGCGCAAGTGCCTGGCCAAGGTGGCCGAGTTCCAGGCCCAAGGACGCACGATCCTGTTCGTCACCCATGCGCTCGACCTGGTTGGCTAGCTCTACCGCGGTGATCGATCCCCGAAGCGGGGCTCCGCCAACCGTCTTGGAACGCGGCTCGCCCCGTGGCCGTGGCCGTGGACGTTGCGGTCGATCGCCTGCCAGCCACTGCCCGGCTGACTGTTCGGGTGACGCTGCTGGGGCCGGCCGGGATTCCGCTTGTGGTCATGGAGGCGCCCTCATCCCACGGTCGCCGGGCGAGTGTGCCGCGGTGCGGTTCACCATCCCGGACCTGCCCCGGCTGCAGAGCACGTTCACGGTGATGGTGGGCGCTGGTCGACGAGGCCACGGGCGCGCTCTACGACACCGCTCGCCTGGCCGACGCGATCCGTGTCGTCGGCGGCCGACGGGCAGGGCTGTTCGACGTCGCCTACCAACTCGGTCAGGCGGCGAGGCCGTAGCGTAGGCCGCGGCCGCTGGTGGCGGCGATCTCGAGCAGGCGGTTGTACTTGGCGACCCGCTCGCCCCGGGCGGGCGCCCCGGCTTTGATCTGGCCAACGCCCGCCGCCACCGCCAGGTCGGCGATGAAGGTGTCGACCGTCTCCCCGGAGCGGTGGGAGAGCATCGCGCCCCAGCCCGCCCCCGCGCGGCCGCCAGCGCTTCCAGCGTCTCGGTGACCGTGCCGGCCTGGTTCGGCTTGATCAGCGCCGCGGTCGCGAGCCGCTCGCGGGCGGCCTGGCGGATGCGCGCGGGGTCGGTGACCAGCAGGTCGTCGCCGACCACCTGGATCGACTCGCCGAGGGCGGCGGTCAACGCCCGCCAACCCGCCCGATCCTGCTCAGCCAAGCCGTCCTCGATGCTCCGGATCGGATAGGCCTCGGTCAGTCGTTGGTAGCGGCGGGTCAGGCCCTCGGCCGTCACGGCCCCGTCGCCTGGGTCGTAGGCACCGTCGGTGTGGAAGCCGTTGGCGGCGGGGTCCAGCGCGAGCTCCACCTCAGCGCCGGCCCGGTAGCCTGCCGCGCCGATCGCGCCCATGAGCAGGTCGAGCGCCTCTTCCGGCGTGGACAGGTCGGGCGCGAAGCCACCCTCGTCGCCGACCCCGGCGGTCCCGAACCGCTCCACGACCCGCTTGCGGAGGGCGGCGTAGACCTCCGCGCCGCAGCGTACCGCCTCGGCGAGGCTCGGCGCCCCGGTCGGCGCGATCATGAACTCCTGCAGGCGCAGAGCGTTGGCGGCGTGCGCGCCACCGTTGATCACGTTGAAATGAGGAACGGGAAGGCTGGCCTGCACGCCGATCAAGCGGCCGAGGTAGGTGTGCAAGGGCTGGCCCGCTCGGGCGGCGAGCGCGCAGGCGGTGGCCTGGGAGACCGCCAGCAGCGCGTTGGCGCCCAGGCGACGCTTGTCAGCGGTGCCGTCCAGCTCGATCAGCGCCTGGTCCAGCCCAGCGAGGCTGTCGAAGCGCCTGCCGCAGAGCGTCTTGGCGATCTTGGACTCGATCGCCTGGCAGGTGTCCAGCACTCCAGCGCCGCCATAGCGCCCGGGGTCGCCGTCGCGCCGCTCCACGGCCTCGTGCTCGCCGGTCGACGCCCCAGATGGCACCTGCGTCCTGCCGACCTCGCCAGCGCCGAGCACGACCCGGGCGGCCACTGTTGGCCGACCACGGCTGTCGAGCACTTCCATGGCGGCGAGCCCGTCGATGATGAACATGCTGGCTCCTCCTCGTCCCGGTCCACCGGACAGGAGCCATCAGCCTCACCGGAAGGCGATATGGGGAGCCCCATCCCCAGCAACAACCCCATGCTTGCGCGCTCGGTGTAGCGGCGCAAGCCAGCGTCCCCAGCCAGCGGCAGGCCGAGAGCACGCGGGCGCTGAAATTCCGCGCGTGGACGTCCAGCCTCGTAACGGCTTGCCGCTGCGCTATTCTCCCTGTGGCAGGCAGCGCGGGGGCGGCGATGGATCCCGCCGCGGTCGGTCTCCGGCCGATATGCCGAGTTCAGGCTGATGAGTCCTCCATTTCAAGGAGGGCCGTGCCATGCACCACCGGGAGCGCCGGACCGAGACGGACATCGGGGACTCGGGGGCTGATCGGCGTCGAGGTCAAGCAGCTCTGCGGTTCCTGGCCAGCTCAGTCATGAGCACGGACGTGCGGCGGCATCTCTGGCGAGGCCGGGGACCCCTGCCCAGGCACGTTTGGGCGCATGTGGTGGTCGAGTGGCAGATGCGCTCCCACCCACTCTCCATGTTCATCGACGCCGGTGATTGGCCAGCTCGGAGCGTCCAGCACGTTGCCATCACCGAATGTGAAAGGGGGCCTGCCATGGAGATCCTCGACCAGCTGGAGATGCTGGTGACTTCCGACCCAGTGGCAGAGCTGGATCACGCGTTGACGTATGCGGTTACCCGCCTGCGCAGCGCCAGGACCAGCGGCGACGCCGAGGACGCGCGATGCATCCTTGCATGGATCGACCACCGGCTTGACGAGCGGCTCGCCTTCCAGCAGGAGATGGGTGCAACGAGTTCATCCCGGAAGTTGGGAACGAGCGATCCGCGGTGAAAGACCTCGCCGGCGCGCCCGGCTCTGGGCTCGTACCGCCACCGGGAGACGGACGGTGACGGGATCGCGCCGAGGACCCGGCTGGATCGACGGGCTACGGTGAATGCGGAATGGCACGACGTCTGACCGGCTCAGCGTTACTGGCCCACATCCGCGAGGCGCACGGCGCCCAGCTGTCCGACAGCGACCTGTTCGAGCGGCTCGACGATCAGGCCGAATATGTCCACGCCGCGATGCACAACTCCCGCGCCCATCCCGGGCATTTCCACCACGAGGACCGAGTCCTCCACCTCTGGGACCCGAGCGACCAGATCGAACAGATCGACACCGGCGGGCTCACCTAAAATTTAGTCGCCAGGAGGTCAGACCAGCCGGCGGGCCATGCGAGCGCGACTGCTGGCCTCTCGCGGGGCGCATCGTGCGGGTGCTAGGGTCATCCAGGGATGGGGCTCCCGAAAACCGCCGGTTGGCTGATGGCTCCTCACACTCGCTGGAGGACGCCATGCCGCGGTTCTGGTTGAACCGCCGTCGGTCCGATGGGCCGACTCCCCAGTGGGACGGGTTCAGACCCTCCGACCCCGACCAGGCACGCCGGCAGCTCGAGCAGGCCCGGTCGATCATCGAGCGGGCGATCCACCTGCAGCCGAAGGCGGAAGCGGTCATTCGCGCCTGCCAGCGGGACGACGCCAAGACGGGTCTGCTGGGAGCGGAGGGCGGCGAGGTCCGCGAACAGTACCGACGGCTACGCGAGGAGCTGCGGCTTCTGGACCTTCCCTCATGGCTGGCAGGCAAGCTGGCTTCGATCCTTGACCATCACCTGAGGCTGGTGAGCCTCGCGCTCGACCTCTCCTTCCGACGCCAGACCGAGCGGATCCGCGCGCAGCGGCACCGGCTGCACGGGCTTGGGCCCTCGGCCGGCGATCTCCTCGCCCTGCGCGACCGGCTCGCCGAGGTCCTTGGCCAGCGATGGTGGCCAACCGGACATTGGGAAGGAGTGCCCAATGGCCACCGTCAGCGATGACGAGGTCCTGCTGCTCTGGCGCGCGCTGTCGGCGTTCCGATCGGGCGCCAGCCCCGCGTGCCGGCCGGACGGCAGCCCACCTCGGAGCCAATGTCCGCTGGTTGACCGATGTCCCCGCTGGCGAGGCCCCGACGACCGGCTGCTCAGCCTCGAGGAGACCATCGAGGAGACCGAGCGCCGCCGAGCGGCGTGGCCATGCAGCCGGCTGCTCGATCTGCTCGGACCCGAGACCCGACGGATCAGCCGGTAACATGCTGGCCGGGGATGGAGCTCCCCTCAACGCCGATGTCAATGGCTGATGGCTCCTGCTGGCACGACGGACTGGAGCGACGATGTCGGACCAGGAGCCAACCACCGAGCAGACCGAGCACCCCATAGCCGGCAGCGGGCGGCGCCCGCCCTGGGTCTCGGGTGGGGTGGCCAGTGTCGGGGCGGCCAGCTTCTTCAGCGACACCGGCCACGAGATCGCCACGGCCGTGCTTCCCAGCTTCCTCACCAGCGTGCTGGGCGGCTCGGCCGGCGTGCTGGGCGTCATCGAGGGCCTGTCCGACGGGCTGCTGGGCGTTGCCAAGCTGGCGGCCGGCCCGGCGGCCAACGATCCGACCCGGCGGGTGCGGATCGCGCGCGGCGGCTACCTGCTGACCGGGCTGTTCACCGCCGCGATCGGCCTGTCCTCGGCGGTCTGGCAGGCCGGCATCCTCCGCGCGGCCGCCTGGGTGTCACGAGGCGCTCGCGGCCCGGCCCGCGACGCGCTGCTGGCCAGCCTGGCGCCCAAGGATGCCTACGGCCGCTCCTTCGGGGTGGAGCGGGCGGGCGACAACCTCGGCGCGGTCCTCGGGCCGCTGCTGGCGGCGCTGCTGGTCGCGGTGGTGGGGATCCGTCACGCGTTCTTCTTCGCCCTGGTCCCGGGGCTGTTCGCGGCGCTGGCGATCAGCGTGGCCGCGGCCAGGGCGCCGCGGGTGGTGGCCGGGCGATCCTGCTGTACGCCGCCCACAACGTCGTCGCGGCTGGCACTGCGCTGCTGGGGGGCGGCTGGATCGACCGTGGTGGGCCGCAGCGGGGGCCGCGAAGGGTCTTCGTCGCCGGCGCGGCCACCTACATCGCGGCCTACGGGGGCTTGGCGTTCGGGATCCACGCGTGGCCGCTGTTGTTGCTGCTGTTCTGCCTCGCCGGCGCGGGTATCGGGCTGGCCGAGACGGCCGAGTCGACCCTGGTCGCCCACCTACTGCCGGATCGACTGCGGGGCAGCGGGTTCGGGCTGCTGGGCGGGTTGCAGTCGGCGGGGGACTTCCTGTCGTCGGCGGTCGTCGGGGTGCTGTACGCGGCGGTGTCTCCGACGGCCGGCTTCGCCTATGCCGCGGGCTGGATGGTGCTGTCGGTCACGGCCTCGGCGCTCCTGCGGCCGCCTGCACGCCAGCGGGCTGCACACGACCACCGTCAGGGGCACGGGCTCGAATAGATCACCGAGCTGGGCGGCCTCCGCCAGCCCGACCTCGTCCAAGGGGACGTCGACCCGGCCGCGCAGGGCCCCGTCGGCGTTCAGCGCGGTGCGGCCATGCCGGATAACGAGCACGGTGGTCATCCGCCATCCTCGACCGGCCGCGGCGACCCGGACGGCGGTGGGCGCCGCTCGTGGAGGGCTGTCCTGGCGGCCGCACGGGCCACCGCCGACCCCTGCCGAGAAATCCGGTCGACCACCGCCAGCCCCGCCGGATCCCCGATCCGCGCCAGCGCGACGATCGCCTCGGCGACGAGGTAGGGGTCGTCGGCCTCCTCGACGATCCCGATCAGGCGCGGGACGGCCGTGCGGGCTCCGCGCTGACCGAGGACCTGGGCGGCCAGCAGTCGTCGGTCCGGCAGCGGATGCCGGAGCGCGCGGATGAGTTGCTCCTCGAAATCGCGTGCGGGATCGGCCAGGTCGGCGCCACAGCGTGGGCAGTGTGCAGTCTGCTGCTCCACCTCGGCGAAGCAGTCGGGACAGTACCACTGAACCATGGCGCTCAACGCCCATTCACTGGTTGGCGGCGCCGAGCCGGGGGAGTTGGGTGCGCAGCACGTCCTCGGCGGTCGCATACCACTGCGAGCCAACCCAGATCCGATGGTCGGGACTTGGGGAACGAGCTCGGCGGCGCCTCGCCCGCCGTGGCGCCAGCCCGACCGGCGCCGCGTAGGCCGGGACACCGGCGTCTCGGAATGCTTCGAGCAACGGGTCGGCCAGCTTGGGATCGACATCGGCGATCGGCGCCCAGCTCGGCGCGTCCAGACCGTTGCCATGGCCAAAGGGTGGCAACCAGGCGATCCTGGCGGACCACGACGCCGCCGACCGTTCCGGCGGTGGAGACGATGCGGTCACCGAACAGCTCCTCTCGTCGTTGCGAAAGGAGCCATCAGCCCTCGAAGGAGAGGCGTCGCCGGGGGCTCCATCCCCAGGTCGTATGGGTCGATTGTCGGCCCGCATGGTGTCCTGCGCAACGAGCGCCACCGCAGTCCGCCGCGTCGAAGAGGGGGCGTGGCACAATCGCCAGGCGATGAGGCCCGCATAACCGCGTCACCGGCGCTGATGGCCTCTACCTCGACGATCGACGGTAGGGGCCGGCTGTGCCACGGCCCCCTGACCCGAGGAGGACCGGCGTGGACGACCGGGCACTGGTGGAGCTGCGCTGCTCCGCGATCGTGTTCCGCGGCGAGGCGGTGCTGCTGCTCGGCCGGCGCCGCGATGGCAGCCGCGACTGGGTCCTGCCGGGTGGCCATCCACGACCACGGGAGGGCACGGCCACCTGCGCCTACCGGGAGGTGCTGGAGGAGACCGGTCTGGACGTGCAGGTCGGCCGGGTCGCGTTCGTGCTGGAGACCACCGACCCCGATGGCGACCGGCGCCTGATCGAGATCGTCTTCCTGGCCACCGAGCGGGACGCCCACGCGGAGCCGGAGGCGCGGGAGCCTGGCCTGTGGCCCCAGTTCGTCCCGGTCGACGACACGCCAATGCTGGAGCTGCGGCCGCCCATCGCCGGCTATCTGCGCGGCCTGCACCGCACGCGCCTGCGGGCAACCGCTCCCTACCTGGGCAACCTCTGGCGCGAACCGGCCGATGACACCCTCGACCGCCGCGGGGGTGACCGGGGCGGGTAGCATCGTGGCAGGCGATGAAGCCCGCCTGAATCGCCTCAGGGGCTGATGGCTTCTACCAACCTTCCACCGGTGGAAGCCGACGACGTGCGGAGCCGGGTTCCGCCGGTGCAGCCCAGGAGGTGAGCTGGTCTGCGGTTCCACAGCATCCTCTTCGACCGGCCCGATGACGGCGTCGACGATACAGCGGAGCCAGCGTTTTTCTCCGACTTGAACCTCGACCAGGTCGTGGAGTCGATTACCGCCAGCCGAGCGGACTACAACCTCAAGCCCTTCTTCTCCACGCCGCTGCACGACGTCGACGCTGTCGGCTACCGCCATGCGGTGCTGCGCGACCTCGAAAAGGACGCCGTCTTCGAGGCGGTGCGGGCCTTCGCGCAGCAGATGCGCTCGATGCGGGAGCACCTGGCGCAAGCGGACAAGCTGCACTATCGATATCAGAAGGAACGCTGGTTCCTCGACGCGGTTGGAATTTATTGCCAGGCCGTCGGCGCCCTGGCCGACGAGCTGGCCGTCCTGGACGTGGAATCGGCCGGCTTTCTGGAGTTCCGCGATTACGTGGCCGGCTACACCCGGTCCGAAGCGTTCACGGGGCTTGCATCCCAGGCGCAGGCGCTCGACGACGCCCTCGCAACGGTGCGGTATTCGATCCATATCAAAGGCAACCGCGTCAGGGTTGACAGGTACGAGGACCAAGCCGACTACAGCCAGGAGGTCGAGCGGACCTTCGCGAAATTCCAGCAGGGAGCCGTGCAGGACTACCGGGCCAAGCTCCCTAACTGGCTCGACATGAACCACGTCGAAGCTCGAGTGCTGGACCTCGTCGCACAGCTGCACCCTGATGTCTTCGGGACGCTCGACGACTTCTGCGCGCGCCACCGCGAGTATCTCGATCCAACGGTCGGCGCCTTCGACCGGGAGGTCCAGTTCTACGTCGCGTACCTCGAATATATCGAACGGTTCAAACCGGCCGGACTGACATTCTGCTATCCAAGGGTGTCCGGGGAATCCAAGGAGACCCACGCGCTCGGCGCGTTCGACATCGCCTTGGCCAACAAGCTCATCGGCCAGAGCGCATCGGTGGTGTGCAACGACTTCTCGCTGCAGGGGCCGGAGCGCGTCTTGGTGGTGACCGGCCCCAATCAGGGCGGCAAGACCACCTTCGCGCGGATGTTCGGCCAGCTTCATTACCTGGCCAGCCTGGGCTGCCCCGTCCCGGGCCAGGAGGCGATCCTGTTCCTACCCGATCGCATCTTCACGCACTTCGAAAAGGAAGAGGATCTGGCGACGCTCAGCGGCAAGCTGGAGGACGAGCTGCTCCGCGTCCACGAGATCCTCGAGCAGGCGACCGGCTCCAGCATCATCGTCATGAACGAGAGCTTCACCTCCACGACCCTGCGCGACGCCCTGGTGCTCGGCAGGGAGGTCATGAACCGCCTCACCGACCTGGACCTGCTCGCCGTGTACGTGACCTTCGTCGACGAGCTGGCGTCCCTGGGCGAGCACACCGTCAGCATGGTCAGCACGGTGGTCCCGGACAATCCGGCGATGCGGACCTACAAGATCGTCCGGCAGCCTGCCGACGGGCTCGCCTACGCGGCCGCGATCGCCGAGAAGTACGGCCTGACGTACGAGGGGCTGAGGAGGCGGATCGCACGATGAAAGCCTTCCTGATGCACCGGGACCAGGACTTCTTCCTGCCACGCGAGCCGCCAGCCAACCAGGAGGCGCTGACCCAGGACCTGGAGCTGACCACGCTGTTCGACGCGATGGCCGGCGGCGACGAATTCCTGTTCGAGGTCGCCAGGACAGCGGTGCTTTCGAGCCTGACGGACCCGGAGGCGATCGTGTATCGCCAGCAGGTGCTCGCCGACTGCCAGGACCAGCCTTCGGTGGTGATCGACCTCTACAACCTCGCCGTCGAGGCGATCGGGGCCCAGAAGCGGATCTGGCGCTCGTTCCTGAGCTCACCCGACTCGGTCCTCAATTGGTCGGTGCAGCTGCTGGAGCTGTTCGTGAGCGCGCTCAGGCGGCTACGGGGCCTTGCCGACGAGCATGCGGGTAGCTTCCGCTCGGAGGGGTTCAACCGGTTCTTCGCGATGCTCGCCAGCGAGCTCGACGACCAATACCTTGCGACCGTCGAGGGCCACCTCAAGGAGCTCAAGTTCCGGCGTGGCGTGCTGATCAGCGCCGCGCTCGGCAAGGGCAACAAAGGCATTCGGTACGTGCTTCGCCGCGCTCCCGAGCAGAAGGGCTGGATGCAGCGGCTCTCGGTGGCGAACCGATCCGGGTTGAGCTTCCAGATCGCTGACCGCGACGAGAACGGCTTCCGGGCGCTGTCGGAGCTGCGGGGCAGAGGGATCAACCTGGTCGCCAATGCGGCGGCGCGGTCTGCCGACCACATCCTCAGCTTCTTCAGCATGCTGCGGGCCGAGCTCGGCTTCTATGTCGGCTGCCTGAACCTGCGGGAGCGGCTTGCCGCCAAGCAGGAGCCCACCTGCTTCCCTGTGCCCGCCACGCCGGCGGAGCCCACGCTGTCGGCGAGGGGACTCTATGACGCCTGCCTCAGCCTGAGCGTCGAGGCCCGGGTCATCGGCAACCACCTGGACGCGGACAACCGGCGGTTGGTGATGATCACGGGCGCCAACCAGGGCGGCAAGTCGACCTTCCTGCGCAGCGTCGGGCTGGCATATCTGATGATGCAATGCGGCATGTTCGTGCCCGCCGAATCGTTCCGTGCGGGCGTCTCCGCCGGCGTCTTCACGCACTACAAGCGCGAGGAAGACGCCACCATGACCAGCGGCAAGCTCGACGAGGAACTGAGCCGAATGGGCGACATCGCCGGCAGGATACGCCCGGGCTGCATCCT
>WNGG01009389.1_pt1 | contig 13065 bp, 11 predicted proteins | sample 5400661 | NCBI WGS metagenome assembly WNGG01 (sample SAMN13153372, study PRJNA577476) | soil metagenome | isolation source: 100 cm soil or saprolite under Garry oak tree replicate 1 | place: USA:California | collected 2016-06-15
GTCTGGCTGCAAAGGCTGTTTGCCGCTGGCTCCAGCTTGAGCGGCTGCGGGAGCGTTCTGATCAGCTGGGGCGGCTTGAGCCGGTTGAGCTGGGGCGGCTTGAGCCGGTTGAGCGGCCGCGGGAGCATTCTGGTCAGCCGGAGCGGCTTGAGAATTCTGAGCCGGTTGGCTGGCTGCGGGTTGACTCGGCGTGGTCGAGGTGGTTTGCTGCGCGAAGGCCGGCAATGCGAGGACAACGGCCAAGAGCAGCGCTACGATGAGTCTGTTCTTCATTTCAACTTCCTCCGAATGGGGGAGCATTGTTGGCTCCACTCCAGCACGCCTTACGGGCGTGTTGCGTTTTTTTTGCGTCCCCTAACGGGTGAACTAAAGGCAAGCTTTTCAGCATTGCTGGCTCTACGCTGACGCGGCATGGAGCCAAACCCTAAAATAATCGGTACCCAATGGTGCTGATACCTACGTCTATCTATAACAGGTCAAATGCCAAACCGCTGGAAAGCTAAACCCTTGGTTTTCAACAAGATTGTAGACCTTTGCGGGATTCCGCGGGGCAGAAAACGTCTGCGCAGAGTAATTTTGGCAAAAACTGATATAAAAACTGCGTGGGCCACAAAGCCGAAAATCATGTGAGGGAACGAATGCACAAGAGCCATAGATTTGGCTGTCTGATCGCGATTTTCTGGTTGGTGACTGTCAGTTTGGGTTCGTCGCAAGCGGCTTCGCCGACGCCTGATCAGAACTTTGCGTCGGCTAAGATTTCTGCCGACCGTCTGAAACAGTACTCTGACTTGGCCCTGCAATGGGAGCAGGAGTATCTGCGTATCGATACCACGAATCCTCCTGGCAATGAGACGCGGTCGGCGGCTTTCTTCAAAAAGATTTTCGATGCCGAGGGAATCGAAAACCGCGTATTTGAGTATGTACCCGGTCGGGCCGATATATGGGCCAGGGTTCCACACAATACGACGGAGGCAAAACGTCCGATCATTTTGTTGAACCATATGGACGTGGTCACCAGCGATGCCTCGCACTGGAAGGCGCCGCCGTTCAGCGCTGCAATCCTCGGCGACTCGATCTATGGACGCGGTGCGCAGGACATGAAAAGCGAAGGCTTGGCTCAGTTGGTCGTAATGGTCATGCTGAAGCGTGAGAAGGCGGCCCTTGATCGCGACATCATCTTTTTGGCGGTGAGCGACGAGGAAGCGGCCGGCACTGGCACGGATTGGATGATCGCCCACCAGCGGGACCTGCTGGGGAATGCCGAGTTTCTGATTAATGAAGGCGGCGAGAACCTGCTGGAAAACGGGAAGGTAAAGTACATTGGAGTGGATGTCGGCGAGAAATCACCATTTTGGCTTCATGTGGTGGCACATGGCCGGCCCGGCCACGGATCGCGTCCTATTCCAGACTCGGCACCTAACCGGCTGGTAAAGGCGCTGGACCAGATCATTGCCTATCGCACTCCGTTTAAAGTTCTGCCGGTGGTGGAGGAATTCCTGCAGGTCATGGCGCCGTATGAGCCGCCTGAACGGGCACGCCGGTTCCAGAATATCCAGCAATCTCTGCAAGACAAGAATTTCCAAAACGAAGTGGAACGCGACGAATCGCTCAACTTCCTTCTCCGCAACACGATTGCATTAACCATGTTGGGCGGCTCGGCGCAGACGAAGAGTTCCGCAAAGCCAACTACTCTCCCACGGACACCGCTTTGTATAGCGCGATTCGTCAAGTCTCGTCACATTATTTTCCGGGCACTCCAGTCGCTCCGCGGTTGACCAGCGGGTACACCGAAAACCAGCGCTACCGTCCGTTGGGAATTAATGCCTATGGATTCTCTCCGTACACCGCGACGGCGCAGGAAGGCAGCACCGAGCATGGGAATGACGAGCGCATACGCGTGGAAGAGGTGCGACGCGGGTACCGGGTACTGTATGACGTGGTAACACTGGTAGCAAAGTGATGAGCAACAGACGCAACTGAAATAACTAGTGCATCCTGCGCTCAAAAGCGTGGCACATCGGCCGTGGCGTTTGCCCGCCGGGCCGTGGATCATGGCGCAGACCTGGCATGATCTGTTATTTGCCCATTGGCCGATAGAGTCCGCCGTTTTGAGAAAGCTGGTTCCGCAAGCGCTGGCGCTGGATACTTTTAACGGCCAGGCGTGGATTGCGGTAACTCCTTTCCACATGAGCGGGATTCATCTTCGCGGCTTGCCGGCGCTGCCTGGCCTGTCACGTTTTCCCGAGCTGAACGTCCGCACCTACGTGACATTCGACGACAAGCCGGGTGTCTACTTTTTCAGCCTTGATGCCGCTAGCGCCGCGGCGGTTTGGGGCGCAAGAACCTTCTACCATTTGCCTTACTTTGCTTCGAACATGTCGGTGGAAACCCGCGAGCAATGGATTAGGTATCTATGTCGACGTAGGCAGTCAAGCGCGGAATTTGCCTCTACAGTGTGGCCGAAGGGCATGTCTATCGCGCCGAAATCCACCACAAGCCATGGCCCTTGCAAGACGCCGAAGCTGAGATCGAGATCAATACCATGGCGGCGCCTTCCGGCATTTCACTATCGGGAAGACCCGCCCTCTTGCATTTCGCGCGAAAATTGGGAGTTCTGGTGTGGCGGCCCCATCGTGTAAGTTCCTCCTGAAAACACATAGCAGTGAACCTGGCCAGTGCTGGAGTTTTGTTGCGACCATCTCTGCCTTCCCATATTCTGCATTTAAGTTATGAATGGTCCCGAAGAACTCCTCCTGGAACTATTTGCCATCTTTGTGGCGGCAAAGGTGATGGGAGAAGTATTCGAACGGCTGAGCCTGTCTGCCGTGCTGGGCGAAATTCTGGCAGGGATTTGCCTGGGCCCCTATGCGTTGGGCTTGATTCATCCCAGCGACACACTGCATTCGGTGGCCGAACTGGGCGCCATTTTCGTGCTGTTCAGCGCCGGCTTGCAAACCAGTCCACGCGACTTGATAAGCGTAGGTAATAAGGCGCTGCAGGTGGCAGTGGCGGGCGTTATCGTGCCTTTTGTTCTGGGCTTCACATATATGAAGCTCCGCGGAGATGCTACCCGCGAAGCGGTCTTCGTAGGCGCGGCCATGGTGGCCACGAGTGTGGGCATCACCGCGCGCGTGCTCGGCGACTTGCGCGTACTCGCCACCCGAACGGCCAAAATCATCATGGGCGCGGCAGTCTTTGACGACATCCTCGGCATGGTGCTGCTGGCGGTTGTAGCTGGTCTTGCCTCTGGGAACGGATTGGGTTGGCTGCATCTGAGTGTGCTGATCGTTGAAGCCGCCACTTTTGCGCTGTTCATGATCTTTATTGCTCCCCGGATCGTGCATCGCATGCAGCCCCGAGTTGAGCATCTTTCCACACAGAATGCTTCGCTTGTGGTTGCGCTTGCCTTGTGCCTGTTCCTTTCCTGGCTAGCCTCAAAGATTGGGATGGCCGCTATCATCGGCGCATTTTTTGCGGGTTTGATGTTCGCCGATTACGCTCCAGAATGGAATCTGATGCCGCGCGTGGGGGGTATTAATGAGTTCTTGTCGCCTTACTTTTTCTTTATCATTGGCACGCGGCTGAACCCGCAATTGTTCACTAGCAAGGTGCTGGACGCGGCGATCATCGTGTCTCTGCTGGCGATTGTTTCCAAAGTAGCCGGGTGCGGACTACCTCTGCTACGCGAAGGGCGGGCGACGGTTTTGCGAGTGGGATTTGGCATGATGCCGCGAGGCGAAGTCGCTTTGATCGTCGCCCTGGTGGGTTTGCAGTCGCAAATCGTTACTCCGACGACCTATGGCATTGTGGTTTTCATGACCGGTATCACTACCCTGCTGGCTCCGCCCATATTGCGTTATCTGTTCCATGGCGAGACCCGCGAACTCGAAGAACACGCCAATGCTGCTCACGTACATTTATAATTCCGGGTTTCTACCGCAAGGAGAGATCCATGTCCCTCGCAGGACGAGTGGCGCTGGTCACTGGTGCATCCCAAGGGATTGGGCGGGCCTGCGCTGTGAGGTTGGCCGGCGAGGGAGTTACTGTGGCGGTAGCGTCTCGCAATCAGGAAAAGCTTAATGAACTGGTGAGCCAGATTAAGGCAAGGGGTGGAAATGCCGCGGCCTTTCCTCTGGATGTTTCTGATGAAGAGCAGATCAAGGGCACCTTCAAAGCGGCATTGGGAGAGTTCAGTAAGATCGATATCCTGGTGAACAACGCCGGGATCACACGCGATCAGTTAGTCATGCGGATGAAGCGTACGGACTGGGACATGGTCCTAAACACAAACCTCACATCAGCCTATTGCTGCATTCAGCAAGTGATCGGTTCCATGCTCAAGCAGCGCTGGGGACGCATTATCAATGTCAGTTCGATCTTCGGGCAGATGGGACAGGCTGGACAAGCCAATTACGCTGCCTCGAAAGCAGGTCTCATTGGATTGACCATGGCGATCGCCCGGGAAGTCGCATCGCGAAGCATTACTTGTAACGCTGTGGCCCCGGGATTCGTCGAAACGGCTATGACCTCGGGGCTCCCGGATGACCTCAAGCAGACCGCGCTGAAGCTCATCCCCCTGGGTCGCATTGGCACGCCGGAAGATGTGGCAAACGCGGTGGCGTTTCTTGCATCGGACGAAGCTTCCTACATCACCGGGCATGTGTTGAACGTGAATGGAGGAATGCTGATGGGGTAGCGCGTGCCATCTCCGGGCTGTCAATTGTGCGGGTGGAGTCGCCGGTTCACATTGCCCAGGCTCGCGAACTTTTTCTGGAATATGGGAACTCGCTGGGTTTCAACCTTTGCTTCCAAAGCTTTGATGAGGAACTCGCGGGACTGCCAGGTGACTACGCTTTTCCAGAAGGAAGGTTGCTGCTGGCGCAATATGACGGCGCATTGGCTGGATGTGTCGCGCTGCATCAGCTCGAGCCGCATGTGTGCGAGATGAAGCGGCTGTATTTGCGTCCTCAATTTCGGGGCAAGGGTGCGGGACGCGCGTTAGCTGAAACCATAATCTGGGAAGCCCGCGCCATCGGATATCGTCGCATGCGACTCGATACGGTTGTGCCGGTCATGCAGGCTGCAGTGGCAATGTATCGTCGCTTGGGATTTACCGAGATTGCGGCCTATCGTCCGAACCCGATCCCAGGGGCGATGTACATGGAGCTGGAACTCTAATCTCAAGTCCATCTTTAAGCAGGAGTGCGATATGAAAGTTCTTTTGCTGATCCTCACGTTTCTTTTTGCCATCTCCTCATTTGCGGCTACTGGCAAGTCTGTCTCTTACAAAAGCGGTGACGAAACGGTGCAAGGCATGCTGTACACACCAAGCGGTAAAGGTCCGTTCCCTGGCATCGTTGTCATCCACGAATGGTGGGGGCTGAACGACTGGGTAAAGGAACAGGCCTCGAAACTTGCTGATCAGGGATATGAAGCACTGGCTGTCGATCTCTACCGCGGAAAAGTTGCGACCACGCCCGATGAGGCCCATGAATTGATGCGTGGAGTTCCGGAAGATCGCGCCACTCGCGACTTACACGCTGCCTTTGAATTTCTGAAGTCCCAATCCAATGTGAAGAAAGACCGGATTGCCTCGATTGGCTGGTGTATGGGCGGAGGTTACTCGCTTGATGTGGCAATTCAAGAACCGACCTTGACTGCTGCCGTGATCCACTACGGCCACCTCGCCGTCGATGCTGACTCGTTAAAAAAGATCAATGCGTCAATACTCGGCATTTTTGGCGGACAGGACCGTGGTATCCCTGTGGATGACGTAAAGAAATTTGAACAGAGTCTGAAGCAGCTGGGCAAGAAGGTCGAGATAGTTATTTATCCCAATGCCGGACACGCCTTCGAGAATCCCAACAATAAAGACGGGTATCGCCCAGATGACGCCGCCGACGCTTGGAAACGCACTATTAAGTTTCTGGAGAGCACACTGAAAAAATGAACGAACCTCAATCTTTAATTCCAAAAGCTTCTGGCGAGTGCTGAGTACTATTGATTTACACGCTCGCACTTTTTCCACGAGATGAGGGTTGAATTTCCACTTGCCAGAAGGTACTACTCTGGTTACTATTCGAGCCATCCACGGGAGCCTCACTTGGAAGTTTTTTCTATGAATATCGGCGAAACCATCCGGAACTTCCGGTTGCATAGAGGGATGTCCCAGGGAGACATTGAAAAGCGCACCGGCCTGCTGCGCTGCTATTTGTCGCGGGTGGAGAACGGGCATACCATCCCGTCGCTCGACACACTGGCCAAGATCGCAGGCGCGATGGAGCTGCCTCTTTCTCAGTTCTTCTCGGAATCCGGGCACAGCAATGGTAGCAAGGGGCTTCCCCAACTGTCGGATGATGAACTCCGCTTCCTCAGCCAGATTCGGCGCTACTCCGTAAGTCTTAACGACAGTGACCGCAAGTTGGTGCTGGCCATGGTTAAGAAAATGGCGTCGAATGCGGTGAAGTAAGTAACGCAGCATTCAGCACTCAGCCAACCCTCAGCGACAGCATTTAGCGCTTGGCACTTAGACACGCCAGGTCCGCCTTCTTCCCTTTCCTAGATCGATGACTGAATGCAGAATGCTGAATGCTGACCGCTGAGTGCTGTTTTTGAGTACTTTGGTTCTATGCCCTCTTGTGCCCAACGGGAACCTCGTCTGCTTGTTCTTTAAGCTCTACACTATCTGCTGGAGAATTTGTGACCATCGATGAAGAATTGTCCTTGCTCGATACGCAACTGCGCCGATTGAAGATCGAGTACGAGATCTACTTCAGCAATCCCACGAAAAGGCCGCCCACGGACGTTGAGTGGAAGGTGCTGAGCTTACTGCGCAAATTCAGCGATGGGACGCGAATGAGTTTCTCGCAACGATTCCGCTACAACGAAATTGCCCAGCGCTACGCCATCTATAGCGATCTATGGAGAAAGAAAGCTCGCATACGTGAGGAAGGCTACCGTCGTCCCCAGGATGCACTGCTCTCGGTGCAGGGTGTTCGTCCGGAGGAGCATGAGCCAGAGCACAAAGTATACGGAGTGCGACACAAAACATCTGAAGAGCAGCCTTTCGCCGTGGAATGGTCGGATGCTCACGCGGAACAAGATCAAGTAGAGAAGCTTTACAAAGTGCTTACGGAAGCTAAGAAAAAAGCGGGCGAAGCGGTCTCGGGCAACATCGATAGCTTTACCACCTTCGTCCAAAAGAAAACCAGCCAGATTCGGAAGCAGTACAAATGCGAAAAGGTGGAATATTCAGTCGAGGTGCAGGACGGCCACGTCAAGCTGAAGGCTAAGGCAAAGGTTTAGCGTTATCCCGCCCGTTCCATTCTGTTTTATTCCATCGAACAAATTGGCGACTTCTCCTTTCGTGAGCCGGTAAGTGTTAGAATGCGTTTTTCCAGGACAAACCATGTTTGCATCGGTCACCCGCCTGCGCGTTCGATCTCTGAGGTATGTGCCAGGATTCCTATGGATGACTTTTCTAAGTCAACGCCAGGTTGTGCGCGCGCTTGAGTTTGTTGGTGGAAAACTGCTGATAGACGCACGTCGAACATTCTGGACGCTGACGGCCTGGGGGAGCGAGCGGGCCATGAAGGCATTCCGTGGCTCTGGGCCGCATGCCAAGGTTATGCCAAAGCTCCTAGAATGGTGTGATGAAGCCTCCTATGCTCATTGGATCTCAGAGAGCGATGCCATCCCGTCCTGGCCGGAGGCCTATGAACACTTGCAGAGTGAGGGACGCCTATCGCGAGTGGCACATCCCTCGCGCAATCACGAAGCCCGTGAATTTGCGAGGCCTCGTCTCAGTCCTCTGATCGGGCAGGATTTGAAGCCAGTGCGTTCAAGCGAGGCGGTGTCCGCACGCTAGGACTGCCCCCGGACACCTCTCTCTGCTGATAAAATTTCCAGTTGCTCGTTCCAGCACTTATCTTTCAGCATTCGAGGCGGTGAATGTCCAAAATCCAGCGTGCCATTCTCAGTGTCACCGACAAGACAGGATTGGTTGACTTTGCCCGCAAGCTCGAGGGTATGGGCGTAGAGCTCATTTCGACCGGAGGGACTGCAAAACTTCTGCGGGATTCCGGGGTTGGCGTGAAGGATATTTCGGAACTCACCGGATTTCCCGAGATGCTCGATGGGCGAGTTAAAACACTCCATCCCAACGTGCACGGAGGCATCTTGCATCGGCGCGAGAATGCGTCGCACCGGACCGCGGTGGCGGAACACGGTATTGAACCGATCGACATGGTGGTGGTCAATCTGTATGCCTTCGAGAAAACTGCGGCCAAGCCAGACGTTCATTTTGAGGAACTGATCGAGAACATCGACATTGGTGGGCCTTCGATGATCCGTTCTGCGGCTAAGAATTTTCAGGATGTCGCTGTGGTCACTTCGCCTGCAAACTACGACGCCATTGCAGAGGAACTGGCTGAATCATCTGGCGAGTTATCTCCCGCGACCAAGTGGCGTTTGGCGCAGAAAGCATTTGCGACCACGGCGGCTTACGATTCCGCCATTGCTTCCACCTTGGAGCGAGTCAGCGCCAACGGCCGCTTCGAATTTCACTCGGAAAGTGGATTTCCAGAGACCCTGCGTCTTTCTTTCCACAAGATTACCGATCTTCGTTACGGAGAAAACCCTCACCAGAAGGCCGCAATGTATTCCGACGGCTCCGGCGTCGGCGTAGCGAATGGACGGCAGCTCCAGGGGAAAGAGCTTTCTTACAACAATATTGTGGATTTGCAGGCGTCGTGGGATCTGGCTCAGGAATTCGAGGAGCCGGTTTGCGCCATTATCAAGCACACCAATCCTTGCGGAACCGCGACGGCCAAAACGCTGGTGGAGGCTTACAAAAAAGCGCTGGAGTGCGATCCGGTTTCTGCTTTCGGAGGAGTTATTGGTGTGAACCGAACCGTCGATGGCGAAGGGGCGGAAGAAATGGCCAAGCTTTTCCTGGAAGTGATTGCGGCGCCTTCGTTCGACGATGCGGCTAAAGCTAAATTCGCCTCCAAGAAGAATCTGCGCCTGGTGGAGATAAACCATGCCCCGCAAAAATGGGTATTGAAGAATGTTTCCGGCGGGATTCTGGTACAGGATGCGGATCTGCGGTCATTGCAAGAAGGTGACTTGAAAGTCGTTACCAAACGCCCGCCGACGGCGGAAGAAAAGCGTGCTCTGCTGTTTGCATGGAAGGTTAGCAAGCACGTGAAGTCGAATGCCATTCTCTATGCCCGGGACGGGCAGACGGTTGGGGTTGGGGCAGGACAGATGAGCCGGGTGGATTCCTGCCGCATCGGCGCCATGAAAGCCGTGTTGCCATTGAAGGGCACCGTCGCCGCTTCCGACGCCTTTTTCCCCTTCCCTGATGGTGTGGAGGAGATCGCCAAGGTCGGGGCCACTGCCATCATCCAGCCCGGAGGTTCAGTCCGCGATAAGGAAGTGATTGAAGCGGCCGACCGGTTGGGAATGGCCATGATATTTACCGGAGTCAGGCACTTCAGGCACTGATTTGAGGGTCGATGGCGAGCTGAGAATCTCGATTTTCAGTTTGTCAATCGTAAATACCAGCAGCTCACCCCAGCAGTCCTTGTACCCTGGTCATTGCCTGTTCCGGTTCAACCGCCTCCCGTGCCATCCGCCATCGGCGGCTAAGGTTTACAATATTCAAGCACCCACCCGTGGCGGTTCAGCATCCAATCGCTTTGGTTTTGGGAACTCGGAAGGTCCTTGATGAAAAGCATTTATCGCCCTTTTTTCTTAATGTTGGTCGCCGCCACCGCTTTCGCCCAGCAAGCCGCACCGGTCTCCAATGCCAAATCGGCCACACAGACTCCCGCGCACAAGCCGGACAGGGCTGCCGCTTACTACCATTACGCCATGGCCCACATGTACGAAGAGCAAGTGGCGATGTATGGCCGCAGCGAACTGGCGAACAAAGCGATCGAGGAATATCGCCAAGCGATTGATGCTGATCCCACTTCAGAGTACTTGACTTCGGGACTGGCGGAACTCTATGCCAAGACGGGGCGAATCAAGGACGCAGTGGTCGAGGCCCAGGATATCCTCAAGCGCGATCCCAACAATCTGGAAGCACATAAACTACTGGGGCGCATTTATTTGCGGTCCTTAGGCGATGTGCAAGCTGGCAGCGGATCGCAGAACATGCTCAAGCTGGCCATCGACCAATACGAGCAGATGGTCAAGATCGAACCTGACAACGTAGATAACCACCTGCTTTTAGGCCGGCTTTACCGCCTCAACAATGACCTGCAAAAAGCGGAGAACGAGTTCAAGATCGCGGTCAAGATGCAGCCGGATTCCGAGGAAGCGGTCACCACGCTTGCGTATCTCTACAACGAGGAAGGAGACACCAACCGCGCTGCCCAAGTGCTGGCTTCCATCCCCGACGCGGCGCGTTCGGCCAAGTTGTATTCCGCGCTTGGATACACCTATGAGCAGCAAAAGCAGTACAAGAATGCGATCGATTCTTACAAGCGGGCGATTGAACTGGATCGCGACAATCTCGATGCCATCCGGGGCTTGGCCCAGAACTTGATGAATGATGGTCAAACCAACGCTGCGCTCGAGCAATACAAGATTATCGCCGATGCCAATCCTGAAGATGCGCAGACTTATCTGAAGATGGCGGAGATTTATCGCAAGACCGGAAAGTTCGATCTGGCACTGGAAAATTTGAAAAAAGCCGAGTCCATGGTGCAGGACTCGATCGAGGTTCCGTACAACATCGCTGCGGTTTATCAGGCACAGGGGCGCTACGACGAGGCGATCCAAGTGCTTCAGAACCTGCTAAAGAAAACCGAGAAGGCGGATAACAGTTACACCCAGGGCGAGAAAAACAATCGAGCCGTGTTTTTGGAACGCCTGGGAACGATTTATCGCGAAAACAACAACAACCAGCTCGCGATCGACACGTTCCGCAAGATGCTGGCACTAGCCGATGAGAATGCGGTACGCGGCTATCAGCAAATCATCGACACCTATCGTGAAGCCAAGCAGTGGCAACAGGCTACGGACGCGGCGAGAGAAGCTTCGCAGAAGCTGCCCAAAGACCGCGGCCTGAAGATGGTGTATGCCGCCCAACTGGCGGATATGGGAAAAGCGGACGAGGGCTTACAGCAGGTAAAGGCGCTGCTCACCGGCAAACCTGACGACCGCGAGGTATATATCACGCTGGCCCAGATGTATAGCCGGCTAAGACGTTGGCCGGAGGCCGAAGAAGCTGTGGACAAGGCAGAACAGCTTTCCACTAAGGCGGATGACAAGAAAGACGTGTACTTTCTGCGTGGGTCCATCTACGAGCGTCAGAAGAAATATGAGCAGGCGGAAGAAGTGTTCCGTAAAGTTCTGGTCGGCGATCCCCAAAATGCAAACGTTCTGAACTATCTTGGTTACATGCTTGCGGACCGGGGGATGAGGCTGGACGAAGCGCTGAATATGATCAAGAAGGCTGTGGACCTGGATCCGGCGAATGGCGCCTACCTTGATTCACTGGGTTGGGCTTACTACAAGCTGGGAAAATATGACTTGGCGGAAGATACGCTGATGAAGGCTTCGCAGCGGATCGGCACTGATCCTACCGTCCAGGACCACCTCGGAGATCTCTATCAGAAGACCGGGCGCTTGAAGCTGGCGGCGGCACATTGGGAGCGGGCTCTGCTGGAGTGGAACAAGACCGTGGCTGCGGAAGTGGATCAAAATGATGTAGCACGGGTGCAGAAAAAGCTTGAGTCAGCCAAGATGAAGCTGGCCAGGGAAGATTCTCAGAACAAGTAAGGCCTTTGTATCGGCGCTACGGTTGCAATGCTAGACTCACTGCATGCTCGCCGAATATGCGGTGCGAGTGGAGCAATCCGGCGGACGCCGTTTTGCTGAACCAAGCCATCCTTATCGCAACGATTTTCAGCGCGACCGCGACCGCGTAATCCACTCCCGCGCTTTTCGCCGGCTGGAAGCCAAGACACAGGTTTTCACTCGCCGCTACTCCGATCATTTCCGTAATCGCCTTACCCACACCATCGAAGTAGCGCAGATCGCACGAACCATTGCCTTACAACTAGGCTTGAATGGGGATTTAGTGGAAGCTCTGGCGCTGGTGCACGATGTCGGGCATCCGCCTTTCGGTCACGCCGGGGAAAAAGCTCTCGACTCCGCCATGCGCGCCCACGGGTCGTTCTTTGACCACAACTTGCACGCGTTGCGGATTGTGGAAGATTTCGAAATGCGTTATGCCGCTTTTCGAGGATTGAATCTGACATTTGAGGTGCGCGAAGGCATCATTAAGCATTCGCACGACTATGATGCCAGCCAGTTTCCTGAACTGGCGGAGTATCTGCTCGATCAACGTCCGCCGCTGGAAGCTCAACTGATTGATCTGGCGGATGAGATTGCCTATTACACCGCCGACTTGGACGACGGTTACGAAGCTCATCTGCTTAGGCTCGAAGATATTTGCGAGGGCCTTCCCGTCTTTGCCCGTTTCTATCGCGAAGCCGAGCGGACGTATCCGAGTGTGATGGAAAAATTGAAGTTCAACGAGGCGCTCAAGCGTTTGCTCGACCACATGGTCGGAGACCTGATCCGCAACATCGAGAAACGAATTCGGAACGCAGGGATAAAGTGCCTGGAAGACGTGCGAGCCTGTCGCCACCGGCTTGCCGCGTTCAGCTCGGCAGTGGAAAAGGAACGAAGTGAGACCAAGAAGTTTCTCTACGTCAATCTGTATTTCAGCGCGGCTCTGGATCCGGAGAAGAACGACGCTGAACGTGTCATCAGCGAATTGTTCGACCTATGGATGGCGCATCCAGAAAACCTGCCGTCCAGTTATCAAGAAAAAGCCAAGCTGGAACCTTTGTCGCGGGTGGTGTGCGACTACATTGCGGGGATGACCGACAACTATATTTACGAGCAATATGAAAAATATTGCCCCAAATTTAACGTTGCGGCGGGGACCACAGAGAAAGGGTGAATGCCAGGATTAGAATCTTGTGATCTGCGTAGCCATTGTGGCATTACCGACCGGCCGATAGTCACTGTGGTAGATGTCCA
>WNGG01018861.1_pt1 | contig 13065 bp, 12 predicted proteins | sample 5400661 | NCBI WGS metagenome assembly WNGG01 (sample SAMN13153372, study PRJNA577476) | soil metagenome | isolation source: 100 cm soil or saprolite under Garry oak tree replicate 1 | place: USA:California | collected 2016-06-15
GGCTGCAACTTGCCAACGGGCCGGTCCAGGGCGCGGTCGTGACCTGCCGCACGCACGGCTCGCGCTTCAACCTGGAAACCGGCGCAGCCATCCGTGGCCCGGCCCGCAAGCCGGTCCGTACCTACCCTGTGCACCTCGTTGGGGAGACTGTTGAGGTGGAGGTGGACTGAATGTCCTCTCAATCCAAGAATCTATTAACACTAGAAGAATACCTGGCTCTCGAGCGTAAGGCCGAATTGAAAAGCGAATATTTTGCTGGCGAGATGTTTGCCATGGCGGGTGCCAGTAGACGGCATAACCTGATTACGGCAAACATTCTCAGAGTACTTGGGAATCAACTACTGGAGCGTACCTGTAACGTCTATCCGAGTGACATGCGAGTGAAGATCAGCAAAATAGGCAAGTATACCTATTCGGATGTCGTTGTCGCTTGCGGCGAAGAGCGGTTTGAGGACGAGCATAACGACACGTTGCTCAATCCGGTCGTGATTATCGAAGTATTGTCCGAGTCCACAGAAGCCTATGATCGGGGCAAAAAATTTGAGCACTATCAATACCTGGAGTCTCTTGCTGAGTATCTTTTGATAGCCCAAGACTCCTATCGGGTTGAGCAATATGTACGGCAGAATGATAGAACGTGGACATACTCTGAGTTTCACGATATTGAGGACGTCGTGCCACTGCGTGCCATTGACTGCAATCTGGTTCTCAAAGATGTGTACGCTAAGGTTGTGTAGCTCATCCTTGGAGCGGGTGCTGAAATGAGGCCCTTGATCCCTTCTGAACAACAGGTGTCCACAGTCGACCCAAACGTGGTCCAGCAACCTACCACTGACAGCTCGGACCATGTCACTTATGAGGACGTGCCCACGATCCTCGGGGCCCCCCTGTCAGAGATTAAACTCGAAGACCGCGCGCATGCCTTGCGCGGGGCGCAGATCCTGGCCCAGTGCCTCATCCTCGAAGGGGTCGAGGTGCTGTTCGGCTATCCGGGCGGCGCGAACCTGGAAATTTTCGACGTGCTCCAGGAGTACGGGATTCGCTGCATCCGCGTCGAGCACGAACAGGGCGCGGCCCATGCCGCTGAGGGATTCGCCCGAGCCACCGGGAAAGTGGGCGTGTGTCTGGCGACCTCCGGACCCGGAGCAACTAACCTGGTGACCGGCATTGCCGATGCCAACAGCGATTCCGTCCCGATCGTCGCGATTACCGGCAATGTTCCCTCCCACCTGCTGGGCAAGAATGCCTTTCAGGAGGTGGATATCGTGGCGATCGCGACGCCAATCACGAAGAAGAGCTTTCTCATTGACAGTGTGGCCACTATCCCAACAGTGGTGAGACAGGCCTTCGCGCTGGCGGCCGGGAATCGGCCTGGCCCAGTGCTGATCGACATTCCCAAGGATATCCAGCAGCATTATCCGCGCGACCCAGATGGCAACTACGCGCCACCCCGCATGCCGGCGGAGATCGCTTCCCCTGAGCTACCCATCGGGCCTATCTCCCCTTCTCAGCTTGAGGTGTGCTGTCAGCTTATCCACGCTGCCCGTCGCCCGATCCTCTATGCAGGCGGCGGCGTCACCAGTTCCGATACTAGTCCCCTACTGATGCAATTGGCCGAGAAGTTAGGCTGTCCAGTCACTACCACAGTGATGGGGCTAGGCACGTTTCCCCCGGATCACCCCCTCGCGTTGCACGTGCTCGGCATGCACGGCACCAAGTACGCCAACGTCGCGATCAACGAGGCGGATTTGGTGTTAGCGGTTGGGGTCCGATTTGATGATCGCGTGACGGGCAAAGTGAGTGAGTTCATCAAGCATGGCACGATCATTCATATTGATGTAGACCGCGCTGAGCTGAATAAGAACAAACCGGCCACGCTGCCGATTTGCGCCGATTTGCGCCGGGCGCTGCAGCAGTTGGTCGATACGGTACAGCCGGGGGAGTACACGGAATGGCTGAGATACGTCACTGACCTGAAGGAACAATATCCGCTGAAGGTAGCCGACGAGCGTGAACTCACGCCGCAATATGCCATTGCCCTCCTCAGTCACCTGACTGACGGCAATGCCCTCGTGACCCTCGGCGTTGGGCAGCATCAGATGTGGGCAATGCAGCACTACCAGGTGCGCCAGCCACGCTCCTTTCTCAGTAGCTCAGGATTTGGAACGATGGGCTTTGGCCTGCCGGCGGCCATCGGGGCAAAGATCGGCTGTCCGGACCGGCTGGTCATCGATATTGATGGTGACGGGAGTCTGAATATGACCATCCATGAGCTGAGCACCTGTCACCGGTACGGCGTGGGCGTCAAGGTGGTGGTGATTAATAATCAATGGCTAGGCATGGTGCGCCAATGGCAGGACATGATTTACCAGGGGCGTCGGGCGGAAAGCAGCCTGAGTGACCCCCTCACTGCCGTTAAGCGAGGCGGAGAGGCGGACATCTACCCGGATTTTCTCTCGATTGCCCACGGGTATCGGGTCAGGGCGGAACGAGTCGCGCGCAAGGAGGACCTGCGCGCCGCCTATGAGCGGCTGCTGGCGGACCCAGACGAACCGTATTTGCTCGACATCATCGTCCGGCCTGAGGAAAACGTCTATCCGATGATCCCCGCCGGGGCGACGTATAAAGACATCATCATGTCCGCTGACGATCTCAAGAAGGGCGTCCACCCAAGCCGCCAGGGCTCGAACATCTGAGCAATGGCGCGCTGTGCCAGTACGGCCTGTTTGCTTACTTTCAGGGCCGGATCAGCTGACTGTCGTGAAAAACGATGAACCCTTCGCCTTGCTCGAGAAATTCGCTGATCGGCGCGAGACAGGCGGCACGCCGCTCGGCGGCAATCGCGTGCCCCGCATCGTACACCAGCAGCAGATGGCACGCGGGAATCTGTTCGCGAAAAATATGGCCGGCAGCTCGCGAGCCGGAGCGGTCGCGCGTACCGACCAGGACCAACGTCGGCGCCTTGACTTCGCCGAGTCTGGCTCCCAGTTCCGGGTTCTGCACCGACGCAAGCGGGGGAGATAAAAGGACGAGCCTGTGGACTTGCTCCGGCGTATAGACGGCTTGCGCCAAGGCTGGCGTGGCGCCGCGCGATACGCCGATGACGCTAAACGACGCGACGCTGAGCCCTGCGAGCGAGTGCGACAGATTCGCCGCGAAGTCTTGGGTCTTCTCCACACCAGAGACCGGCACGTCGAGTACGATGACGCGATGATGCGTGGCCAATTCCGCCGCAACCTCGTCGAACAGCGCGCCCTCGCCTGCCGGAAAAATGATAACAGGATGACTCTCCCCTGATTCGACGTATCGGATCGGCAAGCCGTTACACTCGAGAATTCCCTCGCGTACATCGCTCATTGTGATTTGCCTGCTTCAGTTACCTGTGAATTGCTCTCGCTGCCCTCTCAGGTTAGAGATCCCGGATGTGCGGCAGGACATCGCTGGCAAACCGCTCCATGGACTCTAGCTGTTGTTGGTAAGAGAGTCCCGGCCAGACGAAAGCGATATCCATGGCCCCAACTCCGGCTTCGCGCAACGCGCCGATCTGATCAACCACCGTGGCAGAACCGCCGCACAGAAAAGGTCTGTCAAATTCCAGTTTTTCTGGGGGAGACTCTCTGAGCGATTGGGTGACCGCTCTGCTCATGTGTCGTGTCAGTCCCATCTGTACTTTGAAGCGACTCGTATTTCTCTCAGCGGCTTCGTCACTCTCAGCCACATGCGCCCAAAAGCGATACAGCACGTTCTCGGCGGTCGGCTCCCATCCTTCCTTGGCGGCTGCTTCCTGATAGAGCGCAACCCGCTGCTTGATATCCGGCAAGCGAATGAAGGACAGGGCGAGATTCAAGCGCCGGCTCGCGCAAAATTGGACCGATTCCGGGCTGTTCCCTGAAGAGAACACGGGCGGGTGCGGATCCTGCACCGTGCGTGGCCACACCGAAACCGTGCGATAGTTAAAATACCGACCCTCCCAGCCAAACGGTTGCGGCTCGGTCCAGGCGTGCAGGATCAGGTCGATCCCTTCCTGCGTCACGGCCTGCGCCTCATCGGGATTGCTGCGATACGTGAGAATTTCGTTCGCTGTGCCGCGCAGGAACAGGACTATAATGCGGCCGTCGCTCATCGCGTCCAGCATCGCCAGCTCTTCCGCTACGCGCACCGGATTCGACAGCGGCAGTAACGGTCCGAGCACAGCGATCTTGGCCCGCTTGACGACTTCGGTGATGGCGCCGGCATAGATCATCGGGCTCGGGGTCATAATGCGGGGGGAGTAGTGATGTTCCGAGACGCTGACCCAATCGAATCCCAGCTCGTCGGCCAAGCGCAGCTGTTCCTTCGCTCGGCGCATGGTTTCGCTGATCGCTTCACGATCGCACAGGGCTGGCGGCACCGGCCAAGCTGTTGTCGTGGGGTTTCCCGCATAAGACACCGGATTCAAAAAGCCCGCCTTCATAGTGGTGTCCCCTCCAGGTTTCGTCTTAATCAGTTTCTGCTTCGTTCGTCAATTCGACTCTCCCCGTTTGTCCTCACCGTTGAAACATTCAGTTCACCTAGAGCGAATTTCGTTTGCGTTTACTCGCAGTCGCAGCAGGTCCTGGATGCCCGCCTGCGCGGGCATGACGGAAAAGCGCTTCAGAGCAGTGTCATTCCCGCGAAAGCGGGAATCCAGTTTTTGGTAAACCCATTTGCAATTTGCTCTAGTAGCCCAGCTGTTTGTCCACAACTCCCAGGAGGGGCTCGCCCACGCGGACGCGGCGCAGGTTCTCACAGAAGCGGTCGAGGTTACGGGACGCGCGCAGTTGGCTGGCCCCGGCGGTGTGCGGGGTCATGACGACGTTCTCGAACGTCCACAGGGGATGGTCGGCCGGCAACGGCTCGAGCGGGGCGACATCGAGCGCGGCGCCGCCACAGCGGCCGTCTTGCAGGGCGCGCACCAGCGCCTCACCGTCTATAATCTCCCCCCGGGTGACGTTGACGAGGAGCGCCCCCCGCTTCAACTGGGTGAACGCGGCGTCGTTGAACAGTTGCCGCGTCTCCGCGGTGAGCGGGCAGCAGACCGCGACCACGTCCGAGGCAGCGAGCAACTCCGCAAACCGGTCGCGGCCCCACACTTCGCGTACTCCGTCCGACGGCGGCACGGGCCGCTCGTCGAGGGCTAACACGTGCATACCGAACGCCACGGCCCGGCGGGCCATGGCGCGCCCGGCCCCTCCGAAGCCGATGATGCCCATCGTCAACCCTTCAAGCTCGATCTCTTTGCGGCGCATGGCCTCGCGCGCCTGCCAACTGGCAGGGCCGAGGCGGATGGCGGTAGCGATCTGGCGGGTGAGTGCCAAGAGCAGGCCGAACCCGGTGTCCGCCAGGTGCCCGCCCACCAGCCCTTTCTCGCCAGTCAGCACGACATGCGAATCCCGCATCGCTGGGTAGAGGAACATATCTACGCCCGAGGCGATGGCGTGCACCCATCGCAAGCGAGGGGCGGCGTGGAACAGGGATTCGGGAATGAAACCCAAGATAATCTCGACCTCACCGGCCAGGGCGATGGCGTCGCGTACCTGGGGAGCGACCCTGATAGTCGAGCCGGGCGCCGCCGCTGCGCGAATTTTCTCCAGGTCACCCTCGGATACTTCAGGCAAGGTAAGCCCGAGTAGAACGAGGATCGTCACCGGTCCGTCCAGTCGCAAATCGGTCATACGCAGCGCGCCTCCTTTTCGCTGCCGGGATCGTACACCGTCTGCTCCGGTTCATCCAGGCTAGTATTTCACCGGGTTGAGACAGAGAGGGGAGACAAGACAGAGAAGGGCGGAGCGGTCTCTGTTCCTATCTCTGTCTCTTTTTGCTCTGTCCTGCTGACTCCCGGACTTCATCCGGGCTACGACACTGTTCAGCTAAACTGCAACGACACTGCGCCAAGACCGGAAAAAACGGCTCGGTACGTGCCAGGCTGGCGGACCGCGTGATGACAAAACGAGCCGGTAATAACCGGCTGCCCCGGCTCCAAGCCAAACCCGTATTTGTGCAGGAGCGCGCACCGGGGCTTCTGGTCCCACCACTATACCCCATTGCGCAAGACCATCGGCCAAAAGTAAGGCATGACCTGTGTCGGGTCGTACACGACGCTCGTTGATCTCGAACGCCGGCGCAACGGCGCGCACCGCAGCCTTGGCCTCCGCCACATCCACAGCATCGCCGCGCAGTGACGAACCGATAATGAGACACAGTTCCGGTTCTACTGAGCAGTTCATGATTTTCGCCACCGGCACCGTGGCGCCGGAAGGGAAAATCCGGCTCTGCAAGACGTAACCGAACGGCCGGAAGTCTTTGCCCATGCGATCGCGGGCATTGCCGGACGTCAGCCCCACCTTCCAGCCGCCGAGCCTTTCACCCTCGGCTTTGAAGCGGTCGAGAATGCGGAGTTGCACCGCCAGCGCTTCTTCCAATTCGCATTGCACTTGGTCAAGACCGGACGGTTGCGAGCCGTTCCTGCGTGCCGCATACAAGGCGTCGACTACTGCTGCCTGGTCGGCCATCACGTTTAGCTCCTTTCTGCATCGGAGAGCGGCGTTCCGCACCCCTTCGGATCATTAGCGAGTTCACCTGGATGAAGCGAAGCAGAATCCAGGATGCGCAACGTTCTTGTCCCCCGGACCTCATCCGGGCGACGAAACCTTATCCTGGGCTAGGCGGCAAGCGCGGCCAAGGCCGCCGGGTTACTCACCGGCTCGGGCTTGCCTCCGCGCAACAGTTTTGATCCCGGAGGACGGTGGAACGGATCGACTAACCCCAGCGTCTTCCCATACTCGCGCAGGGCGGGAATCACATCGCGGTTGAGTAATTCCAGGCAGCGCAGCCGGTCCTCCGCGGGCACCGGCCCGTCCAGCCAGAAGGAGAAAATGCCGGGACGCAGAATGTCTAAGACTTTCTTGAGCTTGGGGATGACGTTGTCCGGAGTGCCAGCGATCATGACCAGGTCTTTCAGCACCTCGGGGTAGCTGTCGTAAATCGTGCGTTTGACCGCTTCTACTGTTTCGTCGGACTCTTCGCCACCCTCACCGTAGAGAGGTTTCGCGGCAGCGTTGGCGCCGAAATTGGTTCGGGCGAGGCGGCGGGTCGCCTCTTTCGAATTGTAGCCTGGGGGGAACATCCATTCCGGGCGAGCAAAGTGCGCAAAGGCGCCGCCAAAGAGAATCCGCTTCCCCAACTCCTCCGCGCGCTCTTGCGTATCCGCCACCAACACCGGCTGCAGGTAACCAAAATTCTCCGGTCCTGCCTGGTACCCTTCACGGGCTGCCGCCTGGCTGTACAAGTCCCAGAGCTCCAAGGTCGGCTCTAGTCTCGTTGCCAGCGCGATGTAGGGATAACGTCGCTGGGCGCACCAGCGGACCGTGTCAGGACTGATCAGGCCCGGAATCCAGAACGGCGGATGCGGCGTCTGGAGCGGCAGGACCCACGGATTGACGTTGCGAAAGTGGAAGTGTTTCCCCTCGTAGCGAAAGGGGCCGGGCGTGGTCCACGCCTTGATGATAAAGTCGATCCCTTCCTCAAACATTTCGCGGTTGTAAGCAGGATTGGCATTATTAGCGAGTTGTTCAGAGCCCGCGCCGCGCACCCAGCCCGAGACCAGGCGTCCATTCGAGATGAGGTCGATCATGGCCAGTTCCTCCGCCAACCGTAACGCATTGGACACGGTGGGCACAGGATTGCCGAGCAACACGATTTTTACGCGTTTGGTCGTCTTCGCTAGCACTGCCGCCTCGACGTCCATGACTGCGCCCAAACAGAATGGCGTCCCATGATGTTCATTGAGCATAAGGCCGTCAAAATTCAACAGCTCGGCGTCGGTATAGATCTTCTCATCCAAATACTGATTGAGCAGCTTGGAGCCGTGCGCCCGTTCAAAAAACCGGTTCGGCGTCCCGAAGAAGCTGCGCTTGCGCACAACTTCATTTTCCAGCGCCTGGTATTTGGCCGGATCAGTTTCCAGGTCGTAGTGATAGGCACGTTCCGTAAACCACATAAAATGCATGCGTGTACTCCTTTCTGAAAATGGGGGTCAGCCTGACCTCAATCCGAACAATCAGTCTAGCGGTCTGTCCGTGGTGACGGTGCGGCGGGAATCTGCAGCACCGCGCACCAAAGGATTGGTGCTCCAGGAAGGAACTCCCCATAAGCCCGCGCTACCTCTGCGCTCGCGACGGCAACCGCACGCTACCTTTGGCCCGGACCGATAACTCTCCGTCTTGGTTCACCGCAGTTTGCGTAATTTCGGCGTACTGTGTGCCGTCTTCCGCGAAGACTCGCGTCACCTCGCCGTTGAGATAGAGCGTATCCCCCACTGGATTGTGCCGGCGGATCTCGACCGACACGTGCCGCAGGAATCCGCTATCACCCATCCAGTTCGTGAGCTGGTGCACCATCCACGAGCAGCGCTCGGGTCCGTAATCGTACGCGGCAGGCGTACCCACCAGCGTGGCCAAGTCATCCTCCCAATGCACCCGCTCAGGCACGTCAGGGATGCCGAACTTGTTGGGAATCCCCACCCCCGGATGCTTTTGTAACTGTTTCCACGCCAGCTTGTTAGCCCGGATATAGAGGCCGCCCCACCCTTGAGCGAAAGCGATAAACCCGGTGACCGTCATCGGTCCCTTCACCATCGTTTGCAGCTTGTCACCGACCTTCACCTCTTCGATATAGCGGGGAGTTGCCCCGCCGATTTCCTCGGCCTCATAGAGCGAGAAGATTTTTGCCAGGTCGTCGCGCGTGTAGACTACCGGCGGCTTGGCTGTCGTCTCGACATACTTTGTCCCCCGCTCGCGCGCCGTGTCGCGCTCCGTGCGAAAGCACCAGCTCTCACCTTCCGCCACCAGTTCCCCCCGCTGATTGTAGAATTCCGTGTGGTAAATCTGCTGAATGGCTCGCCCAGCAAAGCGGGTCTGATGTTCCACCAGATCCTTGAGCCAGGCCTTGGCGTGGAACTGGTCGCCCAGGAGCATGAGTTTATGCCAGGTGACGTCGATCCCGGCAAACATGGCATGAACGCCGGGCAGGCCAGCCACATAGCCGCTGAACGAGCGATTGAGCGTGAACACAAAGGAGGGGGGCGCCACAAGGCGGCCATATTGAGTCTGGGCAGCATACGCTGGATCGCACCACAGGGGGTTGTCATCGCCGATGCCGTGTGCCCAATGGCGAATGTTGTCGCGGGTCGCCTCATAACACCACGGCTCCACCGTGTCCTCAATCGGCACACCGATCAGTTTCCGCAGGTCAGCGAGACTCTTTTCCGTGATGAGCGAAAAACGCGGCTGGTTTTCTGGCATAATACCCTCTCACGGCCAGCGATCTTTTTTGCCTCTTCAGGATTGCCGGTGATAAAACATGCCAAGGACGCGTTCCAGGCTCACTCCCCGCTCTCCCACTCCCAAGGTAGCGCGTACTTCTTCTTGCTGTTGCACTCCTTGCACGCGGGGACAAGGTTCCCTTTGGTGGACTTGCCGCCGCGCACGAGCGGAATCAGATGATCCATCGTCAGCTCCGCGGGCGGGACGTGACACCGACAGTAGTAACAGATCCCAGCGGCTCGCTTGCGCTTCCACCACTCGGAACGGCGCAGCTCTCGCGCCCGGTTCTTCTCGCGCTGAATATCAGCCGTGCTGACCTCTGAGAGGAAATCCTTCATCTAAATTGCGGCTTGAGGTTGAGGATTGCGGGTGGTCTTTTCGCAATCCTCAACGCGAAGTCCAAGGCAGCCTAAAAGCTCAGAGCGGATTGGTGACCGCTCCCCCTCAGTGTGACCCTTCTTCCATCCCCTCGTGGCCGCCTTGGTGCCGACTCTCGTAGCCTTGGTGAGGTTCTGTAGGCGTTACCACGCCGCCTGACTCGTGGCCGTGGTGAGGCTCTGTAGGCGTTACCACGCCGCCTGACTCGTGGCCGTGGTGAGGCTCTGTAGGCATTACCCCACCTGCAACGCCTGTCGTGCTGCCTTCGCCCTTAGACCTCATCCCTTTCTTCATGCCCTTATGGGAGTGCGCGCCCCGGGTTCTGTGGTGGGCCTTATGCTCGCCTGTCGTGCCCTCTTCCTCGTGGGGGGTACCCACGCCCGTGCCCCCTTCCTCCTGGGCACGCACGCCAAGGGAAGTAGCTGCCAACCCCAAGGCCAGAGCTATTGCTACAACCGTTTTCCCGTTCTTCATACGCTTCCTCCATGGTTATGGGACCCGCTGCCCATCCTGGGCGTTGAGGGTCCAGTTGTACTGCAGATAGTGCAGAGCGTCCGCCTTGGCTTCCAGAATCTTTCTTTTATCATCGTTTACGAAGCGCTGCACGAACCTCGGCACCGACCCGGCGCTGCGCACGAAATCCTCAGCGAACCATTGGAAGATCCGCGATAGGGCAAGCTGCTGGGGGTCGAGGCGGTTACGGGCCGGATCGTTGATGAAGGCACGTGCCGCTTCGGTCAGTTGTTGGTCCACCCGTTCGGCCACGTAAGCTTCCCGGCGTAGCTTTGGGCAACTGGTCGAGGCACAGACAAGGGCGAAGTGGATGCGCGGATCGTGAAACTTCTTGCGCAGGATCTGGTGCTCGATCTCGTCCGGAGAGCGGTCTTTACCGGCCACCGGCAGCGTATACCAGCTGAAGAAGCGCTTGCGGGCAAAAACATTCTCGGCGGTGTATCCCTGGAGGACGCCATTGACGATAGCGGCATTGTAGGCATTGATCCAGAAGGCTTTCTCTTCGGCCTCGGTCATGCCTTCGACCTGCGCGTGCGCCAGGGTGGCAAGGTAGCGCTCAAAAGCGGGTCGGTCGTGGGCCTGGAGGTCACGGTATGCCACCCGACCGTCGGCATCCACGTAGCGCTTGAGCAGCGCATCCCAGGGGCTGTGATCAACCACCGCGTCAGCGGGCCGGGCTAAGGCGAGGACTACCGCCACTGTCAAGAAAACCACCGGCTGCCACATACGCTCCTCAACAGGAGGCGAAAGGAAAAAGGCGAAAGGAGAAAGATTGAGTAGGGTGCGTTCCGCGCACCACAGAGCCGGGGCAAAGAAGCCGGTGCGCAAGCGCACCCTACCTTTTCGCCGTTTCGCCTTTTGCCCCTTTTGCCTTACCATCTTTTGTCTTCTTTTATGGTTTCCGCTATTCTTGCGCCTGATCGCTCCGGTGGATAGAACCGGGGTTCCTATACAAAAGGGGCAAACGGCGAAACGGGGAAACGGCGAAACGGGGTTGAAGAGCAGGGGCGCACGGGGGTGCGCCCACACCGGGTTAGGAGGAAACATCATGCGTCTCACCGGCAAAACCGCCCTGATCACCGGGTCCAGTTCGGGCATCGGCCGGGCTACGGCCTTGCTATTCGCTCGTGAAGGGGCGGATGTGGTGATCAACGGACGGGACGAGAAAAAGATCGCCACCGTGGTCAAAGAAGTCGAATCGCTCGGGCGCCGGGCCCTGGGAATTCGCGCCAACGTCGGGAGTTTCACCGAAGTGGGCGCGATGGTCGAGAAAGCGCTGGCTGAGTTTGGCCACCTCGATATCCTGGTCAGCAACGCTGGAGTCTTTCACCATGCCTCCTTCCTGGCCATGACCGAGGCCGAGTGGGACGAGGTACTGACCGTTGATCTCAAAGGCACGTTTAACTGTGCCCGTGCGGTCGTCGGCCCGATGGCGGCGCAGAAGTGGGGCCGGATCATCTGCATCACCGCGATCTCTGGTCTGACCGGTTATCCGCACATGACCCATATCGCCGCGGCCAAGACCGGCACGCACGGGTTTGTGAAAGCCCTGGCCCGCGAGGTCGCCTCTGCTGGCATCACCGTCAATGCCATTGCGCCAGGTCTGGTGGACACCCCGATCCTGGTCAATCTGTCTGAGGAGCAAATAGCTCGGTTCACCCGCGAGATTCCGGTGGGCCACATCGGCAAGCCGGAAGAAATTGCCGAGGCGTGTGCCTACTTTGCCTCGGACCAGGCCGGCTATGTCACCGGGCAGATTCTCAACATGAGCGGTGGAGGACTTATCTAGCAAAAAGTGCAGAGTCTGAACAAGCAAGATTGAATCATTGGCTCATTGAAGAATTGAGCCATTGAGCCATTGAATCATTGAATCATTAAAAAATGGAAACAATGAAACAATGAACAAATGATACAATGAGTCAATTCTTCAATGAAGCAATGGATAAATCAACAATTTGTTCCAGCTTAGTCCTTAGCGCTCAGTCCTTATTCCGTAAGGAGGAACACCCATGAAGTTCGGTATTCTGTACATTCCTGACTACTACCCTGAGCTGCATAAGTCGGCCAGCCATTACTATGGAGAGATGATCGAGCAGATCCAGTATGAAGAGGAGTTGGGGTTTGACGGCATCTTCTTTGCCGAGCACTACGTGGGTGGCTATGCCTTTCCCTCGCCGCCGGTCTTTGCCGCCGCCGTCGCTCAGCGGACCAAACGTATTCGTCTGGGCACCGGCGTGACTCTGCTGCCGCTGAGCAATCCAATCCGGACCGCTGAAGAATATGCGATGCTAGATGTCCTGAGTGAGGGGCGGCTGGACTTTGGCGTTGGCCGCGGAGTACTGAAAGCAGAGTATGAACTGTTTGACATCGACGAGGCAGAGAGCCAAGGGCGCTTTCACGAGTCCCTAGAAATTATCCTGCAGGCCTGGACCCAGGACACCGTTTCGTATGAGGGCAAATACTATAAGATCCGCGAGGTCACCTCACTGCCCAAGCCGGTGCAAAAACCCTATCCGCCCATTTGGACCGCTTGCGCCGTGACCCCGGAGAGCTTCAGCTGGGCTGGGCAAAAGGGCTTCCATCCCATGACTGTTCCCTTTGCCTATCCCCGGCATGAAGACCTGCAGGCGAAACTGAATCTCTACTGGTCTGCCCTGAAAGAGGCCGGGCACGATCCCAGGACCCGAGAAGTGCTCGGCGTCTATCACCTCTATGTGGCCGAGACTGACGAAGAGGCCCATGAGCAGGCTCGGCAGCACTTCATTCAGTATTGGCGCTTCTTCGCCGACCTGGACCGCAAAGCAGCCTGGCAGTCAGCGGACTACAAAGAGTA
>WNGG01006437.1_pt1 | contig 13064 bp, 10 predicted proteins | sample 5400661 | NCBI WGS metagenome assembly WNGG01 (sample SAMN13153372, study PRJNA577476) | soil metagenome | isolation source: 100 cm soil or saprolite under Garry oak tree replicate 1 | place: USA:California | collected 2016-06-15
ACGCCGGCCCAGGCGGTGTCGATGAAGTCGGGCTTCACGCCGAGGCTCTTGCAGAAGATCTCGGCGAAGTCCACGTCGTAACCGACGATCTGGCCGTCCTTGCGGAACGTGAACGGCACGTAGGCCGCTTCCACGCCGATGCGCAGCTTGCCCGAGCCCTTGATGTCGCCGAGCGTGAGCCCGGACGCGGTCGCCATCCGTGGCCGGCCGCACACGCCCGCCAGGCCCACCGCCGTGATGGAAAGGAACCGTCGCCTGTGCATAGATCCTCCGGGCGCAGGAAGCGCGCCCGCATTCTACTACTCGGCGACGGTGACTCGGAGGACCTCCTCGACGGTCGTCGTACCTTCGAGCACCTTCAGGAGTCCGGCCTGACGCAGCGACTTCATGCCCTGGGCCTGCGCCATCGCTCGGATGTCGGTGACCGGCGCGTTCTTGAGAATGAGATCGCGGATCTCCTGGCTGGCCGGCATCACCTCGTAGATGGCCACCCGGCCCTTCATCCCGGTGAAGTTGCACGCCGCGCAGCCCCGGCCCTTGTAGAACTGCGTCCGGCCCACGCCGGTGAGCACGTGGCCGTAGGGCAGCAGCGAGTCCTCGTTCACCTCGTACGGCTCCTTGCAGTCCTTGCAGACCTTCCGTCCCAGCCGCTGCGCCATCACCAGCAGCAGCGACGAGGCGACCAGGAACGGCGGGATGCCCATGTCGATGAGTCGGGCGATCGTCGAGGGCGAGTCGTTGGTGTGCAGCGTCGAGAACACCAGGTGGCCGGTCAGTGCCGCCCGGATCGAGATCTGCGCCGTCTCGAGATCGCGCGTCTCGCCGACCAGGATCACGTCCGGGTCCTGGCGCAGGAAGGCCCGTAGCGCCGCTGCAAACGTCCGGCCGATGCCGTCGTTGATCTGAACCTGATTCACGCCCTTCAGGTTGTACTCGACCGGGTCCTCGGCCGTCATGATGTTGTGCTCGGGTGAGTTGATCGTGTGGATGGCCGAGTAGAGCGTCGTCGTCTTGCCCGAGCCCGTCGGCCCCGTGATCAGGACCATCCCGTAGGGCTGCCGGATCACCTTCTCGAAGTGCTCGAGCGCCCCCGGATCGAAGCCGAGCTTCGTCAGGTCGAGCTGCAGCGCATCCTTGTCGAGGATTCGGAGGACGGCCTTCTCGCCGAAGATCGTGGGCAGGACCGACACGCGGAAGTCGATCTCGCGCGTGTTGTAGCGCAGCTTGATGCGGCCGTCCTGGGGCAGCCGGCGCTCGGCGATGTCCAGGTTCGACATGATCTTGATACGCGACGTGATGGCGGCCTCGAGCCGTTTCGGCGGCGACAGCATCTCGTGGAGCACGCCGTCGATGCGGAACCGGATGCGGAAGACCTTCTCGTACGGCTCCCAGTGGATGTCGCTGGCGCCCTTCTGGATCGCGTCGACCAGCACCATGTTGACCAGCTTCACCACCGGCGCCTCGTCGGCCGACTCCTTCAGCTCGAAGACGTCCATCTTCGGGCCGTCGTCGTCGCCCACGACCTCCACGCCCTCGAGGTCGCTCGAGATCGTGTGCATCGCCTCCGCCATCGACCCGGCGCCGCTGTCGTAATACTTCTCGATGGCTTCGCGAATCGCGCCCTGGGCGGCCACCACCGGCAGCACGCGCAGGCCGGTGATGAAGGTGACGTGGTCGATCGCGTGCACGTTGACCGGATCGGCCATGGCGACCGTCAGGCTGTCGCCGTCGCGCTGGATCGGCAGCAGATCGTAGCGCCGCGCGATGCCGCCCGGGAGGAGCTGGAGGACATTCATTTCCACGTTGACCGAGGACAGCGTGATCGACGGGACGCCGTACTGCTGGGAGAGGAAGCCCGCGAGCTGATCCTCGTTGATGAAGTGCATCCGCACGAGGATCGAGCCGAGCTTCTCGCCCGAGCCCTTCTGCTTGCGCAGCGCCTGGGCGAGCTGATCGCGCGTGATGAGGCCGCCCGCCACCAGGAGGTCGCCGAGCGGCATCAGGCGTGCGCGCGGCTCCGATCGCACGGCCACCGGCTTGACCGGCGGCTTCGCCGGCATCTTGCTGGCCGGCGACGCCGTCCTCACCGCCGTCGGCGCCGCCGGGGCCGGCGCGGGCGATGGCGCCGTTGCGGTGGCGGTCGCCGCGGTCGGGTTGCGACGGGCCCGCACCAGGCGAGCGGTGACGCTCGCGAGCTTCTCGCGCTCACCGAGCTTGACGTAAATTTCCGCGAGGGCCTCGAGGGCGCTCACGTCGGCCGGATTGGCCTCGGTGATCATCTCGAAGACCTCGGCCGTCTGGCCGAGCTCGCGACGCTGGTCAGGGGTCAGGTCGGGCATGAGCGATTAGGGCAGCCGCGGCTCCCACGATGGCCGCACCTCCCCGGGCCGGAGCGGCGTGGCGAATTCACCCGTCCGCTTGGGACGGCTGCGCGTCTCGGCGAGCACCGCGGCGACACCCTTGCCCGCCTCCTTGGCGAACAACCGCACCATGCCCACCGTCGTGCGCTCGTCGAAGATGGCGAGCAGGATCGCCTCCTCGTCCACCGTCGAGACGTGGATGGATTGCTTGATGCCCTCGTGGAAGAGGACCGTGAACTCGGTCTCACCGAGGAGCTGGGCCATGGCGCTGGTCGAGCTGAACGCGGCCGCGGCGAGGGCAGAGATGGAGACGGTGTCGAGCGCTCGGGCCACGCCGTCCATGGCGAGGAGCTGGCCACTCCGGTCGATGAGCAGCGCCTCGATCGCGGCCGACTCGCTCAGGAACCGCTGGAGGATCTCGCGGATCCGTGTCGCGTCGTTTTCCTGGATGACCATGTCTCGCACCTTCGTCATCTTGCCCCCTTCCCGCCGTCGCCGAACTCGCCGGCGAGGACCATGCGTGACACCGTGTTGAGGGTGTCGAAGACACCCTTGCCTTCGATCGCGACCGCCTCGAAGAAGGGCACCCGCCGGGCCCTTCGATTGAGCAGGTACTCGAGGTAGTCGATCGGCGCGATGTTCAGCAGGTCGCGCTTGTTGTACTGGATCACGTACGGAATCTCGTCGAGCGAGGACTGATACCGCTGCAGGTTCTCGTCGAGGTTCTTCAGGCTCTCGACGTTCTCGGGCAAGCGCTCGTACTGCGAATCGGCCACGAACACGACGGCGTCGACGCCGCGCAGGACGAGCCGCCGCGTCATGTCGTAGTGGATCTGGCCGGGGACCGTGTAGAGCTGGAAGCGCGTCTCGAAGCCACGGACCGTGAGCGCCGACACGGGCAGGAAGTCGAAGAAGATGGTGCGGTCGTCGCCGGTGGCGAGCGACACCATGTTGCCCTTGTTGGTGTGGGGCAACGACTTGTGGACGTACTGGAGGTTGGCCGTCTTCCCGGCCACACCCGGGCCGTAGTACACGACCTTGAAGTTGATGACCTTCTCGGCGTGATTGATGATCGACACGCCCGCCTCCTCAGCGCGCTCCCAGTCGCGTCACCGCGCGCTCGAGCTCCAGGCGGGCCAGCCCCAGGCGATCCACCGGGCCGCCGCCGGCGACGAGGAGCGCGGCGGCGCCGCGCCCGGCGTCGACTTCTCGCACCACGAGTCGGTCCTCACCCATGCGCAGGATGAAGGACTCGAGCGGGCCCAGTGCGCTGCCGCGCATCGCCTCGCGCAGGGCGCGCGCATAGTGAGCGAGCGGCCGCGCCGCCAGCCCTGGCGCCAGGAACATGTAACAGATCAGCGACGATGAGCGGTCCTGGAGCACCGTGGGCACCACTTTCCCGAAGGCCCGGAAGGATTCGCCGAGCGTACGGACGTGGGACGGCACGGTGGTGTCGCGCAGGTCGTCACCACCATCGCCGTATCCATTCATCGAGCTCGAGCGTCGGCCGTTCAACGCCCCGGCTTCGACCGCTCGCAGCGCCACGCGCTCGAGATAGGCCAGCGGCGCGCCCGGAGCGACGGCCACGGCCAGCAGCGGCGCCGACTCGGCCAGCACACCGAGGGGGGTCAGCACGATCGCGCCCTGAGCGCCTCGAACCGTCGCTTGCGAGGCCGGCGCGGGCAAGCGTCGATCGTCGAGGAGTGGCGCCAGCATCGCCGCGCTCTCCACCACCGCGTCGGCGGCCAGCTCGGGCGACGCCACGCTGAGCACGGTCAGGCGGCCCACCCGCCGCTCCTGGACCTCGAGCGCGTTCAGGATCGGCTTCAACAACGCAGCGACACGGCTCGGCTCGGCGCGCCGGCGACGCTCGATGAACGGCGCCGACACGCGCGGCGGCTCCGGCTCTTGCTCGGCGACCGGCACGGCCTCGCGCTCGGTGGCGGCGGCGAACCGAACGCGCTCGGGCTCCGGCTCGCCTTCCACGTCGTTCTCGACGACGACCTCACGTTCGGCCGCGACGATCGTGTCGGACATCACCGGCTCAGGCTCGGGCTCGGGCTCCGGCTCCGCAGCCGGCTCTCGCTCGAGAGCAGCCTCCCGCTCGACGACCGGCGCGTGCTCGAAGCTCGGCGCTCGCTCGACCAGCGGTGTTCGCTCGATGACCGGTGCTCGCTCGAGCACCGGCTCGCGCTCGACGGCGGGCTCGACCGAGACGGCCGGCTCTTCAAGCTCGGGCTCGGGGGCTCGGGTCACGTCGAAGCGCTCGATGGTGAGGGACCGCGCCACCTCGGCGACCGGCGCGGCCGGGCGCTCCTCGGACGGCGGCGGCACGTGGGGCTGGAACGGCGGCGGAAAGTCCTCGATGCCGCGCACGTCGACGATGGGAGAGGACAGCGCGAAGGCGTCGCCGGGTAGCTGACGGATCACCTCGTCGAGCGGGAGGGTCAACACCCCTTCCGGGAGCCGAGCCGCGATGTCAGCGTCGGACACCGCCACCGCCTGGCGCGGGAACTGCTCGGCGACCACGCTCCACTGCACGCGGGCTCGACCCTCGGCGAGCTGCGGCCCCAGCAGGCGGCGTGGAACGAGCAGATGGCCGGGCTCGAGCAGGTTCGCGCCGAGACGATCGAGCGGCAGGCGAAACGCGTCAGCAGGAAGCTGACCCGCGATGCGCTCGAACGAGATGCGCACCATCTCCTCCGCCGGCTCCGAGTGCAGCGGTCGAGACGCCTGGGCCGGCGTGACGGTGGCCTCTTCGCGTCGTGGCCCTTCCTGCCGCTGAACGGGTTGAGGCGCCGGCGGTGTGACGTGCGGCGGCGGAACTGGAGACGGCGTGGAGACTGGCGGCGGCGTGGCAACCGGCGACTTCGCGACGATCGGTGGCGGCGTGACGACGGAAGGAGGAATGACGGCGGGCGGCGTGACCGCAGGCGCGGGCGGCCGCGGCGGCACGATCTCGGCCTTCACGGAATGTGGGGGCGACGCTGGCGCGACCAGCGGTGGCGGCGCCGACGCAACTGGCGCCGACAGGAGAACAGGCGCTGGTGCAGGCACCGGGTGGCGCGCGGGTGCGTGAACGGTCGCATGTGCAGGTGAGCGCATCGCTTCGGGTGCACGCTCCTCTGCCCGGTGAGGGCGCTCCTGGGAGCGCTTGCTCTTCTCCTTGCGCGACCGCGGCCGTGATACCGCGAGCGGCGCCAGGCTCGTCGCGACGGCGAACATCTGTAAGCCGACCAGCGGCGGCAGATCGATCACGCTGAGCCCCACCGCGCGCTCGGCGGCCATGCCCATGACCTGCACCAGCACGGCCGCGGTGGCGATCACCAGCATCACGTGGAGCGCGCAGCGACCGACGAAGATGCCGAGCGCGCGGAGGCCCACACGACGAACGAGCGCCGTCAGGGCCAGGAAGAGATAGAAGCCGAGGGGCGCGACGAGCGCGTGCATCGGAGTCAACGTGAGCGGAGTTCCCGCGAGTTGCCACAGATCGTACTTCACGACCGCGTACGCACCGCCGCCATAGACCACCAGGCCGAACAGGAGGGACGAGAACACCGACCCGCGCGCGGCCATCAGAGGGCCCGCTCCAGGTCGGGCAATGCCTTCCTGACGACGTAACGCGCCTTGCCGAGGGCGGAGGCGTCGGCCACGACCACGGCGAGGAGCGCCGAGCGGCCGACGGCGTGCAAGAGCAACATGCCGTGCTGATATTCGAGAATCATTCCGAGCAGCCCCCCTTGGGCGAGATCGCGGCCGATCCCGTGTGACGACTCCGCGACGCACGCGCTGAGCGCGGCGGCGACCTCGGCATCCAGAGCGTGGTCACCGGCCGACTCGATGAGGAACCCCTCGCGATCGGCGAGCGCGGCCAGTCGCACGCCGGGCGTGGTGCACAATGATTCGAGCCGCGACTTCAAATCGTCTCCAGAGAATTCCTCACTGACCTCGAGCGCCGCGATCGGCTCCGCCGCGGCCCGACCGGCCGCCGCGCGCGGTGGTTGCTGCGCGACCGGCGGCGGGGGTGGAGGCGGAGCGGGTGGCGGTGGCGCGGTCGACGGTGTCGGCGCGCGCTCGGGCACCGGGGGAGGCGCCACGCTCGCGCGGGGCGCGGGCGGCGCCGGCGACGCCGGAGCGGCGGTGATCACCCGCGAGCCGAGCAGGCCCTCGATCTTCCGCACCAGCTCCTCGGCCGCGAACGGCTTGAACATGACGTCGTTGGACTGCACCTCGGCCGCGCGCGCCAGCACCGTGCTGTTCACCACGCCCGAGATCAGGAGCACCGGGATCCGCGCCACCGCCGGGTGCGCGCGCACGAACTCGCAGACCTTGTATCCATCCTTGTCGGGCAGGATCACGTCGCAGACGACGATGTCGGGCCGCTCCCGCTCGATCCGCTCCATCGCCTCGGTGCCGGTGGCCGCGGACAGGACCTCGACGCCTAGCCCCGTCAGCGCCTTTTCGACCACCTTCCGCACGCTGAGGCTGTCGTCCACGACCAGGACCTTCGGCATGATCGCTTCCTCCTAGTTGCTCGACACGCCGGCGGCGGTGTCGGCCCGGCCCTCGTCGATGCCGGCCGCGGTGCTGAGGAGCAGCGACTCCACGCTGCGCTCGATCGTCCGCTGGAATGAGGTGGCCGCCTCCATCGGGTTGAAGAAAAATGTCCCGCCCGGCGCGCGATGCGACGTCACCACCAGCGCGGTGAACGCCGGCTCGCCGACGAGCTGTCCGAACTCCGCGTGGACGATGCGTCCGCGGTCGAACACCACCGTGCCTTCCCCGGCGGCCAGCGCGAGGACCAGATGCCCGGTCTTGCCGCCGAGGGCGATGGCCTGGGCCACCTCGGCCAGGTCCATGACGTCGAGCGAGCCGCGCAGCCCCTCGGGCGCCGCCGCCACCGCCACCGGCACCGGCTCGGGCGCGGACTCAGACTCGGACTCGGGGATCGTGCGCGCGGCCAAAAGGCTCCTGACCTCGGTCACGATCGTCTCCGGCGAGAACGCGCCGACGAGGATCCGGTCGGCCCCACCCTCCTCGAACGCTCCCGCCGGCACCTCGTCCTCGGCGTCGGCCAGCACGACGAAGAGAATTCCCGTGAACTCGGGGTCGCTCCGCACGATGCCGCAGAGCTCGTAGCCGTCGATGTCGTGGATGCGCGCCCGGCTCACGATGAGATCGGGGCGGTCGCGCTCGAGCATCGTCAGCGCGAACGAGCCGCTGATCACCGCGGATACGTCGGTGAGCCCCGCCACGGCGAGCGCCTTCTGCAGGGCGGCCACGGTGCCGCGATCGGGATCAATGAGCAGCAGCCGCGCCATCGCCCGCCGCCAGCGTCGAGACGTCCACGAAGGTGACACCCTCGGGCACCCGCGAGCCGCCGGGCGGGCCGAATTCCAGCACGGAGTCGATCGGCACTCCGATGTCGGCCCCACCGCTTCGAGTGAACAGACAGAGGAACGGCGGCAGGCCGGTGGCGCCGTCGCCCAGTCGACGACGCAGATCCACGAGCGGCACGATGCGGCCGCGATGCACGGCGACGCCGAGGATCGCCAGGTCGTCGCAGGGTACCGGGGTCACCATGGAGATCCGCGCGATCTCCGCCACCTCGGCCCCGTTCACGGCCACGCGTCGATCGCCGAGGGCGACGACCATGAGCGCGCGGGGGTCGGCCGCCGCCGTCATACCGCCACCTGCCTCGGCCAGGCGCGGGCGAGCAACCCGCGGGGCGCGATCACGACGACGACGCGGTCGTCGAGCAGGGCCAGCCCCTCGAAGTGCACGCGCTCCTGGCCGCGGAACACCGGCGGCAACGCCGTGAGGGCACGCTGATCCAGGCGGGCCGGCCTCCCCACGGCGTCGACGACGAGCGCCGCCGTCCGGCCGGCCCCGTCGTCCATGAGCAGCACGCGCCCGGTCCGCGGCCCTGCCGGCAAGCGAAAGATGCTCCGGAGGTCGATCACCGGGAACGTGGCCCCGTCGAAGGCGATGGATCGTCCCGCCTCGCGTCCGGCCGGGAACAGATGCCGCACGCGGGCCGTGTCGATCGCGTAGTCCACGCACGCCACCGTGAACAGCGCCACGCTGCGCGTGCTGCCCGGTCCACCGTCGCCAGCGCTGCGGCCCCAGTCAAACGGCACGCCGGCCTCGCGTGACCGCACGCACGATGTCGTCGACATAGCCGTTGAGCGTCGGGGGAATGTCGTCGAGCGGGAGCACGGCGTTCGCCGCGCCCGCCTCGGCGGCCGCCCGCGGCATGCCGAACACGACCGACGTCGCCTCGTCCTGGGCGATGATGAGCCCGCCCGCTCGGCGGATCGCTCGCGCGCCAGCCGCACCATCACGGCCCATGCCCGTGAGGATCACGCCGATGCTGCGCGCGCCCACTCTCCGCGCCATCGACATCATCGCGAGGTCGGCCGACGGGCACTCGCTGTCGCGCGTCGGCGGCGCGTGGAGCGCGACGCGCCCGCCCGGGGCCAGCGTCAGGTGATGCGAGCCGGGGCACACGTAGACGACGCCTCGCTCGATCCAGTCGCCGTGAACGGCCTCCTTCACCCGCAGGGCGCACCGACCGGCCAGCTCACCAGCGAAGGCGGTGGTGTACGGCGCCGGCATGTGCTGGACGATCAGCACGGCGGCCGGGAAGTCGCCGCCCAGCCGGGGAACCAGCGAGAGCAGCGCGGCCGGGCCGCCGGTCGACGCCGCCATGAGCACGCAGGGCGTTGCCTCCCAGTGCCGTCGGTCCTCGTTCGGTGGCTCACTCGACGTGGTGACAACCGCGGAGGGTGGCGCAGCCGTCGCTCGACTCGCCGTTCTCACGGGACGGACCCGCGACGCCATGCGGACCTTGCTGACGATCTCGTCGCGGAGGGCCTCGAGACCGAGATCGACGGTGAACGAAGGCTTGGCGACGAAGTCGACCGCCCCCAGCTCGAGCGCCCGGATGGCGGCCGACGAGTCGCGCCGGGTGTACGCGCTGATCATCACGATGGGCGTGGGCCGCTCGCTCATGATCCGCTCGACGGCGGACAGGCCGTCGGCGCGCGGCATGTCGACGTCCATCGTGACCACGTCAGGGCGGAGGGCCGACACGGCGTCCACGGCCTCCAGGCCGTCGGCGGCCGATCCCACGACCTCGATGTCGGGATCGCGGCTCAGGATCGTGTTGATCACGCCGCGCATGAAACGTGAGTCCTCGACGACGAGCACGCGGATCATGGCGCCGTCTCCAGCGCCGACGCGGCGACGAGAGCGTCGACGAGCCGGACGAGCGTGTGCTCGTCCACGGGCTTGGTGACGTAGTGACTGACCCCGAGCTCGCGCGCCAGCGCCGCGTGCTTTTCGCCCGCCCGCGTCGTCAGCACGACGACCGGCACGTCGCGCATACCCGGGCGGCGCCGGATGTCGCGGATGAGCTCGTAGCCGTTCAGGCGGGGCATCTCGAGGTCGGTGACGAGGACGTCCACCTTCAGCTCGCCGAGCCGCTGGAGCGCCTCGAGGCCGTCGTTGGCCGTGACGACGGAGAAGCCGCCGCGCTGGAGCATCTGGCCGACGAACTTGCGGATGCTGATCGAGTCGTCGACCAGGAGGACCCTCCGCCCGTCGGCGACCGGCCGCGCCGGGGGCGCGATCTCCTCGGCGGTCACGTCGGCGCCGGCGGAGTGGTCGGCCAGACGCGTGGCATCGAGCAGCAGGATCACCCGGCCCTCGCCCGAGATCGTGGCGCCCGAATACGGCCCGACGCCTTCGAGGAACGCGCCCAGGCTCTTGATCACGATCTCTTCCTTCCCGAGCAGCTCGTCCACGGCGACCGCCAACCGCTTGCGTCCTGCCCGCAGCACGAGCACCGGAACGGCCGTGGCCTCGGAGCCGCGCGGCAGCCCGAGCACATCGGGCAGGCGGATGAAGTCGACGGGCTGGCCTTCGACGACGACGGTCGGGGTGTCGTCGATCGGCCGGACGTCGTCGGGCCGGACCCGCATGACGAGCTGCACGGCGGAGACGGGAACCGCCAGCACCTCGCCGCCGACCTTGACGAGGAAGACGTCGGCGATCGCGATGGTCAGCGGCAGCTTGATCGTGAAGCGGGTCCCCGTCCCGACCTCGGTGTCGACCTCGATGTCGCCGCCGACCCTGGTCACGTTGGTCCGCACCACGTCCATGCCGACGCCGCGACCCGCCGCCGTCGTGACGCTCGCCGCGGTGCTGAAGCCGGGCAGGAAGATCAGGTCGAGGAGCTCGCGGCGGCCCATCGAGGAAGCCGCCTCGGCGTCCACGAAGCCGCGCTCGACGGCCGAGGCCCTGAGATGGTCGACGTCGATGCCACGGCCGTCGTCGGCCACCTCCACGTACACCGCGCCGCTCTTGTGATAGGCGCGCAGACGCACCGTCCCCGCGGCCGGCTTGCCCCGCGCGAGGCGCTCGTCCTCGGGCTCGACGCCGTGGGTGATCGCGTTCTGGATCAGGTGCAGCAGCGGATCGGCGATCTGCTCGATGATGGTGTTGTCCATCTCGACCGTCTCGCCGCTGACCTCGAGTGTGACGGCCTTGCCGGCCAGGCGGGCGGCCTGGCGAACCTGACGCGAGACGCGCGTGAACAGGCGCCCGACCGGCACCATCCGGGCTCGCGTGATCTGGCGCCGCAGATCGCCGGTGAGGCGCTGGACCTGACCGGTGTCGTCGCGCACGGCTCGCACGACGGCGGCGAGCTGGCCCTGGATCTCGGAGACGTCGTTCGAGATCTCGCCGACGCTGCGGGCCAGGATGTTGAAGTCGTCGTACCGATCGAACTCGAGCTCATCGAACCCGGCCGGACCTCCGGCCACCCTCACCTCGTCGATCCGTGGGTCCAGGTACTTGCGCTCGAAGTCGCGCACGACGGCCGTCATGCGCGACTGGCTGAAGACGAGGAGCTCGTTCACGCGCTCGAACTGGCTCAGCCGGCGCTCGAGCCGGCTGCGCGCGATCACCAGCTCGCCGACGAGATTCATGAGGGCGTCGAGCCGGTCGAGGTGGACCCGGATACTGGGACGGATGATCGGCCGGGGCTCCGCGGCGTCTTCTTCGACCATCATGTCGTCGGCGGGAATCGGCGCGAGTGGAAGAGGTGTCAGCGCAGTCGCGGCCGGCGCGAGCGCCGTCGGCTCGGCGGGAATCGGCAGCGCGTCGAGTAGACGCCGGGCCTGCTCGACCAGCATGTCGAGCTCGGTCGGCGCGCCTTCCGCCGACGCCAGCATCGCGCGCAGGGCGTCGGTCCCCGCGAAGACCGCCTCGATGGCGGCCGGGGTCAGCTCGATCTGCGACTCGCGGACGGCGCCGAGCAGGTCCTCGATCCGATGGGCGAGGTCGCCGACGACTCGGCAGCCCACCGTGTACGCGGCGCCCTTCAGCGTGTGGACGGCGCGAAAGAGCGCGGCCAGCTCGGCGTCGCTGGCGCCAGCGCGCTCGAGCTTCAGCAGCGACGCGGTCATGGCGTCGAGGTGCTCGGCCGCCTCGGGGCCGAAGTACTCGAGGACGTCGGGGTTCTCGGCGAAGAAGCTGGCCAGCTCACCCAGCCGTGGCTCTTCGACATGAGCCGCCGGCGTCGGTGTGTGCGTGGTGGCCGTGGCCATGAGGGTGGCGGTGTCCTCGTCCCCGCCGGCCGCGATGGCGTCCAGCGCCACTTTGAGATCGGCGATCAGATCGTCGAGGACCGCGGCCGCCTGAAGGCGTTCGGCCGCGGGGGCCGGGGCCGACGTCTGGACGATCGTCTCCATCGTGGAGGCGATGGCCGAGACGCCGGGAAAGCCGTTGAGCGCCGCCGCACCCCTGAGCCGGTGGGTGAGCACCAGGAGGGGCTCGACGCGGCCCTCGGCCACGAGCGCGGGCGCGTGCTCCTCGATCTCGCCGAGCGTGTCCCAGGCCTCCATGAGGAACACGCTGACGAGAAACTGGCGATCGGGGACTGCGTTCACGCAGGGATCCTCTGGAACACGACGCCGGACGGGCGGTAAATCGCGCGGAAGTTGTCGACGGGAGGCGTCACGCCCTCGGCGTGGCCGAGGAAGAGATAGCCGCCGCGGCGAAGCGCCGCGGTGAGCCGGGTGAGGATCTGGTCCTTGGTCGGACGCATGAAGTACAAGCAGACGTTGCAGCAGAAGATGGCGTCGAACTTTCCGAGATAGAGCTCGCGCCGGATGTCGTGGCGGAGGAAGCGCACCATCGCGCGCAGCTCGGGCCGCACGGTGAAGGCCGGTCCTTCCGGCTCGAAGTAGCGCTCGAGATAGAGCGGAGGCACGCTGGCCACCGACAGCGGCCCGTAGACGCCCCGGCGGGCCGCGGCGAGCGCCGCCCGCCCGACGTCCACGCCGAGGATCTCGACCTGGCGATGCGCATCACCGCCGAGGTTCTCGCGGGCGGTCATCGCCAGCGAGTACGCTTCCTGGCCCGTCGAGCAACCGACCGAGAGGATCCGCAGGCGCGTCGCGCCCGCTGCGAGGGAATCGGGCAGCACCACGTCGCTGAGCAGCGCGTGGTGGCCGGGATAACGGAAGAAACACGTCTCGTGCACCTGGAGCGCTTCGTCCAGGGCTTCGCCGACACGGTCGTCGCTGCCGGCCGAGGCCTCCAGCTCGCTCAGCCAGCTGTCCCAGTTGTCCGCGCCGGCCCACGCCATGACGGCGCGGGCACGGGCCGTGAGGAAGGGCAGACGCGTGGACGGAA
>WNGG01006439.1_pt1 | contig 13062 bp, 12 predicted proteins | sample 5400661 | NCBI WGS metagenome assembly WNGG01 (sample SAMN13153372, study PRJNA577476) | soil metagenome | isolation source: 100 cm soil or saprolite under Garry oak tree replicate 1 | place: USA:California | collected 2016-06-15
CTCGTCGCGACAACTTTGATCGCAATCGCCTTCGTCGGAGTGTTGTGGGGCGGTTCCCTCGCGGGGAATTTCAACGCGTGGGTCGTCGCCAAGATGATCGTCGCCCCGAACATCTTCATCTCCGGGTACGCCTCGAGCCTGCAACTCGGTCGGTCGGCGGCTCACGCCCTCTCGCCGCTCGCCGAGGACTAGCTCGCCATCGGACTCAAGAACAGACCGCGGCCCATTGCCCGCCCGAAGGGAAGGCGACGATCACCGAGGGGATCGTGCACGTCTTCACCGTGGTGTAGGTGAACGGTCCGGCCGTGCTGGATGGGTAAACTTCGACCCAGGAGACGTCCGGCTGGACGGAGAACTGTTGTCCCACCGCGAGCGTCGCGAGGTCGCCGGAGAAAGGACCGTTGAACGGGACGGTCACCGTGGCGCCGGCCGCGACGATGATGGGAGGCCGACCGGGAGGGGTTCCAATCGTGAGGGAGATCGGCGAGCCGGTGATGGAGACCAATGTTGCCCCGAGGGCCGACACGCTGATTCCGAATGTGTGGGTGTTCGTGATCGTCATCGTGCCGACGACCGTGCCGGTCGGGCTCGAGAGGTGGACGACCTGCGAGATGCGGACGACGATCGAGAGTCCGGAGTCCCGGTAGATCAGGAAGTCCGTGCGGAGGATGTCGGGATTCGCGACGACGGTCGCGAGGAGGAGGACGGAGAGGACGGGCAGCGGCGCGAAGTAGCGCTTGCGGCCCCAGGGAGCCGGGCGGAAGGAAGTAGGCCGGATCGCGCGCACGAACATCAATCTCCAAGGGTGCGACACGGGCATCCTCCGGTCGACCCCGCGGGTGTACGCCGGTCCGACGACTTAATGGTTCCGCGGGGCGCGCGTCCGGTCTAGCGGATGTAGAGTCACGCCTCAATGACCGGAAAATCCGCCAATACCCTTATAGGGAAGTCCACGCGGTGAGGGCCGTCCCCGCACGGCGGGCTCGCCCCCGCGAAAGCGAGGAGTCCGAGATGCTCAAGAACGAGTCGGTCCCCGTCCCGCCCGTCGTCCGAAACGAGGTTTCAGAAGCCAAAATCCTCGCCGCGATCCCTGCGTACAACGAAGAAAAAACAATCGGCAGCGTCGTGATCCTGGCAAGCCATCACGCGACCGAGGTCGTGGTCATTGACGATGGATCGGAGGATCGGACCGCATCGATCGCAGAGGAAGCCGGCGCGACGGTGATTCAGCATCAAACCAATCGCGGTTACGGTGCCGCCTTGCGGTCATGTTTCAAATATGCCCGGACCAACGGCTGCGACGTACTCGTGATTCTCGACGGGGACGGACAACACCGGCCAGAGTTGATCCCGCGAGTCGTCGCTCCCGTAGCTGAAGGAAGGGCGGACGTGAGCATCGGCTCGCGATTCCTTGAAGGGAGCGAGAATCAGGACATGCCCCGCTATCGGAAAGTCGGAATTGGCGTCTTAACGCGACTCACGAACCTCGGGACGCGGAAGAATCACAAGATTAAGGATGGACAGAGCGGATTCCGTGCCTACTCGCGCGCCGCTGTCGCCTCGATCGATCCACTCGAGAAGGACATGGGTGCGAGTGCAGAAATCTTGTGGGATGCTGACAGAAAGGGTCTCCGGATCGTCGAAGTTCCAATCGTGACCGATTACAACGATTCCGGATCCACTCACGGACCGATCCAACACGGATTGAGCGTGATCGGCTCGATGATCCGATATGTGGAGACCAAGCACGCCTTGTTGGTCTTTGGCGTCCCGGGCCTCATCTTGTTCCTGATTGGGCTTGGGCTCGGCTTTTATGTCCTCGACAGTTATGCCCGAACCCGCATCCCCGCTCTTGGCCTCGCCATCGTAACAGTCCTGGTTACGGTCGTGGGGTTGTTGCTTACTTTCACGGGGCTAATCATGCATGCAGTAATCAACGCCAACGAACGGGCCCGCTGAGCCGTTGGATACCCGGGTCGTTACAACGCAGAGCGTTATCCGGTCTGGATATGCGCGCGGAGTAGTCGCTCAAACTCGTCCGCAACGGTCTCCCAATCGTTTTTCGAAACGAAGTCACGGGCCGACGCTCCGAGACGCATGATCTCTCCTGCTTCCGCCAGCTTCAGCGCCGTAGGGACGACATCACGCGGGTCGTCGACGTAGACGACGCCGTGACCCTCGCCAAACTCCCGGACCAAACCAGGCAACCGCGTTACGATTACCGGCTTGCCCGCGGCCATGTACTCGTACATCTTGATTGGGACGATGTTCTTCATGAGATCAACGCTGAGTGCCGGAAGGATGCAGATGTCCGCGGCAGCCAGGTAGGAGGGAAGTTCGTCGTAAGCTTGCCACGGCTCCACAATGATATGCCCACGACTCTCAGGGGCGGCTGCCATCGTGGTAAGTAAGGTCTGTAGCTCTCCCTTTCCGACCACCAGGAGCCTGACGATTCTCCCTTTAGATGGAGCCCCGACAACGGCCTCCGCTACCTCCCTCAACCCGGAAAAGGGGTACATCCACCCCATGTAGAAGAGCATGAGATCGCGACCGGTCAGCCCAAATCGTCTTCGGACTTCCGAGCCTTGCGCGCTGAGATACCGTGTCAGGTCGACTCCCGCGGCCAGGACCTTTGCCCTTTCCGGAGCTGCGCCCATTGCAATTGTGTAGTCTCGTAAGGCTTCATTGATGGAGAGGACCATGGTCGCTCTGCGATAGTCGGCTTGCTCCACGACCTTCGACAATCCCTGCAGGAACCGCCGGGGCATGAGCCGGTACAGCTCGTCGATCACGTAATGCACGAAGGGAGCTCCGTGCCTTCGTGCGATCCAGATTCCAAGAAACGCGTTCAGAATACCGAAACCCACGACCACATCGGGCCGGAATTCCCGAAACTGCCGACGTATCTCCCACGCATGTGTGAATACCGATGACAAGACATCGAGGATCGGGAACCGAAGAAACGCTGGACGAATCACGGTCAGTTTCCCGCTTGCGACCGCCTTGTGAACGTCCAAGAAGATTTTCCTCGATGATATTCGGCTTGGTGCATTCTGATCTGCCCATCGAATTTCGAAGTCTACGACACGAACTTCATGGCCTCGGGATCTCAATCTCTCCAGCAGATGATGGCCCTGGTGCGGCCCTTTGGCCACCCAATCCGACTCTTGCAGCACGAGAATTCTCATCCGAAAGGTCTCGTGGGAGCATGCATGAAGTAGCTGGTAAGGTCACCGACCTAGAATTCGGCGGACTTTCTGACGTTATCCCAGTTCTTCTCGAACCAGAGATGGACTTGCTTGAGACCCGTCTTGAAGTCCGTCTCGGGCTTGTAGTTGAGAATCCTCCGCGCTTTCTCGATCGAGGCAAGAAGACGTGTCTTCTTGTCCCAATCACGCCGCTCCTTGAAGACGATGCCCGCGTCGTTGCCGGTGAGCCCGTTGACCCAATTGGCGAGGTCGAGGATCCTGATCTCCTTGCCCGTCGCGAGGTTAATTGCCTCACCGACGGCCTGGTCGTAATGAGCACATGCGATCAGACCATTCACGATGTCTCCGACGTAAGTGAAATCGCGCGTTTCCTCTCCAGTGCCCGTGATCGGCAGAGGCTGTCGGTTCATCGCCCAATAGAAGAAGTTTGGGATTACGTTGCGATAACGTCCGGGCACCTCCCCGGGTCCGTAGGAGTTGAAGAATCGCGCGTTGACAACCGGGAGCCCGTACAGGTTGCGGTACATATTTGTATACAGCTCTCCAAGCATCTTCGTGACCTGGTATGGCGTGTAGAGGTCCATGGACGTGTAATCTTCCGTGAAGGGCATCGGGGTGTCAGAGCCGTAAATGCCACAGCCAGAGGAAGCGTAAATCAAGCGCTCGACGCCGGACTTGCGGGCTCGCTCGAGAACCTTGAGTATCCCCATGCCGTTGACCATGAGATCTAGCTCCGGGTGGTCCACGGAGTTTTGGTTCGCGAAGTGAGCAGCCAGATGGTAGACGATTTGAGGGTGATCTTTGAACGCCTCCTCCACGTCCTTCTCGTTGACGACGTCGCCTTTGAGGAACCGAACCTTCGGCCCACGCGGGACATTCCACTCATAGGATGAGGAGAGATTGTCCAGAATCACGATCCGCTTGGCATCGAAATCGCTCAGAACCCGCACGAGGTTCGTCCCGATTGCCCCGCCTCCGCCCGTTACGAGAACGGTCTTGTCTTGGAAAGTCTCGGATAAGCCGTTCATGTCAGTCTGCCCGCTGGTAGAACCGCCGCATCCACTCCACGGTCCTCCGAATGCCCTCTTCTGGCGCCACCTTTGGGTCGTGCTTCAGGTCGCGAGTCGCCTTGGAGCAATCGACCGGTTTTGACTTCGTGGTGAAGGGCTCCGCGTCCTTGTAGGTGACCAGGGAGTCGTCCTTGCCCACGGACTTCAGGACTAGATCCGAGTAGGCCTTGATGTCTCGCTCCCATTCCGGGCGACCGGCGACGTTGTAGACCTCACCGGGAATGAAGTTGTCGACGATGTTCGCGAAGGTCCTGCAGGAGTCCTCGACGAAGTCGATGATTCGCTTGTGGCCCCTGTACACGGTGTACGGCTTGTTGTGCAGCGCTTCGTATATGAATTTGGGGATGAAGCCGCGATAGGGCGTGTAATGTTCCCCAGGGCCGTAGCAGTTCACGGGGCGGACCCGAACGGTCTCCGTTCCAAACTGCTCTGCCGAGTTGAGACACATGAGCTCACCTGCCCACTTCGTAATTGCGTAGTCGTTGAGTTGCTTGATCGGGAGCCGCTCTAACACGTCCTCGGTCATCGTGCTACCATAATCGCCGTATACCTCGGCGCTACTGAAGAAGACCAGGCGGAACTTGTGCTTCTCCTGAAGGCGAATCACATTCTTGGTGCCGATTGCATTCGTAGACCAAAGGTTCTCGTAGAAGTCCTCTCCGTTCCATCGACCGTATTCGGCTGCCAAGTGGTACACGTAATCGAAGCGGCGGGACTCGAAGAGTCGTTCCACCTGGCGAAACATACGGACATCGCAACGCACGTAGCCCTCTCGGTCCCGGTTGTCGAGATCCGAGGCCATGACCTCGTGGCCTCTGGAAACGAGCCCGTTCACGAGGGCGCTTCCGATGAAGCCACCCCCTCCTGTTACAAGAATCCGTCCGGTCGATACCATGCAAGCTCCGGGTGGACTGAATCTCCTGGTTGTTGCGGCAACGAATAGATGCTGATATAAACACTACGTCGGGAGCTCATCCGACACACGGCGCTGAGAAGACAAACGTTCACTAGTTCCGTACCGGGAGACGAGCAGCATGCAGAATTCAGCCTGCGAAACGGTCTTATACGGAGAAGCGGGCTGCCATGATCCAATCTGTGAGGAAGCCGACTTGGCGCCAAGGCTCTACATTGGAAGTTCCACGGCTAACCGAGAACAAGACCTACGGGCAGCATTCGACTACATCGGGCTTCAAGAGGAACTCTCGGGCCCGCGCAAGATTTTCGTGAAACCGAATTTCACGTTTCCGAGGCCCATCCTTGGCGTGACAACTTCGCGCGAAATGCTTGAGGACACCTTGACGCTCCTCTCAGAGAAGGGGGCCGAAGTGTTCGTTGGCGAGTCGAACGGGGGTTATGGCTCCTTTACCGCCGCTGAAGCCTTCGCCGGGCATGGTTTGTACACCACGTGCAAACGAACCGGATCTCAGGCTGTGGATCTCTCAAAGGAAGAGTTGAAGGAGTATTCTGGCGTCATTGGCGGAAAGGAAGTCTCGGTACGTCTTCCTCGACTGCTAGTCGAGGAAGTGGATTTCAGCATCTCCTTGCCCGTGCTCAAAGTCCATGCCATGACGACGGTGAGCCTTTCGATGAAGAACCTCTGGGGATGTTACCCATCGGATCTCCGGCTGCTCGAACATAGGGAAATCGAACGAAAGTTGGTGCTCATATCGAAATTGGTCAAGGCCCGGTACGGAATTGTCGATGCCCTCTACGGGCTAGACAACCACGGCCCGATGGAAGGCAAAGCTAGGCTCCTTGGGAGATTCGTCGCCGGGAATGACCTGTTGGCGTTAGACGTGATAACGGCGAGGGCCATGGGATTCGATCCCGAAACGATTCATCATCTCCGGAAGTTGGCGGAGTTCCTTGAATCAGACCTCACACAGGGGTCCGTCGAGCAGAACTTCGACCCAACTAAGCTCGGTTGGAGGTTCAGTTCGCGAAGAAACTTTATCGACAGCCTTAGTTTCGCATGTTTCCATAGCGACCTCCTCTCGAAAGTCGTCTTTGATTCTCCACTCACTCTACCAATATACGCGGTGCTGGGACGCCGGCCGAGGAGGAAGCTCAGCTAGGACAACAATGCGGGCCGCCACGAGATGAGAATTCTTCATGTGACGCCGTACTTTTGGCCATCGTCCAGTTTCGGTGGGATGCCAGAGGCAGTCTTCCGACTTAGCAAAGCACTCACTAGGCGCGGAATCAACGTCGAGGTCGCGACTACCGACATTCTCAGCCACGGGAAGAGGCAGAGCGGGCGACAAGTAGCCGACCCTGGTTTTGTAGTCTATCGGGGCGAGGTCCTGTTGCCGAAGGTCGCAAGTTCTTTGGACTTCTACGTCTGTCCGGACCAGGCGTTTCTCCCGGGAAGCCGGTTTGACAATTATGACCTCGTTCACTTCCATGGTGCACGTGGGTTCCAGAATGCTGCATGGACCGAGCGCATCCACCGCAGGGGAATTCCCGCCGTGCTCCAGCCTCACGGATCACTGCCATACATCGGTGGTAAGCGACCAGCGAAAATCCTTTACGACTGGGCAGTCGGATGGCGCACATATCGAGCTTATCGCCTAATCGTCGCGCTATCGGCTGGCGAAGCAGCCGATATTGTGGAATTCGGCATTCATCCGGACAGGATAACCGTCCTCCCAAATGGCGTGGATCCAGAGTCGTTCAGCCCGCTTCCGCGCCGAGGCAATCTACGAGCCGTCCTAGGGATTGGAGACGATTCAGTTGTGTTCACGTTTCTTGGGCGTTTGAACCGCCTGAAAGGTCTCGACATCTTAATTCCCGCTTTCGCTACGGCAGCGCGAATGAGTCCAGGCGCAAAACTCCACCTGATAATCGCCGGTCCACCCTCGGATTTTTCGTCAGCCCTGCCCTCGCTAATCGAGACCGAAGGCGCGCCCGCGACGACAACACTCCTTGGACAGGTTCAGGGAACCGCCAAGAATCAGCTCCTCGTAGACACCGACTGGCTCGTCATGCCGTCACATTACGAGGTCTTCTCTCTCGCGCTCCTCGAGGCTGCTGCCGTTGGCGTCCCGACGATTTTGTCTACCGCGTGCAGGTTCCAAGACTTCGTGTTGAACGATGCCGCTATCTCGGTGAGACCGCAGCATCGGCCACTGGCGGAAGCGATTAAGAGTGCCGCCGAGAATCCGGAAACCCGCAATCGGATGGGAGCCAAAGCGCTGAGGCACGTGCTGCTCAACTACACTTGGGACTCTATAGCAGAGAAAGCTCAGCGTCTCTATGAGCGCGCGATCTCAGGAGAGGAGGCTAGCTGACGCCATTGCCGCAACCTGCTTCGCGACCGCGACCCGACACTGCTGGTGGCGCAATCCGTCGATTTCAAATTTACGGAATTAGCTTGAACGTCGAAGGTCCCGCCGTCCCGTACTTCGCTTCCGAACTGGAGGACCTGGGCGAGAACGAGATTAGCGAACAAGGAAGGGTTATTTCGGTCGTGCCAGTCGAGGACGACGACCTGCCCACCAAGCCAGCGGGAAGCCGGTTTGGATTGAGACTTCCTTTCGGCGAAAGCGACTCCACGATCGTCTACAATCCACGTGTTGACCCCTACGTCCTCTTCGCGTACGCAGAGGCTTCATTGATGTGGGGAAACAAGTCATTCCTCCATGCAGGAGCAGTCGGCGACAGCCACGGCGCCTACGTTTTCACTGGCAGCGGGGGTGTTGGGAAGACGTCCACAGTCTTGGCTCTCATTCGCAAAGGCTATGATTACTTTGCGGACGACTGGCTTGTGGTCGGCGGAGGAAGGGCTTTCCCCTACCCAAAACGGGTCCACATTTTCGACTATAATATCGCAGACAGAGAACTCGCGAGGCGCCTTCTCGGAGTGCGCAGATTCGGCTACAGGGTTCTCTATCGGCTGCTGAACCTGGGCATGGCGGCCGCTCCTCATCGGCTCGTCGTGTATGGGCTTGAACAAGTTAAGCCGCGAATCCAAGCTTCCATCATGAGTGTCATACCGGGCGCTAGAGTGGGACGCCCTGCGGAACTCAGAAAGGTGTTCTACTTGTATCGAAACCGTGCGGGCAGGCGAGGATCGGTCTCGGTAGATCCTGAAGAACTCGCGAGGAGGATGGCATCCGTTAACAGATACGAGCGGGACTTCTTCTACCGAGAGTACTTCAAATATGTCGAAGCTTTTGGCTGCTACGATCTCACTGTAGAAGCACGGTTTAGGGAAGAAGCACAAATCTTGGCGGACACGTTCCGTCACGCAGAAATCATCCCACTTGAGGTGAGTCGGAATGTCGGAGGCCTCCTGCCAACGGTTCTCAAGTTCATGTAGGGGAGGGTGCCGCACATGCTTGTCGTAGTGAAGTTCGAAACCGACGACCGTGACGTGTTGCTCACGAAGTTGCTGCAAGTTTTGCAGCCGACTCAACTAGAGATCGTCGTCGTGTGTTCTAACTATGTTGGTATCGTACATGCTGGAGAGCTTTCGGGGCAGCCTGAAGCTCATGACGCGGAGGAAATGCCTATTTTACGACGGGTGTCGAGGTACGTGCGCTCCCAGGAGAAAATTGCCCGAGAGGTGTGGCGGCTGCGAACCCGTGCAAGTTGCTACCTCTTCTTCACGGGCGGCTCGCTCATGCTCCTTCCCGCGATCGCGGTCAGGCTAGCCAGAAGAGAATTGAAAATAATGGCGACCGGGATCGGATACAGGAGCGTCCTTGTCAACGAGCAACAACGCGGTACTTTGCTCGCGCGGGTCATAGGCGGCCTCACCTTACTACTAGAAACTGCAACCCTTGCTATGGCTCATCGAATTGGCGTTGAGAGTCTTCTTTTGATTCGGAAGCCGCCGGTTAGTCTCTTCTCCTCGAAGGTTTCTGTAATAAATCTAGGGATCGACACGGCAAAACACTTTCCGAACCGCCCCCTACAAGGGCGACAATTCCTTGCAGCATTCGTCGGTCGTCTAAGCTACGAGAAAGGGGCAGACGTGGCGGTCCGTGCCTTCGGCTTGGTTCAAGAACGGAGTGCGAAATTCCTCGTTGCGGGAGACGGCCCCCTTTTGAGGAATATCGTGCGAATGGTAGATTCGGGGGATCTTGCCGATAGGGTACGGGTGACTGGATGGGTTTCGCCCAGCGAAATTCCCCGAATGTTGAACGATGTCCGGTTCTTGGTACAACCGTCTTTTACGGAAGGCCTTCCGAATGTCATCCTTGAGGCAATGGCGAACGGGGTGATTGTGGTTGCGACAGCCGTTGGAGGTGTTCCCGACGTTCTGAAAGAAGGCTTAACAGGCTTTGTGATTCCACGCCCCGAAGCATCTGAGACGGCGAAGGTCCTAGAAAGGGCCATGAGTGACAAGAATCTTGAGCAAATCGCGGAAAGCGCATTGGCGCTAGTGCGTGAGACATACTCCCTTGAGACTGCCGCCTACGGCTTCGCTCGTTTCCTTGCGGGAGCTTCCTAGAATGAGGCGTTTGACGCGCGCCGAATCATTTCGAGTTTTGAGGGGTGTTCCCGTCCGTTTAGTCACGGGATGTTCCGAGACCGAGCTGCAAACCGTTGCAAATCTAGAGGAACCGGCGGGGGAGAAGCGGAGGTGAAGAGCTGATTTCGCGCAGGCTTCCGGCAGGACTGGATGTGGGGCTCTCTGTCGGGATGTTTGGGGTTGGCACAGTTCTCTTGGTTACTTTGCTAATTCTGCGGTCTCGGTTTGCAGTCGTAGTACTGATCGGCCTTCTGAGCATCGCGACCTATCTAGTTTTCCGTAACCGAAAGTCATCATGGCGCGACGACACGACCGCAGGTTCGCGCATCTCGAGGACTGCGGCCATTGCCTTTTTCCTATGCCTTTCGTCCTCGGCTATTCTCCTGCGCAGCCCCATTACAGTCGGAGAACGCTCGGACTTTGAATTCGTGGCTAGTGCTGTGATGTTTGGAATAGTTTCTTTCCAAGCGGTTTTTGGTTTGCTTAGTCCACGGTCGAAATCGCTTTACCTGCTAGAGGCTTTTCTTGCTGCATTCTGGGTAAGGCTGGCTCCGCAACTCCTCTCTCCCGGAGTGCTCGGTATCGACTCGTGGTTTCACCTGGGAATTGTCCAGCAGATCCTCGATACTGGATTCGTGCCTACGGGCACAGTGTATAGTGGCCTTGCCCACTTCCACATACTCATGGTTTCGTTCGCACAGGTAACCGGGTTCGAGGCGCCAATACCAGCCGAGCACTTCCTCGCCCTTGTGGGAGCATCTGGGGCACCAATCGTGTACCTACTTGGCCGCGAATTCTTTGATGAACGAATAAGCCTAGTTGGGGCCGTTGTTTACGGATTTGCCCCTCAAACCGTCGCCGTGGGCTTCGAGTTCATTCCAAGCAGCTTGGGCATAGTATTCCTGATTCTCTCTCTCTACGGCTATTTCAGGTACTTGCGCGAGAGAACGACGGGAATCCTCTCGGTTACCATACTCGCAATGGTCGCTCTCATCTTTACGCACACCTTGGTTGCATTCATGTTGTTCGTCTTGATGGCTACGCACCAAGCAGGCGAGTTCGCCTCCACACGATTCTTTCACCTTCGCCTGGAGTCCCTGCCCATGCGGAGACGCACACCTTTAGTCTCCGTTTTCTTTGGGGTCACGATGATTAGTTGGTGGACTTATGTATCCGGAAGCCTCACGGGTCTCGTAACCCTACTTGGTTGGAGTTTGTTCTACGAACCTTGGACGCCAACGCCGGCGTCGCAAGCTTATCTCAGCTCGATTCCCTTATTGGAGTACAGTCTCAATTTGGCTGGGTTCCTAGCGATTGCAGGTCTGGCTGTGGTTGGGACTCTCCGCTTGTTGGCCCCGGACCAAGCGAGGGCGAGAACCTTTGGACCTGTCGCCATGATTTGGTCCGTAGGGTCAGTTGGATTGCTTTCGATCGCGGGAGGACTCTCCGGGCTATTGGGATTAAGATGGATTGTGGGGTTCGAAGCGCTCTCCGGGCTCCTCGTGGGACCTGCTCTGATCTTTTTGGCAAACGCATCTCGCAAGAAGTGGGTGGTAGCAATCCTAATCTCCGCTCTGGTGTCGACGGCAGCGTTCACCGCGATTGCATCACCTACGGCTGACTTCGACACGAGTATTTTCTCGCCAAATACAACAGTTCGTTTGTCGTTTACTCCGAGCGAACTGTCATCGATGAGAACGATCGCCTCGTTTAGTCCGTCAAGAGTTGAAGTACTGTACCCGGACCTCTACTATTTCGAGTATTACTTGAATACGCCGTCCGAAGACGTTGGCCAGCTCCTCCAGAGTAGGATTCTCGGTGACATACCAGCGGGGTGGGTTGTCCTTCGTGCCGATTCCACCAACTCTCCGATTTACTACTACCAAACGCTGTCGCGGCTTGACTACGATGCTATCGCAGCCTTGGCGGCCACCAACTCGGTGGTCTTCGACAGTGGCTCAGTCACGGCAATCCAGGTAGGGGGCTAGGTGGCGAGGTCTTGGCAGCAAGGGCCATTCTTGAAAGGCGCGGAGCCAAGCCGAATGGTTTGCGTGCGACGCCCGTCCCTTTGGCGCATTACCTACCAGCCCGCCATCGGATCTGCATCAGGATTAATCATGCAAATGGCTAAACCACCCAACGCGCTGCCACTCGCCGATAGCAAATGGTGGTTGTCGGATTCCGGGATCGACCATGGGATCTAGCCGCCGTTGGAGCCTACATCCTATTGGTCTTCGTCATCTCACTCTTGGTTGGCGCGGGCACTCTTCTCGGAGCGGGACTTGTCATGCTGGCCCCGGGTTATGCATTTGTCGCGGCGCTCTTCCCTCGTGACGACCAATTGGATTGGGTCGCGAGAATCACACTCAGCTTCGCCATCAGTCTGGCTCTTGTCCCTCTTGCGCTCGTTGTTCTGAACTACACGCCGTTCGGGTTCCGACTGCCCTACGCGGTTGGTATCACCGCGATCATCACGGCGATTCTGACTGTGTTGGCATACACTCGTCGCCTTCGCGTGGCACCATCAGCCCGACTCTCCTACAAAATCGACCTTAGTCTCCCTTGGGTCCACGGCGAGGGCACTTTCGACCGAGTGCTCACAATCGGGCTCGTAGCGAGCATTCTCGTCGCCGTGGGGGCGGTTGCCTATGCACTCAACACCCCGGCTCCACGAGACCCTTTCACGAGCTTCTACATCCTCGGGTCTGGGGGCAACGCCTCGGGCTATCCGACGGCCCTGAACGTCTCCCAGCCCGGGACCGTGTTCCTGGGCATCGTGAACCACGAATCCGCGAGCGTCAACTACACAATTCGCATCGACCTCGTCGGCGTGCGGATCGTCTACAACGCCACGTCGGGCTTCAACCAGACCGTCGAGGTCAACCGGACGACCTGGTCCACTTTCAACATCATCCTGGCCGACAGCCAGAGCTGGACCCAGCCCTACACCTTCTCGATTCTCTGCGTCGGCCTCTGGAAGGTCCAGTTCCTCCTCTTCAAGGACGGCGACTTCTCGAGCGTGTACCGGGAGCTCCACCTGTTCATCCGAGTGGGCTAGCTTCCGGCCGAAAGTCCGAGATCGAAGGGTTCTCTCCTGCTTGCGGCTTATTTACAGCTTCGGCGGAGGCTCGGGTGGCGCGTTCATCGGCGTTGATCCGCTGCTCTTCCCTTCGCTTCCGGGAGGACCCTTTCCGCCGGCCTTCCCCCTCCGCCGGACCCAGAGGGCGACGCCGATCGCAGCGGCTGCGGCGCCTGCCGCGACCCCGCCGATCGCCCAGATCAGGACCCCCGCCAGCGGACCGGA
>WNGG01008762.1_pt1 | contig 13062 bp, 10 predicted proteins | sample 5400661 | NCBI WGS metagenome assembly WNGG01 (sample SAMN13153372, study PRJNA577476) | soil metagenome | isolation source: 100 cm soil or saprolite under Garry oak tree replicate 1 | place: USA:California | collected 2016-06-15
AGCCGAACCGTCCGCTTACGTAATCTTCTGTTTCTTTCTTCTGCGGGCGAGAGAACAGATCTGGCGTCTTTCCTTCTTCGATGATTCTTCCCAGGAGGAAAAAGACGGTTCTCTCCGCTACACGCGCGGCTTGCTGCATATTGTGCGTCACAATAATAATGGTATAGGTCTGCTTGAGTTCCCCAATCAGCTCCTCAACCTGCAGTGTAGAGATGGGATCAAGAGCAGAACAGGGTTCATCCATCAGCAGAATCTTCGGGTTATTGGCGAGCGTTCGTGCGATACAAAGCCGCTGCTGCTGCCCACCAGACAATTCTGTCGCCGCTGCAGACAGCTTATCCTTGACCTCGTCCCACAGCGCCGCCTGCCGTAAGCTCCGTTCTACCACCTCTTGCACGGCTGATCCACCCGCCAAACCGTTGATGCGCGGACCAATCGCCACATTTTCAAAAATGCTGCGTGACGGCAGTGGATTCGGTTGCTGAAAGACCATGCCGATATGTTGCCGCACATACCTTGGCTGGATGGAACGTGCGTAGATATCGACGCCATCCACCTGCACCGAGCCCTCGACGCGAGCACCCGGTATCTCTTCATGCATGCGATTGAGGCAGCGTACAAAGGTCGACTTGCCACAGCCCGAGGGCCCGATCATCGCGGTGGCACTCAGTGGCTCAAGCGTAAGATTGATGTCGTAGAGGGCTTGCTTGGGGCCATACCAGGCGTTCAAGTGTTGAACGCTAATTGACATCTTGTTCCTGGCTCCTTTCTCTCAGGGACATTTCCCCGGCTTCATGTATCATGCCCGGCGCTTGAAACCACCGGTGACCCAACGCACAGCAAACGAGGCGATCACAATGAGCAAAATCAAAACAAACGCGCCCGCGTACGCCTGATGGACCTGCACCGGGTAAGGACTCTCGGTAAACACGAAGATGCGCAGCGTCAGCGCATCCATTGGCTGGGTGATATCTGTATTCCAGAACGTCGTCCCAAAGGCCGTCATCAGCAGCGGCGCCGTCTCACCTGCCACGCGGGCAAGTGCCAGGAGGATCCCGGTAATAATGCCGGAAAGTGCTGCCGGCAATACGACTCTGGTGATCGTACGCGCCTCTGTCGCGCCCAAAGCGAGCGAAGCCTCGCGGAGTTCTTTTGGTACCAGGCGCAGCACATCTTCGGTGGTGCGTGCCACGATCGGGATCATGATAATCCCCAAGGCCACGCCACCGGCAAAGCCCGAAAAGGTTTGCTGCGGCACCACAATGAGCACCCAGGCGAAGAGGCCGAAGATGATAGTGGGGATACCGGTCAGCATGTCAACCAGGAAGCGCACGCTATTGGCAAAACGCCCTCGCCCAAATTCGGCCAGATAGATGCCCGTGAACAGGCCCAGCGGCACGCCGAACAGGGCTGCCAGCCCCAACAAGATCAGTGTTCCCTGGACCGCTTCTCCCATGCCTCCACCCGGCTCTCCGTTCGGTGTGGGGAGTTTTGTAAAGACATCCAGGTTGATGAAGCGGATGCCCTGGCCCAGGACGTAGAAGAGCAGGTAGAGCAGCACACCCACGGCAAAAGCGACGCACAACGTCGTAAACGCAATGACCAGGGCATTGCCTGCCTGCCGCCGCAGATCCAGGGCAGAGCGCTGCGGCTGGAAGGGATTCACGGTGGTACTCATGCGCGTGCTCCTTTTTGCTGCAGGCTGGAGATGAGCCATCGCGCCAGGAAATTCGTGATCAAGGTGATGATGAATATAATCAGACCTGCCTCCAGTAAGGCGGAGAGAAAGAGCCCGGGGGTTGCCTCTCCAAACTGGTTAGCGATGACACTGGAGAGGGTATAGCCCGTATCGAACAGGCTCGCCGTCGGTCGACTGGCTTGATTCCCGATTACCATCGTGACCGCCATCGTCTCCCCGAGCGCACGCCCAAGCGCCAGAATGATCCCACCCAGGATGCCAATACGCGCAAAGGGCAGCACGGCATAGCGGATCACTTCCCAGCGCGTGGCTCCCAATGCCAGCATGGCTTCACGCTGTGCCGTGGGGACCACCAGCATCACCTCGCGTGAGACGGCAATGATGAGCGGAAGTACCATGATCGTGAGAATCATCCCGGCAGCGAGCAGGCCCAGGCCATGGATCTCGCCCTGGAAGAACGGCAAGAAGCCCAGGTGCTGCTGGAGCCAGGGTTCACCTGTTTGCTGGAGCCAGGGCGCCAGGACGAGGAAGCCCCAAAGGCCGAAAATGACACTGGGGACCGCTGCCAGGAGGTCCGCGAAGAACGCCAGTGGCTGGCGTAATGCGCGCGGACAGAAATCCACCAGGAAAATGGCCACACTGACGCCGATGGGGATTGCGAAGAGCATGGCAAAGGCGGAGGTCACGAGCGTTCCGAAGATAGCCGGGAGGACGCCAAAGACGTTATGCACCGGATCAAACGCCAGATTCGTCAGAAAACTGAAGCCGAATTGCTGGATGGTGGGCCACGAGTTGATCAGCAGCACCAGCGCCACCCCTGCCACCAATGCGAGCACGATGAAGACCAGCAGCAGGGTCACCCCGCGAAACAGCAGATCGCTGGGCCGGCGACCAAACCTCCTGGTGAGCCAGGCAAGGCGACGCTGTCCAGCGCCACCCCGCGCCAGGGATACGTGTTGTTGCATGCAATCTCCACTTCATATATATTTCTGCGATATTATTTCTCTTTGGATAGGGTATCTATGCTTCTCAAACGCATTGTACGGCGTCATTGCCTTGTACTGGAAGATGGACGAGTCGTCCATCTTCCAAAAGATCGCTATTGTGCCTTGTAGCATGCCGACCCGCCACAGGTCATCGACTGGATCTGTGCCTCACCCTTGGTCACAATGGTAGCTGGGAGGGGAACATAGTTCAGTGGCGTTGCGTACTGCTGTCCATCGTGGGTCATCCACCACAGCAGATTAGCCAGGGCCTGCCCTTTGTCGGCATTGCTCTGGTTTTGGTAGACGACTGCCCATGAGAAGCCCGAAATGGGGTAGGCGGTATCACCAGGGGCATTGACAATGTAGAAGCGCAGGTCAGCAGGAATGGTGGTCACACCCTCAGCATCGGCCTTTGCCCCATCCAGTGATGGATCGACAAACTTCCCATTGGCATTCTGGATCGACGCATAGGGGATGTTGTTGGCCAGCGCATACGCCAGCTCAACGTAGCCGATGGACCCCTTTGTCTGCTGGACAACAGCAGCGACCCCTGCGCTCCCCTTGCCACCAACACCAACCGGCCAGTTCACGGTGGTCGCGGCACCGACCTTCGACATCCAATCAGGACTGACCGCAGCCAGGTAGTGGGTGTAGATGCCCGTTGTTCCACTCCCATCGGAGCGGTGTGCAACCGTAATCGTCAGATGAGGGAGCGTTACTCCCGTATTCACTGCCTTGATCTGGGGATCATCCCAGGATTTGATAGTGCCCAGGAAGATCGCCGCGATGATAGGTCCCGTCAATTTAATGCGCGTTGTGACGCCAGGCACGTTATAAACGATAGCCACGGCTCCAAGAGTCACGGGGATGTGAATAATGGGGCCAGCTTTACTCGAGGCAAGCTGGGTGTCGCTCATCGGGGCATCGGTGGCTCCAAAGGCAACAATCTGCTGGAGTAAATCGTTAATGCCCGCGCCACTGCCAACCGACTGGTAGTTGACATTGATGCCGCACTTGACACTGGGGTAGACAGAAAACATTTTTGAGAAGAGGGGATTATCAAAGGTTGACCCTGCCCCGGTCAGCGCTTTCGTGGCAGGACAGCCGTTCCCAGTTCCAGTTGCGGGAGGGGTCGATCCCCCACACGCTGAAATAAGGATGCTCACTGCCATTGCCACTGCTAACACGAGTGCAATGCGCGATCGTTTTACCATACGTCCTCCTACTCGCGTTCTTGCGAGATTGAAAAAATTGTATCTATACCACACGATTGGGATATATCCTCATCCCTTATCGTCGCATCTATACCGTAGCACTCATGCATTAACTATGCTTTATGGATATGTTAAGGGACGGTAAACTTTCCCTGAGGATAGGTTTTTAGTTGCAGTGTGAGGCTAGTGCGTCGAGCCGAACTGCTGCATATGCCGGCGCTCCTGCTCAAGAGCGCCGGGAGGGAAGCCTTGCTCTCCGCCGAGTGTGCGCGCATCGAGCGTCAGTTCGGCTGCCTCTTCCATAATGATGATGAGCTGCGCGGTAGAGCGCGGGTCGCGGCTAAAGGCCAGCAGGCCATGGTTAGCCAGCAGGACAGCGGGGACTGACGGATGAAGCTGAAGCTGGCGTACGATATTGCTTACCGATTCTGGCGACCCGCGCGGCGCCCATTCCGCTATAGGAATGTCCTCTGTGATGCCAAAACGCAGGAAGGCTTCATAAACACAAGGCAATGGCTTATGGGCGAGCGCAAAACTGGTGACACGTGGTGAGTGGGTGTGAATGACGGAGTCAACATCTGCCCGCGCACGATACACGCCAGAGTGCATCGCGACGATCTCACGCGTGGTCGGATCAAGCGTACCATCTACTACTTCACCGTCAAAGGTGACGACAGCCAGTTGCTCGTATGTTAACTGAGCAATGTTGCCTGTCGCAGTGAGGAGCATGTGCTCTGCCTGTGGCAATCTTACACTCATATTACCATGCCCGCTATGTGACATGACACCTGCCTGAAACAGCATGCGTGCTGCCTGCAGCAATTGTTCTCTCAATTCGCTATAGGTAGAGTTTGTCATCGGGTTCCTCTCGATCACAAAAATAGGACATGGCCAGTAGAAATGCTACCGCGATTCACCTGAATTTTATCCCGCAGTACCAAGAAGCGTCAATCTTCACTAGCTTATCGGGCCCTTGTAGGATACAATAGCTAGGGGAAATGCCAGGAATCACTAGCAATAATGTTGCCTGGTGGCAGTTCAGAAAATAGAGTGGTCATGGCAGAAGATTTCACTGGTGACGTACCACAGCAAAGTGTACGCAAAGCATTTGAGGCATTGATCGCGGGTGAAGATGCAGCTATCGACCTGGCACAGGCAGCATTACTTATCGCCAAAGAGGAGTACCCTGACCTCAACATTGCGTACTATATGGAAAAACTTGACTACCTGGCACAACAGGTACGGGGAGTCCTTGGTCTCTCCGATGCTGGCACATCCCACCAGCCTCCGCAAGAGCAGGTACTTGAAGCCATGAATCGTGTCCTGTTCGATCAAGAACACTTTCATGGTAACACCAAAGATTACTACAACCCGCGCAATAGCTTTCTCAACGATGTTTTAGAGCGGCGGACAGGCATACCAATCAGCCTCTCGCTGCTCTACATAGAAGTCGGCAGGCGTGTAGGCGTGCAGATCGATGGTATCGGGCTGCCCTGGCAATTTGTGGCGAGGTGTAATTTGTCAGGGGATATGATCTATATTGACCCCTATGAGGGTGGACGCCTGCTCAGCGAGCAGGAATGTCGTGAGCGAGTCACGCGCGTCTTGAAAGGAAAGATCAGCTTTGATCCACTCTGGTTGGAGCCAGTAAGTCATAAACAACTGCTGGTACGCCTGCTCAGCAACCTCAAACACATCTACTTCCGCAAGGGTGATTATGTGCGAGCACTCTCCACCTGTGACCGCATTCTCCTGCTCACACCTGACTCTCCCATCGAACGACGAGACCGCGGCGCGATTCACCTGCAACTCAAAAGGTATGCTCGCGCCATACGCGACCTGATGACCTATGTGGAACTTGCGCCTCACGCCCGCGACATCGGCAGGGTCAAGCGACAGATCCGGGAGATTCGCCAGTTGATCGCTCAAATGAACTAGTGGGTCAAGCAGCCCTATCCCTGTGGAAGTAAATGGGTCTGCCCGATAACGTGTAATATAAACACGTATATATACAATGGGTGTCGCTCGCAGGAAAGCGTAACGTTTTACTCATGCTGACCGTATTAAGTATAGGTATATTCGAAGATATTACGCAAGGCGCCATGATTTACATTACAAATGATCAAAAATAAAAATACGGTCAAGACCTGAGCCTATTTAAGGTGCTTACCCGATGTTGCGACGGGGCCTATTCTTTTACAATTAGGGAGAAAGAGTAGGTAGATAAACGAATAGCGTGAGTGCGCTATTCAACTGAAAGTGATGACCACCAGGCCACACACAGTCCGACAGCTGATTTTGTTGGTAGTTCCCCTGAAGGGAGTGTGGGATTATGGCAATTTCTTATCCTGTCAGTGAAGCGCGTAGGACCTTGCTCAACACGTACGTCCCTGAAAGAACAGTATTCCCTATCGCCATCACATCCGATTATGAAGCGGGTGCAGACGAAGAATTGCTGTTGGACAAGACTTCACCGGAGAGGATCACAGGACCACTGGTTGCAGCAGAGTTGCCGCTGGTTGACAATGCTGATGCGTTACTCAATGAAGCAGATGACTTGGATGAGAGTAACGAAGCTGGTGAATTGGCTGAGGGTACGGCCCATTCACAGCGCGCGCGAACAGTAGCAGCCCGGCAAGCAACAGGCACTGAAGATGCTTTTCAGAGCTATTTACGCGATATCCGTAAATATGGCCTGCTGACGCACGCGGAGGAAATCGATCTTGCCCGCCGGTCTGCCAGCGGAGATGAGCTGGCACGTCGCAAGCTCATCGAGTCGAATCTGCGCCTGGTCATTGCCATTGCGCGACGCTATACCAGTACCGGGGTACCCCTGATCGATCTCATTCAAGAGGGCAACCTGGGATTGATGCGCGCGGCCGAGAAGTTTGACTACAATCGGGGCTGCCATTTTGGCACCTATGCCACCTGGTGGATTCGCCAGGCGGTTAGCCGCGCGGCTGGTGAGCAGTCTAGATTAATTCACTTACCCGAACACGTGGCTACGCGTTTGCGCAGGGTGCGGCGTGTCGCGGCACAACTATCGCAGGAGAATGGCCTTGAGCCACTGCCAGAGCAGATCGCAGAGGCATGCAATATAGATGTGAACGAGGTAGTTGATTTACTGGGCGTTATCGAACAGCCTGTTTCCCTCGATGCCCCCGTAGACGATGAGGCGCGGTACTCACTGGCGGACACGTTAGAAGATAGCGGGGCGCTGGCTCCTGCTGAAACCGCTTCACAACACCTGCTTGGCGAGGAACTCCATCGAGCGCTGGCCCTGCTTACTCCACGGGAGCGCTCGGTAATTACACTCCGCTACGGCATTGGTGATGGCCGCAGCCGCACGCTCCTCGAAGTGGGGAAGGAGTTGGGTATCTCGCGTGAACGCGTACGCCAGCTTGAAGTGGTAGCCCTGATGAAACTTCGCAGCATCAGCAGTAAAGCAGCGCTCAAGGAATGTGTATAAGCGCCATCTCGACGAATCGGGCAATCTATGCTACACTGCACTAAGATGCGTGAGAGCAGTGTCCTTATAGATTCAAGGAGGATATCTAAAAATGGCGGCCTGTACATCCTGTGGCGTTGACGTCACTGGCAAAAAATTCTGCCCGGAATGCGGAACACCTGTGCCATCCCCGGCCACTCAAGTTGCCACAGCACAACCAACTTCATCGAGCACCTGCCCCCGCTGTAATGGAGAAGTGAAACCAGGAGCGGCGTTCTGTATGCATTGTGGTTCATCATTGAGCGCGGCTGCCGTGGCTGCTACCGCAACTCCTTCACAACCATTAACTCATCCTTGCCCGGCGTGCCGGACAGAGGTTCCTGTGGACAGCGCATTCTGTACGAATTGCGGACAGAGTACGCGAGTACCGGCAACAGCGGCGGCAGCAACCCCGGCACCTAGCTTTTGCACCAACTGCGGGCACCAGAACGCGCCCGGAACGAATTTCTGTGCCGGGTGCGGCTCTTCGCTTACGGCAGCGCAGGCTCAGACCGGACAGGCTCCGTATACGGCGTACCCGCAGCAAGGGCCTTATACACAGCAGCCACAGTATCCACAACAGCCCTACGGACAACCACAGTATGGTCAGATGGGCTATCAACAGCCTATGCTGGGACAGCAGCCCATGGTGCTGCGCTGCCCTGTCTGTATGGCTATGGCACCGATGGGAACCGCTAATTGCCCCAGCTGCCATACAAGCCTCGCAGGTGTCGTCCCTACTCCTGCAAATGTACCAGCACAAGGTCAACAGGGCGGCTTAGGCGGATTTTTGCAGGGTAGCGGCGGTAATATGGCGGTGGGGGCCCTGGGGGGCGCGGCAGCAGTCCTGGGCGGCGAGTTCCTGCTGCACGAAATGGAAGGTCATCACCGGCAACAGCAGTACCAGGGTGGATATGACGACGACGGGAATCCGCTGGGTGGAATAGGTGAGATAGCCAGAGATATCGGCTTGTTATAATACGTACGCAGGTGGGGGATGGACCAGTGGCTCCGTCCCCCTGCCTGTGAAGCACGTACTTAAATATATATCTGGAGCCTGTCCTCACCATCCAAAATGGCTACCTCCTCCTCCTTTCTCCTGCTCTCTTGTTGCGATATACGCTGAAACCGTCTATAATACTGCGAGGTAAAGCAATCCCTGATGGGTAAAAGGGTAGTGATTTCAGTCCTATAATGCCCAACGCTGTCTATTGACCAAGGAAGTATCATTTCGGATGAATTACGAGCGAACGACGCTGCGGAACGGACTGCGGCTACTGACCGCGCAAATGCCGGGTATGCGTTCTGCCAGCATCGCCTTTTTTTTTACCGTTGGCTCACGCTACGAAGACAATGCCGTCGCAGGTATTTCGCACTTTATCGAGCATATGCTGTTTAAAGGCTCACAGCGCTATCGTACTGCCCGGCTGATCTCGGAGACGATTGAAGGGGTTGGTGGTGTTTTTAATGGGAGTACGGGTAAAGAACTCACCAGTTATACTGCGCGCGTACCTGCCGAACATCTCCCCATCGTGATGAATGTGCTGGCTGATATGGTACGGCATTCGCTGTTCGATGCGGTTGAGATCGAAAAAGAACGCAGTGTCATTCTTGAAGAACTCAGTTCCACACGTGACGACCCGCAGGAATGGGCGGGATTGTTGCTCGATCAAGCGATGTGGCCTGGATTGCCTCTGGGGCGTGATGACGCTGGGTTTGAGGAAACTGTCGCACAATTGCAGCGCCAGCAAATGCTCAGCTACCTGGATGAGTATTATCGACCTAACTCACTTGTCATTAGCATAGCTGGCAACATCGACCATGCACAGGTGCTCGACATGACCGAAAGTCTTTTCGGCGATTGGGAGGCACGCGAGCATGCATCATGGAGCAAGAGCCTGCCACCGCGCGATACGCCACCTGTCGTACTGGTTACTAAAGAGACAGAGCAGGCCAATATTTGTTTAGGGACGCTCGGCGCCGCTCATTCCTCGCCCGATTACTACACGCTCGTGCTGATCAATGCCATACTCGGGGACGGAATGAGTTCACGGCTCTTTCAAACGATCCGGGAAGAACAGGGACTCGCCTATGACATCGGTAGTTATTTTAATAGTTACCATGAAACCGGTAATGTGGTAGTGAGCGCAGGAGTAGACCCTTTACAAACCGAACCGGCCATACAAGCTATCGTTGGTGAGCTCAAAAACCTGTGTGAGGCGGAAGTACCAGCAGATGAGCTTGGTCGAATCAAGGCCTACGTACGGGGCAGTATGGTTCTGGGATTGGAAGGAACACAGCAAGTAGCTTCCTGGTTGGGCGGCCAGGAGAGCATACGTAATCGTATTGTCGATATCGATGAGGTGATCGCGCGTGTTGACGCCATCACTCCACAAGATATCCAGCGGGTTGCACAGACTTGCTTTGCTCCCGAGTGGCGTCGTCTGGCCATCATCGGGCCATATGATGCGCGGCGGGCAGAGTGCTTTGGGAAGTTGCTCAATGGTGCATAAATGAGGAGAGGAGGCCAGGTTCTATGGCACAAATAATGCTTCGTGACTACTTACAGCAGGCAGAGGACGCGCTCAGTTCTGCTCACATTGATGACGCCCTGGCTAGTTGCCAGCATGTTCTTACTCACTTTCCGGGATCACTGGAGGCCCAGCGTCTCCTGGGTGAGATTTACCTGGCACAAGGCCACCTGGAAGATGCGCAACAAAGCTTCGATTGGGTATTGACAAGCGATCCAGAAAATGTGGTCGCCTACTGCGATCGCGCCTTGATCAGTGAGCGTTTGTCGGATTTCGATACCGCGCTGGACTGCTATCAACAGGCATACGAACTCAGCCGTGGTAATAGCCAGATCCGGCAGGAGTTCAATTCACTGAGCACGAGGGTGGGGCAACCGGATTTTATGTTCTCACGAGCAGGCTTAGCACGCCTCTATATGCGCGGTGATCTGCTTGCACAAGCCATCCAGGAGTGGGAGGTTGTATTGGCAACTACTCCCGACCGCCTCGACGCTCGCGCCGGGTTACTTGAGGCATATTGGCGTGAAGAACAGTTTGATCGAGTCGAGCAGCTGGCAAAACACATACTTGATGAGAATCCCTCATGTTTGAAAGCTTTACTCTTACTTGCTCACACCACGGCCCCACGCAATCTAGAACAGGCTAGAGAGCTGATCAAGAAGGCAGAGGCACTTGATCCCGAACTGGTCATGGCACACGACCTCTTTAGTGACTTCATGGCACGTGAGCCCAATGATCCATTCCTGGCGCTATTGAAAAAAAGCCCCATCGCTCTTCCCGACACCGCTAATGCTCAGCCAGTGGCTGCGATGACCGTACCGCCTACACTGGAACCGACTGCTACAACAGCAAACAGCACACAAACCGCTGCAGCTTCCATGAGTCCAGCCTTCGGCTGGAGCAGTTCAGACAGCAATGCCGGGGTACAAAAAAGCTATGAATCCTCGCAAGCGTCGCCAGATTACGGCATCTGGTCAAGCGGCGACATAGAGCGCACTGGCACGAGCGGACCGGAGTTTAGAGAAACGGATCTTCCTACACCGCCTTCGTGGCTGGAGATACTCACACAACGGGAGCAACACGATTCAGGCGGAGCAATGCTGTCTTTGAGCACAACTCCATCAATTGAGCAAGAACTGCCTACAGCGATACCACCGGCAATAGAGCCGGCACTCGATGTGTCCATGACACAGATCGAGAGAATGGCTGAAATCGCTTGGCGCTACAACTATGGACAGTGAGCCCCCACCACAGCCCATGGCACAGGAGCTGGAGCCAATAGCTGAGCCACGGCAGGAGGAGCAGATGGGGGTCTGGATGGAGCAGGAAACTTTACAGTGGAGCAATCAGGCAGGAGAGTCGCCCGTCCGGGAGATGAGTCCAGCCTGGACGGAGCAGGTGGCAGGGCAGCCCATCCCGCAGGCGACTCCTTCATGGTTAGATCAACTGGCCGCACCACTTGCCCGGGAGACAGTCTCACCCTGGACGGAGCAGGTGGCTGAACAACCTGGCCAGCAGGAGCTTCCCGTGTGGTTAGATCAACTAGCTGCACCTTCTGACCAGCAAGCGCAGTCGACCTGGATGGAGCAGGCAGTTGAGCAACCCATCGAGCAGCCGCTTCCCCTGGTGGAACAACGCGCGATTACAATGTTAGAGGACATACAACAAAATTTACACGCACAGGGGTTTATAGAGTTAGAGCCAGGTTCCCTCTCGGCCATTGCTCACGGCGCGCAGGAACCCACGCTATCATCGGCGCTGGCCCAGCTAGGGAATCTGGACACCTCGTCATCTCCGCAACCCGCTGAGCCTGCTGATACCATTTCAGAGGTTCCACCAATTACCGAGGATGCTGCTCAACCGACCCAGCCGCTGCGGGCTGTCACATCCGGCCCGCTTCCCATGCAAGCGGAGGATCCAAATAGTGGCGTTTCACCACAGCCTCATGTGATCCCACCCAATTTCGCAGATACTCTGCTCGATAGCGAACTGGAGGTGACAATGAGGTACCCGGCTGTGCGGCTGCAACCGGTGCAGCCGCGGCCACCCATACGGCGAGACCAGGCACCCTTGGCAGGAAAGGGATATGCCGGGGAAACAGTGACAGAGAGCTACAGCAGCGAGCACGAACGTTTGCTCCAGGGCTATCACTATCAACTCGCTGGCGATTTCGACGGGGCTATGCAGGAGTACCGAGCGATCATTCGCAGCACCCCTGATCTGCTTGACGAGGTTATCAGCAACGTACGCGCCTTGCTCAAATTGGCGCCGAATTACTCAGCGGGCTACCGCGTGCTGGGTGACGCCTATATGCGCAAGGGAGAGTATTTACAGGCAATGGAGGCCTATAATAAGGCTCTCACCATGAACAAGAGGACGAAAGGTGGGGTCAGTTAGGACAGTAGTAGAGGAAAGGTAAAGGAGTCGAAGGTGGAAACTATTCTACAACGGTTGACCGATCTTGATGAAGTCATCGGTGCTGTGCTCGTAGGTAAGGACGGTTTGATCGTCGCGGGGGCACTGCATAGCGATGAGGAGGAGGTGTTGGGGGCGATGTCGGCGGCGGTCATCGGCTCCATTAACAACTACACGAGACAAATTAACAGCGGCGAGATGCGCCACGTGATTATTGAAACGCGGACCGGCATGGTTCAGCTCGCGGAGGTAGGAGACCTGATACTCGTGGTCACCAGTCGTACTACGGGCAACCCTGGGCGTATTCGCCTGGAGATGCAAAAGATGTGCCGTCAACTGTCGCAATTGGTAGCGAGTTTCTAATTTGATATCACCTGCCGCCTGGAGGCGGCAGGTTCATCCCTCACGGTTTGCCAATCGAGCCAGTCAGAGAATAGAAACATATCACTGCATTGAGCATATTTTGAGGTATTTGATCAAATCTCATAGATTCTCTTGACCTCTTCTGGGCTACACTAGAGGCGTGAAAAAGGAGTGTTTCCCCAGAAAAAACCAGGATGGGTCGCTATGAGTTCAGTCGAACACTTGCCGCCAATTGAGACAAAAGCAAAGCCTGTTGAGCATTATTGCCCATGCTGTGGTCGATGTGTTTTCCTCATGGGGTGTGCTCGACTGTGCCCTTCTCCTGCCTGACGAGCGAGGAAAGCCAACATGAACACACGACGCTGGC
>WNGG01006441.1_pt1 | contig 13060 bp, 8 predicted proteins | sample 5400661 | NCBI WGS metagenome assembly WNGG01 (sample SAMN13153372, study PRJNA577476) | soil metagenome | isolation source: 100 cm soil or saprolite under Garry oak tree replicate 1 | place: USA:California | collected 2016-06-15
GCAGCGCCAGCGCGCGGCGGCGATCGGCGAGAGGCAGGCGCTCGACCTTGGCGACGAGCTGCACCAGCTCGTCGGGGACGAACGGCGCGGCGTCGAACGGGCCTGTATGACGTCCGGCGTACTGGAAGTCGCGCTCTACGCGCATCGACCCGAGGAGAAACAGCCCGATCTTGGTCGACCGCCCGCCCTGCACCGTCAACGAGTAGCCTAACCAGCGCCGACCGCCCGTTGCACCGACCGTCGCTTGCCCTGCACCGAATGCGACCGCCGCATTGTCGGCTGCGGAATCACGCACAGTGAATCCGAGGCTTTCATTCAAGGCGTCGGCCCAGAGGTGCACGACGCGCCCGCTGTTGCGGTCGAGGTAGATCTGCACCGCGTTGCCGCGCGCATCGCGGTAGAAGCGGGTGCGATAGCCTGCGTATGCGGCGGGGTCGTCGAGGCCGGGCTCGGGGAACGCGAGATACGGCGGGATGGTGTCCGCCTGGGACACCGCCAGCGCGACGGCGAGCAGCGTGACGAGGCTCATGGGCGCCCCGAATATGAACGCCGCGCGGAAGACCGATAAGGGGGGTAGCGGGCCCGATCGTGGCGCCGTAGCATCGGGCGTGCGCCACGGGGGTGAGGATGAAGCGCCGTGCGTTTATTGAGACCATCGGCGCGGCGGCGGCGGGCGGCTTCCTCCCGCCTCTGCCCCGGCGATCGGCCGACCAGCTGCAGCGCATCGGCCTCGAGCTGTACGCCGTGCGCCGCGGGATGGCGCGGGATCCGGAGCGCACCCTGGCGGCGGTTCGCGCCATCGGGTACACCGACGTCGAGCTGCTCTGGTCGGTGGGCAACTTCGGCCGCACCACAGCGCAGGTCGCCGCCAGCCTGCAGCACGAGGGGCTGCGCGCGCCGTCGGCGCACGTGTCGCCCGCGGTCATTCTCGTGGGCTGGGAACGCAGCCTCGAGACGGCGAAGGTCCTGGGCCACGAGTACCTGATCGTGCCGAGTTTCACCGCAGACACGACGCGCACGATCGACGATTGGCTGGAATGGGCCGACCACTTCAACGCCGCCGGGGCCGTCGCCCGGCGCGCGGGGCTGTGGCTGGCGTTCCACAACGAGCCGAATCACATGAAGCCGATCGACGGCACCGTGCCGTACGACGCCTTCGTCGCGCGGACCGATCCGTCGGTCGTCCGGCTGCAGCTCGACGTCGGCAACATGCTGATGGGCGGCGGCGACCCCATGCGCCACCTCGAGCGCTATCGCGATCGCTACTGGAGCTTCCATCTCAAGGACGTGGTCCCTGATCGCTCGACCGACACCGAGCTGGGGCGTGGCACCTTCGACTTCAAGCGCTTCCTGGCCGGAGTGCCCGCCATCAACGACAAACCCTGCTACGTGGAACAGGAAGGCCCCGCCGACGAGCTGGCAGCCGCGCGGAACAACTTTCAGTATCTGCGCCAGTTGAACTTCTGAATCATGCGCCACGCCGAGCTAAAGTCACGACTGGTGGACGCCGCCCTGGCCGCCCCGGGCGCTGCGTCGAGTGAGCTGCGTCACGCCGCGCTGGCGATGGCGGCGCGACTCGGTGGCGGCTCCGCCGCCGGCCGGGGCACGGCCGCGGCCCTGCCCGCCGATCTCAGGCCGTACGTCGACAAGGTCGCGCGGCACGCCTACCGGGTGACCGACACCGACATCATCGCGCTACGGCGCGCGGGCCACAGCGAAGATGCGGTCTTCGAGATCACTATCGCGGCCGCGCTCGGCGCCGCGCTGGGACGGCTCGAGCGCGGGCTCGCCGCGCTTTCCTCACCCCCTGAGAGGCAGACCTGATGCGGCTTCGTGTCGTGGAGCGCGGGCACCGCCTGCCGCAGCGCTTGAAGCTGCTCCTCATCCGGCTGGTGGGCCGGCGCCGCGTGCCCGACGTCGTCAAGACACTGCTGTACCGGCCCGAACTCTTCGGCCGGCCGATGTGTGCGTGGACGCAGGCGGTGATGCGCGGGCCCTCCGCGTGGAGCGTCGGGGAGCGGGAGCTGTTCGCCGCCTTCACGTCGCGCCTCAACCAATGCGTGTTCTGAACGGGCGCCCACGGCGCGGTCGCGTCGCTGGCCCTGCAGGACGATGCGCTGGTCGCGGCGGTGCTGGCGGACTGGCGCACGGCGCCGCTCGATCCCAAGCTGCGGGCGACGCTCGGCCTCCTGGAGAAGCTCACCCTCGCGCCCACTGACGTCCGGCCGGCCGACGTGGCGCCGCTGCGCGCCGCCGGGGTGACCGACGAAGCGATCGAGGACGCGATCCAGGTCTGCGTGCTGTTCAACATCTACGACCGTCTCGCCGATGCCTTCAGTTTCCATCTCCCCGGGCCGGACGGTTACGCGGCCTCGGGGCGCTCGCTGCTCGCGCGCGGCTATCGCCTCTGAGCGGTCGCAGCACTTCGAGCCGGTCGTTGTTGCGCGCGATCACAATGAGACGGTCGCCGCCCGCGTGCCGCAGCACCGCCATGTGCCGGACCTGCCCCTCGATCATCACGCCGCTCTCCTCCATATCGACCGCCGCGAAGCGTCCGTCGCCCACGCCCCGCAGCAGCACGCCGTAGCCGGCATCGTAGCGCCCCAGGATCGGCTGGACGCCGTAGAAGTTCCCCGCGACGAGGAGATCCGTGCGTCCATCGCCGTCGAAGTCTCCCGCCTGGGCGGCATAGACCGGCGCGAACTGCGCCTCGACGGGCAGCGGCTCGAGCCGGAAGGTGCCGTCTCCGTTGTTCAGCGCGACCGAGCTCGCGAAGTCGTGCGCTTCGAGCACGGTGGCCTGCCGCAGCTCCGCGCTCGAAAAAATGTCCTCGACGCGGCTCGCGCCGAAGGCGGCGTAGGAGGGATAGCGACTGCGCAGCTGCGGCATCAGGCGGGCCAGCTCGTCGCGCCCGGCGAGCGGGTAGCTCGCGCCGTGCTTGTAGAAGGTGAGAACCTGCTCGCGGGTGCCGTTGTGGCCGAAGTCGTTGACGTACAACCGGGCCGGCTCCGCCGGGCTCGCCCGCAGGTAGGAGTTGAGCCCGAGGTTGCCGAGCACCAGGTCCGCGCGGCCATCGCCGTTCACGTCGGCCGCCAGCACGCTGTTCCACCACCCCTCGCTGCCGGCGAGCCCCGCCTCGCGCGTCCGGTCCACGAACCGGCCGTTCTCCTGATGGAAGACGCGCACCGGCATCCACTCCCCGACGACGATCAGATCGAGCCGGCCATCGCCGTCGTAATCGACCCACGCCGCGGCGGTGACCATCCCCGCCGCCGCGAGCGCCGGGGCCTTCACGGCCGTGACGTCGCGGAAGTGTCCGGCGCCGTCGTTCTCGAGTAGATAGCTCCGCGGCGTCGCGCCGTAGTTGCGCGCCACGACGCGCCGCCCGACGAAGAGATCGAGGTGGCCGTCGCCGTTGAGGTCGCCCGGCACGACGCAGGAGCCGCTCTCCGAGAGCCGCGGCAGCGCGCCTTCATCGCGGCGGAAGTTCCCCTTCCCGTCGTTGAGGAACAGCCGGTCCTGGAGGGCGTCGTGATCCCCCCAGAACTCGTTGCCGCCGCTCACGACGTAGAGATCGGGATGCCGGTCGCCGTTGGCGTCGAAGAACACCGCGTCCACGTCCTCCTGCAGGCTGTCGTCCGCGAACGCGCGCTGCGGGCTGGCGCGGAACGACCCATCCGGTCGCTGCAGGAACAGCCCGCCCACCTGCCACTTGGCGCCGCCGACGTAGATGTCGTCCAGCCCGTCGCCGTTGACGTCGCCGACGGCGAGGGCGGGGCCCTCGGTCGAGAGCAGGTGCGGGATCAACGGCTCGCGGTTGTAGTCGTAGAAGGAGTTCTCCTCGTGCCGGAAGTCGATGCCGAGCCGCCCCGTCACGTCGGCGAACAGTGCCGGCGCGGGATGGGACGGCTGGTAGTGGTAGCGGCCGCCGGCATCCTGCTGCGACAGCGTGAGCGTGCGGTTCACCGCCACGTTCGTCAGCACCTGGTAGCGCCGATCCGGCCAGACGACGAGCAGTGAATCGATCTGCTGGTCGGAGCCAAGGCCGAAGTGCAGCCGGGGATCCACGGAGGACTGGAAGCCCCGCGTCGGCATCTGCTCCAGCAGCTGTGTCCGGCCGGCCCCTTCCTTTATAATGACTTTCGCGCCGATGCCCGCTGTGTTCGCTCCCGTGCCGCGCAGCGCCACGGTCAGGTAGGCGTTGTGATTGACCTCGCGGGCGCGGTTGCGGTAGATCGCCGCCGGCGCGTTGACGTTGTTCACCACCAGATCGAGCGCGCCGCTGTGGTTCAGGTCCACGTAGACGGCGCCGTTGGAGAACCCCGGCTGCGCGAGGCCCCACGCGTCGGCCATGTTCGTGAACGTCAGGTCGCCGTTGTTGTGAAAGGCGTAGTTGGGGATCGGGACCTGCGGCATGCGCTTGAGCAGCGTGAGGTTCTTCGCGGTAATCCCGTCCCGCAGCGAGGCCTGCATCGCCTCGTTGCCGACGTAGTTGATGTAATCGAGGTCGTTGGGGCGGCGGTAAATGCCGTTGGTGATGAAGAGGTCCTTGCGGCCGTCGTTGTCGAGGTCGGCGAACAGCGGGGCCCAGCTCCAGTCGGTCGCCTCCACGCCGGCGAGATAGCCGATGTCGCTGAAGCGCCGCCGGCCGCGGTTCAGCTGCAGCGTGTTGCGGGCGTACTGGGGATGATACCCGGCGCGCAGCCGCATCTCGAAGATCGTGAAGCTCTCGGCGGACGCCGACGTCTTGAGGATGCGCTCCTGGTCCGGCAGCATGTCGAGGACCGCCAGGTCCGGCCGGCCGTCGTTGTTGACGTCGGCCGCATCGACGCCCATCGAGAACCGGCTGGTGTGCCCCGTCGCCGTCGCGATCGACTCCCGAAACGTGCCGTCGCAGTTGTTGTAGTAGAGAAAGTCGTTCTCCTGAAAATCGTTGGCGATGTAGAGGTCGGGGCACCCGTCGCCATCGAGATCACTCGCGACCACCCCCAGGCCGAACCCCTCGACCCCGCCGTAGATGTGGGCCTGCTCGCTGACATCGGTGAAATGGCCGCCGTCGTTGCGGAACAGGCGGTCGCCGGCGCGCGCGTTGCGCACCGTGCGGCTCGTGCTCGGGCTGATGGCGCGCTCGGTGTGGGTCGAGTGGTTCAGGAGATACATGTCGAGATCGCCGTCGCCGTCGTAGTCGAAGAAGACGGCCTGCGTCGAGTAGCCGACGTGCTCGAGGCCGAACTCCCGGGTGCGGTCGCTGAACGTGCCGTCGCCGTTGTTGATGTAGAGCACGTTGTGCCCGTGCATCCCGAGATAGCTGACCGCGGAGACGTAGATGTCGATCCAGCCGTCGCCGTTCACGTCCGCCATCGTGACGCCCGTCTTCCAACCGCCGGGGCCCCCCCCCGCCCCCCCCACGCCCGCCCGGTCGGTGACGTCCTCGAAGCGGTAGCCGCCCTTGTTGAGATAGAGCCGGTTGGGGCCGAGGTTCGCCGAGAAGTAGAGGTCGGGCAGGCCGTCGTTGTTGACGTCGCCTGCGGCGACGCCGCCGCCGTTGTAGTAGTAGAGGTAGTTCAGGATGTTGAAGGCCGTGTCTTCCGGCAGGTGATTCTCGAACGCGACCCCGGTCGCCCGCGGCGACAACAGCTCGAACAGGCGCGGGCCGGAGGCGCGGTGGCACCCGGCCAGCGCCGCCCCCGCGGCGAGGAGCCACGCGCCCCGCGACCGCACCCTAGCGCGCCGGGCGGATGCGGATCGCCTGCCCACCCCCGGGCGCCAGCGCGATGTGGAGGCGGGTTGCCGCCGTCACCCGCTGCCGCGAGATCGCGACCGGCAGCGGGTTCGTCAGCCAATCCGCTCCCGGGCCATCCGCGTAGATCTCGGCCACGTACGCGCGGCCCGGCGACAGGAACGAGAGGGTGATGTCGAAGCTGCGACGCTCCTCGTCGGTGATAGCGCCGACGAACCAGCTCGGCCCGTTGCGCTCGCGACGCGCCACCACGACGTAGTCGCCGATCTTGCCCGCCAGCACGCGGGTCGTGTCCCAATCGACCGCCACGTCGCGGATGAACTGGAACGCCGGCTGGTGCTCGTAGTTCTCGGGCAGGTCCGCGGCCATCTGCAGCGGCGAATAGAGCACCACGTACAGGGCCAGCTGCTTGGCGAGCGTGGTACGCACCCGCGGCTCATCGGGGCGCCGGGGTCGACCGGTTCCACGCGTGATCAGGATGTCGAAGATGCCCGGCGTGAAATCCATCGGGCCGTCCAGGAGGCGCGTGAAGAACAGGATCGTCTCGTGCTCGGGCGGGTTGCCCCCCTCGCTGCTCCAGGCGTTGTACTCCTGTCCCCGCGCGCCCTCCCGGCTCATCATGTTCGGGTAGGTGCGGCGCTCGCCGGTATCGTGCATCGGCTCGTGCACATCCAGCATGATCCCGTACTTGGCCGCGGTTTCAATGACGCGGCGGTAGTGCCTGGCCATCACCTGGCCGTAGTGCGAGTCGCCCGTGCTGATGAGGTCGGTCACGTAGCCCGACTTGATCGCATCGAGGCCGAGCGAGTGGTACAACGCGAAGGCGCTGTCCATCTGGCGCTCGTAATTCTCGATGCCGCCCGACGTCTCGTTGTGCACGATCAGCTTCACGCCCTTGGCGTGGGCGTACCGGGCCACTTCCGCCAGATCGTAATCGGGATACGCCTGTGTGAACGAGAACGCGTTGCGATTCTGGATCCAGTCGCCGTCCCAGCCGACGTTCCAGCCCTCGACCAGCACGCCGCCCAGCCCGTTCGCCGCCGCGAAATCGATGTAGCGTTTCGCGTTCGCCGTGGTGGCGCCGTGCCGGGGCCCCGAGCTCCACGTCATCGTCCCGATGTGCATCCCCCACCAGATGCCGACGTACTTCATCGGCTTGATCCAGCTCGTGTTCGGGATGACGCTCGGCGGGTTGAGGTTCAGGCCGAGCACCGACGGGGCGAGATCGGTCGCGCGGTCGGCCAGTTGAATCGTGCGCCACGGCGTGACGAACGGGGTGCGGCCGCGGACCTTGACCCCGTCGGCGTAAGGCGCCAGCGCCGCGCGCAGCGTGCGGTCCTGCATGCGGGCCCCCGCCAGGAACATCCGCGCGTAATCGACCAGATTCGCCTCGTGGATGACAATGAACGTGCGGCCGTCCCGGGTTTCCATCGTGAGCGGGGTCTGGACGCTGTCGAGCACGCTGACCGGGGACGACGAGAACAACATTTCGGAGCGGTCGAGGCGGGGGCGGTTGGAGGGGATCCACCAGGCCCGGGCATCGTCCGCGAGCGCGAACTCGGTCAGCTCGTCGCTGATCTCGAACTCGCCGAGCCCGGGCTGCGCCGGCACCTCGTAACGAAACCCCACGCCGTCGTCGAACACGCGGAAGACGACGGTGAAGCGCCGCCCGGCAGGGGGCGCCGCGGTTTCGGCCACGGAGACGCGCAGCTCGTTGTGGTGATCCCGCACGCGGGCCACCTCGCCCCACGGCTGGGTCCACGTGTCGTCCACCGTCTGGCGCGCCGTGTCCGTCACCTGGAGGCTGTCCCGGAGCGGCGGCGCTCCGCGGAAGGCGAAGCCGAGCAGCGACGGCAGCAGCAGCGCCCGGCCGTCGCGATCGAGCGCGTAGGTGAGCCGGCCGTCGCGGATCGCCACCGTCACGACGTTGCGACCGTCGGGGGAGCTGACGCGGGGCGGCGCCTGGGCGGTGGCGGCAGCGGCGGCGAGGGGCACCAGCAGCGCGAGGGAGCGGGCCCAGCGGCGCATCCACATGTGCAGATCCTTTCTTGAGGTATATTGTCGATGCACTCTGCGCTCTCTCACCGGGGGTTCCCATGACCGCCTTCGCGCCCCGCGCCCTTCTGCCCGCCGCCCTGTGGATCGGACTCCTGACCGCGTGCGCGCATCCGAAGCAAACGAGCCAGGGCGCCAACCCGCCGGCCACGAACCCCGGCGCGGTGGTGACCTCCGACGACATTCAGCGCAACCCCGGCCAGCCGATCGAGCAGACGCTGATGGGCCGGTTTCCCGGCGTCGTCGTGACGCGCGTCCCCGGCGGCATCGCCGTGCGCATCCGCGGCACCACGTCCCTCGAGGGCAGCAACGTGCCGCTGTACGTGCTCGACGGCATCATCATCGACCCGGGCCCCAACGGGAGCCTCACCGGGATCAATCCCGAGGACATCGAATCGATCGAGGTGTTGAAGGACGCCGTCAGTACGTCGATGTACGGCATGCGGGGCGCGAACGGAGTCATCGTCATCAAGTCGAAGCGCCCACCCCCGGCTCGTCACTGAGCCGGGAGCCGCACCGCCGTCTGCGTCGCCGCGCGGGTGTGGACCCGATGCACGACGAGCTCGCCCACCCGGCGCCCCTCGCGCGCCCCTTCCTCGATCGCCTGGCGGTAATGGATCCCACCGTACATGCGACTGATCGCCGCCTCGGCGGCCGCTGCCTGGAATGAGGGGAAGGCGCGCACCGGCAGGCCGTACTCCATCTCCGCGCTGTCGCTGAAGGCGAAGTCCGGGCCGAATTCATCCGTCAATACCACGGCCGCGGCGGTGGAGACCACGCTGTGGCCGCTCGTGTACTCCGGGAACGGCGGCGTCTGCAGCAGCGGCTGCCAGCGCTCGTCGAGATACTTGTTGATCACCGTTTCGGGCCGGATCATGTTGCTGCGGTATTTCTCATCCCACACGCTGATGAAGCCGTCGGCCAGGCCGATCGCCGTCCGCGCGTATGTCGCCGCCGACCGCATGATGTCGGCGTGGGCCTTCCGCGCGGCGATCGGGACGATCCCCATCCAGTGCCCGCCCGGCGTGACCTTCTTCGTGGCGAACATCGCGTGCCCCTGGACGTGCATCACGTAGGGGTTGCAGTCCCAGAAGCTGGCGATCGCCCGTTGCTCCTCCGAGAGGTGTTTCCCAACCTCATAGACCTCGCGGAGCTCCCGGTAGTAAGGACTGGCCGGCGTCATCACAAAGGCGTGCGGCCGCGCCGGGCGGATCTGGCTCCCCGAGTCCATCACGAACGGCCGGAGCTCTCCCCAGTGCGGCTCGACCGCATCCATGTAGGCCGGCGGCGTGGGGATCCAGCGGCCGGACTCGGCGGTGACGGTGTACTTCGGATAGCCCCGCGTCTGGAGGTAATGATCCTGCGCGGCCCAGGCGAGGATGTGCTGCGCCACCTGGTCGCCGTAGGCGATGGACCGCTGGAAGACGCGCGCCGGGATGCCGAGCCGTTTGATCCGCTCTTCCATCGCGGTGCGCGCCGAGTCCATGCGCGCCCGCGAGAACGTGAGCGCCCGGCCCACCGTCATGAACGCGTGCACGCTCGCCAGCGGGAAGTAGTACTCCGAATCGGCCGCCGGCGCCGGCACGGGCGTGAGGCCGTTCAGCTGCCCGGCGAGGGTGCGGTACTCGGGATAATCGGGCCGCAGCGCCTCGTAGGCGGCCACGCTCGTGTAGGCGTACGCGCGGCTCGCCTGCGGCGGGCTGAAGATGTCGTAGACCATGACCTCGGTGAGCTGGTGCACGGCCGCGTGCAGCAGCTCCGGATCCGCGGGATGCGCGCGATAGGCCCGCGGCGTGTTGGCACACCCCGCGTGCAGCAGCGATCCGCCGAGCACGAGCGTCGTCGCGAACCATCGATGGCTCATGGATTACCTCCGGGCGACTCGTCGGGCGACGAGAGAGGGCCGCGTGGACCGGAACAGGAGCGGATGATCGTTGTTCCGCGCCACGAGGAGCACATCTCCCTGCCGGGTGCGGACCTCCCGGATGTCACGGGCCTGCCCGGGCACGAAGAATCCGCTCCGCGCGCGCGGGACTGGGGTAAAGCGCCCCGTCCCGTCGCCCAGCAGCGCGAGGCCGTAGCTCGCGTTCAGCCGGCCGATTTCCGGCTTCACGCCGTCGAAGTTCCCCGCCACCAGCAGGTCGAGCTTGCCGTCGCCGTCGAGGTCGCGCGCCACGATCCCGTAGACGGGCGCGCGCTGCGCCTCGGGCGGCAGCGGCTCGAGGGTGAACGATCCGTCGCCGTTGTTCCGCGCCAGCGCGGTCGCGAACGTGTGCGCCTGCTTGACGACGGCGCCCTGCAGGTCGGCCGGCGAGAAGATGTCGGTCACCGTCTGCCGGGCGTAGTTCTTGTAGTTGAGGTAGCGCGCCTTGAGATATGGCAGCGCCCGGATCAGGTCGTCGCGCATCGTGATCGGGTAGCTGGCCCCCTGGTTGTAGCACGACACGATCTGCTCCATGGAACCGTTGCTGTCGAAGTCCTTCACGTACATGGTCACCGGCTCGGTCGCGCTGGCCCGCAGGCGCGCGTTGAGGCCCAGGTTGCCGACGATGAAATCGACGCGCCCGTCCCCGGTGAAATCGCCGGCCACGATGCGGTTCCACCACCCCTCGCTCTGCTCCAGACCGCGCGTCTTCAGCCGGACGAGCTTCCCGCCCCCGGCGTTATGGAAGATCGTGATCGGCATCCACTCGCCGACCACCACGAGGTCCGGGCGGCCGTCCCCGTCCACGTCCTGCCACAGCGCGTCGGTCACCATGCCGACCCGTACGAGCTCGGGCGCGAGCGCGGCCGTGACGTCGGTGAAATGCCCGTGCCCGTCGTTGCGGAGCAGCTGGCTCGGCGGGTCGGTGCCGTAGCGCCACGGCACCACGCGCCCGCCGACGAACAGATCGACGTCGCCGTCCCCGTCGTAGTCCGCCGCCACCACGCGGGAGCCGCTGGCGTATTCAGCCGGCAGGCTGTGGGTCGCCTTGCGGAACCGCCCGTGCCCGTCGTTCAGGTACAGCCGATCCTGCAGCGCGGGGGAGCGGTCGGAGAACTCGCTGCCGCCGCTGACGACGTACAAGTCGGGGTGCCCGTCGCCGTCGGCGTCGAAGAAGACGGCGCCGAGGTCTTCCGACACCCGGTCCTGCTCGAACAGGCCCTCGTTGCTGCTCGCGAACCGGCCGTCGGGCTGCTGGAGCAGCAGCTTCCCCGGCTGGTCCTTCGCGCCCCCGATGAACACGTCATCGAGGCCGTCGCCGTTCACGTCGGCCACGGCCAGGAACGGCCCCTCGGTCGAGACCAGCTTCGGAATCAGCCGCTCGCGATCGAAGTCCACGAACTCGTTCTCCCGGTGCACGAAGGGGAACGCGACGCGATCGGTGACGTCGGCGAGGAGGGGCGTGGCCGGCCGCGGGCGCACGGGGCGCGCCGACGCCGCCGCCGCCTGCCGCACCGTCAGCCGCTGGTTGGCCGCGACGCGGGCCAGCGCGCTGACGCGGCCGTCCGGCCACTCGACGGTCACCGACTCCACGGTGTCGAGCGCGCCGACCCCGAAGGTGAGGACCTCGTCGACGCTGGACTGGAACCCGCGCGTCGGCTCCTGCTCCTGGAAGAACAGACGGTTCCCGCTCCGCACGGTCACCTTCGCCCCGACGCCGAAGCGGTTCGGGCCGTCCCCCTCGAGGCGGACCTGGAGGTAGCGGTTCGGCAGCAGCGTCCGGGCGTTGTTGCGATAGACGAAGGCTTCGTCGTTGACGTTGTTCACGACCAGGTCGGGCGCCCCGTCGCCGTCGAGATCGCCGTAGGCCGCGCCGTTCCCGAAGCTCGGCGTGGCGAGCCCCCAGGCCGCGCTCTGGTTCGTGAAGGTCAGGTCGCCGTTGTTGCGGAACGCGTAATGCGTGAGCTTCGTGGAGGTCATCGCCGCGATCAGCCGCAGGAAATCGACGCGCCCGCCGCTCGCCGCCTCCCGCATCGTCTCCTGGTTCGCCAGGAAGGCGACGTAATCCTGTGACGTGACGTCCTTGGCGAGGCCGTTCGTCACGTAGATGTCCTTGTACCCGTCGAGATCGAAGTCCGCGACCAGCGCGCTCCAGCTCCAGTCCGTCCGCGCCACGCCCGCCTGCTGCCCGATATCCGCGAACGTGCCGTCGCCGTTGTTGAGCTGCAGCATGTTGCGCATGAACTGGTAGTGATACCCATCGCGCAGCTTCGCCTGGTAGACGTCCCAGCCCTCGAACGACGACGTCGTCTTGAGCCGGTATTCGTCTTCCGGCAGCATGTCGGTCGTGTACACGTCCGGCCAGCCGTCGTTGTTCACGTCCGCGATGTCGAGCCCCATCGAGAAATAGCTGGTGTACGGCATCGCGCGGGCAACCGATTCGGTGAAGGTGCCGTCGCCGTTGTTGAGGTAGAGGTAGTCGTTCTCGAAGAAATCATTGGAGACGTAGAGGTCCGGCCGCCCGTCGCGGTTTACGTCGCTGACGACGACGCCCAGCCCGAACCCGATCTCGCTCCCGTAGATACCGGCCGCGGCGCTCACGTCGACAAAGTGATTGCCGTCGTGGCGGTACAGCCGCGCGCCCCCGAGCGGGTCGCGCTCGTGTCGCGTGTTGCGTTGCCCGAAGCTCGAGACGGGCCGCGGGGAGTTATTGATGACGAACAGGTCCAGGTCGCCGTCGCCGTCGTAGTCGAAGAACGCGGCCTGGGTGGAGTAGCCCGTGTCCGCCACGCCGTAGGCCGCCGCCTGCTCGACGAAGGTCGGGACGCCGTGGGCGTTCAGTCCCTGGTTGATGTACAGCTCGTTGGCCCGGAGTTTCCCCTCCACGAGGCCGGCGTGACAGATGTAGAGATCGAGCCGGCCATCGCCGTTCACATCGGCGAGGGTGACGCCGGTCGTCCACCCCTGGCTGTGGAGGCCGGCTTCCGCGGTGACGTCCCGGAAGCGGAACTTCCCCTCGTTCAGGTATAACCGGGTGCCGCCGAGGTTTGCCGTGAGGGCGAGCTCCGGGAGCCCGTCGCCGGTCAGGTCCCCGATCGCGACGCCGCCGCCGTTGTAGTAGTTCCGGTAGGTGAAGACGTTGAGGTCGCGGGTTTCGGTGAGGCGATTCTCGAAGCGGACACCGGTATAGCTCGGGGGGAGCCGGGTGAACAGCGCCCCGGCCGCCGCGGGGGCTTCACTCGCGAGCGCCGGCCCGTCCCGGCCCGAGCAGCCGGCCCCGAGGTAGCAGCCTACCACCAGCAGCCCCCCCCCCCCCCCCCCCCCCCCCCCCCCCCCCCCCC
>WNGG01021564.1_pt1 | contig 13059 bp, 12 predicted proteins | sample 5400661 | NCBI WGS metagenome assembly WNGG01 (sample SAMN13153372, study PRJNA577476) | soil metagenome | isolation source: 100 cm soil or saprolite under Garry oak tree replicate 1 | place: USA:California | collected 2016-06-15
AAATTGTGCAAATGATATTGGCTTTCGTCTTGTAATCTATTCAAATATAGTAAGACATCTATTGTGATAAACTACGCAAATTTTTTAGTATTTTGTGACTCAAAGTTCGGGCGGGACGATTTCAAACGTGTCTATTCCTTCAAGTAATGCGAGTCGACTATTATTGTCCCATCGTATCCAAATTTGTCTTATCTGTTGTTCGTCCATTAAACTGAAAGTCGTAATATCCCAGACCGTGCCAAGATCACCCGGTTTCAATAACATAAATTTATTGTCTGAGTGAATCAATCTTACTCTGTCACCGATTTTAATCTCTTCTTGACTCATGCCTCTTGGTTCCCAACCTTTCTATATCTATCGCAGAGTTGTGAGCCGGCTATTCTATTATGTTCATAACCAAGATTCTTTGAAAATGCGTTAACCAATTGTATATTATAACCACAACGGATGTTCTATAAGTCTCTGCATCAAGTGTCCTTATTGTATTCACTGTAGAATTGCCCCCAAGAACTCGCGCTCATCATGACTGAAGAGCGCGATGGTCATACCTTAGATCCGTCTCCCCGTTATGCTTGGATTAAAAAGTTTATAATCTGAAATTATACATAACGTGAAAGAGAAGCATAGACTAGTACCCTATGTTTAAATCCAAATATGAAAAAGATAGAATATATTTCATGAATCAATTCTCAATTGTTTCCAACAGAGGATTAATATAAAAACGAAATCTCTTATTGAGAGGAGAAGAAATATTGCGGCAAACTGACGATTTTCTGTGGGGTGCCTCTACATCTTCTTATCAAGTTGAAGGAGGAATTACAAATAATGATTGGAATTATTTTGCAACCTCAGAATCAATTAAGAAAAGAATTTCCTCCTTAACAAGGCCAAGTTTGATGTACAAAGACAGTACCCAAGTTTTGTTACGGCCTGCCGGTGAGGCTGCTAGAGCTTGGGATCCTCATTACTACCTAAATGATTTTGATTTGGCCAGCAAATTGGGTATGAATGCCTTTAGAATTGCTATAGAGTGGGCCCGTATTGAGCCGGAGAAAGATCAGTGGGATCAAGAAGCTTTAGATCACTACAAACAAATGATAAGAGCGATGAGAGAAAGAGGCTTAACGCCTGTGATTACATTGAACCATTTAACACTTCCTTTGTGGATATTGACTCCTCCCAGCAGATTTACAAAAAAGATAGGCCAGTGGTTGTTACCGTCACCACTAAGAGATTTGCCCCTTGCAGACCCGCCAGCATCAGATCCTTACTGGAAATCTCTTAGAGGATGGGAGAACTATCAGACAGTTAAAGAATACATTAAGTTTGTTACAAGAATCGTAGAAGAACTAAAAGATCTTGTTGACTATTGGGTGACTATTGCTGAGCCTGTAGCATCTATTATTGGTGTAGGCTATATTGCTGGATTATGGCCGCCAGGTTTTTTGCTCGATGGAAATAGAGCAAAAAAGGTATTACACAATCTTGTTGTAGCCCATATTGAAGCATATGACATAATCACTTCTCTTGATAATATCGATGCTGATGGAGATGGTATATCCAAAATGGCTGGTTTCTCACATGCAATGGTAGCTGTCAGTCCAGCAAAACCAACCAAAATAATAGGGGCAACCACGAATGATAATGTCCGAGCTGCTGCAAACTTTGATTATTTTGTAAATGATTACTTTATCAATGCTGTAATTAATGGGGAAGAAGACCTAAACTATCTTAACACTCTTCAAAGACATAATAAGGACAGTAAGGATTTTATCGTACATGACGAGTGGAAAAATAAAAGTGACTTCATTGGTATTAACTACTATAGACGTGTATATGTCCGCCACAGCAATATACTCTCACTATCTTCAGCAAAGTTCGCGGGTGGGTCATTCATAAATAATCTTCACGCACAAACCCATCATCAACCTCATGGCATTCTAAACGACCTTGGTTGGGAAATTTACCCAGAAGGATTATACAATTTGATTATGCGAATAAAAAATCAATGGAACAACACAGTACCTGTTCTTATTACTGAAAATGGGGTTGCTGATAAAAATGATAAGTATAGAGCTCCTTTCATTGTGGCACACCTTCAACAAGTCAAACGAGCAATAGATAACGGCTCAAATGTCATCGGATACTTGCATTGGTCTTTTATGGATAATTATGAATGGCTTGAGAATTATAGGCCTGAGGCCAAGTTCGGATTATTTAGTATTGACCGCACCGTAGGAAAGAGTGGCAACGCAGACTTTAAACGGCGAGGAACCAAGGGTGCAGAAGCATTGGAATTTATTATAAAACAGTCCTTATTCCGAAACAAGAACGGAGTGAACACAGATTCTGTGATTACAGAACCTAAAGATAAGTTTGGAACATTTAGCGCAAATGGAGCACACATAATTAATGCAAAAGACGAATAGTCATTTGTAATACACCAAAGACGATAGATATAGAAATTAGGGCTATAAAGGCATCGTGATAGGCCATGTTGAAAGGTATTAAGGGTCTTATTTACAACATGTAAGTCAGATTTCACATACTGGTATACATCTGTCGCTCCGCAGGATCTAAGTCTCGACAGCAAGTGTTCCCTTTATCCTTATTTATTAACAACACTTCAGTTCTAGATGCTTAAACCTTCTAGACGAATTAAACCATCTGAGGAGAAAGGAAACTAGGAAATGATGGGTTCAATATGCTGTTTTTACTATCCTAACCCACTTAATGCTGCCGCGCTTGGTGAGTTACTTGATTTGCCTGAACTGTGATGATGGGTATGGCCAATAGAGCCATTATCGTGAGTAGTGTTTGCGCCATTACTACTCCCAAAGTCAGGAGCTACTGCTGGTACTGCTGAATTACTTGTGAAGGTGTGGGTATAACATTTCATGAGCCCATCCTGGGTTAGTCCACCATGTCCCTTCGATGCGGTAGACTCACACGCAAAGAGGTTTTTCAAGTCTTTGCTAGTGGAGGAATCAAGTGTTGCTCTTGTGATTTTTGTATTTGCTGTACTTGCACCATTATCAACTCCGCTACTATGAGTAGCGCCTGTCTTTACAGCTAACACCGAACCAATAGAGAGACTGAAGGTTGTTACTAGCACTAATCCTGTCGCTCCCAAAACGGCAAAGATAGCTAATTTTCTTGTATACATAGATAACTCCGGCAATGTTATATTTTATATGAAATGGGTTTAAGAATATTATAACTAATCATATGTCTATTCTTCATTTATTTTGTACGAAATAAATATAGTATGAGATGACGCAATCAATTCTAAAATCAGATTCATGTAAATTGGCGTTGCTGAGTTTAGTTCAAATAGATAAAAAAGGAAGAAAAAAATTTTGTTGCATTATGTATTTCAGAATATGCATTTCATTATCTATGGATTATTGTATTGAAGCAGTCATACATTACAGATATACTTTATTATTTGTGCATTGACCAACTCCAGAACCGCATATTATCGAACGTCTCAGATATTGTAGATTATCTATAACGAGCATTCCCCAATATACATCATCTGTTAATATTTTCATTTCAGTTCATGCCCTATGCTTTGGTATATAGTGTAACCTTGACGAATATCGTTTTATATTGTCGTCATCAAGTCGTCTACTAATAAAATGTTTTAAGACGGTTTGATTCTAAGAGTGCGATCTGACCAGGTAGATAAATCCTGCCATGGTTGTTAGAATTCTTGCCAACGCGTTTGACGGTTTGTTATGTGGAGAATAGACTCCAATGGAATGTTATTTTATATCACTGTTATAAAAATGGCATAGTGTTTAAATAGTTTCAGCATAGATTGAAGGTTAGTGAATTAGATGCCAGTCGCAATAATTCCGGATATTAGCGAACAACACTGTATTGGCTGTGCCCTCTGTGTTGAGATTTGTACAGCTCTCGGTCCAGATGTCCTGAGAGTAAAGCCAGTGGAAGGATGGAAGAGAGGTAAAGCATTTGTCTTTTACCCAGAAAGATGTATCTCTGACGGAGCATGCATTGGTGTTTGCCCAACAAAGGCAATCTTCTGGATGAGACCGATGGACTATACGCCAGGCCAGCCAATTCCATTGAAGAAGAACGCAGTGTTCACAAAGGGCTGGGAAGAAGGATAACTTTTCCTCTTCAGTCCTAAAAAATTCCCTTTTTTTAACTCTAGATTTTGTGTTCGATTAAGTGCTAGAATCTACGTTATTTAGGATATAGATATCTTCAGTATAGAATGATAGGTGACTGGAATATCATAATGTTACAATCTGCGAACAATATTCAAGACTGGTCGCAAGCAGTATAACGTCATTGACGTCAAATCCCATCTAAGTTTACCTAATATTCCTTTCCTACTTCGGGATTGGTTTTGGAACATGTGACATTGAAGTTTCAATTACCACCGCCCTCTATAACTCCTGCCTCTGCCTGGTTGCATTGCATTATCCGATTACGCTCCACCGGTAATAAAAGATGAGTTAAACAAGAGATGCGACAATAGGCAAGTTCTTATATGTATCGTGGGTATATTTACAAATGAAGGGCATTTATTACTATTCCAGCAGCAATTTTATGACAGCTTGTGAGGTAGGGACTTAGAGATGCAGAAAAATTTTATGCATCTTAGATCGTTCGAAGACAAGACTAGTTCAAAGCCGAAATTTTGTGTAACTTGTGGCCTTAATGCCACTCAGGAGGCTTTGTTCAATGTAGGCGATGGGGTAATTTTAGTAGAAAAATATTGTGATGCATGTGCAAAGAACGTGAAATAAGCAAAAAAGGACATAATGCGCTCAACATTTTATCTACTATCGCATTTGCAATTGTTGCATTACTTCTATTGCAGCTGAGCTTTTTAATCGGCAAAATATATTTTCGTATCCCGTTTAAAATTGTTTATGTCTTACATTCATGCCGTTCTGTAATTGAAGCTCTATTTAACACTCACCGTAAAATGCGCACTCATTGGTACTTTTAGGCGCAATATTTTGTTGATGAGCTTTAACACCAGGCACATTTTATACTGACTAGAGCCAGCTTTTTCTATTTCTTCCTTGCTCACAATTTATCTCTATATTTCAAATTTCGCGGCGTGACTCTCAATCTACAACCACACCATAACCCATCCTTCAAGAAAATTTCACATATCTGACAACGTTTTTTTCCGATAGAATGACGGCCAGTGCTAGCTGGTTTCAGTGCTTAATCACGTATACATATAGCTTTACAAGTCACATTGTTCACGTCTCTGATTATTACGATTACAAGCATCCCTTTATTTTACATCGTCGTTAAGGTATAATTGCAACGTGGACATTCAATTTCAAGTTCTAATTCTGTCGTGCCGGCGTTTCTCCCTTTCTTGATATTGTAAAACACGGACACACTACCACTAACACCCACAGAGTTATTGATCCTTTGCTTTTATATGAAATCTATTTATTGTACCCGAATGCGAGATGTTCCCCATCGTGACACACAGGACAATCTTTGTCTTTCCTTCGTTCCAAGTCAAAAACGACTCCGCAATTTCTGCAAATCCGAATATTTTTTGTCATGCTAATAGAATGTGGTTGCTTACTTAAGTACACATGCCAGGGCTACTATTAAATGCCATTCATAAGAACTGGCAGGTCTATGACAGCCAATAAAAAAGTAGCTTCTATCTGGTCTATCCGAACACAGTTTAGCGGTTTTATTATATAAGCGGTATTCAAGCACACGTTGATGATAGAAGTACCACCAATACTTTGTAGACTCCTCAACAGGATGGTGCGTAAACCATTTTCATTATTCCGTCCGTTTCTCGGTTCCAAATCTACTTCTCCTTCATAAAAGAAGATTGATTCCTAGTTTGCAGTTTTCGATCCCTATGCTTTACTGGTAAGTTTCTCATTTACTTCTACTGGAAGATACTGCAAATCTCCTATTCGGACAGCTTTTGCGCCTACAATGTAAACGCAATAAAGGTGTGCACTTTTTATGTTTTGTTATGGCTCGTATCGTTGATTTTTTGCCGCTACCATTTTCATGGATTCTTCCCTAGAAAATTACAGGTCAATATTTTCTGGATATAAAATAAAGCCATGCTAACCTCTCTGTTTATCACCCAGAGTCATATTCAGAATCGCAAGAGAAAAAGGGGAATGTCTGCAGAAACACACACAACAGAAGACATCATGAAAGATGTTGAAGATTTGATAAAGGTTGCTGCTGAAGTTGGAGATCCCTTACTGCCCATCGCTACCTTGTATCATGCCGTGCAACGAGAAGATGATTATGTATCATTTCTAAGGAATAGTTATGATCACAAGACAGTAGCCTTAGGTATTCACGGGGAGAGTCTAATATCACGGAGATTTGTAGATATGGTTTTCTCACTTTTACCCAGATATGAAAAGAAACAGCTAGTGATCTTGCTTGACTCCGCGATAGAAGTTTTAGGCCATCTAAGGCTTGCTGAACTTAGAAGATCTATGAAATACAATTAATCTTTAAGATGAGTTTTATTGCTTCGTTAATGATATTTCTGGTAGTTATTTTATACCTGTTGATGCCTTCAGTATTGTTATTGGCCTTTGGCCAAAACTCACAACCTACGGTTCACTCACTCCGATTTGATTTTCCATATACAGCATCAAACAATGATAGAACACATCCAATTGTCAATACATTTGCCAAACCGATCTCCGAAAGCTGGATTTTGAATATACAAAATAATCAGTCTTACGCATCTACACCAGATACAAAGGTTGTAGTAAAGTTGCAGGAACCTTCGCCAAGTGATAAGTTTATTGAAATTGCAATGTATGGCGACTCCGCATCTAAAAGGTTTTGGGCAGCTGTGAATACGAGAGAAGCTGGGTATGTCAGACTATATGATAAAAACGGGATTGATGGCTGGTCAGCAACACAACCAATAATTATTGGATACGATAGCAATCAGGGATTAACAATCAATAGCGGCATCAAGGTGCTGGTGGATAGATTATCTGTAAATGGATTCGCACTAGGTTCTATCGCAGTTTATGGTAAAGATGACCCAAACTCTCCTCTCAATACATACTCTGGCAATATATCATTTGAAGTGCTTTGGGGAAAGCCTGCTGATTCTCCAATATATTATCTGCCACTTGTTATGTTAGTTGGGGTCGGTGGTGTTTTAATTGGGTTACTTGTATTTAAAAAAAGAGACAAGATTGAAGCTAGATGAAAAGAATAACAACCTTCACTTACTTTCGACAATTCTTCCCCCCTGATAAGCAAATAACTTAATCAGACTTTTTAGAAATATCCGTGATAAGTTGGTGGCTTCAATCACTCATGGTAAATGCTAAAGGGAAATATCTCGGTGCTATTTGACCCTTCAAACTGTGTTTGGATACATTTACGATTTGGGTTACTACACCAGGAAGTGTGTGGAATCGCGCTGTAGATCTAATATTATTGGTTGACGTAATTGACGTAGATTTAGTAAAATTGACATTTTCATGAGATTTTAGCAGTTATTTTTTTGTCCTTGCTTGATCTCGGTATATTTTAGATCAGCGGTAAAAGTATTCACCTATTGCTCGATTTCCTGCAAGTATGGCTGTTTCGTATGGCCTTAGACCATTTATGATAACTGAACTTGTACAATAAGTATTTCTGTAAGCATAGTATGTACCTTTATATTTCGTATCTTTTCATTCTGTGATGATCAACGCTATGCGACGTAGGGTATTGATTGAATAAGAACATATAGATTGTATGCGTCATAATTTTTTATATTCAGATCTTTTAATATTTATTATACGTGAATCTTTAACTTATAAGCAATAAATGATTCTAAATTAGATTATATCTTCATCTCCCTTTCTCCCGTCTTTTAGCTCCACTACCTTCTTCCAGCAAATGACATTATACTTGCAACTATCCGGCTCTCCTAAGGATTCTTTTCAACACATATGGAATCTCACTCAAGTTAGCAACTGTATATGTTGGACGTTCAAGTGGGCACATCGGTTCTTGTAATTTGAAAAGTGAGTTTGTGGTCCTGATTGTTTTCAATCCTAGTGCATTTGCAGGCCGGATATCTGTGTCTAGTCTATCACCAACCATAATACAGTCTTTTGGACAACTCACCGCGGCAAGATCCATTGCTAACAGGAATATTCTGGGATCAGGTTTTTCAATTCCAAATTCTGACGAAATGACCTTTACCTTGAAAAATCGACTTATGTTAGAATCATCCAGTAACTTTACGATATCTTTAGTTTGATTAGCTATTATTCCTAGATTAATCTGCTTTGAAAGAAGGTTCAGGGTTTCTTCTGCATCATCAAAAAGACGGAAGAATTTTCTTCGTCCCTCTTGAATTTGAGGTTCTAGTCTATTTATGATAATTTTGCCGTAACCTGGTTGAGATATTATTTTGCAAACTACAGTTACTAACTCCCTAACACTTCCATGACCTATTTGGCGGTTTCTAATAACATTGTCTCTTACTGCCAGATAATTTCGATTGTCGATTCTTGCGCCAAACCCATTTAACACCTCTAGGAATTCCTTATCAAAGTAATTAATAAAATCCCATTCGTTTACTAATGTCTGCCCAAGATCAAAGAATACGATAGGTCTCATACAAGTTCATCCTTGCGGCGAATATGAAGGGGAATCAGATTAAATTAATGTCTATCTATACCTCAAATTCTGCAGAAAATAAATGCCACAGCATTGAATACAAACTTAATCCTATCTAGGCAACAATAGTTGAGATAGTAGAATTTTACAGAAGAGAATAGTGTAATAAAGTTCTTTCAACATGTTTTTATTGATGCAGGTTCGCAACCAATTATTGGGTAAAGGCAAGATAATTGTAATTGAGGGGGCTGATAAAGCCGGAAAGCTAACTCAGTCTCGATTATTAATAGATTCTCTAAAACTAGCTGGTCGAATATGCGTTGTTATGGATTTTCCTGATTATACTACGCCAATCGGGATAGAAATAAGGGCCTTTTTAGACGGTGAACGGGAGTATCCCAATGAATTAAAACATATGCTTATGTCAGCCAACAGGTGGGAGAGGAAAAGAGAAATAGAAAGTATGGTAGAGACCGGCACGATAGTGGTGATCAACAGATATTACCAATCAAATCTTGTTTATGGCGTCTCAAATGGTCTTAGTATTAACTGGCTAGCTAACTTGGAAAAGGGTTTACCCAGAGAAGATATAGTTATAGTCTTAGACGTTAGTCCCTCCGTATCGTCCCAACGGTCAGGAGATGGAGATCTAGACTCATTTGAAAAAGATCAGAAACTACTTCTGGAAGTAAATAAGAATTATCGCAAACTTGCAAAACAATTCAAATGGAAGATAATCAATGGTGAAAAAACGAAGGAACAAGTCCATCAAGAAATAATGAAGATCGTTAAACTTCTGAAAGTAGTCTGATTGCGCTCTGACTGATTACCAATTTGACTAATGACATATCATTTCCGTTATTTTTTCTTATTATATCACGATGCAATTGTTTTTTTGCTAAAGACCAATCATTAATGACTCCCTCTTAAGCGAAACAGAGGTAGAATATTCACAATCTTGGCATACATTAGATTTAATTTTCTGCTTTGCAGAAACAAAACCATCAGATAGAGCTATGAGGTTTGCCGGAGAAATCACCGATCCAGTTCATCGATATATCCGTTTCACCGATGTCGAAAGAGAACTTTTGGACACTGCTGCGTTCCAACGTTTGAGGAGAATAAAGCAACTCTCTGGCGCGCACCTGGTTTATCCCAGCGCGCAGCACTCTCGATTCGAACACTCGCTTGGTACGATGCATGTTGCGGGGTATGCAGGGGAAACTCTTCTTGCCAAGGGATATCTCAGTAAAGAAGATAGTATTCAAGAGTTACGATTGGCAGCTTTGCTTCATGATATAGGACATGGACCATTTTCACACTTATTCGAGGAAATTTTAGGCTCAAAACGCGAACAGAGCCACGAGGACTTGGGCAAGAAAATTATCTTCAAGACCGAGATTAGTGATATTCTAAAAAAGCATGGTTACAATTCAAAGGGTGTATGTAAGTTATCATTCGGTGAATCAAAGATAAAATTCTTTAACGAAATTATCGCCGGGGCGCTATCAGCAGATATTATGGATTATTTACCTCGGGATGGATTATTTACTGGAGCTGAGTATGGCAAAATTGACTATCACAGGCTAATAAGTTCGTTCGAAGTGGTCTCGAATGCGCATCTAGCTATTAATAGATCCGCCCTGTACTCGTTTGAATCAATGTTGATCTCTAGGTACGAGATGTTCAAGGCAGTCTATTTCCATAAAACTGTCAGATCTGCCGAAGTCATGCTTCTCCATTCGATGAGGCTAGCCGATGAGCAACTGAACCTAACGGACACATCTCTAGATAATTATCTGAACCTGACTGATGATTCAACTCTTGAGAAGATACAGTCTCTTAATAAAAGCAATGAAGTTGCAGTCAGATTAGTAACGGACTACCGGAACAGAAAATTGTTAAAATGTGTTTATGAAAAATTCTTACACAAGCACAACGACACCTTTAGGAAGATGGATAGACAAGCACTATATAATCTGGCATCACAGATAGCAGAAAGCGCAAGGGTCCAAGAAAATTCCGTTTTTGTCGATGCATCGAGGGCATCCTCTATGCCGCTTACGCCCACCAAAAAAGAGATAAGTTCCATATTACTTGTCGACAAAGAACGAGCATATGAAACGCCCATCTCAGAGATTCCGCTTATTGATTCTGTTACAGGCTTTCTTGATATGCTAAGAGTATATACAACCCTCAAAAATAGAGATGTGGTGGAACGATCTGTTAAAAAGGTTCTTGGCGAAGAAGATTCTTTATACCAAAGACGCAGAATCAGGAAAAGGTAAGTCGAGATGAATAATATCAATCTTACTAAAAAAAGAAGAGTAGTCATAAAACTGAGCGGCAGTATATTCAATATTACCAATGCTAATGCTAAGGAATCTCTCACAAGATATGCTAAGATGTTAGTAGATATCAGTGACAAATCTCAACCTGTAGTCGTGACAGGAGGGGGAGAAATTGCCCGCCGCTATATTAACATCGCAAGAAATCTCGGGTCAGATGAAGCAAATCTGGATATTATAGGAATTGAAGTTTCACGTTTGAACGCAAAACTGTTGATTGTTGCATTAGGAGATCAAGCGTACTCCCAAGTGCCAAGAAATCTGGAAGAAGTAGCGATAGCAGCAGCAAGCGGTAAAATAGTAATTGCAGGCGGTTTGCATCCTGGGCAAAGTACAAATGCTACTTCAGCACTTATAGCCGAAACAGTAAAGGCTTCAATGTTTCTAAATGCGACGAACGTGGATGGGATTTATGATTCAGATCCCAAAACGAACAGAGATGCAAAATTGTTTAAAAAGATTACAATTAAAGAATGTATGAAAATTCTAGGAAGTGAAAGTTCAATGGCAGGAACCTATGAACTCATCGATATTGTTGCCCTCAAAGTGATAGAACGATCAAAAATCCCGACACGAGTTTTGCGATCAGGTGTCCATAATATCAAACATGCAATCAATAATAATAACAAGTACCATGTCGGGACCGAGATAGTTGTCGATCCGACATTGACGAGAGTAGCATCGGTTAGGAAACGGTCTTAATCATACCCATAAATTCTTGAATGCCGTCCATTATCATCTTTCTATAGATTTCTTCACCTTTCTGCCTGGGCAAAGGTTTTGATTGTGCCTTCGCATACCCGTCTTTATCGCAGATAAATAACATTGCTTCATTGCCTCTTGCTATTTTACCAGCAAGCATTTCCTCGCCTACTGGCTCAAAACCATTGCCGGTTTGCTTGATAGTATATGTTAGCATCGCAAATCCTGCGTAATCAAACAATTTCATCTGAGCTTTCTTTGCCCTTTCTTGCCCAAGGAAAGCGGCCTTATGATATTGCATATATCAAATGAATTTTATTTTGCCATTATCTATAAGCTTTCCTTTCTGGGAGAGAAAATAAGTGTTAGATGTTTACCAGTAATTAGCCGGCGTGATTCTTTGACCGTCGTTTGCGACATGAGTAAGTAGAATCTCCAAATGCTGTATTATCCTTGCAGAAAGTACGTAATTAGAATAGCCATGTTGACCAAACACAAACTTAACCATTAGAGGTTAGGCTTTTGAATAACGATCAACACGATGGCTTTACTACCACCTGCTATTAGTCCAACCAGCTAAATCAATTGTGAGTGGCTGGTAACACTACCACCACTAAATTCCAAATAGTTAATCCTAACTACCCAGCAAGACGACAGGAAGTTGAAAGTACTGATAGTCGTCCCTATCCGACTGAAATGATCAATAGCCATGAATACCATTTCAGGGCTTTCAAGTTAGTACTTACACAAGAATTTCAAATAACTGGTTGAAATCTGCTTTAGCTGTTTCAACAAATACCCAAGTATTGCCGCCAGCAATGATTACAGTCCAGTCGCCACCGGTATATGACCATACTTTTTGTGGCACCCATTGGGTCTTGGCGAGGTGGGTAAATGCTCCAGCTAATGTGTTGAACAACATTGAGAATGTAGCGCAGAATTGAACAGATATGTCAGCTATTTCTTTCGGTATATCTGTGTTTGATCTATATTCTATGATTTTTCCATCTGACGTGAATTCACCAACCGCTGCTACTCCAGGAAGTCTCAACAATTCATCGAGATTAAGCATCGTTTTTAGAGAAATAAAGTCTTATATTAAACGTGTGCAGTAGAGGTATACCCGATTTTTTTGCGGCTATACGATCACTTTTCGCAGTCGGGGTAGAAAATGACGAGATAGAAAAGAAGATATGGATGCGAGGAAATGTAAAATTATCTTGGCATGAACTTGAGGTGGAGTTATTCTTGCAAACCGAAAGGAAGTTGATATACTTTACAAAATGACCCATACAATCAGAGATTTAAGTAATCATAATTATTATGGTTCAAATATTTAGCACAGCGCTGGGGGTAGACCTTTGTTGTAATCTGTCAA
>WNGG01006445.1_pt1 | contig 13056 bp, 13 predicted proteins | sample 5400661 | NCBI WGS metagenome assembly WNGG01 (sample SAMN13153372, study PRJNA577476) | soil metagenome | isolation source: 100 cm soil or saprolite under Garry oak tree replicate 1 | place: USA:California | collected 2016-06-15
GATGTTTGGCTCGTGCCTTTACGACAAGTTCGCCTGCGCCGTCTGGTCTGACCCCGGCATCGTTTTCGACGAACGGGACCGCCGCAAAGAAAACCCAAATGGCAGCGTCAATTACTGGGACGTCTGGTATCTGGGCTTTGAATTGGGCGGCATGGCCGATCCCAAAAGCGCCGGTCCGTTTCGCAAACTTCCCACCGAAGGCCAGCCGCGCACCGGCGCCTACGCGGCGCTCGTTGAAGGCGGACACGATCTGGTGGAACTGCACGCACTGATGGCCCCGCGACCGTTTCTCGTCTCCGGCGGCACAGCCGACTTGCCCGAGCGCTGGCCCGCGCTCAACCATGCCATTGCAGTCAACAAACTCCTCGGTTACGACGGCCGCGTCGCCATGACCACTCGCGACGGGCATACCCCCACCGAACACGCGAATGAGCAGGTCTATCGCTTCTTTGAATGGTGGTTGAAGGAACGCGAATGACCCTCTGACTAGTACTGTGACAAAGACAAATCTGACGCAGCGCATGTATCGAAACTTCTTTGTCACAGTACTATCGCCGGCCTGCGGCTTTCAGCAGCGCCTCGGCCCCCGCCGCGTCTTCGGCCGCCAGCGGCGGATCGAGTTCGGCCCCGTAATCCAGGTCGTCGTAACGTCCGCTCTCATAGACCTGCTCCACCAGCGCCTGCAGATCCAGCTTGACCGGCGATTCGCGTTCCCGCAGCGGGATGGGAACCACAGGGAGGCGCTGCCGCAATGGTAAGATGTAGAGCTCGCGGCGCTGGCGTTTCCAGCCCGGACTGACGCAGACCAGATAAGCGCCCCGGTTCTGGGACGGGATGTCGTCCGCCGGCAGCGCCAACACGCGCCGGCCCACCCGCACCAGGTCGCTCTCCACCAGGCTGGCGTCGGATTGAAGTACTTCAGCCTGTTTTTCAACATACTTCTGCTGGCCTGTGCCACCGCTTTTGTTGGCCGGACTGAGAAACTCGATGACCGTGACCACTTTGCCTCCGCCTCGCTCGCGGATTTCGATGTAGCCTTCGGTGACTGGCGGATTGCTTAACTCAAACACCAGCGGCTCGGCCACCGCGCCCGCTCCTTCCTTCAACACGTCCGGCCCGTCCGCCCCGGCGTGATAAACCTGGGACACATGCACATCGGGGACGACCTGGCGAATGCGTTCCGGCTCGCTCTCGACGAAGACGCGCTCCTCGACCCGGGCCCGCAGGTCATTGGGCAGACGCGGCGGCAACGCGTCGCATGTGTATTGGATGAGGCGGTGGTGCACGTCCCCCCAGTATCGCTCCAAGTAAGGGTCCATGCCTGGAAATGGACTTTCATGCCGGCAGCATAACGGAGGAAGTGGAGGCTGTCAGCACTGCTCGCGAGCTTCCATGGCGTGCAGTTCCTCGAAAGAAGTGCTGCAGAAGGCTGCGTGGTGCTGGCGTTGTCCCGGAGCGCGTTCGGCGGCAAGCCTCGTCGGATGGCTGGTTTGCGAATGCCGCTTCCGACCGCGCCAGCTCTCCGCGAACGTATGAATGTCCTTTTCTGTCGGACACTTGAGATGGGCTTCGAAGAGGTGGGGTGTGAATGTCATGCATGTGTCGGTTAAGAAGCCTGCCGATAAGCCTCGGCAAACGCGCGGCACTGAGCCTCGACCCATGTCCAGTCACGGGACTCGACGCGCTGCCGATCGAAAAGCGGGCTGCCGATCCCGAACCCGTCAGCACCCGCTTTCAGGAAGTCAGGCAACGTCTTCAAATCGACCCCTCCGGTGGGAAGCAATTTGATGTGCGGCAGCGGCACCTTCAAAGCGCGAATATAATTGGGGCCGACGCTTTCAGCCGGGAATACTTTGACCATCATGGCGCCGAGGTCCCCTGCGCGAACCACTTCAGTGGGTGAGAAAGCCCCGGGAAACACAGGCATTTTCTGATTCACACACTCCGTGATGATCTTGGGTTCGACGGTGGGTGTGACCACGAAAGCGGCGCCGGCACGGACCGCTTCATCGAGAAGTTCCAGGTTGATCACCGTTCCGGCTCCAACATTGAGCCGGCCTTCCGCAATGGTCACAGCTTCGCGAAGCTGCCGCGCAGCGTCCGGGGTGTTCATGGTGATCTCGATGTTTCTCAAACCCCCGCGAAGTGCCGCTCGAACGATTTCGGTCATTTGCCCCAGCGTGAAGCCGCGCAAAATGCCGACGATTGGCAATTCTTGAAACAACGCGGACGAAAATGATGGGTTCATTTACGTTTTGTTTTGAAGAAACAGCGCGTGCGCGGTGACCGTGGCACGCTCGACCTGCTCGGGCGGCAAGCGAATCCACGGGTTCGCCCGGCCTGCGACCATGTCCAGCGCGAGACCGTAAAGCTCCGCAAGCCCGCGCGTCGCGCCGAGAATCACTGGTCGATTCCCGGCATTCCTGCCGATGCTCTCCACCTCCGCTCCGATCAACAGCCCGCTGAAAAACCAGGTATTGTCCGCGAGGGAACGGCGGTCGAGGACCGCACGTGTGCGCACGCGGAAAAGTCCTCCGGCCAGGCCATGGTCTTTCGCCCAGGCCACGCCCTCCTGAAACGCCGCGCGATCTGGCCTGGAAAGCGAATCGCTTCGGACCTGCACGGCGGCATCCACCGAGGCCTTCAGAAGACTTTGCTGGCCCAGGACCTCGAAAAGTTCGCCGGTCATGAAGGTGCGGAACTCAACCACGGACTGATCTTCAATCCAGACATGTTTGGAATGGGTTCCAGGAAGAATCAACAGCGACCGCTTGCGGTGCGCGGCCAGGCCCGCCTCGGACATCAAGCCGATGATCTCCGTCTCCTCCCCGCGCATCATGTCGCAGGCAGTGGCGACACCGGAAATCAGATACGCCGGCCCGAGCCATTCAGGTTTGCTCCAGGCCAACTCTTCCGACCGCACGCCGCTTCCGTCGAGGGGAAACGGCGTATTGGCGTACGGCAATTCCCGCCAGCCGACTGACGACGAGGCCATGCCGGAAATCACCAGGGGCAGATTGTGCCCGGGAGTTTTTTCAGCCGCCAGCAAAGCTTCCACTTTCCTGTTCAGAAAACGCGCGAACACATTGGCCCGGGCCGCTTCGATTTCCGCCCCGCTGCGCATGGCTTCCTCGTAGAGCGACTTGACTCCAGCCGGCTCGCGAATCTCCCGAATCACAGTGCGGTCCGGTCCGGCAACCCGGCGCAGACGGAATGAGGTCGTCCCCCAATCGCAGCTCAAAAAATCCCGGCTCATTTATGACTTCTCGTCCAGCGTGGATGTTCGCACGCGGTCTGCGCGAACCTGTCTGCGGAGCGGGGAACAAGGAAGCGGATGCTTACCGACGATCTCGTGTGTGATCCGGAACCTCGCTCGGCATTCTTTGCGGAACTTACGGCGCATTGATGCACGATGTCTAACAGGAGGAGTCAGATAAATACAGTCTGAGTTCCAAAGCGTGGCGGCGGCCTTCCAGGCTGCCAGTGCGCCGGGGCGGGGTATGTGTTTAGCATCGGGAGCGCAGCCCCGATTCATCGGGACTACACAGGTTCCCGATCCATCGCGATCCATCCGGACCGACAGGAAAAGGGCGCGGGAAATCTCTTGGTGTCTAAATAATCGTAGCAGACGCGAGAATGTGTTCGGCGAGGGCGCCGAACCCGACACGCGAAGGGGCGTGTGCTCCCCATTCCGTTTCGACACTAGAGTAAATCGACTTGCCACCGCCGTTCAGGCGGGTTCTTCTCGTGGCGGTTCTCGAATACTCCCGGTCGCTGCTCGACATACGAGTTTAGCGTCGGCTTGCGACTGTGGCGGCGGCCATCTTGGCTGCCGTAAAGGACGGCACGTGCCTGCCGGCAGGCAGGTCTTGCCGCCCGGAATGGTAACTCGGAACGCGGAACCGGCAGCGAAGCTCGTACGACAATCCCCCGAGCAGGATGTTCCCGATGCATCGGGACTGGCGGGACGCCCGCCGCCACGAAGGACAAGCGGCTTGGTTGGTCGATGCGGCGCTGGTGAATCGGCCCGGACTTAAAGATCCGCCGAACGATCTCATGCCTCCCATGACTGTCAGACAGCCAGCAACTGCGTTGGCGGCCTTGCTGGCGCTCCTGCTCCCGATCGGCGGCCGCAGCAGAGCCGCTGACCACGGCGCAACGCTCTACAACGGCATTGTTCTCCCCCGCGAATGGCCGCCTCGCCTGTCTGACTTCCCCACGTCGGTCGAGAAGGACCCGGCTATCCCTCCCTATCTTGTCTCGCCGCCGGCTGTCGTTCCGATCGATGTTGGGCGCCAGCTTTTCGTCGATGATTTTCTGATTGCCGAGACCACGCTCACGCGAACGTTCCACCTGGCCAAGTACCACCCCGCAAGCCCTGTCCTGAAGCCGGACCAGCCTTGGGAGATGAAGAACCCGGATCATGAGGCCGCGATGGTGTTCAGCGACGGCGTCTGGTACGATCCCAAGGACGAGCTTTTCAAAATGTGGTACATGGTCGGGGAGAGCGCCTCCACCGGCTACGCCACCTCCCGCGACGGAATCCGATGGAACAAACCTTCTCTCGATGTGCGGCCCCCGACCAACATCGTGCAACCGGGCGGGCGTGACTCGAGCACGGTCTGGCTCGATCTGGAGGAGAAGGATCCGGCGCGGCGCTTCAAAATGTTCCGCGTGATCGGCGCTGGCGGAGCGGATCCGGTGACGGAGTGGAATAATTGGGTGATGGCAATCCATTTCTCTCCGGATGGCATTCACTGGGGTGAACCGGTTGCCAAAAGTGGCCGAATCGTGGACCGAAGCACCGTATTCTGGAACCCGTTTCGCAAGGTCTGGGTTTTCAGCATCCGCCATGTCTATAAGGTCAGCGACGCGGTGGACAAGCGATACGGTTTCGCCCGGCGGCGTTCTTACGTGGAAGGTCCCGATGTTCTGGCCGCAGCGCAGTGGGAGGTGAACGAACCGTTGCGCTGGATGGACGTGGACCGTCTCGACCCGCAGCGCGACGATCTCAAGATCAAACCACAGCTCTATAACCTCGATGCTGTCGCCTACGAAAGCTTGATGGTCGGCTTCTTCACCGTTTGGCGGGGCCAACCTGCGGATCGTCACAAGCCCAACAATGTCGTGCTTGGCTATAGCCGCGACGGCTGGCATTGGTCGCGTCCGGATCGGCGGGCATTCTGCCCCGTGTCCGACAAGCAGGGCGATTGGAACGCCAACAATGTCCAGTCCGCCGGCGGCGGATTTTTGGTCGTGGGAGACGAACTCTACTTCTACGTCAGCGGACGAACGGGTCGGCCCGGCGGCAACAAGGCCGGCATACTGACGACAGGGCTGGCGACGCTACGTCGCGACGGGTTCGCTTCAATGGACGCGGGAGAAACGGAGGGCGCACTGACGACGCGGCCCGCGCGCTTCAGCGGCAAACATCTGTTCGTTAATGTGGACGATCCGCAGGGCGAACTGCGAGTCGAGATTTTGAACCAGGCGGGCCAGGTCCTTCCGGCTTTCACAATGGAGAATTGCTTGCCAGTAACGACCGACAAAACCTTGCATGCGGTTCGTTGGCGCGGCGTTAATGATTTGTCGTCTCTTGTGGACCAACCGGTCCGCATTCGCTTTCACCTGAAGAACGGCAAGCTTTACGCGTTTTGGGTTTCGCCGGAAAGCTCGGGAACGAGTCACGGTTACGTGGCCGCAGGCGGGCCGGGATTTTCCAGCAACCGAGATACGGGCAGTTCATTGAATCGCAACTGAACCTATGAAACTGCGTGCTCCATTCCAAACCTGCGGTGCGTTACGTCAAGTGTTTCGCTCCATGAGTCAATCCAGGCGAGTCCATTTCTCTATGCAAAATAAGGCTGAAAGGACCGCGCTGCTCATCGCTCAGGAGGAAGTTCTGAAGTAGCCCGCTGCCCTTCAACCGTCCTTATTACTCTTACTCATACTGGACCATCAGCGACAATTCGTTTCGGAACATCAAAGGACACAACGGCGGCGGACGCGCCGCCATCTTCATCTGGGTGCGTTCCCGGCAAATCGTGATCGAACGAAATCTCATCGTCGCTTGTGACCGGGGCGTGGCCTTCGGTAACCCCGGCCAGTCCACGGCCAACAAGCCGCGGAACGGCTCGTCTATGTCGCCGACGGAATCATTCGCAACAACTTCATCGCCGGCGGGCCCGATTGCGGGATCGAACTTTGGCACGCCGAGCGGATCAAGGTGTTCAACAACACGATCTGGCGTCCGGCACGGAACTGGAGCCGGGGCATCCGCGTTGGGACGGGGACGATGCAGACGGAAATCGGGAACAATCGGGTGCATGGTGAGATCCGGCTCGATGGTGGCGAGGCGCAGGTTCGTAACAACCTGACCGGCAAACTCGACGGCTACTTTGTGGACCCGGTTCCGGGATTGACGGCCGACGCTGAGCTTGGCTAAAGCTCGCCGCCGCCGTCCCTCCCGCCACGAATCCGCTGGTCGAAAGAAGGCATCTTTGCAAGATTAGGAAAGACTTTGAATTTATGGTCAGGCTTATTGCGTACCTTGTCGCGGCAGTCTCCATCTTTTATTCCGCACGTTCGGATGGGGCCAGCGAATTCCAGGTTTCAGAGGACGACGAGCGGATTGTTATTTCGTCTCCGACTCTCGAGGCGGTCGTTCGCAAGAAGGGCTATGTGACGGGTGTCGCGGCCGGAAGTTTTTTGGACCGGACGAGCGGTTTTCGCGATGCCGGCTATGGGCTCGATATTGTCGATTGGATTATGGAGCCGGGCAGCGACGAAGCCTATCGCGATCAATTGGCGGGCGATCTGGCGTATCTCTTCAACAATTCTTACCACGGCAGAACCGCGAAGCGGTCAATCGAGGGACCCCAAATCTGCACCAAGGCCAAGGCGCTTTCGCCCCGCGTCGTCCACGGCAAAGATTTCGTCGCGGCCACGAGCAGCTTCCGATACCAGATCGCGGCGCCGGGAAAGAAGACCGGTTCGGAATGGAGTCAGGTGCTCGTCTTTCCCGCCGGCCAGCGCTACTTCATCTCCAGCGACAGGATCACCAGCGTGAATGCAAGCGACGCCATGTTCCTCCGCGTCGACATGCCGGGACACATCAAACACAAACAGGGCGACACGTTCAGTGAGGTTTACCTCAGCTACGCAGGCAAGATTCCTTCGACGGAGTTTCTCAAAGATTTCGCGCCTGAGGAGAAATTCAATTACCGTCGCGTCGCTAACCCAGTGCCCAAACGGTTTATTCGCGCCTATCACCTGCGCGATCCGAGAACGGGTCGCGAAGGACCCTGGCTCGCGGGAATGACGCTCGACCCGTCTGTGGTCTATGAGGCCTGGTGCCATCAGCGCGGTTATGTTTGCCTGATCGAGGAATTTGGCGGAAGACCCATCCGAGCGGGTGAATCCTTTAGCGCCGCCTTCATCGTCGGCTACTTCGATTCGATTGAAGAAATGGAAAAAGTTTACGATCGATATGCCGGCCACACGGGTGTCGAGGTGGGCGAGCAAGGCTGGAAACTCATACGGTCAATCAAATGAAGGTCCTGGGCGGCCACGAACTGCTATGCGCTTAAATCTTCACCTCACCTTGTTTGTCGCGTCATTGGGTCGTGCCCAGCCAGAAAACAGGCTCGCCCTTCTGGTCGATGAAATATCTTCCGTTCTCACTCACCTTGACGGGATACACCGGTGCCGCGGGGCGTGCGAGGATCGTCAAAGCGAGCAGCGCCGCTGCCCAGAGGCTTCTGATCGTCGTTGTTTTCCTGTTCACCCGTCCCTTCGGGCATCCCGTCGGGCCACCCTCCCCGGCCCGCGCCCAGGCCCACTCCGATGCCCTCATCCGCCTTCGGCACCTTCTCCCGTCCGACGGGCGAAGGCGGCCGAGGGCGAGGGAACACGCTCCACCTGCACGCGCGCGTCGTTGAAGCACGCTCCGCCGCCCACCTCGTTGACATGCTGCGGACAGAGCGCCGTCGATGTCTGGCCATTCCGTGAAGAGTTCCGCCACGCGCCCTTCGGCAGACCGCAAACGCCATCTCGCATGCGATCGCTGATTCGAGCACGACAACGCACCTCACCGAGATCGTTGAAGACGCGCACCTCGTCGCGATCCGAAATCCCGCGCGCCGCGGCGTCGGCGGGATTAAGCGTGAGCCAGAGTTCGGGATAGTTGAATTCGCCCAGCGTGCTGGAAATCATTTTGTTATTGGAAGCGCTCACCAATGCGAGCGGAAAACTCTCCTCGCTCACGGGCTGGTGCTGAAAGGGCGAAGACCCCAGGGCCGGCGGAGTCAGGTGCACCTTGCCATCCGGTGTGAGAGGCATCACGGTCCCAAACTGTACCGGCCCGCCGCCTGAGAACGGATAACCCTGCACGTCGCCGTTCAGCGCAGGCGCCGGATCGCACGGCTGGCCGGCAAGGCTGAGGGCATCGGCGACTTTGCGCATACTCGTGGCGGTGTCCCAGCCAAAGGGTTCATCGGAAAAGCCCATCGCGCGGCCCAGTCGCGCGAAGAGCCACTCGTTGGGCCTGGCTTCGCCGCAAGCGTCAATGGCCGGTTGCACTCCGCCGACGATGTAGCTTCCGTAAGAGCGCTTGATTTCGTACTGCTCGAGAAATGTCACCGCTGGCAAAAGAATATCGGCATAGCGGGCGGTGTCGGTCATCACTTGTTCATGGACTACAGTGAAGAGATCGTCGCGGGCCAATCCGCGCAGGATCGCGTTTTGGTCGGGCGCGGTGACCACTGGATTGCAGTCATAGATGAACAACGATTTGATGGGGGGTGTGATGCGCTCAGTGGGTGTTCGAGAAGTGGATAGCGGGGGCGACTCGCCCGCCCCGGTCGGCGACCCGCCGACCGTACGTGCGGAACGCCACCTCTCGGAAGGGCCGTCGTTATTGGCTTGAAGTGTCGATCCCGTTCCGTCCGGCGAGTCGCCGGACGGAACAGGCGGGTCGCCTGTGCTACCCAGCAGACGGCCCAACTGGCTCATGTTCAGTTCGCGAGCCGTCCACCGGGCCGGTGGCGAATCAGCGCCGAAAAGCTTCGCCATGTCCAATTTGGCAGCGCCGCTGTTCGAGAGTGTGTAGCCCCCGCCGCGGACTCCGAATTTGCCGAGGAGAGCGGGCATGGCCATGACGGCGGCGAGCGCTTGGCCGCCGTTTCGATTTCGCTCGGTGCCCCAACCGACGCGAATCACTGCCGGTGACGAGGCCGCGAAGACACGAGCCAATTCTTCGATAGCGCCAGCCGCCACGCGCGCCTCCGCCGCGGCTCGCCCAATGGGCCATTCATTTGCGGCGGCCAGCAGCGGTTCCAATCCATCGGCATGTTGCGAAAGGAAGGCGTGATCCAGCCGGCCTTCTTCGTTCCATTGCCGGATCATTGCCAGTGCCACGGGCAAATCAGCGCCGGGATAAACCGGCAAGTGCAGATCGATCTCTGCCGAGCCGAAGTTGCGGATGGGATCGATTACGGCCACGAAGGCGCCATTCTTCTTCGCCTGCCGCAAGTACGGGACAAGATGGATGTTCGAGTATTTCGGGTTCGCGCCCCAAACAAGAATGGCCCTGGCTTTGGGGTAATCTTCAAAAGCAACGCCCGGCATCTTGCCGTACATTCCCATCGCCACGGCGGTTGCCGGAGCGGCGCACAGCGTTCGGGCGAGACGCGACGCCCCCAGTTTCGCGAACAAATAAGCATCCAGGAAATCATGGCTCAACAGGCCATTCGACCCGTCATAATGATACGGCAAAATGGCCTCCGCGCCCCAGCGTGCGATGATCGCGCGGAACCTTTCGACGATGGTGGAAATCGCTTCGTCCCAGGAAATGCGCTCGAATCGCGCTTCGCCTTTCGGGCCGACGCGGCGCTGCGGATACAGGATTCGGGTGTCGTGATAGACGCGGCGGTCGAACTTCCCGATTTTGTCGCAGATGAACCCTTGCGTATTGGGATGTGCGCTTCCCTGGGCTGGCGCCGCCTGGATGCGCGCGATTTTTCCTTCCGCGACAATCACGTCCAACGCGCAGGAATCCGGACAATCCATCGTGCAAGTCGTGCGAATGGTTTTAGTCACAGAACCATTGTAACGATTGTTTTTGCTGAGTGCACTTCAATTCACGCCTGCCCCGGGCATGGCGCGCTAGCGCAATCGCGCACCATACCAGCGCCGCGCACGCAAAAACCGACACGATGCGGCTGACCTTGTCGCGGCACAGCTTCCCCAGATACCAAATCACGAGAAGAGCAACGAAGATGCCTACGACCTCTGCAGCCGTCTCCCAATCATTTCCCGGCGATGTCGAATTCGGCAACCAACGTCAGAGCTCACCGACCGCCGAGCCCTGACTTGTCAAAGGTCCAGAACTCTAAGGCACCAGTCCCAAGCGCAAACGGCGGGTCGGTGCAGCGATCTGGTTCGGCGACGTGCTCAGCCTACTCAAAAAAATCTCGGGCCCAATCTGCAGACTCGCAGCGACCGACGGTATACCACTGCGTTGGGAAGATAACCGCGAAACATGCGAAAGACACAAAAACAAATCCGCGCCCAACGCTGTAACGAACCGTGTAACGCAGCCCGGAATCCACAGAAGGTAACGAAGGAAACAAAGACGCAAGCCCCCCTTTGTTCGCTTCGTTTCCTTCTGTTCAAAACCTCCGAGCACCATCGGCTCTGCGCGCCGAACGATGGAACTCAGCCACGCCGGGCCGATGACGAAGGACAACTCGCGACTTCCCGGCAAACCCGAGGCGCTCCCCGGCGTTGGCTGCAGTGATCTGGTTCGGCTGTGTCTTTATTTCTTTTTCCACGCTCTGACAATGGTTCTGATAACAAAGAAGAGAATGACGCACGGCAATACCACGTAAACCAGAAACGAAACCGTGACGCCGATGACGAACTCTCCCCAAGTAAAATCTGCAATCATCGGTGACATCTTCTCTGCGCTCCGAAGACCACAATGTCCCTGACAAAAATCAAACGCGCGAGCGTGGCCGAACGTCCCGGCTCACCGACCCCGCGCCGGCGACACCCGGTATGCAACCAAGACGCTATCGCGGGGTTCGCTGCAGCCGGTTTGTTATGCGATCGTTCAACGATTATCACTCGAAACGCATTCCCTTCTTCCTCGCATACCTTCTGAACGCAAATCCGATGGGCGCGAATAGTAGGGCTGCCGCCGCAGAAGACTCGGCGACATCCCAAACGCGGTCCCTACTGATCTCTGTATCAATCATCGCAGCCATAGCCACACCCACGGGTGCGGCGACAGCCAGCGCCAAGAATACCACAAAAACAGCGTGCCCAAAGCCCCACAAATTCGCCAGGGGCTCACTTCGCTCGCGGAGCCTCAAATATTCGGGGTGGCTGAATGGTGAAACTCTAAAACGCATAACTATTTGGATTGAAAGAATTCCACCTAAGTAGATATTAGCCGTGAAACATGGAATCAAATCGGAACGCGTTTTTCATTGCGTAAGGTATCATGCCGGTGCTCGGCTTCAAGAAGAACTCGTTCCAGAACGAAGGGGACCTCCCCATTCAGTGAATGGACGCTAATCCGTTGTGACTGCGCCGCGGAGCCGTTTCTTTTCACTGTGGCGGGCCTTGTCAGCGAGCATGCGCTGCTTCGCGCGGGAAGAGCGCTTTTGTTTCTGGCGGCGGATTTTCTCGATGCGTGCTCTTTCGGCCTCCACGTAGCCCTTCCGCATCCGCTCGATCTTGTCGAGCAACAGTCGCCGCGCCAGGAACCGGTTCATGGCCTGGTGCCGCGTCGTCTGGCTTTTCACGCGCAGGCCCGTCGGCCGATGCAGCAGCATGACGCAGGAGGAACTCTTGTTCACCTTCTGTCCGCCTGCGCCGCCCGAGCGGACGAACGTTTCCTCGATCTCGGCTTCGTTCACGCCAAGGCCACTCATCCGTAGTTGAAGCTGCGCCTGCTTGTCCGGTGAAACAGGAAACGAACTCATGCCGCGAGCCTAGAAGATTTGCGACAGATTGCCAACAGGCCTTCACCGGAAGAAGCGTGTTCTACAATCCCTGCGACAGGCTATGCGCGCTGCGTGTCCGACCGAGTATCCGGTCTTGCCGTGCACGAATCGTCGACCGCAAGCTCCTCCACACAAGAGCAAGGCGCACGCATGAAAATTTTCTGTCTTTGAACCTTGCTGTTGTTTCAACGGGGCCTTAGATTCTCATAGCTTTGGCAGTTCCCGGATTTGGCCCGCCATCGTTTAGTGAGCCCGCAGAAATTCGAACGCGCCTTGTGATGAATGAACAGTATCCAATTTCGACGGCTGGTGCACACCGGCCAGACAATGCCGCCTGGAAAGAGATTGTGGCCCGATACCAGAAGCCATCGGTTGGACGGGGCGTCTGGCAGATCGTTAACACGCTGGTTCCTTATGCAGCCCTCTGGTATCTGATGTACGTCTGTTTGTCGGTGTCCTATTGGCTGGTGGTGCCGCTGGCGGTGCTGGCAGCCGGGTTTCTGGTGCGACTGTTCATCATTCACCATGACTGCGGACATGGCTCATTTTTAAAATCGCGCAGAGCCAATGACATTTTGGGCTTCATCACGGGCGTGCTGACCTTTACCCCGTACTATCACTGGCGCTGGGAGCATGCCCTGCACCATGCGACCTCCGGCGACCTGGACCGGCGGGGGATGGGCGACATCTGGACCTTAACCGTGCAGGAGTATTTGGAATCGTCCCGCTGGCGCCGGTTCGCCTACCGACTGGCGCGCAACCCGGTGGTTCTGTTCGTCATTGCGCCGCTGTTCATGTTTGTGATCAGGCAGCGGTTCCCCAAAGCCCAGGCCAGCCCGCGCGAGCGGCACTCGGTGTATTGGACGAATCTGGCTATCTTCGGATTGGCCGCAGGCTTAAGCCGGATTTTCGGCCTCAAAGCCTACCTGCTGATTCAGTTGATGGTGGTGGGTGTGGCAGGCTCGGTTGGGGTATGGCTGTTTTACGTGCAGCATCAATTTGAGGGAGTTTACTGGGAACGCGGCGAGGAATGGGATTACGCCAC
>WNGG01006451.1_pt1 | contig 13048 bp, 8 predicted proteins | sample 5400661 | NCBI WGS metagenome assembly WNGG01 (sample SAMN13153372, study PRJNA577476) | soil metagenome | isolation source: 100 cm soil or saprolite under Garry oak tree replicate 1 | place: USA:California | collected 2016-06-15
GCTCTGATCTCGTCGTCGCTCGAAACGTCACAAGGAAACAACGGCGTTTTTTCCCCGAATTCGCCCACCAGCTCCTCGACATTTTCCTTTAATCGCTCGCCCTGGTAGTTAAAAATCAAGTGCGCGCCCGCGGCGGCCCACGCCTTGGCGATCGCCCAGGCGATGCTGCGCTTGTTTGCCACGCCAAACACCAACCCGATTTTTCCTGCCAAAACTTGCTGCGCCATAAGCCCTGCATGATACGTGCATTTCAGGCATCGCAAAGTTGCTGGTCTTCGCTAAAGCCATCTCATAATGTCATTCTGAGCGAAGCGAAGAATCTCGGATCAAATTTGGATCCGTTTCTCCAACGGGAAATGAACCGAGATGTTTCGCTTCGCTCAACATGACAGCACCATTATAAGATGAGCGATGAGTTCTAGAGTTTTATCTTCCTGAGGCATGGCTGCGATCGGAATTACCGGCGGAATTTGCACTGGCAAAAGCACTTTTTCCGAATATCTACGCGAGATTCTTCCCGTAGCGAAATTTTTCAATGCCGACCAGGCAGCGCACGCTCTCGTCGAGCTTCCGGAGGTGAAACAGGAAATTCGAGAAAAATTCGGCAGCGGGGTCTTCTCAAGCGATGGAGCCTTGAATCGAGCGAAACTTCGGGCGATAATATTTGGCGACCCAACAAGGAAACGCGCGCTTGAGCGGATCCTCCATCCGCGGATTCGCCGCCAATGGAGGGCCGAGGCGAAAAAGCATCGCAATTCTCCCGATTTTTTCTTTGCTGATATTCCACTCCTTTATGAAAGCGGCGGTGAAACATTGTGCCACCGAGTGGTGGTGGTGGCCTGTTCGTACAAGGTGCAGCTAGGCCGCTTAATGCACCGGATGTCAATTAAACCGTCCGAAGCTCAACAGATGATCCACTCACAAATGCCACTCGAGGAAAAAATCAGACGTGGAGATCACGTCGCCTGGAATAACAGTAATCGAGCGAGACTTGCCGAGCAGGCGCGGTTTCTCGTCGCATTATGGCAAAAGCAATCATGGACGAAAAGCTAGAGACGTTAGCATCTTCCGATGACGTTATTCAGGAACCGGGGCCGACGGCCCCGGCTACAGCAGCGCGCTCGGTTGATTTAAATCAGCTGCAAGAGTTTTCGGAAAGAAAACTAAAAGCATTGGCGCGCGATTTGGATTTGTATTTGCATCCTGCACGGTCGCGCCATCAGCACATCCTCGATATTGTTCGCGCCGGATTAACGGGTGGCGCGACGGTCACTGCGGAGGGTTTTCTCGACCAGGTCAGCGATTCCTTTGCGATGTTGCGCTGGGCCAAATTGAATTTTTTGCCTCTTCCTGAGGACGTTGCTGTCTCGCGCGACCTGATCGAGCAGCATCACCTGCGACCAGGGCAAAAAGTTGCCGGGACCGTGCGATTGCCGGTTCAGCGAGAAAAGTTCCTCTCGCTCGATAATGTCACAAACATCGAAGGCCAACCTGCCGGCGAGTGGACGGAACCGACGCACTTTGACAAGCTAACGCCGCAGTTTCCACAAGGCAGAATTATCCTGGAAAATCCGAAGACAAACTCCATCAGCGCGCGTGCGGTGGATTTGCTGACGCCGCTTGGGCGTGGACAACGCGGTCTCATCGTCTCGCCGCCGCGAGTGGGCAAGACGATCCTGCTCAAAGAAATCGCGAAAGCGATCCGGGTAAATCATCCGGACATCGTGCTCATCCTGCTCCTGGTGGACGAGCGGCCGGAAGAAGTGACGGATTTGGAGCGGGAAATCGATTGCCAGATTTATCATTCGAACTTTGACGAGAGCGTGCAGCGGCACGTGCAGGTAGCAGAGATGGTGCTGGAGCGCGCCAAGCGTCTTGTCGAAATGAAACATGACGTGGTGGTTTTGCTCGACAGCATCACGCGGCTTTCGCGCGGATACAATAATCTGGAACCAGGCAGGGGACGGATCATGTCCGGCGGTGTGGAAGCGAAGGCGCTGAATAAGCCCAAGAAATTTTTCGGCTCGGCGCGTAATGCGGAGGAAGGCGGCAGCCTGACGGTGCTGGCGACTGCTTTAACTGAAACCGGTAGCCGAATGGACGAATTAATTTTCGAAGAATTCAAAGGGACAGGCAACATGGAGCTGCATCTCGATCGCGCGTTGCAGGAGAAACGGCTTTACCCGGCGATCCATCCGCTGCTCTCAGCTACGAGGCGCGAGGAGTTGCTTTATCATCCCGACGAATGGGAACGCGTGCTGATGTTGCGCAAAACGATGGCAGCGCTTCCGCCTCTCGAGGCGATGGAAAAACTAATCGATAATTTGCACGCGACGAAGACGAACGCGGAGCTGCTCTTGAGTGGATTGCGCTGATGGGAATGACGAAGCACGAATGACGAATGACGAAGGAAACCCGAATGCTCAAATGATGAAGCGGAGCTCGAAGCGCGCCCGCCGTCATTCGGATTTCGTCATTCCTTCGACATTAGACATTCGTCATTCGTCATTGGCGGAAGGTTTGATCGCGAATGCCGCGCAACTTGCGAGTTTAATTCAGCAAATCGAGGCTGCTGATCGCGTTGCCATCGATACAGAGGCAGACAGCCTGCACTCGTACCGCGAGAAACTTTGTCTGCTTCAGATCAGTGTGCCTGCTGTAGCCGGCATCGTTGATGCCGGGGCGCGTACTACCGCCTCACCCAACCGGGATCACCGATCCCGGCTACAGTCGGACTTCATCGTCGATCCGCTGGCTGATGTGGATCTCGAGCCGCTGCGCCTGGCGCTTGAGCCCAAAGAGATTGTTTTGCACGGCGCCGACTACGATCTGCGAATGCTCCGGCGCGGCTTGAATTTCGTCGCGCACAAAATCTTCGACACGACGATTGCAGCGCGTCTGCTTGGCATCCGCGAATTTAGTCTGGCTGCGCTGGTGAAACGCTACTTTGGCCTGGAACTTCCCAAGGGTTCACAGAAAGCGAATTGGGCGAAGCGGCCTTTGCCGGCTCGAATGGCGGAATACGCGATTAACGATGTGCATCATCTGTTACCGCTTGCCGAAAAATTGGAAGCAGATTTAGACCGTTATGAGCGCCGGGATTGGTTGCGGCAATCGTGTCAACGCGCGATCGAGCAGGCGACTATCGCCCGCGTCCGCAATGAGGACGAGCTTTGGCGCGTTCCGGGATCTGGCGCGCTTCGCGGGCGGGCCGCTGTAGTGCTGCGCGCGCTTTGGCGATGGCGCGAAAGAGAAGCGGCGATGGCTGATCGCCCGCCATTTCACATCTTGCAGAATGAAAAGCTTGTAAACGCTGCGGTAAGTTTTGATTCAGGCAGCATGCCCGATTACAAACATTTTTCGCCGCGGCGACGTCAGGCATTTCGCGAGGCGGCACGAACTGCACTGCAGACGCCTGAATCGGAGTGGCCGGTGTTGCGCCGGCGATTTGGTACCAGACCAACTGCCGAGACGGTCCGGCGCGCAGAGGAGCTCCGGCGCTGGCGCGACAAATCAGCTGAAGAGCTCGGCTTGGAGCCATCATTCATTGCGCCGCGCAGCACGCTCGAGGCGATCGCGGCGAACGAAACGCGCGCAACAGCTTTATTGGTTCCATGGCAACGCAAATTGCTTGGAATACAAGGGTGATGTTGTAGCCGGCATCGTTGATGCCGGTCTGGCGACGCGCGGTTGGGTCTGCCGGGATGACCGATCCCGGCTACAACATTACGCAAGCTTCTGAGGGGATCACCAGTGTCCTAGCGACATGGCAACAGGAGTTGCTGGGGTGTTTCTGGGAAGAAGGCGACAGGTTCCATGGCTGGCAGCAAAATTTAGCGCGCGGCGCGTAAAAATTGCTTGACCAAACAGCGGGCAAGCCTCAAAAAAGCCACCGAATTTTGGAACGCGCGCACATGAATCGATATCTCCATTTTCTTGCGTTAGCGGTGTTCACAGCATCGGTTGTGACCGGGCTCGCGAGTGCTGCCCGCGCGGCTTCATTCAACGAAGTGTGCATCACCCGGGTAAACAATCACGTGCAATTGCTGCGTCCGAGGATAGCCGCGCGCCCAGCGTCAGTTAACGACATCGTTGACGAAGACACCATCGTACGAACTGGCAGCTCCTCGCGCGCTGAGCTCACTTTTCCAGATGCAACGGTTGTACGGTTTGCGGCCAATACCAGTTTCAGTTTCAAAAACGGAACGCACGATTTGAACTTGGGCGAAGGAGCAATTCTGGTCCAAGCGCCGAAGAGCGCGAATGGTGCGAAAATTCACGCGGCCACTGTCGCGGCGGCGATCACGGGGACGACCGCCATGATGGAATATCGTCCCGGCGTTTATAAATTTCTGGTATTGGCAGGCACCGGGCGATTGTATCGACCCGGCCACCTCGGCGATTCGGTTCTGGTTGGCCCGGGCCAACTAGTCATGGGTAATCCAAACGCAGCGGTGAGCGATCCGGTGGACTTCGATATTGCGCGTTTTATAAAGACCAGCCGATTCATTGTCGATCTTCCGCCCCTGCGCAGCGAGAAGTTGATCGCGGCGGAAAGTCAGAAGCAGCAACAAGAGAAATCGAAAAAGACTTTGATCGACACAAACCTTGTTATTTTCGGCGGCGGAACGCGCGTGTCGGTTCTGGGCCAAGCCCAGACCAATCTGGCCGGTCGGACAACTGCCGGACCAGCAACACCACATTCAACGCCGGAAGCAACCGGTGCAGCACAACAGTAGGAGATAAATATGAAAAAGTTTTTGACGAAAACTTTTAGCAGCAAACCGATAACGGTCTGCGGGGTCCTCTTTATTTTGGTTGCCTCGACGCGATTGGCGAACGCTGACCCATTGCAAGAAGCGCGCGTGTCACAAATAATTCAGGACGTGCGGCTGTTGGAAGCACACGCCGCGCCTCATCCGGCGGCGGTGAACGATAAAGTCACCGTGGGCTCGGCGGTGCGCACCGGAGCGGAATCGCGGGCGGAATTGACGTTTAACGATCTCACTATCACGCGGCTTGGCGCGAACACGATTTTCAGTTTTACCGCGGGAGCGCGTCAGGCAGAGTTGACCCAGGGCACAATTCTTCTCCAAGTTCGGCCCGGGGCGCCAGCAGTCAGGGCCAACACAACAGCGGTCACCGTTGCTGTTCTGGGCGGGACAGCGCTTCTTGCAACGGGCCCGCCGACGAAATTTATGGTTCTCGAAGGGACCGGTACTATTTATCCGCTCGGCCATCCTGAAAAAGCTGTGACTGTTCGTGGCGGCGAAATGGTGATCGCCGAAGGCGGGCACGTTAGTAAGCCGGGAAAATTTGATGTGAAACTGGTGCTGGCGACGTCGGCGCTGATCGTAGATTTTGCGCCGCTGGCGAACTTGCCACTGATCCTTGCCGTCGTGGACCAGCAACAGGCAGAGCAGTTAGTCATGGTGTCGAATCCGCCACCTTACAAGAGCATGCTCGATGTAATCGACGTGACCGATCAGAGCGCCAACGCAAATCCGGCTGTTGTCGAAGTTCGAGCTGAAACGCCAAGTCCAACTCCAGAACCCACACAGTCGCCGTCCCCACCGCCGCCAACGGCGACTCCGAGCAAGTTTGGGACACCATCGACGATCACTGCGCCGAATCCGTACCTCATCACCAGCGGAACGACCATTACGACCGATCCTTCGATCACCACCAATGGCGTGACGGACTTCGGCAAAATCTATCGGGGCTCAGCTGATGACGGGGCCTTCTCGCTGTGGGCATTCGGCTCCACGTCAGCCTTTGACACTGCCCTAAACATCGACACCGAGTTTTTTGCGGACCCGAGCCATCTGCCGATTGCCGCGTTTAAGTTCCAGAATCTGTCGCTCAACGGCAATCCAATCATTAACACGAGCAACGGCGTGAGAAAACTTGCCTTGATTGGTGTGGATGGAATTACCTCGGGAACACCGGGTGGGACATTGACTTTCACGGGGTTAGACCTGCTGGTGCTGGCGACCGTTAACGGTTCGATCAATCTCACCTCGGACGTCTCTTTCCAAGGTCTCAACGAGCTTGCGATGTACGCGCGCGGCGCCGGCTCGAACCTCATTCTCAATTCCCCGATTTCTAATATCGGAATTCTCAAGCTTGCCGCACAAGGATCGATTCAACTAACCAACCCCGGCACGATGAGCGTCGGCGAATTCGAGGCGAAGGCTGGAAACAATCTGACGCTGCAAATCGGCGGTTCCCTCTTGCTCAATGGCAAGGTGAGACTAGACACACTGGTCTTGCCCGGCACGACAGTCGCCAGTGGCGTCAATCTCACACTCAATATCACGGGCAATTACACGAATAGTTCCGCTACTGAGTTTTCTCTCTTGCACGTCAGGAACGAGGGCGCGCACATCGGGACAGGTGGAAATATTTCCGTGAACATCGGCGGTGATCTGACCACTACCGAACTTGGTGGCGACTTCGCGCTCGTTGTTCAAAACACAAATGGGCAGATCGACAACGGCGGCAATATCACCCTCAACGTGAACGGTAGCGTTTCCACTCAGGGGCAATTGAGTCTCCTCGTCGAGAACTACGATTTTAGCACCAACCCTGCCGGCCACATCGGCACAGGCGGCAATATTTCTGTCACGACAGGCGGGGATCTCACCGCAGATTCCATTAGTGCCGTAATCAACAACCGTAATGGTGGCACGATTGGCGCGGACGCCAACCTTATTTTCAACATCAGTGGCGCTCTTACGACCGTGCAGAACGGAACGGATTATTTCGGGTCTCTCTCTAGTTTGTCGCTCGGCATTACGAACCGGTACGACGATACGCTCGGGTCAACCATTGCTGGTGACGCGACTCTGGCGTTGCATGCGGATAGCGCGTCCATAGGCGGAAACCTAAATGCGTTTATCAGCGACAGAGGCGGCACCATCGACGGTAACGCTCTCGTTAACTTTAACGTCACGCACGGCCTTACGGTTTTAGGAGCCGACACCATGGATTCCGACGCTGCGGAGTTCGGGATCTTCAACGACGCTGGTACCAATCCTGGCGTTTTGAGTCCCTTTCCTGGAACCATCCATGGCGATGCTACTGTCCAACTCAGCGCGGCCAATCTGACTCTCACCGCGGGTTCGTTGGATGTTCTGATTTACAACAGAAACGGTGGAGTGATTGATTCGAGCGCCACGATCAGTTTCAATCTCGCCGGCAATCTGACCATCCAGGGCGGTGGAGACTTCGAAATTCTTAATAATCAAAACGCCTTTAGTAACGGTTTGCCGGGCGGCTCCATCGGATCGGCCGCCACGCTCGACATCAATGCCGCAAATATTTCGATTGGGACCGATTTCACTGCACGAATTCTCAACCACCGGGGTGATAGCGCTCCTGGGCCGAGCGGCGGTTCCATTGGAACGGATGCTACGCTGAACATTAGCGCTGGCAGCTTTGCGGTTGGCGGGGGCCTCGATGTGTCGATCTTCAACCGCGACGCCGGCGCGGGAAGCGGTACGGGTGGAAGTATCGGCGGCAATGCCGCGATCAATCTAAATATCACTAACACTCTCCAGGTCGGAGGCAATGCGACGTTTCAAATCTTAAACGAAAGCGTCGTTGCCGGCTCTCCCGGTGGAACAATTGGCAGCGATGCCACGATTAACGTCACCGCGGGCAGTATTTTCACCGCCGGAAATTTTGACGCGGAAATCGATAACTTTAACGGCGGCACGATCGGGCAACAGGCAAATATTTCTGTTACGACGAACGGAGGCTTTAGCGCTGGCTCGGTTAATGCCTTCATCAACAATCGCAACGGCGGTACGATCGGCTCGGGCGCAAATATCTTCTTCGGCATTGGTGGCGATCTCATGACCGCACAGGATGCGACGTTCGTCATTACCAATCGAAATGATGGCAGTGGCGGTGGAGTCATGAATGGAAACGTCACCATGGAGCTAATTGCCGCCAATATTTCCAGCGGCGGCGATTTAGTCACTGATATTAGCGCCAACCGAGGCGGCCATATTTTCGGGAACACGTTTAACCACGTTAGCGCGGCCGGCAATCTGACTGCTCAGGGCGCGGTGGATCTTGAGATCGAGAACGCCGGTTTTCTCCTGAACAACGTCTTTGTGCCAGGAGGAACGATCGACATGGACGCAACGATCAACGTGAGCGCGACCAATATTTCAGCGACCACCGACTATTTCCAGGCTTTGATCTGGAACGCGGGCGGCGGTCACATCGGCGGCAATGCTGTTCTGGACATTTCTGCGTCCAACGGACTAACTAGTGGTGGCGATGCTTATTTCAGCATCATTAACTCGCCAAATGGAGGGGGCACGCCTGCTGGAACGATCGGTGGGAACGCCACGATTCAAGCGAACATCGGTAGCATGTCTGTGGGCGGTTTGCTCGACGTGGTGATCGATAACACCGATGGCAGCATCGGCGGGAACGCGACCATTAACATGAACGTTGCCGGTAGCGCGAACGTGACCAACGACGCAACCGTTGCCATTTATGGTAGCGATGGGGCAGAATTGTCGGCAATCAATATTAACGGTGGCAGTTACAATGTCGGCGGGACGTTCCTCACCTACATCGACGGCAACGGAACGATCACATTCAATAATGCCAGCGCTCACGCAGATGTGCTCAAAGCTGGCGTGTTCGGCGCTAACGGCGTGCTCAACATCGGCGGCGGCATCCTCTCGGCTGATTCCGAGTTGAAGCTTTACGCCCCGGGCAGCAACGGCCAGCTCAATTTCGTTTCCAACGTGACCCTCGGCGGCAACAGCCTGAAGATTCTGGCTGCGAATTCAGTCACGATCTTTAACAACATCGTGGTCACGATTGGCGGAGGACAACCGGCCGAGGTTTACACGAACAACGCCAACTATACGGGCTTCGGTGGCAACGGTACCACCACCGGCACGTTCGGGGGCGCGGGCGCGCACGATCCGCAGCCGCTCGGCAACGCGCCGCCCTTTGGTCCCGCTCCTCGTACAACCAGGACAAACCGCGGCACAATCGATGTCAACAACACAGCGGAGTTGCTGGCCCTGCTCGATGGCGCTGCCGTCGGTCCTGATGGGAAGATCACGATTTCCAGTCCCACAACCAAGAGTAATTTGAGAGATCTTAGTCGAATCAACATGAATGGTCTGCCAAGAGGAGTACGTGGAATGCTTATCCATGAGATGCGTGACCGCAGCACTGCGCGCATTGGTGGCCGGCGGACTTTGTGATTCGAGACTGCGTCCTTTTGGAGATTCCAACATGCATTTAAACATCAAGATTATTGGCTTGAGCAATGAAGCGGGCGGCCTAAAAACAAGGTCGTGCGCGTGAACCCTCGCCCTCGTCCTCAGCGAACAGGGTTCGTCGCGATCTTGTGCGCGCTCTGTTTCATCGTCTCCAATGAAGGTTCCGCGCAGAGCGCGGACCAGGCGCAATTGACGCGCGAACAGGCGCCGTCGCCCTTTCCTCCGACTGTTCCTCCCAGGGGCGTCGAAGGCGGCCATGTGGCGGCCGCGTCTGGCGATGCCGATCTCGGCGAGCAGCAAATTCTCAAAAGGGTGGAGGATTATCAACCGTTCACTATCTCGGCGGGCGTGCCGTTTTATTGGACATCAAATGTTGCACTCACTCGTACCAATGAGCAGAGCGACTTTGTGGTGGCGCCGGCGGCTGCTGCTTTCTACGAGCCGCGAATCACGCCAAACTTGTACGGACTGATCGATGTCCGGGAGCAGTTGTTTTACTACGACCGGTTCGACGAATTCAATTTCGGAAGTTTTGATGTTGAAGCCGGCCTCAGGTACATCGTGCCGCAATGGCATAATCTGCTTTTGCGTCTCGAGTACGATTACAACCGGCTGACGAAGAAAGACAGCTTCTCAGCTTTCTTTCAAAACCATGGCTTTATTTTAAATGCCGAGGTCCCGTTTCGCTTGAGCCGCGCGCAACAGCTCTCTTTGGGATTGGACGCGAACATCAGCGCCGCGGCTGAGGAATCCAATCAGCCTCCTCCGCCGAACATAAGCTCGATTTCGGCGCGTCGAAACGAGTACGAGGTCTATCTGGGTTACTCGGCGATTCTCACGCGCTCTTTTTTTATCAACGCTGTCGGTCGTATCGTGGTGCGACAGTATTGGGAAGGGGACCGGAAGGACGCCAACGAAATTCTCGCGTTGACCGCGAATTATCGGGTGAACAAATTTCTTACGGCGAGCGCCGTGGGCACGTTTGGACTAAACCAATCCAATCACAGCGTTTTCGATTACCAGGTGTCCAATGTTGGCGGCGCGGTGGCGTTTTTGGTAAAGTTCTAGAAACAGCTTTTGGGCGATAACCGGCAGTTTGCTTTCCTGAATGGACGGCCCGTTGTGTTGGCGATAGTTGAGGTTTCCGCCACTAAAATAAGTGTTGAGGATGGCGGAAACAAACATTCCATCGTTTTTCCAAGCAAAACGCACGAGGACACAATCGTCAGCTCCCACATCGGCAGAGTATAGCGCGCCAGAAATTCATTCAGAAAACAATTCGCGATCATCATGAATAACCCTACCAACGTCAAGGCGGTGGCGTACGAACAGACGGCTGCAACGTCTTCCTTGCGCATCCTCGCTAGAGCAATAAGCAGCGCGAGATTTGCGACCCATAAAACTAAGAAAGCCCTGTAGTTGAAATCCTTCGGATGGCGGAAGTAAGCGTGCTTCTTGAAAGCAGCTATGATCTGGGCTGCGCTCTTGCCGTGAAATGTCCACAGCGATGCAACCGCAGGCATAACCTCGGGAACGGAAAGTAAAAAGGTTGTGCTGGCAAAAAGTTGCCGTACCGCCGTCGGAATCGTCTCCTCTTGGGATCTTTTGAAATCTGTCGCGACCGCCGTCAGTAATATCTTGCTCGGTGGAGAAAGAAATGCCTTTTGCGCCCGATTAAGGAGGAGATAGAATTTTTGTCCTTGCGGATCGGCTTCTCGCGTGAAAAGCGACTCCTGTGCTTTCTTTATGAAAGCCATGACATCCCAACTTCGATCTTGAGCGGGGAAAGCGTCACGCAGTAGTGAAATCAAGCGTTTAACATCTGCGGAGGCGGTGTGTTTCGCGACTTCATCGAGTAGTTCGTTCCGTTTGTTCGGAGGAAGCGCTGCGAGAAATTTCAGTCGAAACAAAAAGGTGAACCCCACCGTCGAATGGTAAGGAATCCGAGCTGCCCAGCATAAAGCCCGCAAAGAAAGATTCCCGAGCACGATACAGCTAATACCGACAGCGACAGCGACAATCGCTCTTTGTAAGGCTTGCTTCGCCATTAACCGTCGCCACCGGCCAAGCAGGTGCGACGGAGCGAATGGCACTCTGATTGAGTGATATGCGCCCAAGATTAGGAATGCCAACGGCATCAGCCCAGCCAGCGAAGCGTTAATGTGCCGGCTTAGAATAGAAAGCCAGACAAGAATACCGAGAAGGAGCCACTCTTTCCGAGGAATGCTTCGGCGACGTCGAATGATTCTCAGTCCCACTGCCCCGATTAGGAGCACGAGAATCATCCCGAGCGTTTCGGAGCCTACGCAATGGGCAAAGGTGTAAAAAAGTGGATTGGCTGCCCAGACGACAGCCACAATGAGACGAATCCAAAACAACCGACTCGTTAACGTGATCAAATAAAATGCAGCGCACCAGACCGCCAGATGTTGCGAAATGAGCAGGCAGAGAACGCCGGAGTCAGTGAGTATTGGATGAGCGAAAAAAGCAGTCTTTGGCAATGGAGCGCCCGTTCTGAAACAGTCTGCGGCGTATCCCACGTAAAGCGGGACTCGCGCAACAAAAGGGTAGAGCGGACCATAGTGCAGGATCGTTCCTGGCCCTAGTGGGTGTGCAACTTGGACAACGGCGTCAACATCTCTCCATAGAGGCGGGATCACGCTCAACATCCAGATCGAAGGTGCCAACAGAATAGCAGCAACCACTATTGCCGCGCCGCATCGACGCAGACAGGGGCTTGCGGTCACCCAGCCTCTGAAACGATAAAATCCCTCCAGCCAGGCCGAATGCGTAATGATGCCGTGCATTTTTCGCTGTAGTCGCCGACTAGCGCAGATTAAGCCACTTTACGTCGCTCCTAGACTCGTCAAGACCAACGGATCGAGCGGCGATTTGGCTGCCCTGGCGAAATTCTTAGCGGTCCTATTGATCTTTGAATTTTGCTGACGGCAAGGCCGTCAATTAAGGGATAATCAAGGTCTGACCGACCGTTAGTCTTTTGGGGTCGCGGATATTTTTTTTGTTTGCCTCGAGAATCTCTTTCCACCGCTTGGGCGATTTATAGAATTTTCGCGAAATGGAGAAGAGAGTGTCGCCCGACCGCACAACATAGGTTCGATCTGCTTTCTTCGCGGCGGTTTTCTTTGAGCTTGTGTCGTTGGCCTGCGATTTCTCCGGTGCACTGCGCAAAGACCCGGCGCGCGTTTCAAGCTCTTTGCGCAGATTCAGATTTTCGTTGCGCAATTGGGCCGCTTCCGATCGCGGGATAACCGAGTCTCCAGAGAGCGCTGTCAGTGAGGCGATTTCGTCATGTTTTATCGACTTTTTGACCTCATTCGCGTGAGGACCGTTTGGACTTAACGCGAGATAGCGTTTGAAATGATGCAGTGCGCTGACGGGATCGTTCAATTTATCGTCATAAAGAAGAGCCAGTTTGTAGTGGATCTCAGCACAACGCGGACTGTCATCCAGTGCGGCTTCGTACAAGTTGATCGCGCGCTGAAAATCTCCACTGGCTGATTTGCTGTCTGCATCCCGTGTCAACTGCGCGTAGCGGGAATTGCCTAGCCGATCGCACCCAGCCAGACCGCAGATAAACAAGATCGACAAGCAAGCCCAAGCGATCGCGATGCGATAATGTTTCATCATTTAACGAATTAACGATTCATTGAATTAGCGATTAGCTTTTGCGGTAGCGAGTGACGCCGAGAATATCTTGAGAAGTTCATGACATTCAGCAGTGAGCCTTGATGTCAATCGTGATTCGATGATGTCTGCATCCACCAGTA
>WNGG01023666.1_pt1 | contig 13045 bp, 12 predicted proteins | sample 5400661 | NCBI WGS metagenome assembly WNGG01 (sample SAMN13153372, study PRJNA577476) | soil metagenome | isolation source: 100 cm soil or saprolite under Garry oak tree replicate 1 | place: USA:California | collected 2016-06-15
TGCTTCGGCAAGACTACGCTGGTTATCAAATGGATACGCGTGATGGCGTCAAGGTAATCGTGCCCTCTGGCTGGTTCCTCGTGAGAGGATCAAATACGGAGCCGATCATCCGCGTTGTCGCGGAGGCTGAAAATGAAAATCGGGCAACGGAGATTGTCAACAGGGTCTTCGCACAGGTACAAAAACGTATCAATTCTTAAACACCGGACCAATCCTTCTGCCTGGATAATGAGGAGACAGCATAATGAGGGCGACTCGGGTGGTATGTAGCTTGGTTCATCTCAGACGATTACTGATTACCTCGGTCAAGCTAACAGGCGCGGCTGGGTCAATGGTAGAAGAGACGTCAACAGCGCGTTTTGATCATGGGAGCTGAGGTTGAGACAAACTTGTGACAAGACTAGACGCAAACAAGTAGCATTAGTGAAGAAGAAATGGAAGAAAAGTCGGCTCGTTTTCGTTTGCGAAAGACGAGGAACGAACTTGGGCCGTCGTTAACCCATTGATTCCATGTCGAGTCGCTGATTGAACTGTTTTTATTCGACCTGCTGACTAAAATCAGAAAGGGCGACTCATATACGGTCGCCCTTAAATGATTGCGCCGATTGGAAATTAAATGGTGAGCCGTGGAGGGCTCGAACCTCCGACCCGCTGATTAAGAGTCAGCTGCTCTACCAACTGAGCTAACGGCCCACGTGCGAGTGAAATTATACGTGCATGATAAAAGGTGTCAAGCAAGCATCCTGCGTTTCAAAGATGAGAATAGCTCCGCAAACTCGCGCCAACAATTTGAGTGATAATGAATGCGCACAAAGTGGTCGCACAGTGGACTACGAGCCTGCAGTCGCGCATTCCTGCAACTCGCGGTTAGCCTTCACGTCAAGCTAACCTACGCCTTTGTGCAGATTCACCAGAGCCTAAGATGCTCGCTAGAATGGCGGCAAACCCAGGTAAAGAATTTGGTCTATCGCGGAAATCGTAACCTTCAGAGACTAAGACGTCGGGCGTCCAAAGTCTGGAATTCTCGTCCAGATTCAAGACAAGATCCGCCGGTCCATCTCTTCGTTTCATGAGTTATCGAGGAATTTTTCACGACAAATCCCATCTCGCTGGTGGCACATGGCTTGCGGCACGCGAATCCTTTTACTTACAACTCTGCACGCAAATCAGTTCCTGGATACGTGAAAGCTTTCAAGCGGATCTCATTCAAAGGAGACGCAACAATGAAAAGTCTATTCATCTTTGCAGTACTCGCTATAGTCATGGTGGGCGCCAGCCAGAGTTCTTACGCGGACCCGGTCGTATTCGTGGCAACCCTCACTGGACCAGCTGAGAGTCCGCCCAACGCTTCGCCTGGAATCGGCTCCGCAACTGTAACCTATGACAGCGTGACCCACACCCTGCACGTGCAGGTCACGTTCAGCGGTCTGATTGCAGGCACGACCGCGTCGCACATCCACAGTGCCACCGCATCGCCCGGCACTGGGACCGCCGGCGTCGCTACCACGCTCCCGACATTCGCCGGCTTTCCGCTCGGCGTTACAAGCGGGAGTTACGATAACACGCTCGACCTGACCCTGCTCTCGAGCTTCAATCCGGCGTTCGTCACCGCGAATGGCGGGACTGCTGCCTCTGCGGAGGCGGCACTTGTCTTTGGTCTCTTCAATGACAGGGCCTACCTCAACATTCATACGACTGCGTTCCCTGGTGGCGAGATCCGCGGCTTCCTGGTTCAGGCCGTTCCCGAGCCCGCGACAATGTTGTTACTCGGCACCGGCTTAGTGGGTGTCGCGTTAAAGGTTCGCCGCCGACGCAAAGCTATCAGGAGCCGAGCCTAAGCTCGGCAGATACGTCCAGAAAGTGAACCGCCCGCCGGGCAGATACATGCTTGGCGGGTGGTTTGATTTTCACCAGGCCGTCACAATCGTGCGGCGCTTTCAAACGAACCATTTCATATTTAGATTCCCGCCCGCTTGTTGTTACTGCGCTACGCCCAACCGAAATACAAACGTTAAATATACTGCAGGAAGAAAAGCAGCCATCGTCTCGTATAGACATTTGAAAAATGATCCACTTCTTGTTTCTTTGAGCAAGTAAGCACCTGTTCAGACTGTTGTTCTGGAATCGGTTCCCCATTCGCGCTTTGCATTAAGCACCTACGTATTAGGATCGTTCCCTTTCTTGCGGTCCCATACGAGTAGGTGGGCAGACCCTCCTGCCCACCGCCAATTTTTTTTGTAATAGAGAGACTGGCATCTGCTCCGACGGGTGTTTCACCCCGCTTCGACCTACCTGAGTCTATCCGCCATCGCTTTCAATAACTCGCTGAGGGCTTCGATATCTTTGTCTTCAGGTTCGAGTTCTTTGTAACGCTCGAGGGCCGCGGATGCCGCGGGCAGATCGCTCAGCCGGTGATAAACGAGCGCGACATTAAAATAGACCAGCGAGAAGCCGGGCTCGATTTGCGTGGCAGCTTCGTAATGTAAACGCGCCAGTCGGTATTCGCCGGCGTCGTAGTAGAGATTCCCAAGATTGTAATGGGCTTCGACGTGACGCGGATCGTGCTTTAGTGACAAGGTGAAATGGTCCAGCGCCTTTGCCCTGTCGCCCTGTTCCAAGTCAATGATGCCGAGATTGCAATAAGCTTCAGCAACGTTGTCACCTTCGTTGATGGCTTCGAGATAGTATTCAGCCGCCTTTATGTCGCCCTGCTCATGCAGCAGTAGCGCCTCTTCAAACGGGGTCAGCAGCCGCGCCAGGCGGCCTTCCTCCATTCGAAATAGGCTTAACTGTCCCTGCAGCTCCGCCTCGATCTGTTTGATCGTTTGACCCTGCGACCGCAATTCGCGAACGCGCCGAAATTGCGTCAGCGCCTGAAAGCCATAAGTAGGGTCGTTATTCTCCGGAGACGAAGAGGGTTGGACGATGCCCTGCTCGGTCCAACGACGGATCGTTCGCTCACTCAGACCGAAGAGTTGCTTGATCTCGCGGATCGTGTACGTGGATTTGACACGTTGGTAATCTGCCTTTGAGGGGACAGGCGCGGGAAAGGAGAGAACCTTCTTGCTTTTTTCGTTCATCGGTAAGCTTGGACTTACGAAGCTTTCCGTTTCTTAACTGCCTTTGATTTCACCAGGGTAATCGTCGGTTTCTTTTTCGCGGTAATAGCCTTGACCATCGGTTTACGCGACGACGCCTGCAAACTCTTCTTGAGCGCGCTCATGATATCAAGTCTGGGTAATTCCTCAACCTCAAACTCGACCGTCTTCTTGCCTTTGATCTTCGACTCGATCAGCTGCTTCAGCGCTTCGTGATAATGGTCGGTCATGTCTATCTCGGACATTGAAGTGGTCATCTGTTCGACGAGTGTGGTGGCCAGTTGCAATTCCTTCTTGTCGAGCTTTTGCGCGCCGTCGATGTCCGGCACGTCTTTCATACTTCTCATCTCGTGTGGGTAGTGGAGCTTCTGCAGTACCAGACCGTTCTCGTGCGGGAAGACGGCCACCAGATCTTCGCGATCGCGCAAAATAACTTTTCCTAATCCAATCTTTCCCGTCTGCTTCATCACTTCGCGCAAGAGCGCGTAAGGCTTTTCCGACACAGGACCGTCGGGCCCGGCGAAATAGGGCGCGTCGTAGAAGGTGGTCGGAATCTCTTCCGCATCGACGAAGCCGAGGATGTCTACCGCCTTCGTTGTCTTAATCTTGACCTTGGCGATATCTTCCGGCTCGACGATGGCGTAGCGATCGGGTTCGTATTGATAACCTTTGGTGATCTGATCGTTGCTGACGATCTGGCCGCACTTCTTGCAGCGTTTGTCGTAACCGATTGGGCCATAGTCGTCGCGGTGCAACTGATTGAACTGAATCTTCTCTGATGCCTCGATGGCGTTGTACACCCGCACCGGAATGGCAACCAACAGAAACCTGATATGACCTTTCCAAATCGATCTCATCTTGCAGCTCTCCTCATGGGAACGCGGGCTGTTGCCCGCGCTTGACGCAAGTGGTTCGCTTGCGCTCCTTCCACGCGCTCGTCTGTTGACGGCGGCGAAGGGGCCGTATTATGCGGCCAGCCACCCGGGAAGACAAGAACTTTCTGTTGAGCCCGTTTCCGGTAGCGACGAAGGGCTGGCGGAGGGCCAGAAGATTAAGGCCGCGAAGTCAAATAGCCTCTTTCATTGAACTCGGGTTTAGCGCCAGAAAGAGAGGCACTTGGCCCAGACGGAGAGCGCGTTTGGCCAATCGGTAGTTTTCCTTCCGTTCCTCATTTCCGTGGGCCTTTGGTAAGCGGTCAATCTCTCCTGCGATCCGGGTGACTAGTTCCGGAATCTCGGCATTCTGAATGTCAACCTCATCCAAGGTAATCTCGTAGAGCCGGCCGCTGTCCTTGCCCACCCCGAAAGAGAAGCCATGCTCGGCAGTTTGGCGTTTGACCGGCTCGGTGCCGATGTAGCGACTCCACTATTTGAAAAAGTAGGCCATTCAAACCGAGTGCAGCAGCGCGGTGCGCATGGCGCCGGCGGATTGCCAGCGCTGGCTGGGATCTTTTGCCAGCGCGCGATCGATGATCTCGGCAACCTGTTCCGGAACGTCGGGGACGCGGCGGCGCAAGGGAACGTTGGGTTGATCAAAGATAGCGCGGATGGTTTCGGCAATGCTCGCTTTCGGACTGAGGTCAAGCGCAATATCGGCAGCGAGCAAGCTGTAAGCGGTCATACCAACGGCGTAGATATCGGATGTCGGTTGGACGTCGCGAAAATTTCTGATCTGTTCGGGCGGCATATAGGCCACCGTTCCCGCCATCTCGCCGGCCATGGTCATCCCACTCATGCCCGACTGTGAGAAACTCTTTGCCAAACCAAAATCCGTCAGCTTCGCGACGAAATTCGGCCACGATCCACTGACCAGGATGTTCTGGTCCTTTATGTCGCGGTGAATGTAGCTTTGCGCATGGGCGTAGGCGAGCGCATCGAGCACTTGGGTGATGATCGTGACCGTCTCTTCATAGGGAAGACGGCCGCCGCGAGCTTCCGCGAGTTTTGCAGCGTCCGCGCCGTCGACAAACTCGGTTACGAGATAAACGACTCCATTACTCGTGCCCCGATCGAGAAATTCAACAATGTTCGGGTGCTTGAGAGCCGCACCAACGTCGATCTCACGCATGAAGCGACCCAATGCCTTTTCGCTGACGGCGACTTCGGGCAGCAGTGTCTTGATCGCAACGGCGCGTCCGGTTGTTTTCTGCCGTCCGAGCATCACGCAGCCCATCCCACCGCGCCCGAGTACCTTCACCATCTCATAACCAGGCACAGGCTGGGGCTGGCGCCGCAATTCCACGCGACAGTCTTCGCAAAGAAAAGTCATGTGCTCGTCGGGCGCCGAAGCCTCGGCGTGATCGCGGCGGCCACAGTTCAAACACTCGACCGCGACGATGGCCGGCCGGGTTGGCGCGATCTGTCCGCGTCCAGAGCCGGCATCGCGACCGGGGACTGCCTCGTCCGCCGTCACCTCAACCGTCAGCACGGTCTCGCCGCCCTGGATCCGATCGCCGTTCTTGAGAAATGCCTCGCGCACTCTCTGGTTGTTTACGAACGTGCCGTTGGTCGATCCGAGGTCGCGCAGAAAACAACGCGGCGGCGCGATCTCAAGGAGACAATGATTGCGCGAGAAGAATCGATCTTCCGGCAGGCACAGATGCGCATCAGGACTGCGCCCAATCAGAAACGTGTCGTGCTGATTGAAGGTAAATGTCTGGCCGGTGTATGGCCCAGCCTGAACTCGGAGATTAACCTGCATTGCAGTCTTGGGAATCTGAGGAAACTACTACTGTTCAACTTTATATGCGACCGAACGGGCGAGCTGACCGTTAAGATAAACATCAACTTTCCAATCGCCCTCCGGCCAATCTTGCTGCAGCGTCAGGTCGGCGTGAACCTTTGTTTCCTGCGCTTTGGTCGTGTATTGCAGTTCCTTAATCAAATGGTCCTTCATACCGCCCGCATCAACTGCTATCCAATCCCATTTTAAGGCGGTGCCGACGCGAGCATCGCTCAACTCGACCACACAGTGAACGATTCTCTCAGACGGGCTGAAGCTATCAGCCTCGTCGCCTACTTCTCCGCCCTTATCGCGCGCCATGTAAACGTTTTTGATTTCGACACTCGTTGCCGCCGGAGTTGACGCCGGCGTCTGGTTGGCAACGGCACGACTTGGTGACGCGACGGGTCTTGTATTATTCGTGCCCGGTCCCGACGAGTTTTCATTTGACGAGAGAGTTATGACCCAGACAATCGCGACAACGGAGCCAACGCCCAGCACCAGCAGCAGCACCAGGCCACCGAGAACCCAGGGCCACACTTTGCGTTTTGGTTTTTGAGAGACCAGCGGCGTTCCATCCTCAAGGCAGAAGCGCAGGGTTTCATCCGTGTATGTTCGATTGCAGATTGGACAACTCTTCATTTGAGATAACCGTTCTTAACCAAAAGAGATCTACTGGGCTCCAGCTTAGCGAGTGATCTCCAGATCGTCAAAAGCAACTTCATGCGCGTCGCTGGTATAGAAACCGGCGAGGCCACGCTTGAAACCCGCATTATCTGTGATGCTCGTCGCGCGCTGGCTGTTTACATAGAAGCTTAGCTCGCTACCTTTGATCCGCACTTCCAGTTGGTTCGTGTTCGTGCCGGTGCGAATGATGCTCGACTCCGTCCACGGAACCAGCGCCGTTTCATTGCCATCCTTGTACATTGCAACTTTATAGTGTGGCTTCTCGCCCGTGTAAATCACGAAAGTATAATACTCAAGCTTTTCGTTCTTCTTTGCGCAGTGAACTATGAGCCCGTAGCCGGTAGTTGGTGAAACACCGTCAACATTCCGAACCGTCACGCGCACCGTCGCATTCTCGGTGCTGTAGTCGTTACTGGGTCCGTACATCACGAGGTAAGACTTGTCCTTCGAGCGCATGTGATACTCGTCATCCGCGTACCAGAGATCGCCGAACTGCGAGCTTCCAGTGCCCCATTTTTTCGTCGAGAAATCGTCGCTCATTGACGACGGCAGGCCGGATGAAGCGTTCTTATTCGCGCCGGATGAATTGGCGCCGTTCGCACTGGACCGGTTCGTGTTCTTGTTCGCTATGGTGTTGGCGTTGGTGTTGCTTCTGGTTGTGTTCGACTCTGAGCTCAAGGCGCCGATTACAATGAGGACCACGACCAGGCCGACTCCGAGAATTGTAATCAGGGCGATGCCGCCGAGGACCCACCACCCCGCACGCGACTTTCTTGATGCTTGCGCTTGCGGCATCGGGGACCACTGCGGCACGACCGGCGGCGTCTGACTAACCACCGTTGCCGGAGGGCGATAGACCTCCGTCTGGGGTGGGTTAGTGTCTTGCGACGCGGAGTAGTGCGCGGTGGAATTTGTTTCTGCTGAAGGCGGCGCGTCGATTACCAAAGGCGAGCCGTCCGCGAGGCAGAAGTTGAGCGCCTCATCGGTGAAGGTGCGATTGCAATTTGGGCAGTGCTTCATAATCTAACTTCAAGTTTGTCAGTCCAATGAGAAAGCACGACAAACTAAAGTTGGTAAGACACGGCATGAAAAACGGCCGTCGACATTATACGGGAAGTGTCGCTGGGCTCAAGGATTGATTGGCTTGCCGCACCGGCCGCAAAATCTCGTGCCTGCGGGATAGCTGGTGCCGCAAATCCTGCAGATCACTTCGACTGGTCGCGGCGCTCTCCAGGCAAGCGTAGCAACGCCGATTGGAATCCCGCACTTTCCGCAGAATCTCGTTCCCGGAGGATACCTGAAACTGCAACGAGGACACGTCACAGTGGTGATGGGTTGCGGTAGTGGAGGGCCGGGTCCAGGAATGCTAGTCTCCGACGTACCCTGGACCACGGGCTGAAAAGTTGTGTTGCCACAGCGGCCGCAGAATCTGGCTCCGGCCGCAAATCGCGACTGACATCGCGTGCACATGACAACGCCGGGCACGCTCGACTGGCCGCCGGCGCGACTGTCCAGGCTGCCGCCTTGTGAAGGCGTCAACTGGTTGCTGGAGGGAGCGCTTTTGAACTGTGCCTGAATGATTTGCTCAGCGCCATCGGGACGAACTTCGATTTCTCGCTCGTCGTCCCTTTCGCCGGCTCGCGCGACACGCATGACGTGGCGGCCCGGCGCTACTGAAGTGAGAATGACACGACCCGAGCGGCCGACGCTGCCGACTCGCTCGTCGTCAACGTAAACTTCCGATCCGGGTGGAGCCATGATAACAAGCCGCGATTCAGCTCCTTCGCGTTGCGAGGATTGACTGCCGACAGCGCTCTCAAACTCTTCCAACCACTCGACGGCCGTTGCTGGGCGTTGGGCTAAGTCTTTCGAGAGCGCATGCATGATCGCGCGCTCGACTTCAGTTGAGATGTCAGAGCGGAGAGTGGTCAAGAGTGGCGGCGCTTGCGTCAGTTTTTGCGCGATGAGTTGCGTGATGTCGCCGGTAAATGGCGGGCGACCGCCGAGCATGTGATACGCGATTGTCGCCAGCGCGTAAATGTCCGCGCGCGCGTCGAGCTTGAAGCCCGGTTGCATCTGTTCGGGCGCCATATATTCCGGCGTGCCGATGATCCCGCGCGACGCCGGCCCGCTGGCAGAAGTATTTTCCGACCGATCCTGGTTAACTATCTTAGCCAGCCCAAAGTCCCCGACCTTAACGAAACCGTCGCCCGCATCACCGCCGCCCTTCCTTTTCTTTTGCATGATGAAGATGTTCGCGGGTTTCAGATCGCGATGCAGGATGCCTTCGTCGTGCGCCGCTTCGACGCCCGCGACTACCTGCTGCATGATGCCGACCGTGCGCTGAAGGCCCAGCGTCCCTTCGCGCCGCAATAGCTGATACAGCGATTCACCTTCGACGTACTCCATCACGAGAAAAAAGACACCGTCGGGACTTTTACCAAAATCAGTTACGTCAACCACGTTAGGATGGCGAATCGAAGCAGCCGAGCGAGCTTCGCGCTCAAAACGCGCAATCGCTTCGCCTTCCTGCAGGTCCTCGTCCGAAAGTACATCCGGCCGGACAGTTTTCACGGCGACCTGTCGGGTCACAAGATTCTGATCGCGCGCGAGATAGACCTGGCCCATCGCGCCGCGACCCAGACGTTTCTCCAAAAGATAGCGACTCGAGAGAAGGCAACCGCCGGGCAGAGTGCTCTTTGTGTTGGCAGCATCCTGCGCGCAGACGAGCACGTCGTCTTCATAACACGCCTCGCACCGGGGACACTCACGCATAGGTTAGGGGTTTACAAGCGAAGAGAAAAATCGGCTCACACAAATTGCGACGAGCAAAGAATAAGACGTGGGAAAGGCACGCGTCAATGAAGCGTCGTCAGGGCAGTAGCCCGCGCGTAAGCAAGGGCGTGTTACTTCTTCGGGGCAGCGACCGATCTATGCCCTCCCAACGGTCGGGCCACTACCGTGGCGACCTTTTTAATGAATTCCGCTGAGGCTGCGCCCCGACGGCAGAAACGGAGGCACAGCCTCAAATTCAAAAATATTAATCCCCGGTAAGGCAGAGCCTCACCGCACTGGAGAGCGGCAAAGCCGCAGTACGTTGGAGGAGCACAATGACCTTTACGCCGCCGCAACTTCGGAACAGCATCCGGAACAGCGAGTAGCTGCCAGCGGGATTGCTGAAAGGCAATAAGGGCAATCCCTGGTTGCGGGAGCTTCAGCCTTCTTGCGTTTGTTGATCTGTCTGATGATCAGGAAAATCACGAACGCGATGATCAAAAAACCGATCATGTCGTTGATGAATGCGCCATAAGCGATGACAGGAACACCAGCCTTCTTCGCGTCCAGATCGATAACATTACCGCGCGCGATGAACTCGCGAAACTCTTTCAGCATTTTGGCGGCTCCTTTGTAGGTGGTGACTTAACGCAAAGGGCGCGGAGCTTCACGCAAAGGACGCCAGGAAAAACTTGCGCTCCTTTGCGAATTCCTTCGCGTCACTTGCGTTCCAATTCTGGTCTTCATAACCTCGCAACCCTTACGGACAACTTGAAGCCCTCTTGTAACCAGCCTTCTCCGCTTCTTCCTGACTGTTGAATGCGATCCGCTTCTTTTCGGGAACATCTTTCAGAGACTGGCAGCCAACCGAGTAATAGGTCTTGTTTCCAGTGTCGCCGATCACAGGTGCGGTCGCGGCCTCCTGGGCTTCGGCTGCGTCCTCCCTGGCTTGCCGGCGCGCAACCAGCGTTTCCGCGGCCGGCAGATCAACGATGCGCAAGCTGGGACCACCGGCGATTACACTAACGCTCAGCTCGAAATCGGCGCACTTGAGTTGTTGCGCGCGACCCTTTGCGGTCCACTCGTTTGGTACACCAAGCGCCTGCGAAATTCCTTTCACGAATTCGGCGACGGTTCTCCATTTGAAAGTATTTTCAAAACCGATCCATACAGAAGTGACACGGCCATCGAGAAACTCCAGCGAAACAGTTCTGACGTCTTCAAAGTTCGTCTTGTCAATGCGCGAATCAAAGTCGGGATTGATACTTGTCTTGGACAAGCCGAACTCGTCGGTGTGTCCAAAGACAATCTGCGGCACGCGCGTCTTTGCCTGTTCGAGCGTCATGCCCAGACGAAAGCCGCGCAGCTCCGGCGCTTGCGGCAGGTCAGCCATTTTCATACTGCACTGATTGCCTTGCGCAGAGACAATCGCAGCGAGGAGCAAAATCAGGTAGAGCGACGCGGAGACCCGGCAAAAGATCACGGTTCAAAGTCCAGACTGCATGCAAAACGGGAGTGGTACGGCAAACGCGAATTTAGTTGAAAAGGAAACTGGAGTCAACACGCACTGAAGCGCTGATGACCTTCAGCGTTTAGCGTCGCAGAGTAACTGGCCCCTTAGACAGATTAGTGAACCAGCGAGCTGATGATCCGTTCGAGGTCGGCCGGATCAAACGGAGTAGAAACATAATCAGTGCAGCCGGCGTCCAGCGCCCTTCCGCGAAACTGCTCGGCCCCGTAAGCAGAAACGGCAACAATAGGGACACCGGCAAGCTCTTCGACTTTTCGGATCTCGCGCGTGGCTGAGAGACCGTCAAGTTCCGGCATCTCCAGATCCATAATGATGAGATCAGGATGTCCGACCTCCGCGGCCTGAACAGCCTCGTTCCCATTCTCGGCTTCCAGAACGCGAAAACCTTTGCGCTCGAGCCAGGTTCGCAACAGCAATCGAGTGTCGTCGAAATCATCAACGACCAGGATTGTGCCGCGGCCGGCAACTGTTTGCGTGCTTGTCATCTTGGTGGACATGATTGAGTCCTCTTTAATGGGGAGCTTGTCAGGCAATCGGTTTTCCGTTTCAGCCAAAATGGGGATTTCAATCAGGCCAACCAACGTCCTTGCTGGCCAACTTTCCAAATCTGCGGTCAAGTTTCAAGTTAAAGCAGACGCACTCGAGTCGTCAACGATTCGAGACTGAATTTGCCAATTCTTAACGAAAATAGAACAAGCGTAGACGATTGGAGCCTCAACTCGCTTACTTTGAGGGCGAGTAGTACCCGCGGCACGGGTCGATTTCGCTCCGCAGGCGAAAGCGAAATCCGGGACATATTCAGGTTGTCGGTGGATGTTGTAGGCCCGTTCCGACTTCGGGTAGAATTCGCATTCTCATCCGCGGGTTAGTGTCATTTCTAAGATAGCCGCGCCTGGGGCTTAATCATGTCCGTGATCCCAAGAACTAGAGAGCCTGTTGAAAACCGCCTGCTCGCCGCGCTCCCGGATGACGACTATGAACGCCTGCTTCCCAGCTTGCAGCAGGTTTCCTTTTCTCTTGGTGAAGTCGTCTACGAATTCGGCGGACAATTGGATTATGTCTTCTTCCCGACGAATTCAATCGTCTCTTTGCTTTACACGATGGAAAACGGCTCGAGCGCTGAAATGGGTTTGACCGGCAATGACGGCGTGGTCGGGATAGCGCTGTTCATGGGCGGCGGCACCATGCCCAACCGCGCCGTCGTTCAGAGCGCCGGCGGCGCGCTGAGGATGAAGGCAAAGGTGCTACAGGATGAATTCGCGCGCGGTGGAAAACTCCAACAGTTGCTGCTGCGCTATACCCAAGCATTGATCACTCAGATATCGCAGACGGCCGTTTGCAACCGCCTTCACTCAGTGGAGCAGCAACTTTGCCGTTGGCTGTTGCTAAGCCACGATCGTCTGAAGGTGGACGAGCTGATCATGACTCAGGAACTGCTCGCTGACATGTTGGGCGTACGGCGCGAAGGTGTGACCGTGGCTGCGGGTCGCCTGCAAGATGCTGGGGCGATCAGTTACGTCCGAGGTCATATCCAGATCCTCGACCGCCAAAAGATGGAAGCGACTGTTTGCGAGTGTTACCAGGTGGTCAAAGACGAGTTCGATCGGTTGCTCGGATAGATCAAAGAAGCGATCCGTTAAGACGCCAGGTACGCTTTGGTAATTTGAGAGTCGGAGTCAGTATCTCTTCTAATTCCGGATGCAACATAAATGAATACCTGATCAGTGGCCGACTGGTATTCGTTGAAACCGTGCCCTGCCTTCTGGATCCTCCCACGAAATGTCCAGGACGTAAGGGTTGGCTTCGCCGGCTATGAGTTTAAGTCGTCCCAACTGATCAGATTCACTATCAGCCAGTTTTCCATTGATCCAGGTCCGGTGTGACAGAACGGCTGTCTCTTTCGGCAGCATAGATTTTATAGTGTCGAATCTAATGTGAGCTTGCGAAGGACCTCCGCCCGGTGTTTCTTCATCTTTCAGAAAGACAGTCAGAATCTCGATGGACCTGAGCGTCTTCTCGGTCACGTTCGTCAACTCTAAGAGTACCTTTGGTGCGTCGTCTATGAATCTAAAAGTGAAGGGCTTTTCCATCTTGCTGTTGGTGCTCATGAATTTCTCTTCTGTGGCGATTGCCCTCAAGCGGCCACTGAAATCTCACGCAGCAGGCGAGTGATAAGGCTCCTCAATTGATTGAAGTTGTCAGGCCGGGTGACATGTACATTTTGGCCGATTGC
>WNGG01006457.1_pt1 | contig 13043 bp, 11 predicted proteins | sample 5400661 | NCBI WGS metagenome assembly WNGG01 (sample SAMN13153372, study PRJNA577476) | soil metagenome | isolation source: 100 cm soil or saprolite under Garry oak tree replicate 1 | place: USA:California | collected 2016-06-15
GGCTCAAGCTTTCGCACCTTTAGTCCACTTGGGCACCAGGTCGTGCCCGACTAATCCAGGACATCAGGCTCCACGAAGGGCCAAGGCAGTTAACCGGGCTGAGCCGGTTTGCGCGGCTGTTTCGACTTGCCGTTGGTTCGTGTTTCCGCAAGAAGGTTCAGCGTGCCGGCCAATTCCTTCGGTTCGATTGCGAACGTTCGCACGTATTGAGGTGTTTGAAATGACTGAGAACACACGGACGATTTTACTGGAGCTGCTACTCGGCGGATTTTTTGCTGTGGCCTGTATACGCGCCAGCGTGCCTTCGGCTGTGAATGGGAAACTTCGCCTAGGAGACCTGCTTCGATTCCCCAATCGCTTGGAGCGGCTGCGTCGCACGCGCTGGCAGTGGTTCTCCATGGTCGCAGTACTTCTCGCCGTTCGTTTGCAAACGGGTGTGCCCACGATTCTCGAAGCCATCGTTGCCTTTCAGTTCGCGATTTTCTTCGCGCTGCCGACGAGGACGGGAAGCACGTTGGGAAAAGGAAGGAGCGGGTATGAACCCGTTCTGGGAAGTCGCTGACTTCATTCGCGGATTGGGCAGAGAGATGCGCTTTGGCGAGCTCTCGCGCGCTCCGTTGCAGCTACTGCGCCTGGAATTGCGAGGCGAGGCCCTCGCTTGCGACTGGATCGCGCGCCCTCCGGATATTTGGGATGCCGACCTGCGGCCGCACCAGCGGGAACGAAACGTATCGGAGCAGGCTCTCCGCGATGCCATCCGTGTGCGCGATCTCGTATTCGATGCCCTGCCGGAAGTAGAAAGCACCGTACTGCGAGCCTTTCGATCATCCGCGGCCCGCGAGCCGCCTGAGTTGATCATCACCGGCGTGGCTATGAGGGAGGCACCACCGGTCTTTCGGGTCAGCTCACTGGTGATGCGAGCCAAGTTGTACGGGTTTCAATTCCACGTGGAGGACGGGATCTTGCGAGCACTGGAGAGACAAGAAAGCTCGATCTTCCCAGCGGTGAACGAAATTTATTTCCAGGGAGCGACCCCTTAGGGGGAAGGAGGATGTTGATTTATGGCAGCGAATAAGCAGCAAGGAAGTTATCTGAGTCTGTTTTGGACCGCGTGTACCGTCTTTTGCGCCGGGATCGCCTATTTTGCGGAAGGGTTCGGCAAACTGGTTTTCCTGCTCGGCCTGGCGGGTGTAGTCATCAGCTTGGTCGGATTCCTAAAAATCAAACCATTCGAAGGAAAGACGGCAGGCCCGGCGACGATTGCGAGTCTGAAGGCTTTGGGCATCGCGGTCGCGTTGGGAGGATGGTTCGTAACCATAGCCGGTCTGCACCTGACCACGAGCGTGGCCGGCCGACTGATCTTCGCTTTGGTGGGCATCGCCGTGAGCCTCGTCGGGGTCCTCGGTGTATTGCCGGTAGCTTTTGGCAGGAGCGTGGCAGGGAAGGCTCAATCTTCGAGTTTTATGGGAGCAAAAACCACTATGGAGCATAGCCGATGAAAAAAGTTCGCAGTAGAAGTTGTTATCTGGGTCTTTGGGTCCTCGCGCTGGGTCTGGCGCTTGGGCTAGTGGCTCACGCTCAGGCTCCGGCGCCCGCCGCCCCCGCGGCCGCGGCGGCGCCAGCACCGGCTACCCCGGTCGACGCCGAACTCAAGGATGCTGCAGGGAAGGCGCCTTCACAGATGGACTTGCAGAAGGGCGATCCCGGAGGCACGATCACCGGGACGATCAATGATGTTCCAGCGGCCGATTCCAAAGTTGGCGTGACGCTTCCGGACATGGCCAATCAAGTCGGCCAGAACAAGATCGCCGTCAACTTTGTGTGGACGCTGATCACCGGTTTCCTGGTCATGTTCATGCAAGCCGGGTTCGCCATGGTCGAATCGGGCCTGACCCGGGTAAAGAATGCGAATCACACGTACATGATGAACTTCTTTGTGTACACCTGCGGGCTCTTCTCCTACTGGATCATAGGTTTCGCAATCCAGATGGGTGCGGCGGCCGGCAACTCTAACCTCGGCGGCCTGAACTCCCTCGCTTCCGAGCACTCACTTTCGCTCTTCGGAAAAATGTGGGGCCTGTGGGGTCAGTCCGGCATGTTCCTGGCCGGTCATACCTATGACGTCGGCGTGATGGTGATCTTCCTGTTCGAAATGGTCTTCATGGATACGGCCCTCACCATCGTTACCGGCGCTTGCGCGGAACGCTGGAAGTTCCTGGCGTTCACGGTCTCTTCCATCATCATGGGCGCACTCACCTATCCACTCTATGGCAACTGGGCATGGGGCGGCGGCTGGCTCTCGCAATTGGGAACCAACGTCGGACTGGGTAAGGGCTACTGCGATTTCGCCGGATCGGGGGTAGTTCACGCCGTCGGAGGAGTCACTGCGCTGGCCGTCTGCATGCTTATTGGCCCGCGCATTGGCAAGTACAACCGCGACGGCTCATCCAACCCCATCCTGGGGCACGACGTTTCAGCATGCCTGATCGGGTGCTTCATCCTGGCCTTCGGCTGGTTTGGATTCAACCCCGGCAGCACGCTGGGCGCTTCGGCCAACGGCAACCTGCGCATAGGCACGATCGCGGTGAACACCATGCTGGCGGGCTGCACGGGAACGATGGGAGCCATCCTCTACATGTGGTCGCTTAAGGGTAAGCCGGACTACTCCATGAGCGGCAACGGGTTGCTGGCCGGGCTCGTAGCCATCACCGCTCCCAGTGGATTTGTCAGCACGTTTGGTGCCGCCGTCATCGGCGCTGTCGCCGGCGTTCTGGTTTGCCTGAGCTGCACCTTCTTCGAGAACGTCCTCAAAGTTGACGATCCAGTTGGCGCGATTTCCGTGCACGGCACGAACGGCTTGTGGGGCGTGCTGTCGGTAGGCCTCTTCGCAGACGGCACGAGCAATTACGGCGGGAGCTGGAACGGCGTAAACGGCAGCGTGACGGGGCTGTTTTACGGCGACTCAAGCCAAATCGTCGCACAGCTTGTGGGTATCTCCACGCTGATCGGCGTCGTTTTCACGATCAGCATGGTCATCAACCTGGCAATCGAGTTCTTCGTCGGACATCGAGTGTCAGCAGAAACGGAACTGGCGGGGCTCGACATTCCGGAGATGGGACAACTCGGCTATCCCGAGTTTGTGTTCCAGCCGGAGCCAGCGGTTCTGATGGGCCAAGCCTAACAGGGGGCTGGCGTCACACGTATCAGCAAAGCTCGAAGTCGATGGCAGGCCGCGAAGCGCGTTTCGCGGCTTGCCATTGGCGATTCCAACCAGATGGCTTCAGTGCCCAACGAGGGAGAGGAACAGTATGGCAGAAAACGAGATTGTGCTTAGCGAGAGCGCGTTGAAGTCGAACGACGATATCTTGATGTACGGCGTCGCCGCCAGCGCTTTGAGTCCGCGCGCGGGAACTTTCGAGCTCGCCGTGGTCCCCGAGAAGACGCAAGGGTTGCTGTTGCGGATGTTTGCGGATCCGAGTGTGCTGGATAAGGCCCAACGTGCCGACTTGGTGGGGCAGTTACGCGAGTGCGTGAGGACGAACCCGCAGGTTTCCGAGTTGCGAGTCCTCTTCGGAATGGCGCTGTGCGTAAATTTTGAAGTGCCGGACGCGATCGAAGAACTCCGCGAAGGCGTCCGGCTGGCCCCGAATAGCTTTATCGCGCAGTTAAAGATGGGCGAACTGTGGATGCGGCTTCGCGTCATGGGTAAGGCCGAAGAGCATACGCACCGCGCAGCCTTATTGGCCGGGAATCGCGTGCAAGCAGAACTCGCCCGCAGGCAAGGCGCCTCGATTCGCGCTATGAAGCATGCAGGAATCGAGCGAGGCGGATACAAAAGTCCGTGGACGTTAGTGACGCGCGTTGTGCGCAGATTGCGCAGGCGCGAATCCACAGAAGCCATCGTCGCAGCGGATATCAGCTAGCCAATGCAACCGGCCCTTCAGCTTGCTCTACTTCTCGCCATCCTTCTTCCGGCGGGGAAGTTTGCAGCGTCATTCTGCAGCCGCTTTGGGATACCAGCGATCTTGGGTGAACTGCTGGTCGGCGTCTTGCTAGGTCCGGGAGCTTTCAATCTGTTGCATCTGCGTCTCTTTGAGAGCGGCCGAGCGACTAGCGCTTTGTTACTTCTGGCGCAGATTGGCGGATTCGTGCTGATGTTCCTCGCGGGCGTGGAAACCGACGTCGACCGCATGCACGAGGCCGGCACCACTGCATTCCTCGTGGCATTATTCGGCGTCATCTGGCCATTCCTGCTAGGCGCGGCTGTGGGACACCTCTTTGGCCTTTCCTGGATCACGGCATGCTTCTTGGGCGGCGCGCTGACGGCCACAAGTGTTTCCATCTCCGCTCGAACTCTGATGGATGCAGGACAGATGTCTTCGCCCGAGGGCACCGTGATTTTAGGTGCGGCGGTCATTGATGACGTTATGGGTTTGTTCGTGCTGGCGTTCCTCGCCGCGTCGATTACCACCAAAGGAGAATCCTTCGGCATCGCGCCGATGGCCGGCGGCTGGTTGCAACATCACATCCCGCGGGCCGCCGCGCATCCCTTGATTGTACAGATGATACTGATTTCCATTTGTGTAACTTTATTTTTCCTTATCGGATATGGTGCGGCAAGGCGTTGGCTCGACCCTTTAATTCTTCAATTGCGAAGGCTGACCGCCAACGAAGCGGTCCCCAGTTGCGTTTTGGCGCTGGTCCTGGTGTACGCACTTTCCGCCGAATGGCTGGGTAGCGTAGCGGGAATTACAGGCGCTTACCTGCTGGGGTACGTGTTTGCCACTTCGGAATACAAGGCCGACGTCGAGCGCAGCTTCTACGCCATTGGCCACGGTTTTTTGATTCCCCTGTTTTTTGTCTCCATCGGTCTTTCCAGCGACTATCGAGCCCTCGGTGGGCATTGGGCTCTGCTATTGGCGACTTTGGCCGTGGCCATCATTGGCAAGCTGATCGGTTGCGGATTCGCCGCCCTGGCCTCTGGCATGGATTGGGTGCGCAGCCTTCGCATCGGTTGCGGCATGATCTCCCGCGGTGAAGTTGGATTGATCGTTACGGCCATGGGAGCCAGCACGGGCATTTTCGGTCGGTCCGAAGTTGCCGTTATGGTCGCGGTCGTGTTGCTGACGACGCTGTTGACTCCTCTCGTCTTGCGCGGCGCGTTTAATCTGAGTTCTCAACAGGATATTGAGGAAGGTCTCACAAAAGGGGCTCCGGCTCAAATCGCTGTAGTTCGGCAACCGATTTCATTGCCCTCGGAGACAAGGCCGGAAAGCGCTGAAGCCCCACCGAATCAGCCCATGTTCCGAATGCGAACGTCTCGCGGGACCGATTCCGTCTCTCTCAGTTAATGCGGCCGTGTCGATGCTAGATGAACACGTGAGCCCCGGCGAACAGCTTGACCATTATCGAATCGAGGGAGTGGTCGCCCGCAGCGCGGTGGCGACAATTTTCCGTGCCGTCGATTTGGGCACGAATCAACAGGTAGCTCTCAAGGTTCCGCATTCTGAACTGGAGAGCGACCCCACTTTCGCTGACCGGTTTCGTCGTGAAGAGGAAATCGGCAAGGGGTTAAATCACCCGGGGCTCATCAAGCTTCTCGCTGACCCCGACCGCAGCCAACCGTACATCGTGATGGAGTGGTTTGAAGGAAAACCGCTGCGTCAGGTCATGTCGGAAGAGAAGCTTACTGCCGAGCGCGCAGTACGCATCGTCATAGCGATCTGCCAGACACTCGAATATGTTCACAACCATGGAATCGTCCACCGCGATCTACGGCCAGAACACATCTTGGTCGATGCTGAGGATCACATCAAGTTGATAGACTTTGGTGCCGCGGGACAAGCCGCAGGGCGTCGCATTACCTTCACGAATATCAGCCAGATCACCGGCGGATCGGAATACATATCTCCTGAAGAATTGAAGGGAAAGCGCGGCGATGCGCGCAGCGACGTCTATGCGGCAGGAATTATTTTGTACGAGATGGTCACGGGCAGCAAGCCGTTTCCGGAATCCGATCCTTTCGACCGGACCCTGAACCATCCCGTTCCGCCACGTGAAATCGATTCTGCGATCTCTCCTCAGCTACAGGAGGTGATTTACAGGGCTCTCGAACGCGAGCCCGGGAACCGCTACGCCAATGCTCACGACTTCGCGCGGGATCTGCAACACCTGAACGAAGTTGGCGTAGCTGACCGCGCGGAACTGCGGGATTGGAAGAAAGGGCGTTCATCACAGCCAAGAAAGGTTGCTCTGTACGTGGCTATGGCGCTGATACCGATCGTAATTTTTGCCCTGCTGTTCTATTTCGCAAATCGCTAGCCAAAGGCACTTCAAGAACTGATCGTTCCGAACGAAAGTTTGAGTTTGCGTACGCTGCAAAAGCCGTTTAGCGTGAGAAATGAAATCGACATGGGGGGCTGCACGCGCTTGGAAGCCGGAGTGGAAACAAAAACAATACGATGCGCTACGGAGATTCTGGCTGTCGGTCGCAGAAGTGACGGCAGGCTAGCCGGATCCGTCATCCGCCAATACGGCTTGGCCTCATTTTTTGTGGCCGCCGCATTTCTGGTGAGCCTCGCGCTGCAACCCCTTTTCCCACATCCGTTTCTTTTCCTGTTTTTCGCCGGTGTGGTTGCCAGCGCGTGGTTCGGGGGCATGCTTCCGGGACTTTTTGCGGTGCTGATCTCCACGCTTGTGGTGGACTACTTTTTTGTTCCGCCGCTCTATTCCTTCGCCATCAAGGCAACGGAAGTTAGCTACTTTGCAGTGTTTGTGATCTGCTCGCTGGTTGCCAGTTGGGTGAGCGCCTTGAAAAAAGAGCGCGAGGAGGAGCTGAAGCAGACGCGCAGCCAGCTCCAGATGCTGGTCGCTGAACGCACAGCCGCGCTGCAGCAATCGACCAGCGAGCTCGAAGAAAACGAGCGGCACATTCAGCTTCTGACGGAAGTCATTCCCAAACAGGCGCAGAATGTCCCTTTGGAGCGCACCGCGGAAAGTGGCACCCCTGCGCCGCTCCAGCAGGTGCTCGCCGAAGTCGTGGATTTTACGACGTCGGTGCTGAAGTGCGACTCCTGTTTCGTCTACGTGCTTGAGAACGATGAACTCGTAATGCGCGCCTCGAAGAATCCCCATCCGGAAGCCGTCAATCGCCTCAAACTGAAGATGGGGCAAGGGATCACGGGCTGGGTAGCCGAACATGCCCGCCTGGTCGCCGTGACCCAAAATGCATCGCAGGACCCGCGGTTTCAACTCTTCAACGATTTGCCCGAAGATCGCTTTGAAGCGTTTCTTTCTGTTCCCTTGCTCAGCCGGGGCCGGCTGGTCGGCGTGATCAATCTGCAGCATCGCGATCCTCATCGCTACACCGATCGCCAAATCCGCTTAATCTCCGCCGTGGGTCTCCTGGTTGGCGCGGAAATAGAGCTGGCGCGCCTGGAAAGCGAAAACTCGCAGCTTTCGGCAAGGCTGGAGACGCGCAAAATCTTGGATCGCGCCAAAGGCATTATGCAGCGCGACCTGAAGATCAGCGAGCAGGAGGCTTACCTCACTTTGCAACGAGAAAGCCGGCAAAGAAGCAAGTCAATGAAGGAAATTGCGGAAGCAATCCTCCTGAATGACGAAATCAGGCACACAAAGAAAGACAAGCTTAGTTCTCCGTAGAGCCTTCTTGTTGAATCGTTTGCCGCTCGCTTGTTGAACTCTGTTGAAACTTGTTGAAGTTGGGTGCTTTCGCAGTTACAAAATCATCTACACTCCCCGAAATGGGCGATCTCACAGCCGTTTTGAATTTTGGCGAACCACACCCGTTTCCCATCCCACTGCACTTAAACAACGGGGAGAGAAGTTCGAGGCCGTTCCCTGAAGATACGGTTTCCAACTTTTTTCAGGATTCCAGAAATATTTCCGCCGGCCCGGCAAGAGTTCGGAACTCCGTTACCTGGCGGCGGCTATTGGGCGAGGAGAGCGGCGGCAAGCATGTGCGAAAACAGCCAGCCTTGCAAAGAATCCTCTACTTTCCGAGCGCCTTTCGGCCCTACAGCTAGGTCTGTTAGGCAGCACCCGTACTGAGGTTGTGATTTTTGAGCGGCAGCGACCGAATCCGCTTGCCGGTAATGGCGAAAATGGCATTGCACACAGACGGGGCAACCCAGCCAAGAGCTTCTTCGCCGATCCCGACAATCGGTTCGTCCGTCGCACGGACAAAATGGACTCTGATTTCCGGCATTTCCGTCGCTCGCAATAAGGGGTAGTCGTGAAAATTGCTCTGCACTACCCGCCCTTTCTGGATGGTGATTTCCTGGCGCAGTACCGCCGCAAGCCCCATCACCATTTGCATCTCGACCTGGCGTTCGGCAGCCAGCGGATTCACCAGGAACGGCCCGGTGTCCATCGCTACGTCGAACCGTTCCACCCGAACCTCGCCCTTCTTGCTGACGGACACGGTGGCAACCACCGCGCAAATCGTGATCTCTTTGACGCCCGGCCGCCGGCCATCCCCGATGGCGATTCCCATGCCGGTTCCCTCGGGTAATTTCTTTCCCCAACCGGACTTCTCAGCGGCTGTATCCAGCACTTTCACCCAGCTCTTCGCGTGCGGGAAATCCGAGTTGCCATCAAGCAAAGCGCGCCGGTACTGGTAGGGGTCTTTCCCGGCCGCGTGGGCCAGTTCGTCCATGAAGCTTTCTAGGTAAAACTCGTTCTGCGATCGGCCCACCGACGTCCAAACGCCGGTGGGAACGTGCGTCTGCCGCAGGTGATAGTCGAAGAGTTGGTTGGGGATGGCATAGGGAACCTGGTGCAAGCCCCTGATGGTTTGCGCGGGATCCGCGGGCGGATTTTGGTCGATGCCGATGACGCGGTTAATCCAGGCCACGGGCACGCCGTCAGGCCCCAGGCCAGCTCGGAATCTCGCCACGCGCATGGGGCGGTAGTAGCCGTGACGCGTCGTTTCCTCGCGGCTCCAGACGACCTTCACAGGGCGGTCCAACTGTTTGGCGATCATCACCGCCTGGCGCACGTCGTCGTTTTGGTTGCGGCGGCCAAATCCACCGCCAATAAAGCAGTTGTGGATGTAAACGTTCGCCTGGGGGACGCCGGTCAATTTCGCTGCATCCAGCAGTGCTTCCTCCGGTCTTTGCGTTCCCACCCAAACGTCCACGCGATCCGCAGTGACCTGAGCGGTGCAGTTCAATGGCTCCATAAAGGCGTGATCCAAATACGGCAACTCGTACACCGCCTCGACCATCTGGGCGGCGTCTTTGAGCGCCGCTTCGGGGTCGCCCTTCTTCACCACGACTTGGGCGCCCGGTTCTTCCAGCGCTGCCCGGGCCATTTGGAGAAACTTTTCCGAAGCGTCTTCGCCGTGCACGCCTTCATCCCACTCAATCGGCAGGAGGTCCAAAGCGGTCTTGGCATGCCAGTAACTGTCGGCCACTACCGCGACTCCTGCCTCGATATCCGGACCGCCGAATTCCACCACCGCATGCACACCCGGGCGGTTTCTGACTTTCGTGTCGTCGTACTTCTTTACCTTCCCCAAGAAGACCGGCGACGCCTTGGCCGCGGCATAGAGCATGCCCGGCAGTCGCACGTCGATTCCATACGTAACGCTGCCGTCCACCCGCAGAGGCGTTTCGAGAAGCGGGGTGGGCTTGTTCATCAGCGTGAACTGGTCGGGCGTCTTGATTTTCGGCTCTTGGGGCAGCTTGATGGCCGCAGCTTTCTCGGCCACCTGGCCGTAGCGGAGTTTTCGGCCCGTCGGCACGTGGGTGATGATTCCGTCCTTAACCGTCAAGTCCGAGCGCGGTACGGCCCATACCTCGGCGGCCGCAGCCATCAGGCGTTCCCGCGCGCTTGCTCCCGCTTGCTGCAGGTATTCGCGGCTGATGCGAACCGCGCCGCTTGCGTTCGTGGCCATGCGCCGGTAAACCTTACTCTCGCGGAAGTGGCGATTGACGGACGCGTATTCGGCGCGCACCTTGGACCAGTCGCATTCGAGCTCCTCGCAAATCATCTTGGACCAGCTCGTAAATGTCGCTTGCCCCATTTCGCTTTGGGCCACGCGGATGGTCACCGTGTCGTCGGGTGCGACGACGAGCCAAGGGTTGATCTCGGTCTCGTCCTTCCCCACCAGCGATTCCCACGGCTTGTCCGGGATCCTTGCGGCATTGGCGGCCGCCTCCGCTGAATTCCATGGAAAGCTCAGCGCCAGCGCGAAGCCTCCGCCAACCGTCAGCGTCGTCACCAGGAATTCTCTGCGGTCCATTTCCTTGGTCAGTACCATCGCATCCTCCAGTGATCGGCTTAGGCCTTCGCCGCCAGCTGCGCGGCTCGGTGAATCGCTTGTCGAATCCGCGGGTAGGTCCCACAGCGGCAAAGATTGGTGATCTCGCGCGTTATGTCCGCATCGGTGGGGTTAGGGTTCTTGGCCAAGAGGGCCGCAGCCGCCATGATCTGTCCCGGCTGACAATACCCGCACTCCGGCACGTCACCTTCTCGCCAAGCTACCTGCAGCGGATGCTGCGCGTCTGGCGAGAGTCCCTCTATCGTCGTTATCTCTTTCCTGACCACCTGGCTTACCGGCTGGACGCACGAGCGCACTGCCTGGCCATTCACGTGCACCGTACACGCCCCGCACAGCGCCATTCCGCACCCGAACTTGGTTCCCGTGAGACCAATCGTATCGCGGAGCACCCACAGCAGAGGTGTTTCCGGCTCCACGTCTACGGAGTACGTCTTCCCATTAATCCGGAGTGAGAACATGACGAGTGCCTCCCAATTGTTGTGGAGATTCGCGCGGCGCCAAACCGTGGGTAGGAGTCACGTTCGCGCATGGTGACCTGCTCTTAGACCGAGAAGAGTCCACAGAAATCAGCGAGAATGGCCAACCTCTGTGATTGTCGCAAAAGGGATACTACCACTTAGTGTCACTGTCAATCTAGCTTTGCGATCACCCGCATTAAGTGCGCAGAATCGGGGCAAACCGTCGCCACGCGGTCGAGGTCTGCGAGTCTACGTTCTACAACGTGAGAGTGGCCGAGCTAGAGGCGTGGCTCAAGCGCTCCGGTGGTGCGCCGCGAGATGTGGCGATGAGGCAGAGGGTGCGGAGCGGGCTTAATTCAGGTGGAGATTAGCGATTTCACGGGCGAGTTGTCGAGGAAGCGATGCGCCTAATTACCTAGGCCTTGCCCCAAAACGCAGTCCGGTCCGGTGTGATCCGGATGATCGGCGCGTCATTGGGGAGCATCCTTCCGGCGTACTGCGGATATTTCGCTCTTAGCTTCCGAAGAGCCCAGGCACGTTCCTCATGCCCACGCATCGAAAGCAGCTTCGCCTTCCTGTGGTCCGCAAAAATTCCGTCCGTCGCTACGCAGGCGTCTTTTTCCAGGCGACCTCATGACGCCGCTCTGTCCTCGGCGGCCGCATGGTTGAACCGTACGTCGCGCGGCTGTAAGATTCACCCATGCAACTCTTCATCTACTTGCTTCTCGTGTCAGTGTCGCTGTTAGCTCAACAACCCGGTGGCCGCGGCGCGGTTCCGCCACCGGCCCCGAAGAACCTGAAACTCCTCGCCCCGAACTCCGATATTCCCTTCGTCATGCAGAACTTCAATGAGGCGCTGGGAGTGCAGTGCACCTATTGTCATGTGGAAGGCGATTTCGCGGCCGATACCAATCCGAAGAAGGAAATGGCGCGCAAGATGATCGGAATGGTACGGCTGATCGATACGAGCTTCCCGAGCAGCGCCGGAGTTTTTCCCGAGGGATATCACGAAGTGGATTGCATCACATGCCATCGGGGAAGTGTAAAGCCGGAGACAATGGCGCCAAGGAAATTTTACAACCGGGGTAACTCGTTGGGCGACCCACCCCCAGCTCAGAGACCAGGGGTCAGTTTAAAGCTGCTGCCCCCGGACACGCACGTACACGGCGCAGATTCGCTGATGGGCGAGTTCCGCGACGCCCTCAACGTGGACTGCAACTACTGTCACGGCGGCGGAAGGACGCAAGAGGTAGACATCAACCCGCGTAAGGACATCGCGCGGAAGATGATCATGCTGGTGCGGCAGATCAACTCAAATTTTCCCGGCACTGGCGTCTTCCCCGTGGGGAACCAGGAGGTAACCTGCTACACATGCCACCGCGGTGACCCGCACCCGGTGAGCGTGAGCAACCGGCGATACGACCCGCCCACGCCAAAGCAGTAGGCGGCGGAAGCGCTGTGCTCCGCAAAAATTCCCACACCTAAAAAAGTAAACCCTTCCAGCCGCGGCGGGCGGTTAGCCCGCCGCGGCTGGGCGCATCCACACAGGGCGGACACCATTCCTTTCATCCATTCCCATTAACCATTCCCGTTTGGCCACTGTTGCTTTCCATTCTGTTTTTCTTTCACAAACCCAAATCGAATTTGCGGAGTGGATTTGTGGCTAACAAGTGCAGCTCTCTAAGCACGCCGGACGTTCAACGCTTCATTCTCGAAAAACTCAAGCAAGGGTACGCATGGGAAACAGCCAGCCACATGCGACACCTCCTGAGCAAGGTCCTCGGTACCGCGAAGGTGCGGCAGTCTTTGCTCGGGCACTCCACCGCAGCAATAACGATGGATGTTTACACGCACCCTGTTTCCGAATCCGAACGCCATGCGGTCGCACGGTTGAACGAAATTCTGTTCCCAAATGTTCCCAACTTGCACCAAGATGCAGCCGGTGTGGAAACAGGTCGGGTTGTAACAATGATTGTGTTCGATGAATTGGTCGGGGCGTGGAGATTTGAACTCCAGACCTCCTGCGCCCAAGGTAAACCCTAAAACGCTAAGTAGTTGTCTCGTCTATGACTTTCGCGCATCCTGTATCACGGTTTATGGCGGTTTTCGGCGGTTATTGTTCCCTGATTGTTCCCTAGGGGTGAGGTGAACCCCTAAAATGGCACAACTTTTTTGGACACAGCTTCCGCTTTCCTAAAAGCGTTCTTGCATCTCCTAGCAGGAGAAGGGGTCTGGGGAAGGGGACGGCATTTGAGTCTCCTTCCCCAGCAGTCCTTTAG
>WNGG01029440.1_pt1 | contig 13041 bp, 10 predicted proteins | sample 5400661 | NCBI WGS metagenome assembly WNGG01 (sample SAMN13153372, study PRJNA577476) | soil metagenome | isolation source: 100 cm soil or saprolite under Garry oak tree replicate 1 | place: USA:California | collected 2016-06-15
CATTGCGTGAGGTAATATTCAGTTTGCTAAAGATCGACCGCAGGTGAGCATTGACGGTGCGCGGGCTGATGATCAGGATGTGGGCGATCTGCGTGTCGGTGAGGCCTTGCGCCACCAGCCGCAGCACCTCCACCTCCCGCTCGGTCAACTCGGCCGGATAGGCAGGCGCCGGGCGCTGATGCTGGTTCGCCCCTGCCTGTATCGGAGGTCGGTCGGGGAGCAGCGGCCGCCCTTGCGCGAAAATGGCTTGTTCCGGCGTCATCGCCCGTCCCTCGGCCCAGGCGGCAGCAAATGCCTGGTCGCCGAGTTCCGCCTGGACCGCCGCCTTCATCTGCTCGTAGTCGGCACGTTCGCCTAGCGCGGTAAAGAGCGTAAACAGATCGAAGAAACGCGAGCCTCCAGTCGCACCACCGAGCGTTTCGGCCACTCCCCAGAGTTGTGCTGCCCATGCGCGCGCTCCCCTGCGCGCGAGCAGGCATCCCCACTCCCGCAGGCAGAGGGCCATACTGTCCTGGTCACCCATCTGCCGGAAGCGTGCGAGACTGTTCTCGCACAACGTGGTGGCTTTGTCCATCTCGCCCCGCGCCAGGGCAGTGCCGGCTAACCAGGACAGCACCTGCGCGACGTTGGATTGCAGCCCAAAGGCTTCAAAGATGGTCAGGCTCTCTTCGAGCCACGACTGTGACCTGGCTGCATCCCCCCGAGCGAGGGCAAAGCGTCCCAACAAATACAGCGAGCAGGCGGCGCCAACCTGGTAATGCACCGCACGGGCCTGTGCCAGTCCTTCCTCGACGAGCGTGACGGCACGCACCGCGTCGTCCTGCGCAAAGCAGACCTGTCCCAGGTAGAGGAACGACCAGACCAGGTCCTGTTGATTCTCCATCTGCCGGTAATACTGCTGGCTTTCTTCCAGCAGGGAACGCGCTTCCCGATAGTTCTGCCGGCTGATGGCAGCCATGCCGAGAAAGTGGAGCAAGTAGGCCAGATTCCTTCGATCTCCTCTCGTGCTGGCGAGCGCACGACCCTCCTCAAGCAGGAAACGCACCTGGTCATCGTTGCCGTGCCTCAAAGGAAGCCACCCCAGCCACAGCAGGGCCGCCGCCAGCTCGTGTGCCTCCCGCGTCTCTTTGGCCGCTCGATACAGATTCAAGCACTCCTCACACAGCGCCTCTGCTCGCTCGCCATCGCCCTGGAAAAAGGCCAGCCAGGCGGCTCCGCTAAGCGCCTTGATGCGCGGATATGCCGGGACGTGAGCAGCCACCGCAAGTGCCCTCTTCAGCCAGGCCAGCCCTTCACTGAGCGATCCGCGCACCGCCCAGTAGCGCACCAGGGCTCCTGCTAACCGCAACGCCGTCCCCCCCTGCTTTTCCGCTTGCTCCATGGCCCAACTCAGCGCGGCGCGCAGGTTGTCCGCCTCCCGCTCCAGCCGATCGAACCACTGTCCTTGTTCCGCCCCGAACAGGTGCGCTTCGGCCTCCTGCGCAAGCTGCAGGTTATACGCAGCGTGAGCCTGCCTGGTCTCTTCTACCTCGCCAGAGGTCACCAGGCACTCCCAACCATACTCACGAATCGTCTCTAACATCAGTAGGCGCTGGTCGCCCTGTTCAAGACGATCCTGCTCTGAGAGAGGTCACTCCATCCAGCACCTGTGCTCGTTCACCTCCCAGCGCGCCATGGGCAGCCTCCCCCGCTTCCAGGGTGAAGCCACCGACAAAGACCGCCAGCCGCCGGAAGAGCTGCTGTTCCTCCACCGAGAGCAGGTCGTAGCTCCAGGCGATGGTGTCGCGCAGGGTGTGCTGGCGGGCAGGCACATCGCGTGGCCCACCCGTCAAGACGTCCAGCCGATGGGAGAGCCGCTCTAACAGTGTTGAGAGGGACAACAGCTTCAGCCGCGCAGCAGCAAGCTCAAGGGCGAGCGGCAGGCCATCGAGGCGAACACAGATGGCGGCGATGAGCGGAGCGGTCTCGGGAGTCAGGGCGAGGGTGGGCTTGATTTCCCGCGCCCGCTCAAGGAAGAGGGCCACCGCGCCATAATGTGTCAGGGTCCCACTCTCAGGTAAGTGCTGCGGATCGGGCAGTGCCAGTGGTAGCACGGGGAACTCACGCTCGCCGCGCACATGCAAGCGCTCCCGGCTCGTCACCAGCAGCGTGAGGCGAGGACAGGCCGCCAACAGTTCTACCAGTGGTGGGGCTGCTGCAACGACCGACTCGAAGTTGTCGAGCACCAGCAGTCGGTGCTGCTCAAAGAGCGCTGCTCGCAACAGGTCCAATGGCGCACGGGTGCTGCTGCCTTGCAGACCGAGGGCCTGCACGACGGTGGGAAGGACCAGGTCGGCATCTTGAATGGGAGAAAGCTCGATGAAGCAGATTCCGTCTGGGAAACTTTCATGTACCTCGCTTGCGATCTGGAGTGCCAGGCGCGTCTTGCCCACGCCTCCGGTACCGGTGAGCGTCAGCAATCGCACCTCGGAGCGCGCAAGCAGAGTACAGGCCGCAGCGACCTCCCGCTCGCGCCCAATGAGCGACGTGAGTGGCAACGGGAGGGGAGAAGAATGCCTGGGCGCATGCTCAAAGGCTTTTCTTCGTTCGTCTGAGGCTTCCACCTGCCGATGTCGCATAGGTCGGCCCGGCTCACGCTCGTCTTCATTGGCAGGTGGCTCCCTCGCCAGGGTCACTGCTGCGGTGTTCAGCCGGTCGCGGGTCAGCTCCTCCGACTTGCCGAGATAGACCCTATAGAGCTTGCCGTTGCGCTTGCGGTAGGCGCGCCAGTACTCGCCTCCACGTTTATTGCTCGCTGGCTCTTTGCGCGCCGTGAAGGTCCCCAACGCACTGCGAAAGGCGAAGGCGCGCGCCGTGCTCAACCAGGCATACCAGGCTGGCGTTTCCACCGGCAGCCGTTCGTCTTGTCCGCCTCGCTGGTGGGTCAGGGTCTCATCTTGCACGACCGGCATGGCCTCGTTCTCGTCCTTCATACGCATCACTCGCTGGTTCTCACACACCGGTTCCCAAACAGTATAGCACATGTTCGGGAACCGGTGTGCGCCACCGAAACGTTGCAGATTTTGTCACCACTTGCTGAGTCGTTACGTGCAACTGTAACCGATTCTGCTCGGCGAATATGTGCCACGAGGGGTAGACAGACCAGGGCTGTTGCAAAGTCGGGAATAAAATCGGAAGAAAGGGAATAAAAAAGAACCTTTCGCACGATATGAATGGTTGAAACATGATCATCCCATATCCACGAAAGGTTTCTCCATGAAAGATACAACACTTGCGGCTTCCTCATCGTGATCGACGCGGGGTACGCTATCGGTTGGCGAGCCTGCTCATGATAGGGGTGTTGGCGAAATTAGCAGGACAAGATAGTAGCCGTGGAATGGCTCATTGGGCCAAACTGCGCACTCATGAATTGAGCCAGCTCTTTCATCTCAACCGAGAGTGCATGCCTCATTACAGTACCTGGAGTCGGGTTCTGGGACATGGCGTGGAGCCGAACGAGGTGGAACAGATCGTTGGTCGATTTTTTGCTCAAGCCGCCAGAACTGCTCACCGCAAGCGGGGCACTATCCACTTGGCAATTGATGGCAAAACGCTGCGGGGAACCATCCCTTTGGGGGAAACGGAAGGGGTCCACCCGGCTTTCGGTTTACCTGCCCCAACAAGGCGTGGTGCTGGCTCAGATGAATGTCGAGCACAAGGGGAGTGAAATCACGTTTGCTCCCACACTGTTGCGTCAGATAGATTTGCGCGGCGTGGTGGGAAGTTTAGATGCCATGTTTGATCGCCGTTCCCTCAGCTTGAAGATCGTGCAAGCGCATGGAGATTACCTCTGGACGGTCAAAGAAAATGAAAAGGGCTTCTATCAAGATATTGAAGTCCTCTTCCAGCCCCATCGCAAGCGGGCTGGCACCTCGGCTCCGCCTAACGATTTCCGTCGCGCTCGAGAGCAGTGGAGAAAGGACACGGGCGCATCGAAAAGCGAACGATCACCGTGAGTAGCATGTTGGCGGACTACAGTACCTGGCCGGAACTGGCTCAGGTCTTCAAACTCGAAAGCCAGAGGACCAATGCGCTTGGTATCACCAAAACGGAGGTCCGCTATGGGGTGACGAGTTTGCCTGTGTACTTGGCCGACCCCAAACGATTACTGGCACTGAGCAGAGGGCATTGGGGAATCGAAAACGGACTGCATTATCGACGGGACACTACCATGCGAGAAGATCATGCGCAACTACGCATGGGACATGCTCCTGAGATGCTCGCGGTACTCAACAACGCCGTACTGGGATTGTTCGCTCGGCAAGGAGCAAGCAATGTCGCTCATGCTCGACGCGAATTCGCTTATCATTTTGATAAAGCCCTTGCCGCCCTGGGGGCTTAAAGGGGGAACGACTTTGCAACAGCCCTGGTAGACAGACTGCTTCCCTTGCCTTTTCAGTCGGCTTCAGGTATAGTTTGAGTAGCCAATGATGTAGTTAGAACATACTGCCTAATATAGTGTGCAACATACTATATCAGTGGTGCGAGAAGAATGATTGGAAGTGCTAGCCGCACTTGCGGAGCCGATTGATAGCGAGCGGGCGGCGATCCTGTGACAGACTGCCTTCCAAGCAGGTAATCGTGGGTGCAAAGAGCTCTTGTGACACGTCATCTTCAATTTACTCTTAGCACAGATGCCTTTAGTCAGCTATAGAGGCAAGTAGTGCATTCCCAAATCGTGTCTTGGGAGTGCGGAGCTTATATGCGATGCTTTTCTAGCCGGCTCGTTGTTCGATTATGCATCGTTCTTTTCCCTGATCTTCATCGGCATTCCGCGCTCTTTTTTCAAAGATGGCGGAAATGTTACCGACTTGCCTACATATCCGTCATCGTTCCGCCACGCTTTTCACAAAAATGACAGGGTGATTGAGCCATAGAGGACAGGCATCAGGGCAGGCCTGGTGTCAATATCGCTCTTCATCATATCCGCCACTTCCGCCATACTCTTCCGCCACTTCCACCATTCATCCGCAGATGCCGCGCCAATCGGTGTATATCATGGAGGCACTAAACCCAGTCCAGACGAGGATTCCAGGCTATTCTGCAATGTACTGCCATGGTCTTCCGCCACTTCCGCCACTTCCGCCACACTCTTTCGTCTATTCTATAAGAAATCTGGAACTTATGTTACAATTGGGGTGCTTATGGGCAAGGCAACGGCGGGACGCATGAGGAGAAAACTATGGCTAGACTCAGTGAGCAGGAACTAAGGCGGCTTATTCAGGGCGGTGAAACGTCCACTGTTGAATTGAAGGCGGCCGCTCCCCGTCCTGTTGAGTTGGCGGAGCGCATGTGCGGGATGGCGAATGCTCAAGGGGGGATGATTATTATTGGCGTTGAGGATGCAAAGCATACCATCGTCGGTGTACCGGATGATCGCGTGGCCATGACGATCGATACCATTTTACGAGCCGCTCGGCAGAATGTGAAACCTGTGTTTGTCTTAGATCCTCCCGAACCAGAACTGTATGAAGTGGGCGGAAAACGGCTCGTCGTCGCTGCCGTACCACTGAGCCGCGGACCAGTGTATCAATCTGGTGGAGTTTTTTGGGTGAGACGAGGAACCCATACGGTACCTTTAGAGGCGGCAGAGTTATTGGAATTACTGGGGGATAAGGGTCTTGTAGATTGGGAACATCAGCCTGTTGGCGGGGCGACGATGGAAGATCTTGATATGGGGAAGGTTGAGGCTTATCTCAAACAGCGTTCGACACGGGAGCGCCAGCCGGGTCGGTTTGAGCATGTGGAGCAGGTACTCGTGGGGATGGGATGTGCTGTGGTGCGAGACGGCGGTGAGATGGTGCCGACCAATGCCGGAATGCTCTTTTTCGGGTATAATCCCCAATTCTTCATCATCCAGGGGAAGTGGTGTGTGTCCTCTTTCGAGAGACGGTTGGTGCCAGCCGCTATGCCGATCGCAAGATTGTCACGGGAACCCTTCAGGACTTGATAGATGGAGCCGAGACGTTTCTCAACCGCTATATAGCGGTGGGGGCGCGCATTGAGGGGTGGAAACGCATAGATATTCCGGAGTACTCCCTGGAAGTGCTGCGTGAAGCGGTCATCAATGCGGTCGTGCATCGCGATTACAGTAAGCGAGGCGAGAGCATCCGGGTCTTTTATTATCCTGATCGAGTGGAGATACATAGTCCTGGTTTACTCTTGCCGGGGATTACGGTCGAACAGATGGAACGGGGTGAGGTGCAGTCGAAGTTGCGTAACCCGGTCCTTGCTGGCCTGCTCAGAGATATTCCAGGCTATATGGAGCGTATTGGGAGTGGGATCAGGTTCATGTTGGATGAGACGAAGCGTCTTGGACTTCCCGCTCCACAGTTCCGCGAAGCGGGGGAGTTCATTGTGACATTTCATAAGGCGCCTGCTCTGATGCCACCCCCGGCGAAGCCGCCGGAGCGGGCAACGTTGTGGGAAGACTACGAGGCTGCTCAGCCAGAGGTCCCGGTGCAAAATTTGCCAGATGAGCGGGAAAGTCGGCTGATCAAGGCGATGGATTATGTACATGAGCATGGGGTTATTACGAACAAAGCATATAGAGCTTTGACGGGTGCCTCCGACAGGACTGCCCACAGGGACCTGGAATTGTTGGTAGAACGTGGGAGGCTCAAAAGTATCGGCCAGCGAGCGGCGCGGCGCTACGTGTTAGCGTGATGGCACCGCACGTGGGGAGACAGGGCGGCAATGAAGGAAGGCCGCTTCCCAGGGCGAACCTTTTGAGGAAAACCAACCCGCAGCGAGGCAGGTAGAATGGCTCTCTCGCTGCGGGTATTCTCACACATTTTTACGGTGGCGCTGGCTTGCAGAGCCCCGCTCTGCATTCTACGCTGACAGCAAAACTGACAGTGTTGGCGAATTCCTGCAAAGGAAGAGCTAGACAGCGAGGGCGAGAATTTGCTACGCTTGGGGTATCAGAAAACAGCAAGAGTTAAGAAGGAGACAGGCGATGTCAATGAGACCTCAAGAGATTAGCCCGGTGCCCGAAGAAACGGCTCGTGTAGCTCGAGCAGCCAACCCAAAGGGCAATGTGTACATGAGCATGCGCGATGAACTGGGGAGCATTTACCAAGATCAGATGTTTGTCGCCCTATTTGCGCAGCGTGGACAACCAGCAGAAGCGCCGTGGCGTCTAGCGCTGGTGACGGTGATGCAATATATGGAGGGACTCTCCGATCGTCAGGCGGCTGAGGCCGTGCGAGAACGCATCGATTGGAAATATGCCTTGAGCCTGGAACTCACCGATCCCGGCTTTGATTTTTCGCTGCTCTCGGAGTTTCGCACCCGCCTGCTTTCGGGAGAGGCAGAAGCGCAGTTGCTGCACGCGTTGCTTGACTTGTGCAAGAGCCGTGGCTGGCTCAAAGCACGAGGACGCCAGCGCACGGACTCGACGCATGTACTAGCGGCCATCCGTGATCTGAATCGACTTGAATGCGCAGGAGAAACCCTTCGACATACTCTCAATGTCTTGGCAGAAGTGGCTCCCGACTGGCTGCTGGCTCAGATCGATGCGGAGTGGTTTGACCGCTATAGCCGTCGTTTCGATGAGTATCGCTTCCCCAAGGCACAGACCCAACGCCTCGAACTCGCCGAGACAATTGGAACTGATGGTCATCGGCTGCTGGCGGCAGTGTACGAGTCGACCGCCCCTGCCTGGTTGGCAGCGCTGCCAGCAGTGGAAACGTTACGGCGGGTGTGGGTGCAGCAGTTTTTCGTGGAAGAGGGGCGCTGCCGCTGGCGCACCAATGAGAATATCCCTCCCCCCGCCTTAATCATTGCTTCCCCCTATGATCTGGATGCTCGCTTAGGGGTCAAACGCAACCACGGCTGGATTGGCTACAAAGTGCATCTGACCGAGACGTGTGATGACGACCAGCCGCACCTCATTGTACATACCGAAACGACCGCAGCGACCACGCCGGACTGGGGCATGGCCGAACCGATTCACTACGCGCTTCGTGCAAGAGGGCTGCCTTCCCAGCAGGCATGTAGTGGATGGGGGCTATGTGGATGCTGATGCCATCGTGACGAGCCGCAGCAAGTACGACGTGGAGTTGTTTGGTCCCGTGCCTCTGGAGAACAGTTGGCAAGCGAAAGCTGCTCAGGGGTTTGATCTGAGCCATTTCCAGATCGATTGGCAGCGTCAAGCGGTCAGATGCCCGAGCGGACAGCAGAGCCATTCGTGGACGCCGACCAAAGATCGCTTTGGACACGAGGTCATCTACGTCAAGTTTGCGGCTGCTGATTGTCTACTCTGCCCGAGTCGTGAGCGGTGTACTCAGGCACGATCGCGCTCCTTGACGTTTCGTCCCCAGGCGCTCTCTCTGGCGTTGCAGTCCGCCCGAAAGCTTCAGAGCACCTCGGCCTTCAAAGAAGCCTATGCCATTCGTGCAGGCATCGAAAGCACCATCTCGCAGGCTGTGAGGGTCAGTGATCTGCGTCAGGCCCGCTACTTTGGGTTACCAAAAACGAAGCTCCAGCATGTGATCACGGCGACGGCCATCAATGTGAGACGGATCGTCTCCTGGCTCACCCTCCCGTCGCTCCGCCGGACGCAGGTCTCTCGTTTTGCTGCACTCGCCTTGAAACACAGCAAGCTAGCGGCCTAAGGCGCTCAGAGGAATTCGCCAACGCTGTCAAAACTGAGGTAGATTTTCGATGGGCCTGTAGAGCGCGTGGAAGACGGCGGTAGACATCGGTAGACGAGTAATGCCGGTGGAGAGAAGCGGCCTGGTTTGTTCGCCTGTGTCTTTTCCGGTCTTTGTCGTGCTCATTTTCGCCGGGATGAGGAGGTTTTTGAACCCTTTTGTTCGTAGAGGGTTGTCACAATTGCCGTAAGATTTGTCGTAAGGTGCCGATGCGTAGAACAACGTGATGGCGTGCCTCTTTTCCTTCAAGCTCCCTTTTATTCCTTTCACCAGCTAAGAGATCCTACCATCCGCCAGAATTTCGCCATGTCTATAAGAAATCTGCCGCTACACTCCAATAGCGGTACTGAAGAGAGTTGTAAACAGCCCAAAAAGGAGCTTTCAAGCTTGGAGTCAGCGAGTCGACATTGAGATGGCTTCTTTTTTCTATCCGCCACTTATCCGCCATTCATCCGCCACTTCCTCGAAGAGGCCTTACTTATACTACAATTTATTCCGTCATGCTCTCCAAGAAATATGCTTTTCTTTATACGCCATCTTATCGGACATCCTATCCGCCATCCATCCGTCATTTTCTCTGAGAAATCCCTCATCTGTGTCATGAAAATGGCTTGCATGGTATCGTCGTTCATGACAGTAAACTCGGCAATATCTGTGGCCCTTTCGGACATTTCTTCGGACATTTCTTCGGACATCCTCTATGAGAAACCTACTGCTTGTGCTAAAATTGGGCTACTTTTAGAGAATGAGAGTGTAACGGAGGCATGATAGTTAAGCTGAGTGAGATAGAACTGAAGATGCTTGTGAAGGGCGGAGAGACAAATACAGTTGAGCTAAAATTAGCTGCTCCTCGAGCAGTAGATTTAGCAGAGAGACTCTGTGGGATGGCCAATGCTAGAGGGGGGATTGTGATTATTGGGGTTGAAGACTCTACTCATAAGGTTGTGGGTGTGCCTGATGAGCGTATTGGAGAAACGATGGATGTCATTTTACGGGCCGCTCGGCAAGTGATCAAGCCCGAACTTGTGCTCGACCCGCCTGAGCCTGAAGTCTATGTATTGGCCGGTAAAAAGCTGCTTGTTGTGACCATACCATCAACAGATGGTCCAGTTTATCAAGCTGGAGGCATTTTTTGGATCAGGCAGGGAACTCAAACCAGAGCATTGACTATGGCAGAATTGTCAGAAATGATCTATGATCGAGGTTTACGTAATTGGGAGCTTGAACCTGCCTATAACGCGACAATGGAAGATGTTGATTTGGAAAGGGTGAAAGCGTTCATAGCACGGCGCTCGGCCTCTGGTCGGCAGTCCGGTCGTTTCAAGAATATTGAGCGAGTATTGATTGGTATGCGATGTGCTGTAGAGGTGAGTGGGGGGGCAATCGTTCCTACGAATGCTGGCATGCTCTTTTTCGGTCATAGTCCACAGGACCACATTCCTCAAAGTGAGGTGGTGTGTGTGTTGTTTCGAGAAACAGTTGGGGCCAGTCGGTATGCTGATCGTAAACTTGTTACCGGGACGCTTCAGGATTTAATAGATAACACGGAGGCATTTCTTGATCGGTACATTGCTGTAGGAGCGCGCATTGAAGGATGGAAGCGGATTGATATACCGGAGTATTCCATTGAGGTGTTACGTGAGGCTGTCATTAATGCGGTAGTTCATCGGGATTATAGCAGGCGTGGTGAGAAGGTTCGTGTCTTTTATTATCCTGATCGGGTAGAGGTGCATAGTCCTGGTTTATTACTGCCTGGGATCACTGTTGAGCAAATGGAGCGTGGTGAGGTGCAGTCGAAGCTGCGCAATCCTGTACTTGCGGGTTTATTAAGCAACATTCCTGGTTATATGGAGCAAATCGGCAGTGGTGTCAGATTTATGTTAGATGAAACGAAACGGTTGGAACTCCCTGCACCGCAATTTCGAGAGATGAGTGAATTCATTGTGACATTCCAGAAAGCGCCGGCTTTACGTGCTCCAGAGCCGCGATTGCAGTATCAGGGAAAAACGCTCTGGGAGGGTAGTGAGGATTCCCAACCTGAGATAGTGGTGCAAGATCGTCGTGTTGAGCAGGTAGAACAAAGATTGATACAAGCGTTGCAATATGTTCAGGAACATGGGTTTATCACGAATGGGATCTACAGACATTTGACTGGTGTGACTGATAGAACGGCTCATAGGGATTTGGAAAAGTTGGTAGAACGTGGAAGGTTGAAAGGCACCGGTCAGAGAGCAGCACGGCGCTATGTGTTAGCATGACAGTGCCGTTTCGGCTTCTGACCACATGATGAGCATGATGCCGGGCATAGCGAGACGGGGACGGTAATGAACGAGGAACCGCCTTTCAGGGCAGACCTTGTTGAGGAAAACACACCCGCAGCGAGACAGGCGGTAGAACCCCAGAGTCTGTCAAGTAAAGTGTGTAAGTTGGGTGAAAACTCATTGCGGGAACCGCCCCGCAAATTCGATAGCAAAGCGATTTAACGCCGGATTCCAGTCGCGAATGGGCATGGTCCATTTCTTGGCGATGTTCTGCATCGCCAGGTAGAGCACCTTGTAGACCGCTTCGTCAGACGGAAAGATGCGGTGATTGCGTGTCACCTTGCGCAAGGTCATGTTGACCGACTCGATCGCATTGGTGGTGTAGATGACCTTGCGAATGTCCTCCGGGAAGGAGAACAGCGGGATCACACGCGCCCACTGTGCCCGCCACGACTTGCTGATGGTGGGATACTGCCGATCCCATTTCTCAGCAAACAGTTCCAGGTTGAACTCGGCCTCGGCCTCGGTCGCGGCACTGTAGATCGCCTTGAGATCGGCGGCCACCGCTTTGCGCTGCTTGGAGGAGACATACTTGAGGGAGTTACGCACCAGATGCACCATGCACAACTGCACCCGCGTCTGCGGGAAGACCGCCTCAATCGCCTCTGGAAGGCCGGTGAGGCCATCCACACAGGCAATGAAACAATCCTTCATGCCGCGGTTCTGCAGCTCGGTGAAGACGCTGAGCCAGAATTTGGCTCCCTCGTTCTCTGACATCCACATACCGAGCAGCTCCTTCTGCCCCTCCATCGTCACCCCTAACGCCAGATACACGGCGAGGTTTTTGACACGCTGGCTCTCGCGTACCTTGACGACCAGGCAATCCACGTACAGGATGGGATAGAGCGCCTCCAGAGGCCGGTTCTGCCATTGGCGTACCTCGTCCATCACCTCTTCGGTCACGGTGGAGATGAACGCCGGCGAGACCTCCACGCCATACAACTCCTGGAGTTGGGCCTGGATATCTCTGGTCGTCATGCCACGCGCATACAGCGCCAGGATCTTCTCTTCAAAGCCCTCCAGCCGCGTCTGCCGCTTCTTGACTAGCATTGGCTCAAAACTGCCATTCCGGTCACGCGGCACGCTGATCTCGAGCTCACCATGTTCGCTCTTGAGGGTTTTCTGGCCTGCGCCATTGCGCGTGTTGGCGCTCTCCGGCTTCTTGCGTCCATGCTTGGGATAGCCCAGGTGCTCTTCCATCTCGGCCTGCAAGCAGCGTTCAATCATCCCTTTGGTGAGCTGTTTAATAATCCCGTTCTCTCCCAGCAAGTCCTGCGGGGTCTGATAGTCTTTGAGTAGTTCGTCCAGTAGTTCTGGTGGATAGTCATCGGTTTCCTCCTCCACTTTTCTTCTTCTAAACTCTTCCAGTGATGACCAACTTCCACACTTCATTTTACACCCTCGAACCCCATGAAGATTCGACTTTGGCCATTTGGGATGTGTTTTCTCCCTCCTGTGTCAACCCGTAACGAAAAAACGCCATAGCCCCTTCTCTCCTGGCCTGATACGTTCTCTTTGCTTGTGTAGGTGCGAAGGGGAACTCGCTTGGGCTTGTCTGCTGGCATTTACCGGTGTCCTCCACGTGCTTCTTTCCTCGTTTTGTTGTCTGCCAGAGTGTGTGATTGTTTTCCGTTGTCCGCTGGTTTAGCTGTCTGATTTGCTGTCAGGCCCGCTCTCCATCATTCTTGCTGATTTGGGTGATTATTGACCATGTAGATTTTTCGTTAGTCCGCTCTCACAGCAAGTTGGGGTAGCGCTACGTAAGCTGTCACCAGGGGCCGAGTAGCGGGCAATACGGGCATCGTTTGTACACTCTTTTTTCTTTGGCTTTTCAGGATGTGCTGATGAAGAGAACCAGACCAACACTGTCAGCACCTAAGGGGGGAGTGGTCTGTTGAGTAAGGCAGATGTGCTGGGTGTGCCCGTCTTTCTTATTGGCCAGGGAAAGCGGAGGCCTCTTCCCGCAGCCGCTGCACGTCGCGCATCGGGGGGACGCCGAAGAGGCTTTTATACTCTCGATTGAA